>Ga0190275_10001276_pt1 | contig 18954 bp, 1 predicted proteins | sample Popmic550T_FD_133745 | JGI IMG/M metagenome (GOLD analysis project Ga0190275, IMG submission 133745) | Populus adjacent soil microbial communities from riparian zone of Yellowstone River, Montana, USA - 550 T | ecosystem: Environmental > Terrestrial > Soil > Riparian zone > Trees stand | place...
AGGATCGACCTCAGCCGGATCGACGCCGACGCGCAGGCCGCGGGCGACCAGGCCTTCGCCTGGATCGGCTCGAACGCGTTCAGCGGGACGGCGGGCGAGCTTCGCGCCGCGAACCTGAACAACATGGGCTGGTTCCTCGAGGGGGACAGCGACGGCAACGGCGCGGCCGACTTCGTCGTCCAACTCACCCTGCAAGGGCCCACTCCGCTGAGCGCGGGCGACTTCATCCTCTAGGATCCTGTCGCCTTCGATCGATCCGTCATTGCGAGGGGCCTCGCTGCGCCCGCAATGACGGAGGTTTGGCGACGGGCGACAATCCGCCATGGCGTCGCCGGGCCGAGGCCGGACTCCCCGCCGTCAAGCCCGTAGTGCTACCATGCTTTGTTCCTAGTTCGGACCCTTATCCTGTTGCGCGATCCTTGAAAATATCGTGTTGAGAATGATTAAGTCATTCTTAACACTGTTTGACTTGTCCGTCGCATGGCCTAAACCGTGGCGTGGGGGGGACGGCTAAATCCGATTCGGATTTATTGACCTGTCCTCTGCGGAGGGGGCAGATGGTGCGCCCCGGCGGTTGCGACCGTCGGCTTGCACGAGTTCCCAGGTGAAGGTGAAAATGGCGAAATCCGGGCGGCGATGTCGCTCCCGGCGCCGCTCCTGAGCTTGGCATTGCCCTCGAAGCGATAATGCGCCGCGCGCGGCGCCGTGGGGGGGCAATTGGTGATCGAGACTTCCAGAGACCTGCAGTCGGACCGGCGAGCCCGGTCGCGCTGCGGAGTCGATTCGGAAGCTCGCGATCGGACCGGCTCAGCGCTTGAAGCCGAATTCCCGCATCAGCTCGTCTCGAGTGTAGGTCTTCGGCGCGGGCGCCGGACGCATGCTGGTCACGACTTCATAGACGCCCGGCCGAACCTGCCGATACCAGGGCTGGTCGATCGGGCCGGCGTAATTGCGCAAATGCTCGAGATATTCGTCGAGCGTCGCAAAGGATCGGCCAAAGGACGACGGCAGGTTGCGAACCCCGTCCGTCCCGTCAGCTTCCTGTTCCATTCTCGGTGCCTCCCTGTTGCGCTTCGCCCCGTCCGCGGCGTCGGCCGACCGGTCCGCGCATCCCGCGGCGAGCCCGGCCAGGACCAGCACCGCTCTGATTTCGCTGCGCATGCGCACCTCGTTCATAGCCGAAGAACGCTCGGCCAAGCTTCATCCATGTTCCATTTTTCGGGTTTTTGAAACCGCTGTTTGCGGTGAGAGGGGATTGATATGTCCAAGGCGCCCAAGGGGATTTTCTCGGAAATCACCAATGCTGACACCAGCACCGATTATTTCATCGGCCGCCAGATCTATCTGACTCAAGGCGCGGGCCGGACGGCTCCCCTCGTCAGCCCCCTCTCGGCCAGCGAAGTTGCGGGCCAGACGGCTTCTCCTGCCAGCCCCTTCAAGGCCAGCGAAGGCTCGGCGGTTCCCTCCGCCCTCGTCAGCCCCGTCTTCTCCGTGGAAGCGTCCGACGGGTCCGGCATGGACTTCGAGCTTCCCGAGAAGGCCGTCCCCTACGGCCTGCCCGACATCTCCGACGAGAAGATGCTCCTGATGATGGCGCAGGACAGCGTCAACGGCCGCCTCGGCCGACTCAACCCCGCCGACGCGTCCCCGATCGACGACGAACCGGCGACCGTTCCGATCGCCGTCGGCGGCACCGTGAACGGAGTCGTGGATTTCGCCGGCGATACCGACGACCTCACCGTCAATCTGGTCGCCGGCGTCCGCTACATGATCTCCGTCCGCGGCACCGGCACCACCGCGCTGAGCGATTCCTTCGTCGAGATCTTCAACCCGTCCATGGTCAGCGTGGGAACGGACGACGACGGCGGCAACGGCACCAACTCGCTGATCACCATCACCGCCGCTGCCACCGGCACCTACACGATCCGCGCTTCCGCCTTCGCTTCGGGCACCGGCCAATATACGGTCGACGTCCGCCAGATGGGCGCCGACACCGTCTCGTCGAACACCAACGCGGCCACGCCCTTCATCAGCCAGGGGACCACCTTCGGATTCCGCGAGACTTCGAGCGGCTCGGCCATCGCCAGCAACGCGCAGGATGTCGACAGCTACAAGGTTCATCTCGAAGCCGGGAAATATTATACGTTCGCGGTGGCGGGCGGCGCCGATTCAGCCACCAATCCCAGCAACGTTCCGGTCGGCGAGATCGACACGGTCCTTCTGCTGATCAATCCGGCTGGCACCACGATCGTCGCCCAGAACGACGACATTCGCTACCCGAGCGACATGAGCTCGGCGATCGGCTTCTACGCCACGACCACCGGCGATTATTTCCTTCAGGTCCGCGGCTACGGCCAAGGCAACGGCGCCGGGGGAATTCCCTCGCTCGTCGGCCGCAACACCGGCGGCTACGTGATCGACTTCAAGGAAGTCCCGATCGAGGACATCGACCCGCTCGATTCGATCGACTGGGTCAATGCGGCGAACATCCCGACCGTCATGGTCAACGGAGTCCCGACGGCCAGCGTCTACTTCGCCGCGGCTGGCGAGAATTTCGGCGAGAACGCGCGGGCGGGCGACCCGACCCAGCCCGCGGGCGGCGGCAACGGCACGCTCGTTTCCTACGGCTGGACCCAGTACGAAAAAGACCAGTTCATGGCGGCGATGCAGGAATATACCAAGATCCTGGGCATCAGCTTCGTCGAGTCGGCGACGCCCACCGGGGCCACGTTCCGGGTCATCACCAATTCGTCGCTCGCCTACGGCGCCTACGCCTATCCCCAGGATCCGGCCTACGGGACCCAGAAGGGTATCATGGTGTTCAACGTCGACAACCGCGGCTGGGACCTCGACAACCCCAATCCCGCGGTCACCACCGACGGGCTCGGACGGGGCGGTTACGCCTGGTCGACCATCCTTCACGAGGCGGGCCACGCCATGGGCCTCGCCCACCCGCACGACACGGGCGGCGGCTCGACGGTAATGCTCGGAGTCGTCGGGGCCCAGGGCTCGCTCGGAGTCTTCAATCTCAACCAGGGCGTCTACACCCAGATGTCGTACAATGGCGGCTGGCAGACCCATCCCGACGGAAGCATCACCGGCGGCGATCCGACCGGCTTCCGCTCCGACGCGGGCTGGCTGGCGACGATGGGCGCGTTCGACATCGCCCAGCTCCAGGCGCGTTACGGCGTCGCCCCGGCCTATGCGACCGGCGACAATGTCTACACCCTGCCCGAGATTAATGCCGAAGGCACCTATTGGGAGACCATCTACGACACCGGCGGAATCGACACGATCGCCTATAACGGCGCCCGCGGCGCCCAGATCGACCTCAACACCGCGACCCTCGATTATTCGGTCACCGGCGGCGGCATCGTGTCCTTCGTCCACAATCTCCCGGGCGAGACCGCGGCCCAGGCGATCAAGGGCGGCTTCACCATCGCCAACGGGATCGTCATCGAGAACGCGACCGGCGGCAGCGGCAACGACGTCCTGATCGGCAACGAAGTCGGCAACGTCCTGACCGGCAACGGCGGCAACGACGCCTTCATGGCCCGCGGCGGCAACGACACGATCCTCGGCGGGCTCGGCACCGACACCGCGCATTATGACGGAGTGCGCTCGCATTACACGATCAGCGCGATCGTCGACGGCGATGGGCACATCACCGGCTACACCGTGACCGACGTCTTCCCGGCCGAAGCCGCGCCCGTCAACGACGAGGGCACGGACACGCTGAGCGGAGTCGAGACGCTTCAGTTCACCGACGGCGCCTTCAGCCTGGCCGGATCGGTCATGCTCTACGACGGCGGCGGCGTTCTGGTCGGCACCTATTCGACCATCCAGGCGGCCATCGACGCCAGCTCGAACGGCTATACCGTCGAAGTCTCGGCCGGCACCTATGCCGAGAGCCTCACCATCAACAAGGATCTGACCATCGTCGGCCTGGGCGAGGTCGACATCGTCGGCACCTTCCGCGCCACGAACGGAGTCCCGTCGGGCACGAGCGTCGGCGACTGGCTCGAATCCAATGGGAGCTATTCCGGAACCAACGGCGCTACGATCACGGTCGACGGAGTCACGCTCGAGAACCTCAACTTCTCGCAATTCGTCCGCGCGATCGACCTTGGCGCCACTTCGGCCAGTCTCACGCTGACCGACATCGACATCGACGACAGCGTCTACGGGATCGCCAAGTTCAACAACGGCAATGCCGACGGCTTCGCCATGTCCGGCGGTTCGATCACGAACAGCTATATCGGGATCGCGATCGACGCGAGCGGCGGGGCCGGCGGTTCGTTCGACGGCATCTCGATCAGCGGAGTCACTTTCGAGCACCTGACCGAGAAAGGCATTTACGCCGACCACATCAGCGACGCTTCCATCACCGACATCGTCATGACCGACGTCGGCGAATGGGGCCGCGGGCCCGCGTTCGGTTCCGCGGCCCAGGTCGGCGAATTCGGCGCCGGCATCGACCTCAACCTGAAGTACGGCAATTATGCCGGAATCACGATCGACGGGTTCACGTTCACCAACGTCGGCTCGAGCTCGGGCCCGGATTCCGTCCCGGCCGACTTCGGCGCCGCGATCGTCATCCGTGCCCGCGAAGATTCGCCGAGCTACAGCGGCAACCCCGCCACGCTCGACGATGTCGTCATCCAGAACGGCACGATCGACGGCACGAGCACCGGCATCCGCCTCGGTGAGCCGACGAAGGTCATGGATTCGACCACCAACATGGTCGTCAGCAACGTCAGCGTGAGCAATTACGCCGTCGCGGTCGTCGACAATGTCGACACCCAGACCCTGACCTGGAACGGCACCGCGGGCTCCGACGACGTCGCCGCGGCCCCCACGACGACCGGGCCGATAACGGTCAACGGATTCGCCGGCGACGACACGATCTCCACGGGCGGCGGAAGCGATACCCTTTACGGCGGCGACGACGACGACCTGCTCGACGGCGGTGCCGGCGACGACCTCATCGAGGGCGGCGAAGGTGACGATCTGATCGCCGCCGGCGACGGCGACGACAGCGTGACCGGCGGCGACGGCGACGACGTGATCGACGGCGGCGAGGGCAGCGACTCCATCGACGGCGGCGAGGGCAGCGACCTGCTCGACGGCGGCGCAGGCGACGATTCGGTCGACGGCAGCGCGGGCGACGACTCCATCGCCGGCGGCCAGGGCGGCGACATCCTCGGCGGCGGCGTGGGCGACGACACGCTCGACGGCGGCGCGGGCGACGACGCGATCGATGGCGGCGCCGACACGGACACGGCCGTCTACAGCGGCGTGCGCAGCGGCTTTGCCGTAACCACGGCCAGCGACGCCGACGGCTGGGTGACCGGCTTCAGCGCCGTCGAAGACACCAATGCCGGCAATGGAGACGAAGGCGCCGACGGCCTGACCGGGGTGGAAAGGCTGCAGTTCGCCGACTTCACCCTCGACCTGGCGGACCCGGTCCAGCTGTTCGACGACGAAGGCCAGCTGGTCGGAACGTTCGGCACCATCCAGGAGGCGATCGACGCGTCCAATCCCGGCGGCACCATCGTCATCGCCGAAGGCACCTATGTCGAGCAGCTGACGATCGAGGACACCTCCGGCCTCACGATCATGGCGCGCGCGGGCGCGACCGTGGTGGTCAAGGCGCCGTCCGACCTCGCGGTCAACGGCTATAGCGAATCGTTCAACGTCGACGTCCGGGCCGTCATCGCGGTCAACGATTCGACCGACGTCACGATCAGCGGGATCGACGTGGACGGCAGCTTCGCCGGCGACTCGACCGGCGGCGCCGGAAGCGACGAGTTCACCGGGATCGGCTATTTCAACTCCTCGGGCTCGGTCGCCACCGTCTTCATCGACGATGTCGGCAACAGCCAGAGCGGCGGGCTGTTCGGCGCCCCGCAAGGTTCGGGCCTCTTCATCGACGGCGGCAGCACGCCCGATCTCGAAGTGTCGGTGACCGACAGCTCGATCAACGATTTCCAGAAGAACGGCGCGGTCATCTTCGGGGTCACCGTCAACTTCACCGGAAACACGATCACCGGCATCGGCGGCACGGCTCTGCTCGCCCAGAACGGCATCCAGATCGGCAATTCGGCCGGCGTCATCGACGGCAACACCATCACCGACGTCGGCTATAGCGGCGGGATTTCGTCCGCGACCGGCATTTTCGCCTACGAGCCGAGCGGATCGCTCGCCATCACCGGCAACAGCATCACCGGCGCCGGCGCCGCGGGCAGCGCGGTCGGGCTCGACCTCTCCGACGTCCAGGGCGTCGCGGTCGAAGTGACCGGCAACAGCTTCAGCGACCTCGATTACGGTATCTACGCCTACACCTTCCTCGGCGGCTCGGTCGGGCTCGACACCGATCCGTTCATGGACGGCAACAGCTTCGACGGCATCGCGCAGTTCGGAGTCTATTTCGCACCCGAGGAAGCGATCCTCGACGAATTCACCACGACCGAGGATTTCGAGGAGAGCGGAAGCCAGTTCGACGATTATCTCGCCGGCTCGCTCGGCAACGACAGCTTCTCCGGCCTCGAGGGCGACGACATCCTTACCGGCAATGGCGGCAACGACGTGCTCGACGGCGGCGACGGAATCGACACCGCCGTTTATGCGGGCCTGCGCAGCGACTATAGCGTCAGCGTCGAGACCGATTCCGACGGCCGCGTGACCGGCTTCACCGAGGTTGTCGACAACGGTTCCGGCAACGACGAGGGCAGCGACGCCCTCACCAGCGTCGAGAGGCTCGAGTTCCTCGACACCGCGATCGACCTTGCCGATCCGGTCCAGCTGTTCGACGAAGACGGCAACATCATCGGGAGCTTCGCCACCATCCAGGCGGCGATCGACGCGGCCTCGGACGACCAGACCATCAGGGTCGCGGCCGGCACTTATGACGAGGATCTCGTCATCCATGTCGGGGTCACCATCCTCGGCACCGGCGCCGGCGAGGCGGTCGCGGGACGCGACGCCGCGGGCGGCGCGGGCGAGACGACGATCGTCGGCCGCGCCCAGGTCACCGCGACGGACAACGTCACGCTCGACGGCCTCCGCTTCCTCAACGACACCACGACGACCGCTCCGACCCTGCAATATCTGACCGGCGGCGGCGCCACCGGCCACCTCGTCACCAACTCGATCTTCTGGTCGACCATCGCGGGCGGCGCCAACGGCGTCGACGACCGCGCGATCTCGACCGTCGTCATCGCCGACGGCCTGATCACGGTCACCGACAACCTCATCTCCGGAACGTCGCAGGGCCAGTTCGGCACCGCCTCCTGGGGCCGCGGCATCTGGTTCGACGGCGGCGGGGTCGACCTGGTCGTCACCGGAAACACGTTCGAATGGACCCGCAGCGGCCTCAACCTCGACATGTCGGGCGATTCGACCGCCGACGTCTCGAACAACGTCTTCCGCGGCCTCGGCACCGGCATCTCCGTCGGCGTCGACGCGGAGGGGCTGACCATCGGCGATAACGACGTCGAGCGGGTCGGGACGGAGTTCAGCTTCCGCAACCTCACCACCAACGTCACCTTCGACGCGGGCGCCGCGATCGGCGTGCTGACGACCGTTGGCGATGCCAACGACCTGGTGGTCGTTCTCGGCGGCGCCGGCGACGACAATATCACCGGCACCGCCGGCGCGGACGTCCTCGACGGCAACAACAATCCGGTCAATCCGAACGCCGCCGACAGCGACGTGCTGAGCGGCATGGGCGGCGACGACGCCCTGTTCGGCCGCGGCGGCGACGACGTCCTGGACGGCGGCACGGGCGACGACGCCATGACCGGCGGCACGGGCGACGACATCTACGTCGTAGACAGCACCGGCGACACGGTGACCGAGAATGCCAACGAGGGGACGGACGAGATCCGCACCAGCCTCGCCAGCTACAGCATCGCAGCGCAGCCCAATATCGAGAATCTGACGGGCATTTCGGATTCGGGCCAGACCCTGACCGGGAACAGCGGCGACAACGTCATCACCGGCGCGGACGGCAACGACGTCATCGACGGCGGCGACGGGGCGGACACGCTTGTCGGCAACGACGGCAACGACGTGATCAACGGCGGCGAGGGCGACGACTCGATCGACGGCGGAGCCGGCGACGACGAGCTTTATGGCGAGAACGGCAGCGACGTGATCGACGGCGGCACCGGGGCCGACCTGGTTGAGGGCGGCGACGGCGACGATCTGATCTCCGGCGGCGACGACGACGACAGCCTGGCCGGCAATGACGGTGACGATCTGATCGACGGCGGCGAGGGCAGCGACGTCCTCGACGGCGGCGAGGGGAACGATGTGCTCACCGGCGGCGAAGGCGACGACGCCATCGATGCCGGCCAGGGCGACGACGAGATCACCGGCGGCGGCGGCGACGACGACATCGTCGGCGGCGACGGCGAGGACAGCGCGACCTATGCGGGTCCGCGCTCCGACTACACCGTCACCGCGATCACCGGGCCCGACGGCCGGGTCACCGGCTTCACCGCGGTCCAGGACAATGTCACCGCCAACGGCGACGAAGGCACCGACGCGCTGGACGGAGTCGAGACCCTGGTCTTCGGCGACCTCACGCTCGACCTCGACCAGCCCGTCCAATTGTTCGACGACGGCGGCCAGCTGGTCGGCACGTTCGAGACCATCCAGGCGGCCATCGATGCGGCGTCCGACGATTATGTGATCCGGGTCGCCGCCGGCACCTACGACGAAGATCTGGTCATCGACGTCGGGGTCGCCATCCTCGGCGCCTTGGCGGGCGAGGCGGTTGCCGGACGCGACGCCGCGGACGGCGTGGGCGAGACGACGATCGTCGGCCACGCCATAGTGACCGCGACCGACAACATCACCCTGGACGGCCTTCGTCTCCTCAACGACACGACGACGACCGCTCCGACCCTGCAGTTCCTGACCGGCGGCGGCGCCACCGGCCACCTCGTCACCAACTCGATCTTCTGGTCGACCATCGCGGGCGGCGCCAACGGCGTCGACGACCGCGCGATCTCGACCGTGGTCATCGCCGACGGCCTGATCACCATCACCGACAACCTCATCTCCGGCACGTCGCAGGGCCAGTTCGGCACCGCCTCCTGGGGCCGCGGCATCTGGTTCGACGGCGGCGGGGTCGACCTCGTCGTCACCGGAAACCGGATCGAATGGTCGCGCACCGGCCTCAACCTCGACATGTCCGGCGATTCGACCGCCAACGTGTCCGACAACGTCTTCCGCGGCCTCGGCACCGGAATTTCCGTGGGTGTCGACGCGGTGGGGCTGACCGTCAGCAACAACGACATCGAGCGGGTCGGAACCGAGTTCAGCTTCCGCAACCTCACCACCGACGTCGTCTTCGACGCGGGCGCCGCGATCGGCCTGCTGACGACCGTCGGCGATGCCAACGATCTGGTGGTCGTGCTCGGCGGCTCCGGCAACGATACCTTCACCGGCACCGCCGGTTCGGACATCCTGGACGGCAACAACAGCCCGACCAACCCTAACGCGGCCGATACCGACGTCCTGAGCGGCCTCGGCGGCGACGACGCCCTGTTCGGGCGCGGCGGCAACGACACGCTCGACGGCGGCACCGGCGACGACGTCATGACCGGCGGCGCCGGCAACGACCTCTATGTCGTCGATTCGAGCGGTGACACGGTCAACGAGAATGCGGGCGAGGGCACGGACGAGATCCGCACCGGCCTCGCCAGCTACAGCATCGCCGGCTTGCCCAACGTCGAGAATCTGACCGGCACATCGGCTTCGGGCCAGACCCTGACCGGCAACGGCGGTGCCAATGTCATCACCGGCGCTGGCGGCAACGACGTGATCGACGGCGGCGACGGCGACGACACGCTCCTCGGCAATGGCGGCAACGACACGCTCACCGGCGGCGCTGGCAACGATACCGCCGACGGCGGCAACAACAACGACACCATCAGCGGCGGCGCGGGCAATGACGTCCTCGCCGGCGGCGCGGGCGTCGACACCCTCAATGGCGGCGACGACGACGACAGCCTCGACGGCGGCGCCGGAGTCGATACTCTGAACGGCGACAACGGCAACGACACGCTCCACGGCGGCGCGGGCAACGACACGCTGAACGGCGGCGCCGGCACCGACACGGCGGTCTACGACGGCCCGCGCGGCGACTATTCGATCACCACGATCACCGGCGCCGGCGGCCGGGTCATCGGCTTCTCGACGGTCTCCGACAACGAATTCGGCAACGGCAACGAGGGCGTCGACACGCTCAACAGCGTCGAACGCCTGCAATTCACCAACCGGGTTCTCGACGCGACCCTTCCCGTCCAGCTGTTCGACCAGAACAACCAGCTCGTCGGGACCTTCACCACCATCCAGTCCGCGATCGACGTTTCTCAGGACAATTACACGATCCGGGTCGCCGCCGGCACCTACGACGAGGATCTGGTGATCGACGTCGGAGTGCGGATCCTCGGCGCGAGGACCACCGCGGTCACCGGCCGCGACGCCGCCAACGGCGTCGGCGAAACCACGATCGTCGGCCATGCCAAGGTCACGGCGGAGGACAATGTCACTCTGAGCGGCCTTCGCTTCCTCAACGACGCCACCACGACCGGCGGCGGCGCGTCCAACCCGACGCTTCAGATCCTGACCGGTGGCGGCCACGTCGTCTCCAACTCCATCTTCTGGTCGTCGGTCGCCGGCGGCGCGAACGGGGTGGACGATCGCGCCATCTCTACCCCGCTGATCCCGGACGGGCAGCTGACCTTCACCGGCAACCTCATCTCCGGCGCATCGCAGGGCCTGTTCTCCACCGCTTCGTGGGGCCGGGGATTCTGGATCGACGGCGGCGGGGTGTCCGTCTCCGTGTCCGGAAACATCGTCGAATGGACCCGCAGCGGCCTCGTTCTCGACGGCGCGGGCGGCTCCCTCTACGACGTGTCCAACAACATATTGCGCAATCTCGGCACCGCTTACTCGATCGCGACGACCGAGGATGGGCTCGTCGAGAGCGGCAATACGTTCAGCAACGTCGGCGACGAATATAATTTCCGCAATCTGTCCGAGGACGTCACCTTCGACGCCGGGCTTTCGGGCAACATCGTGCTGCCGGTCGGCACGTCCAACGACGTCGTCGTCATCCTCGGCGGCTCGGGCAACGACACCCTGACCGGAACTTCGGGCGACGACTATATCGACGCCAACAACCGGCCGGGCAATCTGACGGTCGCCGATACCGACATCCTGAGCGGCGGCGGGGGCAACGACATCCTGCTCGGCCGCTTCGGCACCGACACGCTCAACGGCGGCGCCGGCCAGGACACTCTCGACGGCGGTGACGGCGACGACATCGTCAACGGCGACGGCGACAACGACACGCTGAACGGCGGAGCGGGCAACGACCGCCTTACCGGCGGCGAGGGCGACGATTCGATCGACGGCGGCAGCGGCGTCGACACGGCGGTGGTCGGCCCCGGCGCCACCTACACGGCCAACGGCACCAACTGGACGGTGACCACGGCGAGCACCGGCACCGATACGCTCTATAACGTGGAGATCATCGACAGCGGCCCCGGGCCGGACGTGCTTCTGGTCGGCTCAGGCGGCTTCGCCACCATCCAGGCGGCGGTCGACGCCGCCCAGGACGGCGACACGATCCTTGTCTCCGAAGGCACTTATGTCGAGCAGGTCACGGTCGACGGTAAGGACAATCTGACGATCATTGCGGTCGACGGAGCGCAGGTGACGATCAAGGCGCCGGCCGACCTGGTCGAGACCGGACGCTCGTCGAGCGACCGCGAGATCCACGCCGTCCTGACGGCGAAGGACAGCCTCAACCTCACTCTCCAGAATATCGACATCGACGGCGACGGCCGCGGCAACACGGTCGACGAGGGCGGCGGCGCCGGCCAGGCCAATTTCTACGGCGTCTTCTACCGCAATTCGTCGGGGAGCCTGTTCGACGTCGACATCACCGGCGTCCGCGACCCCTATCCGGGCGGAATTGCGGCCGGCGGCCAGCCGCTGGTCAGCGGCACCCAGCGCGGCGTCGGCCTGGTCGTCGACAACGACAGCCTGCTCGCCTTCACCATGATCGGCGGCTCGATCAGCGACTTCCAGAAGAACGCGACGGTCTTCAACCGCGCCGACCTCAATGTCGCCGGAGTCACCATCACCGGCGGCGGAGCGCAGACGATCATCGCCCAGAACGGAATCCAGGTCTCCAACTCGACCGGCTCCATCTCGGCGAACACCATCGACGGCATCGGCTACGCCGGCCCGGCCGACGCCTATTCGGGCGCGATCCTGTCCTCCGGCAACACCAACCTCACCATCGCCGGCAACGCCATCACCGGAGCGAACATCGACGATCCGGCGGCCAAGGTCATCGGAATCTGGGTCTATCAGACCGGCGCACCGAACAGCGGCGGATCGATCGTCGGCAACAGCATCAGCCATGTCGACGAGGGCATCGACGTCACCGGCGACATCACGCCCGACGGCATCCAGATCGAGAATAACAGCGTCACCAACATCGACGGTTCCGACAACGCGCCGCTGGGCGTCTATTTCAAGCCGAACCCGGCCCTGACGACGGCGCACGACGTCGACGGCTCGGACTTCGTCGACGAGCTCTCGGGCGGCGCCGGCAACGACATCCTGTCGGGCCTCGACGGCGACGACCTCCTGACCGGCGAAGCCGGTGACGACGAGCTTTATGGCGACGGCGGACTCGACGTGATCGACGGCGGCGCGGGAGCCGACCTGGTCGAGGGCGGCGACGGCGACGATGTGCTCGACGGCGGCGACGGCGACGACAGCGTGGCCGGCGACGGCGGCGAAGACGTGATCGACGGCGGCGAGGGCAGCGACATCCTCGAGGGCGGCGACGGCGACGATGTCGTCGACGGCGGCGGCGACGACGACATCCTGGCCGGCGACGAAGGCGACGACGTCCTTGACGGCGGCGAGGGCAGCGACGTCCTCGACGGCGGCGACGGCGGCGACGTCCTCACCGGCGGCGAAGGCGACGATGAGATCAACGGCGGCGACGGCCTGGATACCGCGACCTATGCGGGTCCGCGCTCCGACTACACCATCACCACGATCACCGGCCCCGACGGCCGCGCCATCAGCTTCAGCACGGTTCAGGACAATGTCCCGGCCGGCGGTGACGATGGCAGCGATGTGCTGACCAGCGTCGAATATCTGTCCTTCGGCGACGTCACGCTCGACCTCGACCAACCCGTCCAATTGTTCGACGGCGACGGCCAGCTGGTCGGCACCTACGACGCCATCCAGGACGCGGTCGACGCGGCTTCGGCGGGCTATACGATCAACGTCGCGGCCGGCACCTATGACGAGATCGTGACCGTCGACGAGGACGTCACCATCCTTGGTCCGAACGCGGGCATTGCCGGCAACGGAACCCGCGTCGGCGAGGCGATCGTCAACGGGTTCCACATGAATGCGGCGGGCGCGACGCTCGACGGATTGACCATATTGGGCGGCGGCACGATCGCCGGCAATCCGGCCGGAATCTATGTCGATGCCGACGACGTCACCCTGACCAACCTCGTCGTCCAGGGCGACGGCAGCGCCGGCACCGGGATCCTGACGCCCTACAATGGCGGCGTTTCGGGCCTCGTGCTCAGCGATAGCCGGGTCGACGACTGGACCAACGGCACCTACTTCAATCCGACCACCCAGTTCATTGCGAGCGGCAACAGCTTCGACGGCAACGGGGTCGCACTGACCGGTGACGATTGGGATGCCGGCACCCTCATCTCGAACAACAGCTTCACCAACAGCGAGTTCGGGCATGTCGGCTACGGGGTGCTGGACGGGTTCGAGGACGTCGGCGCCTATTTCGGCGCGGGCAACGACTTCGACGCCTCCGGCGGCCGGATCGGGATCTTCGCCTACGGCAGCGGTCAATTCATCGTCGGCACCAACTATGACGACTACATGGCCGATACCGTCGCGGACAGCGGCGCCATATTCCTCGGCCAGGGCGGCGACGACTATCTGGACTCCGGCTCGGGCGACGATCAGCTCCAGGGCGATCTGGGCGACGACATCCTGATCGGCGGCAGCGGCACCGACACCGCCTATTTCGCGGATGATATCACGGTGGACGACCTGACCTTCGTCGCCGACGCCGATCCGGAGACGGCGGGCGACCAGGCCGGAGTCATCGTCACCACCGCGACCGAGGGCACCGATCGCCTCGTCGGCATCGAGATCATCGACGGCGTCGAGGGCAACATCCTGCTCGTCGGCGGCGGCGGCTTCGCCACCATCCAGGAGGCGATCGACGCGGCCAATAGCGGCGACACCATCATCGTCGCCGCCGGCACCTACGTCGAGCAGCTGACGATCGAGGATTTCGCGGACCTCACCATCATGGCGGTTCCGGGCGCAACCGTGATCGTCAAGGCGCCGGCCGACCTCGAGATCAACGGGTATAGCGAGTCGTTCGGCCTCGATGTCCGGGCCGTCATCGCGGTCAATGATTCGCTCAACATCACGCTGCGTGGGATCGACGTCGACGGCAGCTTCGCGGGCGACACGACCTCGGGCGCCGGCGACGAATTCACCGGGATCGGTTATTTCAACTCCTCGGGTTCGATCGACGATGTCGACATCGACGATGTGGGCAACAGCCAGGGCGACGGGTCGTTCGGCCTTCCGCAGGGCTCCGGCCTGTTCGTCGACGGCGGCAACACGCCCGGCCTCGAAATGTCGGTGACCGACAGCTCGATCACCGATTTCCAGAAGAACGGGGCGCTCATCTACGGAGTCACCGTCAACTTCACCGGAAACACGATCACCGGCATCGGCGGTACCGACCTTCTCGCCCAGAACGGCCTCCAGATCGGCAATTCCTCGGGCGTCGTTGACGGCAACACCATCACCGGCTTCGGCTATAGCGGTGGGTTCTTCTCGGGGACCGGCATCTTCGCCTACGAGCCGACCGGACCGTTCGCGATCACCAATAATATCGTCACTGGCGCCGGCGCCGCGGGCAGCGCGGTGGGTCTCGACCTCTCCGACGTCCAGGGCATCACGGTCGAGGTGAGCGGCAACAGCTTCACCGACCTCGACTACGGAATCTACGCCTACACCTTCCTCGGCGGCTCGGTCGGGCTCGATACCGATCCGGCGATCTTCAACAACGATTTCGCGGGCATATCGCAGCTCGGCATCTATTTCGCGCCCGAGGAATCGATCGTCGACGACTTCTCCACCACCACGAGCTTCTTCCAGAACGGCACCCAGTTCGGCGATTATCTGGCGGGCTCGCTCGGTAACGACGGCTTCTCCGGGCTCGACGGCAACGACGTCCTCACCGGCAATGGCGGCGACGACCAGCTCGAAGGCGGCGAGGGCGACGACCTCCTCGACGGCGGCGACGGCATCGACACGGCCTATTTCGCGGATGATATCACGGCGGACGACCTGACCTTCGTCGCCGACGCCGATCCGGAGACTCCGGGCGACCAGGCCGGAGTGCTCGTCGCCACCGCGACCGAGGGCACCGACAGCCTCATCGGAATCGAGATCATCGACGGCATCGACAGCGACATCCTGCTCGTCGGCAACGGCGGCTTCGCCACCATCCAGGAGGCGATCGACGCGTCCAACCCCGGCGACACCATCATCGTCGCCGCCGGCACCTACGTCGAGCAGCTGACGATCGAGGATACCGCCAACCTCACCGTCATGGCGGTTCCGGGCGCAACCGTGATCGTCAAGGCACCGTCCGACCTCGCGGTCAACGGGTATAGCGAGTCGTTCAACGTGGACGCCCGAGCCGTCATCGCGGTCAACAATTCCACCGGCGTCTCGATCATCGGCATCGACGTCGACGGCAGCTTCGCCGGCGATACGACCGCCGGCGCGGGCGGCGACGAGTTCACCGGGATCGGTTATTTCAACTCTTCGGGCTCGATCTCCGATGCCGACGTCTACAATGTCGGCAACAGCCAAGGCGACGGGTCGTTCGGCCTTCCGCAGGGTTCCGGCCTGTTCATCGACGGCGGAAGCACGCCCGATCTCGAAGTGTCGGTGACCGGCAGCTCGATCACCGATTTCCAGAAGAACGGCGCGGTCATCTTCGGGGTCACCGTCGACTTCACCGGAAACACGATCACCGGCATCGGCGGCACCGACCTGCTCGCCCAGAACGGCATCCAGATCGGCAATTCCCAGGGCGTCATCGACGGCAACACCATCGCCGGCCTCGGCTACAGCGGCGGGATCCTGTCCGCGACCGGCATCTTCGCCTACGAGCCGAGCGGATCGCTCGCCATCACCAACAATGACGTTACGGGGGCCGGCGCCGCCGGAAGCGCGGTCGGCCTAGACCTCTCCGACGTCCTGGGCGTTTCGGTCGAAGTGACCGGCAACAGCTTCAGCGACCTCGACTACGGTATCTACGCCTACACCTTCCTCGGCGGCTCGGTCGGGCTCGACACCGATCCGTTCATGGACGGCAACGTCTTCTCGGGCATCCTCCAGTTCGGCGTCTATTTCGCGCCCGAGGAGGCGATCCTCGACGATTTCTCGACGACCGAGAGCTTCGACGAGAGCGGAAGCCAGTTCGACGATTATCTGGCGGGCTCGCTCGGCGACGACAGCTTCTCCGGGCTGGAAGGGGACGACGTCCTTACCGGCAATGGCGGCGACGATCTGCTCGACGGCGGCGACGACATCGACACCGCGGTCTACACGGGCCTGATCAGCGACTATATCGTGAGCGTCGAGACCGACTCCGACGGTCGAGTGACCGGCTTCACCGCCGTGACCGACAACGGTTCCGGCTATGACGAAGGCAGCGACAGCCTGATCGACATCGAACGGCTCGAGTTCTTCGACACCGCGATCGACCTCACCGATCCGGTCCAGCTGTTCGACGCCGTCGACAACATCATCGGAACGTTCGCCACGATCCAGGCGGCGATCGACGCCGCTTCGGACGGTCAAACAATCCGCGTCGCGGCCGGCACCTATGACGAGGATCTCGTCATCCATGTCGGGGTCACCATCCTGGGCACCGGCGCCGGCGAAGCCGTGGCGGGCCGTGACTCGTCCGGTGGAGCGGGCGAGACGAATATCGTCGGCCAGGCTCAGATCACCTCGGCGGCAGACGTCACCCTGGACGGCCTCCGCTTCCTCAACGACACGACCACCAATGCTCCGACCGTGTCGGTCACGAGCGGCGGCGGCGCCAACGGCCATCTGATCACCAACTCGATCTTCTGGTCGGCCATCGCCGGTGGCGCCAATGGCGTCGACGATCGTGCGATCTCGATCTCGCCGATCGCGAGCGGCCTGATCACCATCACCGACAACCTCATCTCGGGCGCTTCGCAGGGCCAGTTCGGCACCGCCTCCTGGGGCCGGGGCATCTGGTTCGACGGCGGCGGGGTCGACCTCGTCGTCACCGGCAACACGTTCGAGTGGACCCGCAGCGGCCTCAATCTCGACATGTCCGGCGATTCGACCGCCGACGTCTCCAACAACGTCTTCCGCGGCCTCGGCACCGGCATCTCCGTCGGAGTAGACGCCGATGGGCTGACGATCGCCGGCAACGACATCGAGCGGGTCAACGAGGAGTTCAACTTCCGCAACCTCACCACCGGGGTCACTTTCAACGCGGGTGCGGCCATCGGCGTGCTGACCCTCGTCGGCGACTTCAACGATCCGATCGTCGTCCTCGGCGGTTCGGGCGATGACAATCTCACCGGCACCGCCGGAGTCGACGTCCTCGACGGCAACAACAGCCCATCCAATCCCGGAGCGGCCGACAGCGACGTCCTGAACGGCCTCGGCGGCAACGACTTCCTGTTCGGTCGCGGCGGCAACGACATGCTCGACGGCGGCACCGGCGACGATGCCATGACCGGCGGCACCGGCAACGACGTCTATGTCGTCGACAGCACTGGCGACACCGTCACCGAGGTCGACGGCGAAGGCACGGACGAGGTTCGCACGGCGCTCGCTACCTACACCCTGGCGGCGGCGCTCGAGAATCTGACGGGTCTCGGCAACGTCGACCAGACGCTGACCGGCAATTCCTCCAACAACATCATCGACGGCGGTCTCGGCGCCGACACGATGGCCGGAGGAATGGGCAACGACACCTATGTCGTCGACAATATCGGCGACGTCGTCGTCGAGCTCGCCGGCCAGGGCACCGACGAGATCCGCACCAGCCTGGCGGTCGCCTCGCTGGCGACCCTCCCCAACGTCGAGAATTTGACCGGCACCAATGCGGCCGGCCAATCTCTCACCGGTAACGGCTCGGCGAACGTCATCACCGGCGCGGCGGGCAACGACATCATCGACGGCGGGGCCGGAGCGGACACGATGGCGGGCGGGGACGGCAACGACCTCTACTTCGTCGACAATGCCGGGGACGTCGTCATCGAGCTTCCGGGCCCGAGCGGCGGCGTGGACGAGGTCCGCACCGGCCTCGCGGTCTACAGCATCGTCAACACCGCGGTCGAAAACCTCACCGCGACGTCGAACGTCGCCCACGACTTCCGCGGCAACAGCGGCGCCAACGTCATCACCACCGGCACGGGCAACGATATCGTCCGCGCCTATGACGGCGGCGACGACACCATCCTCACCGGGGCGGGCGTCGACACGATCTTCATGGGCGCCTCGCTGACCTCGGCCGACGTCATCAACGGCGGCGCTGCAGCCGACACGCTCGTCATCCAGGGCAATTATGCCGGCGGGCTGGTGCTCAGCGCCAGCGTGACGGAGATCGAGAACATCTCGATCCTCGGCGGCAACAACACCAACTTCGGCGAGCCCGGGACCAACCTCTACGATTACGTCCTGACCACCAACAACGCGAACTTCGCGGCCGGCGTTCAGGCCCGGATCAACGGCGCGGCCCTGCTGGCGGGGGAGGATTTCACCTTCAACGGCTCGGCCGAGACCGAC
>Ga0190275_10001277_pt1 | contig 18927 bp, 15 predicted proteins | sample Popmic550T_FD_133745 | JGI IMG/M metagenome (GOLD analysis project Ga0190275, IMG submission 133745) | Populus adjacent soil microbial communities from riparian zone of Yellowstone River, Montana, USA - 550 T | ecosystem: Environmental > Terrestrial > Soil > Riparian zone > Trees stand | place...
CCTGCTGATCCGGAGTCAGGGCCGGCGCCACGTACTGGTCGCTCGCAACGTCGACCCACCGTGCCAGAGGTGTCACGGCGGCAACACCTGATCGAGCAAAGGGCTTGACAACCGTGTCCATCCCCGGTCATCCTTTACCGAAACCGATTCGGTTTCGGTGTTCGACGCTTCTCCCCCACCCCGCTGATCCCCTCCAGACCCCGGAAGGCACCACGATGTCCCCCACCACCTCGCCCGGCGCCCCCAACTCCAGCACCCCGTCACCCGGCGACCCGCCCGGCTCGACCGAGCACCTCAAGACGAACGCGCTCGGGGCGACTGCCATCGCCTTCCTGGTCGTTGCCGCGGCGGCCCCGCTCACCGTGATGGCTGGGGTATCGCCGGTCGCCATCCTGGTCGGCGGCATCGGCGCCCCCGTCGGCTACCTGGCCGCCGGCGCAGTCCTGACGATCTTCGCCGTCGGCTTCATGGCCATGACCAGGCACACCGGCGGCGCCGGGGCCTTCTACTCGTACATCAGCCTCGGCCTGGGTCGCCGCCTCGGGATGGGTGCTGGCATCCTGGCCGTCGTCTCCTACAACGCCCTGCAGATCGGCGTGTACGGTTTGCTCGGCCAGCAAGTGTCCGATGCCGTGTCTCAGCTGGCGGGTATCGACCTGCCGTGGTGGCTGTTCGTTCTTGTTGCCATCGTGGTGGTATGGCTCGTCGGCCGCCGGGGGATCGACGTCGGCGCACGGATCCTCGGGGTCCTGTTGCTCGCGGAGACCGCCATCCTGGCCCTGCTGGTAGTCGCGGTCATCTTCCAGGGTGGTGATTCGGGTCTGAGCGGAGCGTCGTTCACCCCGTCGGCCGTCTTCGCCCCTGGCATGTTCGGGGTTCTCGCCTTCGCCTTCGCTGCTTTCATGGGCTTCGAGTCGACCGCCCTCTACCGGCCGGAGGCCCGGAACCCGGAACGAACCATCCCCCGGGCCACCTACGGTGCGGTGATCTTCATGGCCCTGTTCTACTGCCTGGTCGTGTGGGCCGTCATCCAGGCGTTCGGCAACCAGGGCGTGATCCAAGCCGCCAGCTCCGATCCGGCGTCACTGTTCTTCGTCGCCATCGAGCGGTACGTCGGCCCGTGGGCCAGCAACGCGATGTACATCTTGATCATCACCAGCGTGTTCGCCTCCCAGATCGCTTTCCACAACGCGATCAACCGCTACACCTTCACGCTGGCCCGTGACGGCCTTCTGCCTCGACCCCTCGCCCACAGCCATCCGCGGTACGGCTCGCCGTCGGTCGCCGGTGCGGTGCAGAGCGTCCTGGCCGTGATCATCGTCGGGGTGTTCGCGATCATGGGCGCCGACCCGTACAACGACCTGCTGCTGAAAGTGAACACGCCTGGGGTGGTCGGCATCATCGGCCTGCAGGCGATCACCTCGGCGGCCGTCGTCGCCTACTTCGTCCGTCGGCGCCACACTGTTCGGGCCCGGGTCGCCGTCGTCTTCGCCGTCGCCGCGACGGTGCTACTCACCCTGGCCGTCACCCTGCTGGTCTCCCACATCAGCCTGCTCACCAACGCCCCGACCCCAACCAACGTGATCCTGGTCGGCATCGTGCCGCTGACCTTGATCATCGGCGTCGTCGCGGCCGAGGTGCTGCGCCGCCGGCGACCGGAGGTGTACGCCGGCATCGGCGGCATGCATCCCGAGGACGGCCACGTGCCCGCCGCCGAGCCGACCGACGAGCAGCTGGAGGCGAGCGCCCGATGAGCTCCGCCGACCTGATCGTCCAAGCCGACACCATCCACACGCTGGATCCGAAGCGCCCCGCGGCCGAGGCCGTGGCGATCCGGGACGGACTGATCGTCGGCGTCGGCTCGCGCGCCGAGGCCGCCGGCTGGCGCGCCGGGACGACCGAGGTGGTGGACCTCGGCGCCGCCACCATCACACCCGGACTGGTCGACGGCCACATCCACCCGGTGCTGGGCATCGGGATGACCCGCGGCGTCGACCTCAGCCAGGTCAACGACCTGGGGCAGCTGGTCGCCGCGCTGCGTACCGCCCCGTCCACGGAACCCGGCGGCTGGGTGTTGGGCTGGGGCCTCAACCCGGGTGTCTTCGCCGGTACACCGATCAGCCACGCGCCGCTGGTCGAGGCTTGCGGGGAAGCGCCGGTGTTCCTCGTCATGTTCGACGCTCACGCCGCCCTGGCCAGCCCGGCGGCGCTCCGGGCCGCCGGCATCTACGGTCCGCGGACGTTCGACGGCGGCGCGGAGATCATCTGCGACGATGCCGGGCGACCGACCGGCCACCTGCTGGAGATCCCGGCGTACGAGCCGGTGCAGGGGGTGCTGCCGCCGGAGACGGCCGCGGTGCGCCGCAGCAAGCTGCTCGAACTGCTCACCGGCATGGCCGCCAGCGGTCTCACCGCCGGCAACGCGATGGACTTCGAGGGCGACTCCCACGAACTGGTCGCCACCCTGGCCGAGGAGGTCGGGCTGCCGCTGCGACTACGGTTCGCGCCGTTCTGCATGCCCGGTGTCACCGCCGCCGGTCTGGCCCATATCGTCGACCTGCAACGACTCCGTGGTCCCCGCTGGCGGGTCGACGGGGTCAAGTTCATGATCGACGGAACGGTCGACGGCGGGACCGCGTGGCTGGCGGAGCCGGACTGTCTCGGCGAGTCCACCGCGCCGTTCTGGCCCGAACCCGAGTCCTACCGCGAGGTGCTGCGGCACCTCGCCGGCGCCGGGGTGCCGACGGTCACCCACGCCATCGGTGACCAGGGCGTCCGCTACGTCCTCGACGCGCTCGCCGACCTGCCCGGCGAGCCGACCCGGGTGCCGCATCGGATCGAGCACATCGAGACCGTACCGACCGATCTGGTCCCTCGCTTCCGGGCGCAGAACGTCACCGCGAGCATGCAGCCCACCCACTGCACTCTATACTCCCGGGCCGACCAGAGCGACAACTGGTCGCACCGGCTCGGCGCCGAGCGAGCCGCTCGGGCCTGGCGCACCCGCGACCTGCGGGAGACCGGGGCCCGGCTCGCCCTCGGCTCGGACTGGCCGGTCGCGCCGTACGACCCGCGGGGCGTGCTGGCCGATGCCCAACTGCGCCGCCCGCACGGGCATCCCGACACCGCCCCGATCGTGCCCGAGCAGGCACTGACCGCCCGAATGGCACTCGAGGGCTACACCAGTCATGCCGCAACGGCCGCCGGTCTGGGACAGGTGTCCGGCCGGATCCGGGAGGGGTTCCGGGCCGACCTCAGCTGCTTCGACCTCGATCCGCTGCTGGCTTCGCCGGACGAGTTCGCGGAGTCGGGAGTACCCCTCACCGTGGTCGATGGTTCCGTCGTCCACCGAGCCTGACCGACTGGCAGACTGACCACGCCCCCATCGAAACGGAAGTGACCCTGTGGCCCGCCCCCACAAGCCCATCCTGTCGCGAGACCTGATCGTCGGTACCGCCCTGGAGCTCACCGACCGCACCGGGCGGTTCACCGTGCCCGAGCTGGCCCATCGGCTCGGGGTGAGCGTGTCATCCCTCTACCACCACGTCGGCGGACGGGCCGACATCGTGGAGGGGATCCGGGGTCGGCTGGCCGCCACGCTGACCCTGCCCCTGGGTCTGACCTGGCAGGAGGCGGTCATCCACTGGGCGACCGCGTACCGGGACTCGTTCGCGGCGCACCCGGCCGCGATCCCGATGCTGGTGTCGCAGACGGTGACGGATCCCGGCACGCTGGCCCGCTACGACGAGTTGGCCGAGGTCCTCCACACCCAGGCCGGACTCGACACCGAGGAGCTGATCGTCGCCATCACCATGCTCGACAACCTCTGCCTGGGAGCGGCGCTCGATCTCGGCGCTCCCTCCGACGTGTGGGCGGCCGACCACCGCGAGTCGGCACTGACCCGCGCCGTGACCGCGACCAGCCGCGAAAGCTGCTCGGCCGCAGCCTTCGATCGTCAGCTCGACCTGATCGTGAACGACCTGGCCCGCCGGGCCATGCCGGTCGCCTAGGGTCACGCAACGCCAGCCGTCGCCGGCTTCGTCTAGGTGCTTACCCGCCGCAATCAGCCCTGATGTCGGTGACGTGTCTTGCGTTCGCCTCAGATGTCAGGCGCCGCGTATGAGAGACCGATCCCTCCATCGTCTGTGCGCAAGCCGGTCCCATGCGGCGACGTTCTCGCAGAGCCCGCCGCGCACACCTTGGGGGCCTACTCGAGACCGGTGGCAGTGGCCTAGGGTTGGCTATTGCAAGTAGTTCGCATCAGCGTCGAGGTTGCGGTCGATCCTGGAGGCGGGTGCTGGGATCGGAGATCCCAGGCGGAAAGTGGGGCGACACCATGCACGTGCCTGACGGATTTCTCGACGTCCCCACCTCGCTCGCGACCGGGGTGATCGCCGCAGTCGGGGTTGGTCTTGCGCTGAGAGGGGCACGCAATGAGCTCAACGAGCGCACCGCGCCGCTGGCCGGGGTGGTCGCCGCGTTCGTGTTCGCCACCCAGATGATCAACTTCCCGGTCGGCGCCGGGACCAGCGGGCACCTGCTCGGTGGGGCGCTCGCGGCCGCCCTGGTCGGACCGTGGACCGGGGTGCTGGTGATCACCGTCGTCCTGTTCGTCCAAGCCCTGCTGTTCGCCGACGGTGGCCTCACGGCGCTCGGCACCAACATCACGCTGATGGGGCTGGTCGGCGTCGGGGTCGCGTGGCTGGTCATCGTCGCCGTGCGCCGACTGTTGCCGAAACGGCTGTCGTCGGTGCCCATCGCGGCAGCAAGCGGCGCGCTGGTCTCGGTTCCGGCCGCCGCCACCGCATTCACCGTCTTGTTCGCCGTCGGTGGGGTGGCCGACATCCCCGTGCAGACCGTCTTCGCCGCCATGGTCGGCTGGCACTCACTGATCGGCATCGGCGAGGCCATCATCACCGGGCTGGTGGTCAGCGCGGTCGTCGCCACCCGACCCGACCTGGTGTTCGCCGCCCGCCCCATCCTCGAAGCCACCGAGCTGGAGATCCGACAGAGCGGAGTTGCGGCATGAGCCAGCAGACGGCAGCAGCGGCCGGATCGAGACGGACCAGGCACTTCCTGCTGGTCTTTCTCGGCGCGGCGCTGCTCATCGCCGGGGTGGTGAGCTTCTACGCCTCCAGCCATCCCGACGGGCTGGAGTTCGTCGCCGAGTCCACCGGCTTCCTCGACACCGCTCAGGACTCGCCCGCCGCGGGCGGTCCGTTGGCGGACTATGGCGTCGCCGGCGTCCAGAACGCCCGACTGTCCGGCGGCCTGGCCGGGATCATCGGCGTGCTGGTGACACTGCTGCTGGCCGGTGGGCTTGCCTGGGCGCTGCGGCGACGAACAGGCACGAACACGGAGGCCTGACCAGATGGGGGGTGCACACGGGCACGGGCACGCCCTGTACTACGCCACATCCTCGCCGCTGCACCGGGTCGGCAGTCACGTCAAGATCCTGATGCTGGTCGGATTCATGATCATCGTCGTGGCCACCCCCGGCCACTGGTACGCAGCCTTCGCCGGCTACCTCGGTGTGCTGCTTGTCGCGGTGGCGGTATCGCGCGTCCCGGTGCGGTACCTCGCGCCACGACTGATGGTCGAGGTCCCGTTCGTCGTCTTCGCCCTGCTCCTACCGTTTGTCGCGTACGGGCCTCGCACCGAGATCTTCGGACTCTGGGTCAGTGCAACGGGCCTCGTCGCCGCCTGGACCTTGCTCGCCAAGGCGACGCTCGGTGTCATCGGCGGCCTCATCTTGAGCGCCACCACTGAGCCGCAGGAGATGGTCAAAGGCCTTGAACGGCTACGGCTGCCGAACACCTTGGTGCAGATCATGAGCTTCATGGTGCGCTACCTGGAGGTGGTCGGCGACGACCTGCGCCGTCAGCACATCGCCCTGGCCTCGCGTGGCTTCTCTGCTCATGACCCCCGGCAGTGGCCGATCCTGGCTCGGTCAGCCGGCGCTCTGTTCATCCGCTGTTACGAGCGTGGCGAGCGGGTCCACCTGGCGATGCTGTCCCGCGGCTACAACGGCCGGCTGCCACCGACATGAGTCCCCCGGAGCAGGACTCCGCCGCCCCTGGTCGAACGGGCGGCATCGAACAACCACTGACGACGCCGGTGTTGGACGTCCGCGGAGTGGCGTACGCCTACCCCGACGGGAACCAGGCCCTGTTCGGAGTGACGCTGCAGATCCAGCCGGGAGAAAGGGTCGCGCTGCTCGGCCCGAACGGCGCCGGGAAGACCACCCTGGTGCTGCACCTGAACGGCATCCTGCACGCCGGCGCCGGTAGCGTCGCCGTGTCCGGACTGACGGTGGACAAGACCACCCTGGCCGAGATCCGCCGTCGCGTCGGCATCGTGTTCCAAGATCCCGACGACCAGCTGTTCATGCCCCGCGTCCGCGACGATGTCGCCTTCGGCCCTGCCAATCTCGGGCTCCGCGGCGAAGCCCTCGCGCAGCGGGTCGCGGCCGCGCTGGACATGGTCGGCATGCTCGAGTACGCCGACCGGCCGCCGCACCACCTCAGCTTCGGTCAGCGCCGCCGTGTTGCCCTCGCCACCGTCCTCGCGATGGAACCCGAGATCCTCGTCCTCGACGAGCCATCCTCCAACCTCGATCCTCGGTCCCGGCGAGAGTTCGCCGACCTGCTGCGCGGCCTCGATGTCACCGTGTTGATGGTCACTCACGACCTGCCGTACGCCCTCGAGCTGTGCGAACGCGCGGTCGTCCTCTCTGACGGCGTCATCGTCGCCGACGGACCCACCTTCGATGTGCTCACCGACGAGGAGTCCATGCACGCGCACCGGCTCGAGCTACCGTTCGGATTTGATCCCCGAGCAACCCGTGCCAATGACTGACACCGCACGACGCCACGTCGGCCACGTGCTCGAACCTTCCGACTCACGCTCACGCCGACAACCAGCGACGGAGCTCCACTTTGAAGCCAACAGTCAATACTGGGCAGCGAACAGGAGGAGATCAGACCATGGACGCCACGCCGAAGCCACGTCGGCCATGGCAGAGCGTGCTCCGCGAACACGGCCACCGGCTCACGCCCCAGCGTGAGCTGGTGCTCGACGCCATCGACCACCTCGGCCACGGGACACCGGAAGAGATCCACCAGGAAGTCACCCGCCGAGCTCCTGCCGTGAACCTCTCCACCGTCTACCGGAATCTCGCCCTGCTCGAAGAGCTCGGTGCGGTCCGACAGGTTTCCCTCAGCGACCGGACGGCGACCTACCACTCGGTCACACTGCCCGCACACGTCCACCTGACATGCACCCACTGCGGACGTGTCGTCGATGCCCACCCGACCGCGTTTGAGGGCCTCGTCGACGGCCTCGCTCAGACACACGGATTCGTCGTCGATCTCGACCGACTGGTAGTCGGAGGCCGATGCGCTGAGTGTCGACCGCTCACTCCCGGACAGGCATGACACCAGCTAGCCGAAGAACTACCGAGAGCCGCCCACGAGTCCGGCACAAGGTCACCGCTCCCCCGGGGTCAGCCCGTTCATGCGTAGATCGCCTCGGGCTCGGGTTCCCAGATGCGGATGGTGTCGATGCCGGCAGACCGACGAGGGCCGGGACTCCGGTTTACCGGGTGCCGCTCGAGGCTATACACCGTGCATGACTGCCATGAGGGACGCGACGACCGAGACCTGCGAGTTCCGGATCGCCGGCCGAATGAGCGAGGAGCTGACCCGGAGCTTCGAGCCCAAGGCAATTCGGTACGAGCACGGGGAGACTGTCCTTCTGCGCGACATCGGTGACGACGCAGAACTGTTCGGGGTCATCTCGCGGTGCCAAACTCTGAGGCTGCGGCTCACCAGCCTCCGCCGGCTGTCCGCCGAGGCCAGATCTCAAGGTCACGACGCGTCTCCGCTGTCGTGACGAACCGGATCAGAGTCGTCCGAAGTTTCGTCGGATCGTTGCCTTCGCCGGGCTGGTGCAACCGTGCTGACGGGTATCACGTGCAGCTGAAAGGCTTGACCATCAGGAACTTTCAACACCCCGGAGACAGTGTTCTAGCCTGACATCGACCTAGGACGCCACCGCAGGAAATCAGTCCCCAGGATCTCAGAGGAGGCCGAGTTCTCGGGCGTGGGCGACGGCTTCACGTCGGTTTCCGGCGCCGAGCTTGCCGTAGATGGATCTCTGATGAGTCTTGACAGTGTTCATCGAGATGTACAGCGTTGCGGCTATGTCTCGAGCGGGCAAGGTCGTCGCAAGGTAGTGGAGAATGGCGGACTCCCGCTGGGTCAAGGGAACGTAGATGTTCGCGTCCCGGTGACCCACGGTGGCTTGGCCGCGCATCCGGATCTCGAGGTCGGCGCCGAACGTGGGTTCAGCGGTGCCGAGCTGGATCCGGCTGCTGATGAGCTCGGTCATATCGTCGCCTGCGGTGAGGAACGGACGGCGCAGTTGCTCGGGTGCGGCCAGTTGGAGCGCACGTTCCAGCTCGTCCAGGGCCAGCTCGCGCGAACCGGCGGTGTGTGCCTGCCGCGCCCGATCGAGGTGTTGTTCGACTCGGGCGCGCAGGGTCTGTTCCTGTGGCAGGTTCGGCACCTGGCTACTGCCCTGCACCTGCCGTGGGTCTGAGGTACGGCCGGCGAGCGTGAGGAGTCGGCTCTCCAATCGCACGGACTCCTCGAGCAGGAGGGAGGCGATCGATTGAGCTGCTGCGCGGTGCCGCGCGTCTCGCAGTGCGGCGATCGCGTCGAACGGTTTTCCGTCGGCCTCCAGCAGTCGCGCAGACAGCAGCTCCGTGGCGAACGCGGTGTGTGGTTCGTCGGCGCCTTGTCGAGCGATCTGCACCCAGCGCCGAGCCCGTTCGATCTCGTCTTGGTCGATGGCGACGCCGGCCAACGCCAGGTAGGCGGATCGGGCCTGGACCGCACCGGGGACCTGGAGCTCGGTGAAGGCCTGCACGGCGGCATCCGCCAGCTCCTGGGCCGCGGTCAACTCACCATCGACCCAGTGCAGGTAGGCGAGATGCGATTGGGCGTTCAAGGTCGACAGGGCCAGCGACCGGTTCCCGTCGACCCGGGCCGCCTCGGACAGGTGCTCGCGCGCCGCCGCGGTGGCGCCGGTCCACAGCTCGCACACTCCCAGGTTGCCGATCAGCAGGGTCCGGACGGCGTCCCAGTCGGCCAGCCCGAGCTCACTCAGCACCGCCGGATCGGTCGGCAACCGCCGGTAGCCGTCCAGCACGGCCTGCAGATCACCCTGCCACCGCCTGGTGCCGATCGAGACCACTTCCAGCAGGAACTCGTACCGACGTCGGCGTTGGCCGGTGACAGTGCTCACCTGGGCCCGCGCCGCTTCGACGAGCTCGTCGACGCCAACCAGTTGGCCCTGCATCGCGAGTGACGCGGCGTATCCGATGGCGAGGCCTGGCTGGGTCAAGATCTGCTCACGCGGTACCGGTGCCAGCAGGCGCTGCAGCTCGGCTGGCGACCGGCGCACGGTCCAGCTGACGAGGTTGGTTTCGACGAGATCGTCGACAAGGTTCCAGTCGTGGGCTGCGAGGGCGTGCCGCAACGCCGTCAGCGGTTCGCCTTGATCGCGGAACCAGGCGGCGGCTTGGTTGTGCAGGGCTCTCTGCTGGTGAATGTCGGTGGCGCGGGATCGCAGGAAGTCAAGCAGCAGCGGATGCAGCCGATACCAGCCCAGACGATCGCCGAACTGGTGGATGAACGCATTTTGCCGCACCAGCTCATCGAGCCGCGCCGCGCTGTCCGGGCCTGCCCCCAAGGCCTCGGCCAGCCCGGCGGAGATGTCGTCGACCACGCCGACCCGAGCGAGGAAGTCCCGCCATCCCCGGTCGAGCCCCTCATACACCTCGCGCATCAGGTAGTCGGCGATGTAGCCGGATCGACCGGATATCGATGCCACGAATCGCTCGGGATACGGAACGGCAGCGGCGCCCATCGCCGCCAGCCGCAGACCGGCCGCCCAGCCTTGCGTCCGATGGACCAGATCGGCGATCTCCGGTGGTCCCACGCCGAGGCCCAGCAGGTCGAACAGCTCCTCGGCCTCGGTGGTGTCGAAGGCGAGGTCGTCGGCGCGCAGGTCGCGTAGCAAGCCGTCCGCCCGCATCCGATGCAGCGGCCACGGCGGATCATGGCGAGTGACCACCACCAGATGCAAGCGATCGTCGGCTGCCACGACGAGCTCGACCAGACCGGCATGGAACTCCCGGTCGGTGACGATGTGCAGATCATCGAGCACCAGAACGGTGTCACGCCCGCGGTCCCTGAGCCAGCGACCCAGCCGAGCGGCCACCTCTTTCGGCTCTCGCAACGCGAGTACAGCGATCGCGTTGAGCTCGTGGGCCGGATCTGGCAAGGTGCCGCCCAGCCCAGACACCACCGCTGCCCACAGCTCTGCGGATCCCTCGTGTGTCGACGACAGATTCACCCAGACCGCGTCCTGCACCGCGCTGCCATCCAGCCAGGACGCCACCAGGAGCGACTTGCCATAGCCCGCCGGAGCGCACACCAGCACCGCCGGAGCCGCGACAGACGCGTCGAGGCGGTCGAGCAGCCGAGCCCGACGGACAACGTTGCGGGCCACCGGCGCCGACACTCGACGTGCCGGGGGATCCGTGCCCTGAGTGGTCATCGGTTCGATCCCTGTGTCGTCATCTGGTCGAGCCCTGTTCATCCGTGGTCGATCACCCACCCATGTTCGACGATCTCACCCGGCCTGGATGAGGCGGCCCACTGTCTCATCCACGACGCTAGCTGATAACAATGAACGTGCGGGAGCTGACCGATTGTCCAACGCGTACGAGATTCGGATCGCGGGGTGGGTCAGTAATGACCTGCTGCAGACGTTCACGCCCGACCGGGCCTCTCATGACGGGGGCGACACAGTGTTCGTGCGCACCATCGCCGACGACGGTGAGCTCTTCGGGCTGATTGCCCGCTGCGAAACTCTGGGACTGCGACTGGTCAGTCTGAGACAGATCGACCCCGGCCCGGCGCACCTCGACAACGATGACTGACCACCACACCGCTTGGTCCGCGGTAGGGATCGATCTCGCAGCTATTCGCAACTGGGGCCGTAACGGTGAGCGAGGTCATCTGGACCACTGTCCGCATCCGTTCCGTGCTGGGCGTCGGGCGAGAACCTGGGGTTGCTGTCCACGAAGCCACCCTGCCGTCCCCTACTCAGGATCGGCGCACCACGGAGAAGGATGGGGGTGGTCAGGATCAAATGGTGGCGCATTGGGTGACCGTGACAGCACACCCCCTTCACCCCGCCCGGGTGAGTTCTGGCATCACCCTGTGCTCCAGACTTGGTGACCTGTCCAGAGAAAAGGCGGACGTCTGCGGATGTCGGATGCACGGTTGAGACCTGCTCGTCAGAAGGTCCCTGAGCCGCGAACAGTCAACAGTTCACTAGTCGTTATCGTCGACCCTGCGATCCTCGTCCGTAAGGTGCGGCTCCTATGAGTCTCGACGACACACGATCATCATCACGCGCTGACGCTGAGTGTGGCCAAGGGTTTCCGTCAGGACCGTCGTAGACGTTCGTCCAGTCCAGATGAGAGGCTCCAGCACCGATGGCTACGCACAGTTCGCCGCCACCTGTCGACGGTCCGCCCGCTTCAGGGGCGCAGGGTGGCGGCCCCATGGCCACCAACCCGGCGTCGGTCATCCGGTCCAGGGAGTACATCACTGCGCTCCTGCTGGCCGCAGTCCTGGGAGCTCCGATCTCAGCGATCGCCTATGGTTTCCTGGCACTCGTCGCAGGAGCTCAGCGGATCCTGTTCGTCGGTCTTCCCCAACAGCTCTTCGGTCCCTCCATCCCCGCCTGGTGGCCGGTCCCGTGGTTGCTGTTGTGCGGCTTGTTGACGGGTCTGACCATCCGGTATCTGCCCGGCAACGGGGGCCATTCCCCTGCCTTCGGGTTCCGGGCGGGCAGCGCGCCTACGAAGGCCGAGCTGCCGGCGGTCATACTGGCCTCTTTCACCACGCTGAGTCTCGGCGCGGTGTTAGGACCTGAGGCTCCGCTGATCGCGATCGGCGGCGGGCTGGCCGCCCTGACCGTGCATCTGGTGAAGAAGGATGCGCCACCGATGGCCATCACGATCCTGGCTTCGGCAGGCAGTTTCGCTGCGATCAGCACGCTGCTCGGGTCGCCAGTGCTCGCCGCTTTTCTGATCATGGAGATCGCCGGGGTCGGCGGTATGACCCTGAGCCTTGTGGCCCTGCCCGGACTGCTTGCCTCGGGCATCGGAGCACTGGTCTTTGTCGGCTTGGATGCATGGAGCGGTCTGGGCACGTTCTCGTTGATCTTGCCGTCGGTTCCGCCCGCCGTTCCCCCGACGTTGGCGTCCCTGGGCTGGGCCCTCGTCATCGGACTGGTTTGCACGCTGTTGGGTTGGTTGATCCGCTCGACCGGACTGTGGCTTCGTCCTCTTGTGCACTGGAACCGAATACTGGTCACGGCCGGGCTCGGAATGCTGGTCGGAGTCACCGCGATGGCCTACCAGCTCCTGACCGGGCACAGCTTCACCGAGGTGCTGTTCTCCGGCCAGGACGCCCTCCCCGACCTCGTCGCCAACGCCGCCAGCTACCCGCTGGCTGTCTTGATCGTGCTGATCGTCTGCAAGTCGGTGGCCTACGGATTGTCGCTCAGCGCCTTCCGCGGCGGCCCCGTGTTTCCCTCCATGTTCATCGGCGCGGCGCTGGGCATAGCGGTCAGCGGGCTACCCGGCCTGGACCTGGCCCCAGCCATCGCCATGGGCATCGGTGCCATGTGTACCACCATGCTTCGGCTGCCGTTGACCTCGACCTTGCTCGCCACGTTGCTGCTCGGCAGCGACGGTGTCTCGGTGACCCCCCAGGTCGTCGTCGCGGTGGTCGTGGCCTTCGTCATCACCAATGTGCTTCCTGCAGCCGGGCCGAAACCTTCGGGGGAGGTCAAGGGGTGAGCCCGAGGCGCGGGCCGACCGCGACCTGCTGATCATGCTCGGCACCGATCTCCCTACCGTGCGTTCCTCCCGGCCGGGAAGTCGATCATCCATGATCGGCATGGTCCGCGCCGAGATGATGGTCGTCGGCTACGAGCCGAGGGCCACCGACGTGTAGAACCCGCGCCCCTCATCCGCTCCGGGTGATCTCAGAGGACGATCGCCGGTCCAGGCTGGTTCTTTGGTGGACCCTCCCTGTGCGCCCGTTGCATCAGCTACTGAGGAGCCTTATGACCGTGCTCGAGACTTTCACCGGGCTGACGACCCTGGAGGTCGACCCGGTCCAGTGGGCCAGGTCTCAGATGGCGTTCACCCTGGGCTTTCACATCATCTTGGTCCCGCTGGGGGTGTCGTGGGCCTTCATGACGCTGATCGCCAACTTCCGGGCCATCCGGCGCAACGACCGGGCAGCGCTGCTTCTCGCCCAGCGCCGGTCGAAGTACATGGCTGTGACCTTTGCGGTCGGTGCTGTGACCGGCACGGTGCTCAGCTTCGAGTTCGGCCTGCTCTGGCCGAAGTTCATGGCGACCTGGGGTGAGGCCTTCGGTGTTCCCTTCGCCTTCGAGGGACTGTTCTTCTTCACCGAGGCGATCTTCGTCGCGATCTACATCTTCGGCTGGCGCCGACTGAAACCGTGGGTCCATTTCTGGACCGGGGTGCCGATCGTCATCGCGGGTGTGCTCGGATCGGTTTCGGTCGTCGCCGCGAACGCGTGGATGAATGCGCCGGCGGGTTTCACCCTCGACTCCGACGGCCAGGTGATCGCGGTCGATCCGATCGGGGTGATCTTCAACGACTCGATGCCGCTGCAGGCAGCCCACATGGTCGTGGCCGCCTACATCGTCGGAGGTTTCCTGATCGCCTCGGTCTACGCCACCGCGATCCTGCGTGGACGCAACGACCACTACCACCGGCTGGGTTTCGCGATCCCGTTCACGGTCGCGGCGATCATGATGCCGATCCAGATGGGCGTGGGCGATGCGTTGGCGCGCTGGGTGTATGAGAACCAGCCGGTCAAGTTCGCCGTGATCGAGCTGGTGCCGACCACCAGCTCCGATGTCCCGGAGCGGCTGCTCGGCCGGCTCAACCCCGACGGCACGGTCAGCGGCGGGATACCGATCCCCGGCATGGCGTCGTGGCTGTCGGATCCGAGCACCGGTCGGGCAACGGTGGTGCAGGGCCTGGACTCGGTCCCTGCGGAGGACCGTCCGACGGTCCGAGCGACCAACATCGTCCACCTGTGCTGGGACCTCATGGTCGGCATCGGCACGCTGCTGTTCTTGCTGTCGATCTGGTACGCCGGCATCTGGATCGTCCGCCGGCAGTTGCCCACGACGAAGTGGTTCTACCGGGTCGCGGCGACCACCGGCGTGTTGTCGGTGATCTGCATGGAGGCCGGCTGGATCGTGACCGAGGTCGGTCGTCAACCCTGGATCGTCTACAACCTGATGCGGGTGGAGGATGCGGCGACCGCCAATCCCGGAGTGTGGATCACGTTCATCGCCGTGGTCGTGCTCTACGCAGCCTTGGGGACGACGACGATCCTCGTTCTCCGTGGGATGAGCAGGCGTTTCCGCCGGGCTGGAGGCTTCGTCGACCATGACACCCCCTACGGTCCCGAGCCGCCTCTCGCGGCCGAGGAGACCAAGACCTCGAGCCGGGAGACCTCGAGCCAGGCCGGGACGTCGAGCCAGGCCGGGACGGCGGAGGAGTCCGGGCGATGACTGTCACCATCGCCGTCATCTTGTTCGTCGCGCTGATCGCGTACGCGGTGTTCGGTGGAGCCGACTTCGGCGCAGGTTTCTGGGATCTCACCGCCGGCGGGGCCCGTCGGGGAGCGCGTCCGCGCGCTGTCATCGAACGCTCGATCGGTCCGGTCTGGGAGGCGAACCACGTCTGGCTGATCTTCATCTTCGTGGTGATGTGGACCGCCTTCCCCTCGGCGTACGCCTCCATCATGCTCACCCTGTTCGTCCCGCTGACCATTGCGGCCCTCGGCATCGTCATGCGCGGCGCGAGCTTCGCATTCCGCAAGGCAGTTGTCGACCTCCGCTTCCGGCGGATCTTCGGCGGGCTGTTCGCCCTCTCCTCGGTGCTCGTACCGTTCTGTATGGGCGCCGTCGCCGGCGGCATCGTCTCCGGTCAGGTTCCGGCCGGCGGCCGAGCCGGGGACCCCCTCCACAGCTGGTTGAACCCGACCTCGATCGTCGTCGGTGTGCTGGCCGTCGTGCTGGCGGCGTACCTGGCGGCGGTCTACCTCGTCTGGGACGCGCGCAGCCACCAGGAGACCGACCTGGCCGGGTACTTCCGCCGACGGGCGGTGCTGGCCGGCGCCGTCGCCGCCGTGGTGGCAGCGGTCGGGTTCGTCGTCGTCCGCGCCGAGGCACCGACGGTGTTCGCCGGACTGACGTCCCGCGGGCTTCCGCTGGTGATCCTCAGCGTGCTCTGCGGTGTCGCTGCGCTGGTCCTGCTGGCGCGGAACGCTGCCCGCGGCGCCCGGCTGCTCGCCGTGATCGCGGTCGCTGCCGTCGTCGGCGCCTGGGGTGTGGCGCAGTGGCCGTACCTCCTCCCGACCTCCCTCACCGTGACCGACGCGATCGCGCCATCGGGGACGCTGACAGCACTCCTGGTCGCCTCCGGTCTGGCCGTGCTCCTCGTCGTGCCCGGCTTCATCCTGCTCTACGTCCTCGACCAGCGCGGCCTGCTGCCCGACGAGGGCGTCGCCGACGTCGCCGACACCACCTTCAGGACATCCGCCGACTGAGCAGGTCCCAACAATCATTCGCCACGGGTGATCCCGCAAGGCGTGAACGTATCGAGAGTGGAGCGTGACCCGCGGTCCCGCGAGCCACGACGGAGGGAGTTATCGAGGTGAGTTCGTCGACGTCCCCATTTCCACCGATCGCCGACTACGCGTTCCTGTCGAACTGTCACACCGGTGCGTTGATCGCGCCGGACGGATCAGTCGACTGGTTGTGCGTACCGGCGTTCGACGCTCCGAGCGCCTTCGGGAACCTGTTGGACCGAGGAGCCGGTTCGTTCCGTTTCGGTCCCTACGGGATCAACGTGCCGAACGCCCGGTCGTATGTCCCCGGAACGAACGTGATGACGACGACCTGGCACACCCCGACAGGCTGGGTCGTGATCCACGACGCGTTGTCGATGGGACCGAGGCGAGGTCCCGACACGGTGACCCCGCACACTCGTCCGCCCGCCGACGACGACGCCGACCACCTGCTGATACGGGTAGCCGAGTGCCTCGAGGGCTCGGTCGAGATCGAGCTGGTCTGCGAGCCGGCGTTCGACTACGGCAGGGTGCCGGCTCAGTGGAAGGCCATCGGCGACACCGACCGCGTCATGGCTGCGAGCGGTGCCGGTCAGAGCTTCCAGCTGAGCTCGGACATGGCGATCGGGATCGAGGGCAGCTCGACCCGAGCCAGACACACGATCACCAAAGGCGAGAAGGTGTTCTGCGCACTCTCGTGGGCCGACGCCCAGGTCGCGCCGACCGATGTCCGGGAGGCCGAGGCCCGGATCGAGGCGACCGTCCAGTTCTGGCGCCGGTGGCTGGCACGCGCCCGCGTTCCCGACCATCCACTACGTCACCCGATCGAACGCTCTGCCCTCACGATCAAGGGCCTGACCTACATGCCGACCGGGGCCACCATCGCCGCGTTGACGACGTCGCTGCCGGAAACACCCGGCGGTGAGCGCAACTGGGACTACCGCTACACGTGGATGCGCGACACCACGTTCACCTTGCAGGCGCTGCATTACCTGAACCTGGACTGGGAGGCAGACGAGTTCATGCAGTTCGTCGCCGACCTCGAGCCGAACGCCGACGGCGGGCTGCAGATCATGTACGGCATCGACGGACGACGTGACCTCACCGAGTCGACGCGCGACGACCTCAGCGGCTACGAGGGGGCACGTCCGGTACGGATCGGCAACGGCGCCTTCGACCAGCGTCAGAACGACGAGTTCGGCGCCGTGCTGGACTCGGTACTGCTGCACACCAGTCGAAGCCGGCACCTCCCCCGGCGTCTGTGGCCGCTGGTCCAGTCGCAGGCGGCAGGCGCGATCGCCGCCTGGCGCGAACCGGACCAGGGCATCTGGGAGGCGCGGGGCAAACCCCAGCACTACGTGTCCTCGAAGCTGATGGGCTGGGTGGCGCTCGATCGCGCCGCCAAGCTCGCCATCATCCGCGATGACGACGGCCTGGCCGAACAGTGGCGCGCGACGGCTGACGAGATCCGGGAGGACATCCTGGCCCACGGCGTCAGCGAGCGCGGTGTGCTGCGCCAGCACTACGACACGGACGCCCTCGATGCCTCGACCCTGCTGGCCGCGTTGTTCGGCTTCCTTCCCGGCAACGACGAACGGCTGCGCAAGACCGTCGATGCGATCGAGAAGGAGCTGACCGAGAACGGGTTCGTGCTCCGCTACCGAACCGACGAGACCGATGACGGCCTGTCGGGCAAGGAAGGAACATTCCTGATCTGCTCGTACTGGTTGGTGTCAGCTCTCGCTGTCGTCGGTGAGATGGATCGGGCCCGGAGCCTGATGGAGCGCCTGCTCCGGATCGCCTCGCCGCTCGGCCTCTATGCGGAGGAGTTCGAGGTCGAGCGGGCCCGGCATCTCGGCAACTTCCCGCAGGCCTTCTCGCACCTGGCGCTGCTCGACGCCGCCGCGCGGATCATCATCGTCGACTACCGAACCGAGGTGTCGCTGTGACCGAAGGAGGAGCTTCCGGGCCTCACGTCGTCATCCTCGGCGGCGGGTTGGCTGGGGTCGCCGCCGCCCACCGGCTCGGCGACGAGGGCGTTGCGGTCACCCTGGTCGACCGCAACGACTACCAGCAGTTCCAGCCGCTGCTCTACCAGGTGGCCACGTCGCAGCTCCCGGCCGAGGACATCGCCCGCCCGCACCGGGCGATCTTCCACGACCACCCCACCGTCGAGGTGCGGACAAGCGAGGTGACGGAGATCGACCCGTCCGGCCACAGCCTGACGCTGTCCACCGGCGAGACGGTCAGCGGCTCACACCTGGTCATCGCTGCCGGAGCGAAGCCGGAGTTCTTCGGCGTTCCCGGTGCGGCCGAGCACGCCTTCCCGCTCTATTCGGTGAGCGATGCCGAACGGCTGCGCCGACACCTGCAGCTCCTGCTCGAGACCGACCCCGCGTCGGACGAGGACGTCCTACACGTCGTCGTCGTAGGAGGCGGGCCGACCGGCGTGGAGACGTCGGGGGCCGTCGGTGAGCTGATGGCAGCGCTGGCCAGCGTCGACACCCCGGGCACCCTCGGGCACGTCACCCTGGTCGATCGCGGCAATGCTGTGCTCGGAGCCTTCTCTGCGAAGTCGCAGAAATACGCGGCCAAGCGACTCGGCGACCGCGGCGTCGACCTTCGGCTGGGCGCCGGCGTCGCGTCGGTCCACGCCGACCATCTCGAGCTCGACGACGGCACCCGTATCGACACCCGCACCGTGGTCTGGGGAGGCGGAGAGTCGGCTGCGGCGGTGGTGCAGGACGCGGGCCTGGCGACCGGGCGTGGCGGGAGGTTGGACTCCAGACCCGACCTCACCCTGGACGGGCATCCACGGGTCTACGCGATCGGAGACGCCGCGAACACACCGGGCGGCGCCAACGGCCGGACCCTGCCGCAGCTCGGGTCCGTCGCCCAGCAGTCAGGTCGCTGGGCGGCCGACAACATCCTGCGCGAGCTGCGCGGCAAAGAGCCGCTCCCCTTTGCGTACAAGGACAAGGGAATCATGGCCATGATCGGCCGCAACGCCGCCGTGGCCGAGGTCGGGAAGAAACGGCACCAGGTCGAAGGCCCCGTCGCCTTCGCCGCCTGGCTCGGCGTGCACGCGATGCTGCTGTCCGGCGCACACAGCAAAGCCGACGCCTTCCTGTCGTGGGGGTGGGACTACTTCGACCGC
>Ga0190275_10001278_pt1 | contig 18925 bp, 17 predicted proteins | sample Popmic550T_FD_133745 | JGI IMG/M metagenome (GOLD analysis project Ga0190275, IMG submission 133745) | Populus adjacent soil microbial communities from riparian zone of Yellowstone River, Montana, USA - 550 T | ecosystem: Environmental > Terrestrial > Soil > Riparian zone > Trees stand | place...
GGCGCGGCCGGCTGCCCGCTGCTGATGATGGTGGTCTCGCCGGCGATCTGCGGGACGATCCTTGCCCGGTTCGGCACCGCGGAGCAGAAGACCCACTGGCTTCCCGGGCTTGCCGACGGCACCACAACCATGGCTTTTGCCATCACCGAACCCGATGCGGGCTCCAACTCGCACAACATCACCACCGTGGCCGCCCGCGACGGCACCGGACCCGACGCCGGGTGGCGCCTGACCGGACGCAAGGTGTGGATCTCGGGTGTCGACCTCGCCGACGCCGTGCTGGTCGTCGCGAAGCTCGCCGACGGCCCAAGGGGGACATTGCGCCCCGCGCTGTTCGTCGTGCCAACCGATTCGCCCGGGTTCGAAGCTCAGCCGATCCCCATGGAGATCGTCTCCCCGGAGCGACAGTTCACGGTCTTCCTCGACGACGTCGCCCTGCCTTCGGACGCGCTGGTCGGGCACCCCGACGCCGGTATCGCCCAGCTCTTCGCCGGGTTGAACCCCGAGCGGGTCATGGCCGCTGCGTACGCGCTGGGCATTGCCCGGCTGGCGATGGGCAAGGCGACCGAGTACGCCCGTACCCGCACCGTATGGTCTGCACCGATCGGCTCGCACCAGGGTCTGGCCCATCCGCTGGCGGCCTGTCAGGTGGAGATCGAACTGGCCGCGCTGATGACACAGAAGGCGGCCTGGCTGATCGACCAGGGCCAGGACGAGGCCGCCGGAGCGGCCGCCAATAGCGCGAAGTACGCAGCCGCCGAGGCGGCCGTCCGCACGGTGGACCAGGCGATCCAGACCCACGGCGGCAACGGACTGTCCCAGGAGTACGGCGTGGGCGCCCTCCTGGCAGCCGCCCGGGCGACCCGGATCGCCCCGGTCAGCAGGGAGATGATCCTGAGTTTCATCGCCCAGCACAGCCTGAGCCTGCCTCGCTCGTACTGAGCGGCGGACCACAGTGCAGAACGACCTGACGATTCGCCCCATCACCGGACCCGAGGAACTGGGGCTCTTCGTTCAGCTGAGCTATGTCCTCGACGATGAACTGGCAGGTGACCTTGCCTCCGGGCACCGTCGCCCGGCGTGGATGTGGGTCGCGTTGCGCGCCGGGAGTCTCGTGGCCAGGGCCGCGTGGTGGGGACGACCCGGCGATGCAACTCCGTCGGTGCTCGACGTCTTGGATGTCGCCGACATGGCCGACCGCATCGACATAGGCGTGGCGCTTCTCCAGGCTGCTTCGCCCGAGGTCCTCCCGCCGGGATCCGCGTCACCGGACTACCTCCGCTACATCCCGGCGGACTGGAGGGACGAGCCCAGGTCGCGACGCGAAGTCGAGGACCGGATGCAGATCGCGGAGCGAACTGGCGCACGCCTCTTGGTCGAACGGTTTCGCTTCGAGTGGAAACCCGGGACGCCTATCGCCGTGCCGAGCGGTCGCCTTGCTTTCCGGCCGGTCCGCTCCGACGCCGAACTCATCGATCTCATGACGCTGGTGATGGAAGGAACGCTGGACGCGCACAGCAGGCAGGACTTGACCCTGATGTCGGCCCGGCAGGTTGCAGTCGGGCACTTCGAGGAGGAACTCGCGCAGTTTCGGAGCCCTCGGGACTGGTGGCGTGTGGCCACCCTGCGCAATGGTGCGCCGGTCGGGTTCGTCATTCCGGCGCGTAACGACTACAACCCGATCATCGGCTATCTCGGTGTCCTGCCTGCTCATCGGGGGAACGGCTACATCGACGAGATCCTCGCGGAGGGCACCCGAATCCTGGATGCGCTGGGGGTGCCACGGATACGGGCAGCGACGGACCTGGGAAACGTCCCGATGGCCGATGCCTTCACCCGCGCCGGATGGGTCAACTTCCAACGTGCGATCACGATGACATGGACCTGAGCCGCGATAGTTGACAGGCAAGTGGCTACTTGCCTAACGTGACGGCGTGAGTGATCTGTTCAAGGCACTTGCCGACCCATCCCGACGCGCCATTCTCGACGAACTCCAGGAGCGAAACGGTCAGACGCTGTTCGAGCTGTGCGTGCGGCTCACGACCAAGCACGGTTTGGGCTCCACACGTCAGGCGATCTCTCAGCACCTCGCCGTGCTGGAGGCAGCCGGGCTCGTCATCACGCGGCGACAGGGTCGCTACAAGTTCCACGATCTGGACACCGCACCACTTCGCACCATCCTCGAGCGGTGGCCACCTGGCCCCGAAAGGAAGTCCCCATGAAGGTCTATGTCATGAGCGTGATGGTCGATGATCAGGAAAAGGCGCTGCGCTTCTACACAGACGTCCTGGGTTTCGTGAAGAAGACCGAGATCCCTATGGGTGAGCATCGCTGGCTCACGGTCGTCTCGGCCGAGGACCCGAACGGCGTGGAGGTCTCCCTCGAGCCCGACGAGCACCCCGCAGCACGCCCGTTCAAGGAAGCCCTGGTCATCGACGGGATTCCGTGGACCTCCTTCGCGGTCGAGGATGTGCCGGCCACCGTGCAGCGCCTGCAGGCGGCCGGCGTCCGGTTCACCCAGGAGGCCCTGGAGATGGGTCCGGTCACCACCGCCGTGCTGGACGACACGTGCGGCAATTTGATCCAACTGGCCAGCTTCGGCTGATCGCCAAGGCAGGCCACGGGCCGGGGAACGTTTCCCTGGGCGCTCGCGTTAGGATGGCAAGAAAGCTGAGTCACCTAGACGCAAGTACGAGCACCAGAAGAGAAGGGCCCTACCCATGGCACGAGCGGTCGGCATCGACCTCGGCACCACCAACTCCGTCGTCGCGGTACTGGAGGGCGGCGAGCCCACGGTCATCGCCAACGCCGAGGGGTCGCGCACCACTCCCTCGGTCGTGGCTTTCGCCAAGAACGGCGAAGTCATCGTCGGGCAGGCCGCGAAGAACCAGGCGGTCACCAATGTCGATCGCACCATCCGCTCGGTCAAGCGCGAGATGGGCACCGACTGGACGGTGGACATCGACGGCAAGAAATACAACCCTCAGGAGATCTCGGCGCGGATCCTGCAGAAGCTCAAGCGCGATGCTGAGACCTATCTCGGCGAGACCATCACCGACGCGGTGATCACCGTGCCCGCCTACTTCGAGGATGCCCAGCGTCAGGCCACCAAGGAAGCCGGCGAGATCGCGGGCCTCAACGTGCTGCGGATCGTCAACGAGCCCACTGCCGCGGCTCTCGCGTACGGGCTGGACAAGGGCGAGACCGAGCAGACGATCCTGGTCTTCGACCTCGGAGGCGGCACATTCGACGTGTCCCTGCTCGAGATTGGCGAAGGTGTCATCGAAGTCAAGGCGACAGCCGGGGACAACCACCTCGGTGGTGATGACTGGGACATGAAGGTCGTCGAGCACCTGGTCAAGCAGTTCAACGTGGCCAATGGCATCGACCTGTCCAAGGACAAGCTTGCGATGCAGCGGCTTCGTGAGGCAGCCGAGAAGGCCAAGATCGAGCTCTCCGGTGCGCAGTCGACCAACGTCAACCTGCCCTACATCACCGCCGGCGCCGACGGTCCGCTCCACTTGGACGTGACCATCACCCGCGCGGAGTTCCAGCGGATGACCCAGGATCTGCTCAACCGGACGAAGGCTCCGTTCAATCAGGCGATCCGGGACGCCGGGATCGACGTCAAGGCGATCGATCACGTTGTCATGGTCGGCGGTTCGACGCGGATGCCGGCCGTGACCGATGTGGTCCGTGAGCTCACCGGTGGCAAGGAGCCCAACAAGGGCGTCAATCCCGACGAGGTCGTCGCGGTCGGCGCGGCGCTGCAGGCCGGTGTGCTCAAGGGTGAGGTCAAGGACGTCCTGCTGCTCGATGTGACCCCGCTGTCGCTCGGTATCGAGACCAAGGGCGGCATCATGACCAGGCTTATCGAGCGCAACACCACAATCCCGACGAAGCGCTCCGAGATTTTCACCACGGCTGATGACAACCAGCCCTCGGTGCAGATCCAGGTCTATCAGGGTGAGCGCGAGATGGCCTCGTACAACAAGAAGCTCGGCATGTTCGAGCTCTCCGACCTGCCACCGGCACCGCGTGGTGTCCCGCAGATCGAGGTTGCCTTCGACATCGACGCAAACGGCATCGTGCACGTGCACGCCAAGGACCTGGGTACGGGCAAGGAGCAGTCGATGACGATCACCGGCGGCTCGGCTCTGCCCAAGGACGACATCGCCCGGATGATGGCTGATGCCGAGGCGCATGCCGAGGAGGACAAGGCTCGCCGTGAGGAGGCCGAGACCCGCAACCAGTCGGAGTCGATGGTCTACCAGACCGAGAAGTTCCTGGCCGAGAACGGCGACAAGCTCTCCGAGGAGACCAAGAGCGACCTCGGGGATGCCCTGAGCGAGCTCAAGTCAGCCCTCGGTGGATCCGACGCCGCGGCGATCAAGGCTTCGTCGGAGAAGCTGTCCCGGCTGTCCCAGGAGGCCGGTTCGACCCTGTACGCCGAGCAGCAGGCAGCAGGTGCGGCTGGCGGTGAAGCGGGTCCGGCGGGCGGCGCGGCTGGCGGCGCAGGTGCTCCCGGTGAGCCGGCCGGTGGTGGAGGGCCCGTGGATGACTCCGAAGTGGTCGACGCCGAGATCGTGGACGAAGACAGCGAGCAGAAGTGAGCCCGACAGACAACTCAGGTCTGTACGGCGACCGGGGCCGGTCAGAAGATGATGAGGACCAGCCCAGGGTTGTCGTACGGGACAAGCGACGGATCGATCCGCAGACCGGAGAGGTACGGGAGCCTGCCGCTGCCCCAGCGTCAGGCTCTCCGGTAGGAGAGCACGTGACCGACACCGCAACCACCGAACCCAACGCGGCCGCGGACATGGCCAAACAACTGGCCGAGCGCACCGAGGACCTCCAAAGGGTCTCGGCGGAGTACGCCAACTACCGGCGCCGAGTCGACCGGGACCGGGTGCTGATCGGCGAACTGGCTCAGGAGCGTCTGGTCCTCGATCTGCTGCCTGTGATGGACGACATCGACCGGGCACGTGACCACGGCGATTTGACCGGGGCGTTCAAGAGCACCGCAGACCGGCTCGCCGGAGTGCTCGATCGCTCCGGGGTGGAGGCCTACGGCGAAGTGGGGGATCCCTTCGACCCGGGCGTTCACGAAGCCGTGCTGCACTCCGAGAGCGCCGACGTGTCCGTGCCGACCTGCACCCATGTGATGCGCCGCGGCTATCGCCGAGGCGATCGGGTGCTCCGCGCGGCCATGGTCGGTGTCGCCGACCCCTCGCAGCAGGGGGACCCGGTCTCAGCCGAGCCCGGACAGGCACCGTTGCCTGCCGACGCGTCCACCTTCACCCCAGCCACGGAGGATGGGGCTCCGCAAGGCCGCTCCACTGTGGACCACGACCCCACTGGCTAGGGAGAGGGGCGCGCTGGGCAGCCATGAGTACCAAGGACTTCATCGAGAAGGACTACTACGCGGCGCTGGGCGTCGCCAAGGACGCCAGCGCAGCCGAGATCAAGAAGGCCTACCGCGCCCTGGCTCGTGATCTGCACCCGGACAAGAACCCGAACAACGCAGAGGCGGAGACGAAGTTCAAGGACGTTTCCGAGGCCTATGACGTGCTCTCCGATGTCAAACGCCGCGGCGAGTACGACGAGGCGCGGCGACTGTTCGGCGCCGGAGCGCCTGGCGGCTTTCGCCCGGGCGGCTTCGGGGGTGCTGGAGGCGCGGGCGGGCAGACCTTCGACATCAACGACATCTTCGGCGGGGCCGGTGGTGGTGGTGGCGCTGGCGCCGGGGGGCTGGGCGACCTGTTCGGCGGGTTGTTCGGCGGCGGTGCCGGAGCCGGTGCTACCCAGAGTCGGACTCGCCCGGTCCGGGGCCGTGATGTCGAGACCGAAGCGACACTCTCCTTCGACGAGGCCGTGCGCGGGGTCACGGTGCCGCTGCGGATGCAGAGTCCCGGGACCTGTCGGAACTGTTCGGGCACCGGCGCCAAGCCAGGGACGGCACCCAAGACCTGCCCGACCTGTCGAGGCGCGGGGGTCACCACACGCAACCAGGGATCGTTCGCCTTCTCCGAGCCGTGCCGGGACTGCCGGGGCAGCGGAACCGTGGTCGAGGACCCCTGCCCGGAATGCCGTGGCACCGGGATCACCAGCCAGACCCGGACCATCACTGTACGAATCCCGGCCGGCGTCAAGGATGGCCAGCGAATCCGGATCCCGGGCAAGGGCTCTCCTGGTCAGCGAGGGGCGCCGGCGGGGGATCTGTTCGTCGTGGTCCACGTCGGTTCTCACGACCTGTTCACCCGGTCGGGCATCAATCTTCTGCTCACCGTTCCCATCTCTTACGCCGAGGCGGCGCTGGGTACGACGGTGCGCGTTCCGACCCTGGACGGTGCGGTCACCCTGAAGATTCCGGCCGGAACCGCGTCCGGGCAGACCTTCCGGATCAAGGGCCGCGGCGTGCAATCGGCCAAGAAGAGCGGCGACCTGCTGGTCACCGTCGAGGTCGCCGTACCCGCCGAGCTGTCCGATGACGCCCGCTCGGCGTTGCAGGCTTTCGCAGATGCCCATGCCGAGGATCCTCGCCCCACGATCACCGAGGCGGTGCGTGGCCGTGGCTGAACTTTCCGAAGAGACACCAGTGTTTGTGATCTCAGTCGCTGCACAACTGGCCGGCATGCATGCCCAAACTCTGCGCCAGTACGACCGGCTGGGGCTCGTCTCGCCCGGCCGTACGCCGGGAGGCGGCCGGCGCTACAGCACACGCGACATAGCCCGGCTGCAGGCAGTAGCCCGGCTCTCGCACGAGGAGGGCATCAACCTCGCCGGGATCAAGCGCATCATCGAGCTGGAGTCAGCTGTAACCCAACTGCAGCATGAACTCGACCTCCTGGCTGCCGAGCTCGAGCTCTCTGAACAGCGCCGCATCTCGGCCGAGGCCGCAGTGCACGCGTCCTACCGCCGGGATCTCGTGCCCATCAACAAGGAGTCGCTGGTTCTCTACCGCCAGCGGCCGCCGCGCTGACAGAGCTGACGCGCCGCTGCCGGCTGTGGACGTGCATCGCGGTTTGACCTCGGATCCAGCAGACTCTCGATCATGACGTCGCCGGACCCGCCCCGTCCCCGCAGAAAGGTCCGCGACCAACTCGATGCAGCAACAATCGAAAGCCGACTCAGTGACCTGGACGAGCAGCTAGCTGCGCAGCAGGGCCACCTCCAGCTGTTGGCCCATGATCGCCGAAGGATGCTGTACGCGGCGGCAGCGCCGCCGACGGTGATCGCGGCTCTCGTGCTGATGAGTGTGCCGTGGTGGGTGAGTCACGGTCCTGACGATCTGACTAGCACCGCCGCCCCATGGACCCTCATCGCAGCAGGCCTGGACTCCACACCACCCGGCCTCGACGTTGCTTGGCTGTTGATGGCGGCCTTGCCAATGGTGGTCTACCTCGCGGCCATGTTGGCAGTTGCCTCCGCACTAGCGGTGGCCTCGACGGTGCGCGTGAACGTCGCTACCGGGCTGTGCGCGTTGGCCGGTCTGGTTGCATGCGCCCAGATCGTGGCTGTCGCCTCAGTCGAGCAGAGCAACGTGACCACCTCTGCTGCAAACAGCGATGTGTCGGTCGGTGTCACTGCGGCGGGCCTGACCACCATCGCCGTCTGGGTCATCGCGGCGATAGCCATCGACGGGAGCGGGCACAGCGCGCCGATACTGCGCACGCCGCTCATCCCACCGCGGCGCCCCAACAAGGTGCCCGAGAACTCGTAGCTACGCAGCTCGGCGGCGGCATCCCGAACTCGAGCGCGTACGGCTCAGTCGAGCGCAGCGTCGAGGGTGATCTCGACGCCGGTCAGTGCCTTGCTCACCGGGCACCCCACCTTGGCGGCTTCGGCTGTGGTGGCGAAGCCGTCGGCGTCGAGCCCGTCCACTTCGCCCCGAACGGTGAGCTTGATCCCGGTCAGTTGCAAGCCTCCGGCCGGATCCGGTCCGACCGACACATCGGCGGTGACCTCCAGGCTGTGGGTGGTGCCACCAGCTTTGGACACCATGCCCGTCAGCGACATGGCATAGCACGACGAGTGAGCAGCGGCGATCAGCTCCTCCGGGCTGGTCGTGCCGTCGGCGTCCTCAGCAGCCCGCTTGGGAAAGGAGACCTCGAACGTGCCGACCTTGGAACTGGACAGCTCGACCTGGCCCGAACCCTCTCGCAATGATCCGGTCCAGGCAGTGCGCGCCGTGCGTGTGGGCATGTGTGCTCCTTTGATAATCAGTGGGTTGCGGCTAACAGAGTCACAGGTTTACCGGCCCGGCTACCGGGAAAGTAAACGGTCAGGGTCGGATGGCCGCCCGGGACAAGTCCGGCCTAGGCGTCGCGGGTCCAGCATGAGCGCTCGCGACGCCGCCGGCCAGTCCAAGGAGTTACCCTGCTCTCACGTGCTGTTACTGCTCTTCGCTCAGGCAAGGCCCGCCGACCGTAGGATGCCCTCGCGCATGACAACGCAGATCCCCATGGATCCGATGCTGGCTGTTGCCGAGCTGGGTCGAATCAACCTCGCCGAGGGCGACCTGGGGCAAATCTTCGGCCGCGTGGCGGAGTTGGCCAAGCAGTCGATTCCGGGAGCCGAAGAGGTGTCGGTCACCCTGATACAGGCTGACAAGGCCACCACCGCCGCATTCACCGGTGACCTTGCGCTGCACCTGGACGAGCGGCAGTACGAGCAGGGCCACGGTCCCTGCCTTGCTGCGGCCGCAGGCGGGGAAACCGTCCACATCACCGACATGACCGCCGAGGATCGCTGGCCCGACTACACACCGGAGGCGGTACGCGAAGGTGCGCGCAGCTCCCTGTCGATCGGCATCCCTGTCCAGCAGGCAGCCACCGGCGCCCTCAACATCTACTCCACTCACCCCGACGCATTCGGCGATGACGCGCTCGAACTGGGTGCCACGTTCGCCAGTTATGCAGCGGTCGCGCTGTCCAATGCTCACCTCTTCTCCAGCACAGCAGCACTGGCCGTCCAGATGAAGGAAGCCATGGCCAGCCGTGCGGTCATCGAGCAGGCCAAGGGCATCCTCATCGCCCAGCGGGGCTGCAGCACCGAGGAGGCCTTTGACATCCTGGTCCGGGCCTCGCGCAATGGCAACCGCAAGCTGCGCGACATCTGCCAGGCACTGGTCGAGAAGTCCCAACAGCCCTGAGGATCCGGAAAAGGCTGCCCCCAGACAATGGAATCGAAACTCACCACCCGCGCCCAGGAGGCGATCACTGCAGCACAGCGCCTGGCTGTGTCCGGTGGCCATCCCGCTCTGGAAGCCGTTCATCTGCTCCAGGCACTGCTGGACCAGGCCGACGGCATCTCCGCACCACTCCTCCAGGCCGCGGGCGCCGATCCGGCGCAGGTACGGGCTGGGGCAACCGCGGCCGTAGGGCGGCTGCCCAGCGCCAGTGGCTCCACCGTTTCCGCGCCGGCTCCTTCTCGTGACGTGCTGCGGGTGCTCAACGCGGCTGGCGAACAGGCCACCGCATTGGGGGACGAATACGTCTCCACCGAACACCTGCTCGTCGGGTTGGCCGCTGTCGGCGGCGACGCCGCCAAGGTCCTGACCCATTCCGGAGCCACAGCTGAGGCGTTGACCGCGGCCTTTCGTACGGTTCGCGGTAACCGGCGCGTCACCACCCCCGATCCCGAGGCCACCTACCAGTCGCTGGAGAAGTACGCCGTCGACCTGACAGCACGGGCACGTGAGGGCCGGCTCGATCCGGTCATCGGCCGGGACACCGAGATACGCCGGGTCGTCCAGGTCCTCTCCCGCCGTACGAAGAACAACCCCGTCCTGATCGGCGAGCCGGGCGTCGGCAAGACCGCCATCGTCGAGGGCCTCGCGCAGCGGATCATCGCCGGCGATGTGCCGGAAAGCCTCAAGGGCAAGCGCCTGATGTCGCTCGACCTCTCCGCCATGGTGGCCGGTGCGAAGTACCGAGGTGAGTTCGAGGAGCGCCTCAAGGCAGTCCTGTCCGAGATCACCGATTCCGATGGCGAGATCGTCACCTTCATCGACGAGTTGCACACGATCGTGGGTGCTGGCGCAACCGGAGATTCGGCGATGGACGCCGGCAACATGATCAAGCCGATGCTGGCCCGCGGTGAGTTGCGAATGGTTGGCGCGACGACGTTGGACGAGTACCGCGAGCACATCGAGAAGGATGCGGCGCTGGAGCGACGGTTCCAGCCGGTGCTGGTAGGTGAGCCATCAGTAGAAGACACGATCGGCATCCTGCGCGGCCTCAAGGACCGCTATGAGGTCCACCACGGCGTCCGGATCACCGACGCAGCAATCGTGGCCGCTGCCACCCTGTCCGACCGTTACGTCACCGCCCGCTTCCTGCCGGACAAGGCGATCGACCTGGTCGACGAGGCAGCCAGCCGGCTCAGGATGGAGATCGACTCGCGCCCGGTGGAGGTCGACGAGGTCGAACGAGTGGTCCGCCGCCTCGAGATCGAGGAGATGGCCCTGTCCAAGGAAGACGACCCCGCCTCGATGGAACGGCTCGCGGCTCTGCGGGAGGACCTGGCAGACAGGCGGGAGACGCTGGGCGAGCTGACCGCCCGATGGCAGCAGGACAAGACGGCTATCGACCGGATCCGAATCGCAAAGGAAGAGCTGGAAGCTGTTCGGACGGAATCCGATCGGGCCGAGCGTGACGGGGATCTGGCGCGTGTGGCCGAGCTGCGTTACAGCCGCATTCCGGCGTTGGAGCAACAGCTTGCTGAGGCCGAGACCAGTGTCCATAGTGGATCCTCGATGCTCACCGAAGAAGTGTCCGACAAGGACATCGCGGATGTGGTTGCTGCCTGGACAGGTATTCCGGCCGGACGTCTGATGGAGGGCGAGACCGCGAAACTGCTGCGGATGGAGCAGGTGCTGGCAACGCGGGTCGTCGGGCAGGACGCTGCGGTGCAAGCGGTCTCCGACGCCGTACGACGAGCTCGCGCCGGAGTCTCGGACCCGAACCGTCCGACCGGGTCATTCCTGTTCCTCGGGCCAACTGGTGTCGGCAAGACGGAACTGGCCAAGGCCTTGGCTGAGTTCCTCTTCGATGACGAACGGGCGATGGTTCGGGTCGACATGAGCGAATACGGCGAGAAGCATTCGGTGGCCAGACTCGTCGGTGCCCCGCCCGGCTACGTGGGCTACGAGGCTGGTGGGCAGCTGACCGAGGCAGTGCGGCGACGTCCATACACCGTCGTGTTGCTCGACGAGGTGGAAAAGGCCCATCAGGACGTCTTCGACGTGCTGCTGCAGGTGCTCGATGACGGTCGGTTGACTGATGGCCAGGGCCGCACCGTGGACTTCCGAAACACGCTGCTGATCCTCACGTCCAACCTCGGATCCGCCCTGATCGCCGATCAGTCCCTGCCCGCTGAGGGGCGACGCGATGCGGTGATGGAGGTGATGCGTCGTCACTTCAAACCCGAGTTCATCAACCGTCTCGACGACATCGTGATGTTCGACTCTCTCGGGGCAGAAGAGTTGGCCCACATCGTCGACATTCAGGTGGACCAGTTGGCCCACCGCCTTTCCGCGCGGCGGCTGGTCCTCGAAGTGACTCCAGCCGCTCGGGAGTGGCTGTCGCTGGGCGGCTTCGACCCGGTCTACGGCGCTCGACCGCTGCGCCGCCTGGTCCAGTCCGCGATCGGCGACTCGTTGGCCAAGGCCCTGTTGTCCGGCGAGATCCGCGACGGCGACCAGGTGCACGTCGATGTTGTCCCCGGCCAGGACCGATTGGCCGTACGCGCGCGTCGCTGACGGGCCAGCGAGACTTCGTCAGACTCGGCGCCTGAGCCAACCGCCCAGGTCCCAGCAGCCCGATCCCGGTCAGCACCCCGGCTACGCCGTTCACTCGGGGTCAGCCGGTGACGCTGTCCTCGACGCAGGTCGACAACTGCTCGTCAGTCATGTCAGGGCCGTAGACATCCTGGCAGTCCGATGCAATGCGCAGCGCTGCGATGAAGACGAACGTGCCGATACCGATGCCCACGATCCCTGTGGCCAGCCCGGCGATGGCCATTCCTTTGTTGCTGACCCGGTCCCGCGCCCTGGCAATGCCGATTCCACCGAAGATGACCGCCAGTATCCCCAGGGCGATGCCGGGGATACTGAAAAAGCCCAGAGGAATGGCCAAGATGCCCAGCACGAGCGAGGTGATGGCCAGCCCGTTACGTGGGGAGGGGCGCCCATGGTCGTGCTGCTGACTGGCGGGGTTGGTCGGCGGGTAGTCGAATCCGGACGGCGGCTCGTTCGTAGGGGGTGTGGACATGGCCACACCGTAGGGGAACTCCGGTTGCAACTGAACAGCCTGGCAAGCTTCCGCCCATGCCCGACATCGCGAGCGACGCCGCTTCGACGCCTGTTGACCGAATGCCCACGCCGACCAAGGTCGCCGTCATCCTGCTCGGCTTCCTGGCCGTCCTGCTGTTGCTCAACGCGGTTCTGGGTTTCACCACGCTCCCAGCGATCCTGGACAGGTTTGCCGAGGCCGCGCGAGAGAGGGACACCTCCTTCGACCGCGCAGCTGCGGCCACCCAGCTGAGAACTCTGTTCATAGCCGGCGCCGTTATCGGTGTGGCCGCTGCCGCGGCGACGGTCCTGCTGGTGCGCCGCAACAAGTTCGCCCGAATTCTGGGCATCGCTGTCGCAACGATTCAACTCTCGCTCTCCGTCCTCAACGCGATCAGCGTCGGCGGACTACTCAACTACACACTGCTGCTCATCGTCCTCACGGCGGCGATCCTGGTGATGCTCTTCCGTCAGCAGACCGTCGACTGGCTGCGCAGGGACGTCGCCCCCGGATCTACCGGCAATCGATGGTTCGGTCCCAACTAGCCTCGACCCATGTCTTCTGTGTGTCTGATAACCGGCGCGACCGCCGGCATTGGTGCCGCCTTCGTCGGCCAACTCGCTCGTGAGGGCAGCGACCTCGTGCTCGTTGCCCGTACGCAGTCGCGCCTTGACGAGCAGGCCGAAGAGCTCAGAGCTAGGTACGGCGTGGCGGTGCAGACCATCCCTGCCGATCTGTCCACCGACGCGGGCGTGGCGCTGATCGAGAGCAGGTTGACCGACAGCTCGGAACCGATCGACCTGCTGATCAACAACGCCGGCTTCGGCCTGCCAGCCGATTTCTTGGACTCCGCGGCCGCTGACGAGGACCGGATGCTCGCGGTCAATGTCCGGGCGGTGATGCGGTTGACCCATGCCGCACTGCCACTGATGGTCGAGCGGGGTTCCGGAGGCATCATCAACGTTTCATCGGTCGCCGGGTCGGTGCCCACCGCCACCGGGGCGACCTACGCAGCCAGCAAGGCGTGGGTGACATCCTTCACCGAATCGTTGTCGATGTTGGTCAGGGACAAGGGGGTCGCGCTCACCGCCCTCTGCCCAGGATTTACCCGTACCGAGTTCCACGGTCGACAGGGCATCTCGCGCGGTGGCGTTCCGGAACGGATGTGGCTGGAGGCTGGAGACGTGGTCGCCACCGCGCTGCGTGATCACCGACGAGGTGCGGTGATCAGCATTCCGGGTGTGCAATACAAGGTCTCGGTACACGGGGCGCGCTTCATACCGCGCACCCTGCTCCGGTGGGCCAGCGCCAGGGTGACCTCAGGGACCTGACGGCTGTCCTGCCGTCTTTGAACCGCAAGTGGCGCAGGTGCGAAGGCTGGGCGTGGGTAACCAGACTGAGAACGACGCTCCCCGTGAGTCCAAGCCCTGGGTACGACGCGGGTTGACCTCGCTGGCCGGTCTTCTCTCAGCCGCCGTCGCCCTCGGAATAGGCGAGCTGTTGGCGGGCCTGGTGGGACCGAACAGTTCGCCGGTCATCGCCATCGGCGGTGCCGTAATCGATGCGACCCCTCGCCCGCTCAAGGACTTCGCGATCACCACGTTCGGCGAGAGTGACAAGATCGCCCTCGTCGTGGGAACCCTTGTCCTGCTTGCGGTCTTTTCGATGATTCTCGGACTCCTAGCTTGGAAGCGTCTGCGATTGGCCGCTGCCGGGGTGCTGGTTTTCGGTGTCCTGGGGGCAGCGGCGGCGATCACGCGCCCGACCGGAACCGTGCTGGACATGCTGCCCTCCGTGCTCGGTGCGCTCGCCGGGGCTGTCGCGCTGGTCTACCTCATCACTGCCCTGTCCCGTCGTCATGCGACGGCCGAAGCGCCGAGCCGACTCGCCGGCGACCCAGCAGCCACCGACAAGCCGATAGCGACCGAGAAGGGCCGAAAGGCGGCCGCAGAACGCGCCTCGGAATCCGACATCGAGCGCCAGTACACCGACGAGACTCTGGTCGCCAAACTGCGTGAGCGCCTCGCGGGCGTTGATCGCAACGCCTCCTCCCTGAACCGCCGCGGATTCTTTGTCGCCGGGGGACTTGCCGCCGGTGCGGCGGTCGTAGCCGGCGGAGCCGGGTCGCTGTTGCAGCGCCGGTTCGCAGTGTCCGGGGCACGGGACGACATCACGCTGCCGAAGCCCTCCAGTCCGGCGCCCGACCTGCCGCGCGGCGCTGATCTGGCCGAGAGCGTCGATGGATTGACCCCGTTGTTCACCGATAACGATGACTTCTATCGGGTGGACACCGCGATCACCGTCCCACAGGTGTCGCCCTCTGATTGGTCGTTGCGGATCTTCGGTCGGGTTGATCAGGAGGTCGAGTTCAGCTTCGAGGACCTGATCAATCGCGATGACCTCATCGAGCGCGACATCACGATCTGTTGCGTGAGCAATCAGGTCGGCGACAAGCTGGCCGGCACAGCCCGCTGGATCGGCGTACCCCTGAAGAACCTGCTCGACGAGGCCGGCATCAAGAACGGCTCGGATCAGTTGGTGTCCCGCTCGGTGGACGGTATGACCATCGGCACGGCAACCGACTCCGCGATGGACACCGAGGGCGCGATGATCGCGATCGGGATGAACGGCGAACCGTTGCCGGTCGCCCACGGGTTCCCGGCGCGGATGATCGTCCCTGGTTTGTACGGCTACGTGAGTGCCTGCAAGTGGATAGTCGAGATCGAGGTCACGACCTTCGACGCCTTCGAGGCCTACTGGGTCCAACGCGCCTGGGATCGTGAGGGCCCGATCAAGGTGTTCTCGCGGATCGATACTCCGCAGGGCCTGCGCCCGGTCAGGTCCGGTCCGCGCATGCTGGCTGGAATCGCCTGGGCTCAGACTCGCGGAATCGCCAAGGTCGAGGTCAAGGTCGATGGCGCGGACTGGGCGCAGGCCCAACTCTCGCCCGAGGTGAACAAGAACCTCTGGCGGCAGTGGACCTATCCGGTGGACTTCGCCGCGGGTTCGCACACAATCATCGTGCGTGCCACAGATCAGAACGGTGATATGCAGGTCGAAGAGCGGGTGGACCCATTCCCCAACGGCGCCACCGGTTGGCACAACATCGTCGCCAGCGTCAGTGATGACGCCTAGGCAGCAGCGGACGACTCTGGCTGAGTCGCACCAACTTCGCGCACTAAACTGTGGGTCGAGCCCGAGCGCTTGCGTGTACGTTTGCGCTAGTGCCCGGGCTTTGTCTTGCCCCCCATAGATATTCGGCTAATGCTCACTGGCTGCGAAACAACGTGACCTCATCGTGATGAACCGATCGCCTGGCCGGTCCGAAGACTCAGTGAAGGACCACCCCACCGACCCGCCGGATACGAACTGGCGAAGGGAGCTCCAAAGTGAACAAGCTAACGACCCGCAGCGTGCTGCTGGCATCGGTCATGGGCCTGACCCTGGCGCTGAGCGCCTGTGGCTCCGACGAGCCGACGACCGACTCATCCAGCAGCGACGACACCGCCACTGAAGAGGCAACAGAAGAAGAGACCGCTGAGGAAGCTCCGGCCGATGGTCCCTTCGGCGCAGCGTGCGCCGACGTACCCACCGAGGGTGAAGGCAGTGTCGACGGCATGGCCGACGACCCGGTCGCCACTGCCGCCAGCAACAACCCTGTTCTGTCCACCCTCGTCGCGGCCGTCACAGCCGCAAACCTGGGCGACACCCTGAACGGCGCTCCTGAGCTCACTGTGTTCGCGCCGTCAAACGCCGCATTCGAGGCTGTGGACCCGGCTGCGCTGGCATCCCTGCTGGAGCCGGCCAATGTGGATCAGCTGACCTCGATCCTGACCTTCCACGTCATCGGCGAGCGCATTGCTCCTGAGGACTTGGCTGGGACCTTCCCGACGCTGAACGGCGCCGAGATCACCATCGACGGCAGCGGCGAGGAGTTCACCACGAACGTCGGTGGCACCGCGACCGGCACCGTGGTCTGTGGCAACGTGCAGACCGCGAACGCAACGGTCTACATCATCGACACGGTGATGATGCCGTAAGTAGTACCCCGCACAGCGCAGCGCGGGCGTCCCGGTAACCGGGGCGCCCGCGCTGCTGTGTGCTTCTACTACGAGACGTAGTCATCCCAATTGATTATCTGGTCCGCCTTGGCATTGCAACAAGATCATAGTGTCGGTACCTTCAAGAATCGGCGCGAGGCTCGCGTCAAGACCTGGCCCCAACTAGGAGACGTTCATGCTCAAGAAGCTCATACTCGCCACGGTGATAGCGGCTGGTTCTCTGGTCGCGCTTCCACAAGCCGCGTCCGCCACGCCCAGCAATTGCTACATAGATTTCTCCTACAATTACAATTCTGCTGCTGCGAAGTGCACGTCTGGAACTGGCCAGTATCGGGTTCTTATCCGATGCTCCAATGCTCAAACTAAGTACGGGCCATGGCGCGGCATAGGGATTTACTCGGCTGCGGGCTGCGCAAGCGGCGCTTACATTCAGTCGTATGGATTTCAATATAGTTGACCTGCCGTTAGTCCGGCTAGTGTTGGGACACTAGCCGCTGACTTTGTGGTACGGCTGCAAATTCGATCAGTTGCCAGGCCAGGTTGGCTGGCGACCAGACGGGCAGGTCGGCATGCGAAATCACGCTGGCCAAGACCCCGGCAACAGCCGCGATTCCCTGGCGGGGTCGGCTCAGTTTGAGCAAAGTCGGCATCAGCTGGTATCGCTGTCACGGGGGGCGTTAGACATGGCAGGCAGGTTAGCCGCTGAAACCACCGCCTTAAGCTCATCTGCCGTGGACGCGGGCCCCTCAACCGACCGGGCCCGGCTGGCTGCCTTGATCACCGAGCTAGCCGTCGTACGAGGCAAGGTCGTGCTCTCCAGCGGCGCCGTCGCCGACTGGTATGTCGACCTTCGCCGGATCACCCTGCACCACGAAGCGGCTCCCTTGGTCGGGCGACTGATGCGCGAGCTCACCGCGGACTGGGACTACGACGTGGTCGGGGGATTGACCCTGGGAGCCGACCCGATCGCGACGGCCATGCTCCATGCGGCGGCTGCCCGCGGCGACCGACTCGACGCCTGCGTCGTTCGCAAGCAGGGAAAGGCCCACGGACTTCAGCGGAGGGTTGAGGGCCCGGATGTCGGGGGCCGATCGGTCCTGGCGGTCGAGGACACCTCGACTACCGGCGGGAGCGTATTGACCGCCGTCGAAGCGCTGCGTGAGGCGGAGGCCGAGGTCGTCGGAATCGCGCTTATCATCGACCGGGGCGCGGGGCCTGCGTTGGCGGCCACCGGCCTGCCCTACCGCGCGCTGTTCTCCCTGGCCGACCTGGGCCTTGCAGCAGCGTCCTGAGATCTCAAGATCGTGAGCGCCAGGGTGCGAGTCAGACTCCATCCTGGGCGCTCATGATCATGGTCCGGCGGTCGGCCTTGTCCGACGAGAGCGCACCAGCTCGAAAGCGATCGGCGTCAGGGACAACGCAATGATGCCGAAGATGATGTATTCGACGTTGTCCCGAACGAACTCGATCTGACCAAGCCAATAACCGAGCAGGATGACGCCGACGCCCCACAGCAGGCCGCCGATGATCGAGTAGATGACGTAGACCCGGTAATTCATCCGAGATGCTCCGGCCATCACCGTTGCGAAGGTGCGCACGATCGGGACGAACCTGGCGTAGACGATGGTGCGCGCGCCGTACTTCTCGAAGAAGGCATGTGACTTGTCGACGAACTCGGCCTTGAAGAACCGGGAATCGGGTCGATTGAAGACGGCTGGCCCGGCGCGGCGCCCGATCCAGTAGCCGACGAGATTCCCCGCGATAGCCGCGAGTGGTGTGAAGACGAGAAGTGCCCAGAGCGGCAGACCCGCGAAGCCAGCAGCGCACAGCAGGCCGGCGGTGAACAACAGCGAGTCCCCGGGCAGGAAGAACCCGATCAACAAGCCGCACTCGGCGAAGACGATGATCAACAGGCCAGCTAGGCCGAAGGTGTTGACGAGGTACTCAGGGTCGAGGAAATCCGTGATCGAGCCGAGGACTCCGGCGGGACCGTTCAGGACTGCTGGGGTCACGACGGCCCACCCTACCGACCAGTGCATCCTTCCCCTTTGCCTACCTGAAGCGGGAACATGCGGCCGCTCGACCGGGGTGTCGCGGCACCCAGTAGGCAAAGCGCGGCTGTCACGCGCACAACTCAGCGCTGGCTCGGGCGACGCAGCCGCCGTACCGTCTAGCAATGAGCACTGCGGTCGCCTGGCTCACCGAACTGCGTGCTGCCCTTCCTCCAGATGCGGTCGTCGACGATCCGGACATCGTTTCCGGGTACGCGCGGGACATGGCGATGTTGGCGGTCAACGGACGTCCGGCAGCCGTGGTCTTCCCGGCGAGCACCGCTGAAGTCTCGGTGGTTCTGCGGATCGCCAGCGCGCACCGGGTTCCCGTGGTGCCGCGAGGCGCCGGATCCGGTCTTGCCGGGTCTTCGAACGGGATCGACGGCGCTATCACCCTGTCGATGATCCGGATGAACGCCATCCTCGAGGTCGATCCGGCCAACCGGCTCGCGGTGGTTCAACCGGGCGTCATCAACAAGGCGTTGCGCGACGCGGTAGAAGCCCAGAATCTGTTCTA
>Ga0190275_10001279_pt1 | contig 18913 bp, 20 predicted proteins | sample Popmic550T_FD_133745 | JGI IMG/M metagenome (GOLD analysis project Ga0190275, IMG submission 133745) | Populus adjacent soil microbial communities from riparian zone of Yellowstone River, Montana, USA - 550 T | ecosystem: Environmental > Terrestrial > Soil > Riparian zone > Trees stand | place...
CAGCTCGGCGTAGCGCTCCGCCGTGCGGACGTGAAACTCGGTGCTGTCCGCGCCGGTCAGCTTGCTCCGCAACCCGACGACGACCGCCTCGCCCGCGGTGCGAGCGCTGAGGGCCGCCAATGGAGCGGTGCGCCGCAAGCGTCCACGGCCGATGCCATCGCCCTTCGGGGGGACACCTTCGTCTGGGGGAAGTCCGGCATCGGACATCGGGCGTCTCCTTCTCGATCTACTCGACTCTTGGTTTACTGACTTCAGCTAAGTGTATACTTAGGACGATGTCGATGTCAAACACGACCCCGACCCGCGAGCGCATCGTCGACGAAGCGATGCGTCTGTTCAGCCAGCACGGCTATGCCGGCACCAGCATCGCCAGGATCGAGGAGGCTGCGGGGCTCACGCCGGGAGCCGGTGGGCTCTACCACCACTTCAAGAGCAAGGAAGCGGTACTCGCCGCAGGCATCGAGCGGCAGCTCGAGCGACTCGGCGCACTGCGCAAGATCCGGCAGGTGCTCGGCTCATTGGGAGACCTCCGCGCCGAACTCACGCTGACCGCTCGCTACTTCCTCGCCGAGATCGACAACGAGTCCGAGCTGCTGCGCATCCTCGCCTCCGACGTACGCAACCGACCGCAGGTTCTGACCGCCGCCGCCGAGGAGCTCGTCGACTCCACGCTCGCAGACTTCGCCAGGTGGATCGCAGAGGAGGCCGAGCGCGCGGTGACGGCCGAGGAGGCCAGGGCGATAGCCGTCCTCGGACTCGGATCGCTGCTCTCCTCGCGCCTGCTGCGCGACGTCCTCGGCGTCCCGGTCCAGGTCGACGACGAGACGTTGGTAGACGCCTGGGTTCAGATGATGGTTAAAGCTATGGCCGAGCCCACGCAGAAACCACCCGGCGGAGACCCAGGCTGACGCGAACCCGCGAGTAGCGAACTAGCGACGCGCTTTTCTCGGCCTGGGCCCGAGCGAGAGGTTCGCGCCCACGGCGGGGGTCGAGGACTTGACGCTACTTCGACCAGCGGCCCGCTCAGCGGACAGTCGGAACGTAGACGAGCTGCTGCATACGCCCGTCATACAGCCGCGAGTCGACCAGCTCCAGGTCGATGTCGGGAAGATCGGCGAAGAGAGGATCGGCGCCCGAATCTCCGGTGATGACGGGGAACACCATCAGCTCGAGACGGTCCACCAGGCCGGCTACGAGGAGCGCGCGGTTCATCGTGATGCTGCCGTGGGAGCGCAGAGGGACGGGCGACTCGCTCTTGAGGCGCGGAACGGCATCGAGCGCGTCCTCCGCGATGAGCGTCGAGTTGGCCCAGGTCAGCGGCTCCTCCAGCGTCCGCGAGATCACGATCTTGCGGGCGGCGTTCAGCGGCGAGTGGCTCGGGTCGTCCGCCGCGGGCGAGAAGCGCAGCATCGCCCGGTAGGTGTTGGCGCCGAACACCAGCGTCTGGTCTTCGTCGGCGTAGGTCCGGGCCCGCTGCTCGCGCAGCTCGGGACCGTCCTTGCCCCAATAACCCTCCGGACCCGACCCGAAGCCGTCCAGGGTCATGAACCAGTCGACGGTGTAGGTGGCCATCGTTTCTCCTCCCGTTGAGTGCAGCACACCTACCCGGGGCGACACCTGGTTGAACTCCTCGCGGCGTCGGCGCCCCGGGCCATCTGACCTCCGCCGCGGCGCTCCTAGGGAAACTCGCGCGGGGCGCCCTCGACCGCGCCCTCCCCCGCCGCCTGCGCGGCGGCGCCGAACTGGAGCACGCGGCCGCCGAAGGCGATCGCGCAGACGGCGAACCAGGCCCAGCCGAGGGCGAGGCCCGCGAGCACGTCGCTCAGCCAGTGGACGTCGAGCAGGACGCGGCTGACCGCGACCGCGACGGCGATGCCGACGGCGGTGCCGGCGAGCGCGGGCCAGGCTCGCGGCCCCCACCAGCGTCCGGCGATGAGGGCGAAGGCGGCCCATGAGGCGGCCGCGGTGGAGGTGTGGCCGCTGGGGAACGACGGACCGAGGGTCGCGGCCACCGGCTCGAGCGCCGGGCGGGCACGATCGACCAGCTGCTTGATCGCCTCCGTGAGGAGCTTGTCGCCGACCATCACCGCGAGCAGGAAAGGCACGGCCCAGCGGCTGCGGGTGCGGCCGAGGTCGACCGCCGCCACGACCACTGCGACGGAGACGACCACCCAGGTCTCGCCCAGACGGGTGAGGAGGGTGATCGCGTCGTGTGACCAAGCGCTCGCGTGGCGGTTGCCCCACTCGGCCGCGGCGGTGTCGAGCCCGGCCAGCAAGTCGGTGCTGCGCACGACGACCGCCAGCAGCGAGAGCACTACGCCGCCCACGAGGACGATCGCGACCGCCAGCGTCAGCGCGAGCCCGGTGGCCCGCTCCGGGTCGAGCCGCGCGGCGCGCAGGGCGCGGCGCGCGGCCGGGCCGCTGGCGTGCCGCCCCGCCTCGTGCGCCACCTCCACAACCGGGGAGGGGGCGGCGCGCCGCGGATAGCGGCGGGTCGCGAGGGCGGCGCCAATGCCCGACGAGATGGCGATGATCAGGAGCAGGAGCAGGGGCATCGAATTCGGCACGCCGGGCGTGCGGGGCGCAGGGGGAAAACGGAGGCTTAGTATGCCGCCGATCGGGGAGGAAGACGGAGCCGTGACGAATAGCCAAGAATCTCGCACCGCTCGCGCGGCGCCGACCACGGGGGGACAACCCGCCCACCGTCTGATCTCGGCGCTCACCGCGCGCTCCGGGGGATACGCAGAGCGTTTCGCGACCGCCGTCGGCGACCGCCACCCCGCTCTCGTCTTCGCGCTGGCGCTGCTCGCCGGCCTCCTGCTCCTCCTCGCCGCCTCGATCGTGCTCGGGCTCATCGTCGTCGACGGGCTGGTCAGCAACGGTGGGCTCGGGCTCGAAGGAACGGATGAGAGCTTCAACGACACCCTGGCCGAGAACCGCACCGGCACGCTCACCACGATCGCCGAAGTCGGCTCGCATCTCGGGGCCGCGGTCCTCGTGGGCCTCGTCGCCCTGGTCGTGATCGTCTGCCTCCTCAAGCGCCGCTGGCGCATCGCGGCGTTCGCGCTCTTCGTGCTGCTGGTCGAGTCGGCGACCTACCACTTCACCTCGCTCGCGGTTCCTCGCCAGCGCCCTTCCGTCGCCCGCCTGGAAGACCTGGAAGCCGACACCAGCTATCCCTCCGGGCACACCGCCGCCGCGGTCGCGGTCTACGCCGGCCTCGTGCTGCTGCTCACCACCCGCTTCACCAGCAGCCTCTCGAAGGCGCTGGCCTGGACCGGCGCGATCCTGCTGGTCAGCTTCGTCGCGCTCTCGCGCATGTACCAGGGCATGCACCACCCGCTGGACGTTCTCGGCGGCGTGCTGGTCGGCATCGGCGCGATCCTGGTGGCTCTGTTCGCCTGCCGCGCGGCGGGCGCGGCCGCGGAGAGGCGGGAGCGGCAATGAAGTTGGCGGTTGTCGCCCATGCGGGCAAGACGCTCGGAGGCGGACTGCCGGAGCTGCGACGCACGCTCGCGGAGGCGGGCGTCACGGAGCCGATCTGGATCGAGGTGCCGAAGAGCAAGCGGGCGCCGAAGGCGGTCAAACAGGCGCTCGAGGACGGCGCCGAGCTGATCCTCGCCTGGGGCGGCGACGGCATGGTGCGACGCTGCATTAACGCGCTCGGGGACACCCAGGTCCCGCTTGCGATCGTCCCGGCCGGAACCTCGAACTTGTTCGCCAAGAACCTCGGCATCGAGGCCGACATCGCCGCCGCCGTGCAGGTCGCGCTGCTCGGTGAGCGCCGCCGCCTGGACGTCGGCCGCTTCGAGGGCGAGCGCTTCGCGGTGATGGCGGGGGCGGGCTTCGACGCGGCGATGATCGAAGGCGCCGACGGGCTGAAGGATCGCCTCGGCCGCGGGGCCTACGTGCTCGGCGGGGCAACCAAGCTCACCGCCCCGAGCTTCGAGGCCAAGATCAAGATCGACGGGACCCGTTGGTACAAGGGCCCCGCGAGCTGCGTCCTCGTCGGCAACGTGGGCGAGCTGTTCGCGGGCATCGAGGTATTCGCCGACGCCCGTCCCGACGACGGCCTGCTCGACGTCGGCGTGCTCACCTCCGAGGGCCCCGTCCAGCTGGTGCGGGCGGCCGCCCGCACGGCTCTGGGCAGCGCCGAGAAGTCGCCCTTCGTCCGCATCGCCCGGGCGCGCAAGCTGCGGGTGAAGCTGGATCGCAAGGTCCCGTATGAGCTCGACGGCGGCGATCGCACGAAGGTCAAGTCGTTCAAGGTCGACGTCGAACCGGGCGCGATCACGGTCTGTGTCCCGCGCGCGGGACACAGAGAAAGCGAGGCAAAGTGAGCGATGGAGCGCAGTCCGTGAAAGACCTAGGCGGCAAGGCGAGGCGCGAAGGCGAGAAGCTCGCGGGTGCGAAACCGTTGGCCTGGCTCGCGCGAGTGGGGCTCGTGGCCCGGGGGCTCGTCTATCTGATCATCGGCGTCCTTGCGATCAAGCTCGCGCTGGGCGATGGCGGTAAGGCTGTTAACCAGCAGGACGCCCTGAAGACGATCGCTCACCAGCCGTTCGGGAAGACGCTGCTCATCCTGGTCGCGATCGGGCTGTTCGGCTACGCACTTTGGAGGTTGGTCCGCGCAGTCGTCGGCCACGGCGCCGAACAGCGCGACAGCGGCTTCGACCGGATCGCCTCGCTCGACAGCGCCGTCGCATACGGGATCCTCTGCGTCGCGGCGGTGGAGATCGTCAGCGGCGCCGGCGCCAGCTCAGAAACGCCGAAGGAAACGACCGGGGGCATCCTCGGATGGCCGGGAGGAACCGTGATCGTCGGCGTCGCCGGCGCGATCCTGATCGGCGTCGCCGCCTACCAGGCCTACGAAGGCGTCGCCAAGAAGTTCCTCGACGACGCCAAGACGGGCGAGATGAGCGAGGGCGTGCGCAAGGGCTACACCGCCCTCGGCGTCTTCGGGCACCTCGCGCGGGCTGTCATCTTCGCGCTCGTCGGCTACGGGTTGGTCAAGGCGGCGGTCGACTACGACCCGCAGAACGCGATCGGATTGGACGGCGCGCTTCGCGAGCTTGCCGATGCCTCCTACGGGCCGGTGCTGCTGGGCGCGGTCGCGGTGGGGCTGGCGGGGTTCGCGTTGTACTCAATCGCCGGCGCTCGCTACCGCAAGGTATGACGATTGGTCCCACCACTGGGCATTCCGCGGTCTACAGCGGCTCAGTCCCCTCGCTCAAGATCGCCAAGTACTCGTCGTAGGCGAAGATCTTGTTGCGGGGGCGGCCGGTGAGCTCGCGGAGAATGTCGAGGCGCTCAAGCTGGCCGATGGCCGTGGCGACCGTCGGTTCGGAGACCGGCAGCCGCTCGGCGGTTTCGGGGATCCGCAGGACGACCTCTCTGACGGCGTGGTCGAAGACGAGTAAGGCGGAGCCGGCTGCACGTCCTAGGGCACCAATTCGCTTTCTGTCTCGGTCGATCAGCTCGACGATCCGTTTGGTCGTCTCACTCGCGAGGTCGGCAACGGAGATCACTCCCTCCAGGAAGAACCGCAGCCAGCCCTCCCAATCGCCGTCGGTCCGGATCGCCTGGAGCCGTTCGTAGTAGGTGTCGCGGTGGCTCTTCAAATGGAGGCTGAGATAGAGCAGAGGCCGCGAGAGGACGCGCGCTTCGCCGTCGGCGGTCTCGCTGCAGAGCATCAGCGTCACCAGGAGCCGGCCGAGTCGGCCATTGCCGTCGAGGAACGGGTGGATCGTCTCGAACTGGGCATGGGCCAGCGCGGCACGGATGAGGACCGGGGCTGCCACGGGCACGCCGTGCAGGAACTTCTCGAGGTCGGCCATGGCGGACGGAACCTCGTTTGGGGGCGGAGGTACGTAGCGGGCCGCGGCGGGCTCGGGTCCACCGAGCCAGTTCTGAATACGGCGGAACTCACCGGGGCCGGACTTGCCGCCGCGGGTGCCGCGCAAGAGCTCGCCATGAACCTGCTTGAGAAGACGAAGGCTGAGAGGAAGGCCCTCCCCCATGGTCTTCAGCCCCAGGTTGAGCGCGGCGAGGTAGTTAGTGGTCTCGCGAACGTCTTCCTCCGGGACACCCGGCGCGATGTCGTGCTCGAAGAGGAGCAGATCCGAGAGCGAGGATTGAGTGCCCTCGATCTGCGAGGAGAGCACCGCCTCCTTGCGGATGTAGCTGTAGAGGAACTGGTCGGCGTCGGGCAGCAGGAGCGTGATTCCGTCGAGCCGCCCCAAAGCCTGATTCGCTCGATCCAGCAGGCGCTGCATCTCCGCATCGATCGCAAGCGGGGGATCCGGCGGCAAGGGCTTCGGCGAGAACGTCGAGTAGGCGCCGTCCCCGGAGGACACGGGCGTGAAGTGCCCGGCCCTGCCCGCTTGGATGTTCGTGAAGGCGTCGCTCATGTCCCTGAGATCCTTGGGATGGATACGACGCTACCAAAGGTTTAGGCGTTTTCCTTGGGATAGCTAGGTTGCAACCAAAGCTTCTTTGGAACGGCAATGCGTTCCAACCGCCCTGCGCCGATTTCGGGCACTTCTCGCCAGGGCCCTGCCCGAGGGGTCGCTAAAGCGGCCGCTCCCAAGTCGACCGAAGCCCAGCTGTCTTCCGCTTCCGCGTCGAACAGATCCAGTGAGAAGCGCATCTCCAGTTACAAGACGAGGTGAGTTCGATGCGCGCTGAGCCGACGTCGTCGTGACGATGGGCTGCGGCGACAAGTGCCCCTACGTGCCCGGCGTCCGCTACGTCGATTGGGAGCTGCCCGATCCGAAGGGCCAGCCGGTTCGATGAGGTTCGCCTCCGGTGGCCAGGGAAGCGCTGGATAACCCTGCTCGTCGTTTCTGCGGCGACGGCGATGCTGCTACTCGACGTCACGGTGGTGAACGTCGCCCTGCTGGCGATCCGGGGGCCGACCTTGACGCGAGCTGGAAAGAGCTGGCACCAGGGGCAGTCAGGAAGCCACCCGGTCAGGGGCCACCCGGCAAGAGGACGAGCGGCGGGTCGCCGTCGCCTGCTCGATCGTGCTCAAGAATTCGCGACTCCACATTTGCCCATATGACACCCGGTCAGCCGATGACCCACGGTTCGCTTGCATCGGCGGGCCCCGCTCAAGGGACGGCGGATGCGTGAGAAGGCGGAGAGCGCTCTGGCCCGGCGTGTTCGGGGGCAGGAGAGCCTTCTGGTGGCCCGGCGGACGCCGGTGGACCCGTCGCGTGGGGCGGGCTGGCAACCGGCGGCGGTTCGCTTACTGGACTGACTGGCGGTGAAGAGGGGGCGCGCACGGGTGGCGCAGCGGGGGGAGCCTGCTCTTGGTGGGTCGGCGCGGCGCTCGGCGGCGCCGAGGTTGAGACAGCCGGTTGCACGGCGATCCCGGGACCGGAGCTGTTTGGTTCATGGCCCGGCTCAGCCACGGGCTGACCAGCATCGGAGGGCCTGGGTGAGGCGGAGGCCGGACCGGAGATTGCTTCGGTTTGGAACCGGCCGTCCGAGCGTGCCGAATTCGACTTGAGAGATTTCGCATCGTCGGCCTGCTGTTTAGTCGTCGTACCTTCCCCTCGGGGAGTCTCCAGCGGGCTCAACTCAGAAGCGCCCGCGACGAGGAGCGCGAGCCATGCGAGCGCGACGACGCTGCTAAGCGCCAGGGTGCGCAGCGGCGTCGCCCGTGGCAATACATCGGGCACCCGTGGGAGCTCTGCGGCCCGCAGCCGGACGGCAATGTCCGCGAACTTTGCCGTCGCCAAGACCCCGATGAGGAGAACGGAGGTGATGCCAATGAGCGTCAGCGGGATAACCGTCGCTGAGACTGCGGACGGGGCGTTCCCGAGCCCGGCCGCCGCGATCCCCAGGTAGGCGAGGCGCAGGGAGAGATCGATAGCGGCAACCATCACCGTGGCCTGCGCGAACTGGCGACCGATCATCGCCCAGTCGCCCGGACGGCTGCGACCCCTGAAGGTCCGCCATAGCTGGCGAAAGGGCGCCAGGAGCGCGGAGAAGATGAAGAACAGACCGCCGAGCCCAAGCCCCGGCAGACCCGCCGACACGTCAGTGGCCCTTCTCGTAGACGAGCAGGGAACGTCCCGCGATGAGCTCGTCCCAAAGTGCTCTGAGCATGAAGGCGCCGTTGACGATGCGCAAAACGAAGAAGCTCGGCAGCGCAGCCAGTGCGCGTCGAACCTCCCCTCGTTCAGCCGCCTGCCAGAGAACCGGCACCATCACCACCGGCGCGTCGATCAAGTACGCGAGAAGGATCAGGGGATCAATCACAATGGCCAATATGGGAATCAGGACCAAGTAGGCAAGAGAAGCCAGAACCGCATCCCAAAAGGCAACAGCGACAATGGACCGCAGGTAGCCGAGTCTGAGCAGTGAGCGCCGATGCAGGCGAACGTTCTGGATGAAACCGTGCGACCAGCGCCGCAGCTGCTTACTCATGAAACCGAAGTTGTGAGGCTCGATCGGATAGGAGAGCGCTGCGGGAAGGAAGCGGACCTTCTTCCCGGCCTCATACATCGTCCAGGTCAGGTCCATGTCCTCGGCCATCGTCCTGGTCGACCAACCACCCAGGGCGCGCAGCTCCGCGGTCCGGTAGATCGAGAAACAGCCCGAGGAGATCAGCGGCCTGCCGTATTGGTCCTGAACCCGCTTGAAGAATCCGAAAGCCAGCAGGTACTCGACGTAGCGCCCCCGCTCCCAGAGGGTCCGAACATAGCGGGGAAGGACGGAGCCGCAGGCAGCGGTCACATTCGAGTCGGCGAAGGCAGGCATGAGCAGCTCGATTGCGTCGGGGGCGAGCGTCGTATCGGCATCAAGCGCCATCACCATCTCGGTCCTCACACTCTCCAGAGCGAAGCTCTGTGCGCCAGCCTTTGAACCAGTGTTCTGCGGGGGGCGAAGAACCTGGACGCCGAGCGCTGAAGCGATCTCCGCCGTCGCGTCCGTAGAGCAGTCATCGATGACGATGATCGCGCCGGGGACGACGGTCTGCCGTTGCAACGAGCGGATCGAATCAGCGAGCGAATCTGCCTCGTTATAGGCAGGGATCATCACCGTCAAGTCCATTGTCTCGTTCGGTCTCATAGATAGCTGCGGGGCGCGCGGGGCTCGCCCTGCCTTTCTTTAGGGTTTGAAACGCCGACCGGCGGCGGCCGTCAGGCCCTATCCGCGGCTGCGCTTAGGGCTCGGTTTCGTGTTCCGGGGAGGAATCTTCGGTACCGGCGGGCTGCGTGAGCCCGTTCCCCTGCGCGCGCGTTTCGGGCACGGCGGGGCTGGCCGGAGGCGATGCGCTCCGGCCTGGAGCTGACCGCAGTCTGCGGCGCGGGTCTGCGCTCCAACCGCCCTGCGCCGATATCGGCACTTCTCGCCAGGAGTGCCCGACTCCCTGCATGTCGCCGCATATCCCTGCGTATACGTGGCAAACCGTCGGGGCGCGATGCGGGCCGCTGGGTCCAGTTAATCCCCTGCTAATCGCACTTAGCTCCGACCGGCTGCCTGCGCTCAGCGGACAGTCGGAACGTAGACGAGCTGCTGCATACGCCCGTCATACAGCGCGAGTCGACCAGCTCCAGGTCGATGTCGGGAAGATCGGCGAAGAGCCATATGGCCCCGCCACGCGCTTGCCTGCGAAACCACTTGGCTTCCACATTTCGCGCCTCCCTCATCGGCTTCCCCTCATTGCGATTTCGAGTCCGGTTTTTCAAGATAGCGCCAAGGCCCTTAACCTCTGAACCTAGGTCCTTGTTTAGCGGCAGTAGACGAAGGCCGTCATCGACATGGCCGCGGCGGGGTCCCGGTTTACCGCAGTGATCACTATCCGGTCCCCGAAGTTGCGGAACTGCGCCGATGAGGCGACCGCGCCCGCCGGCGGATCGGAGGCTCCGGCCTGGAAGCCGCCAAAGAGCGCGGGTCGGTGGGCGAACCCGCGAGCCTTCTCGGGGCACCTCGCCACCAGACGCTCTTTACCCAGTGGCGACACCGGCACGGTCTGACTGCGAACGAGGGGGCGCCGCGCATGTCCGCAATAGGCGTAGGCCGTCAGCCGGCCCCGCGCACTCGGCGAGAGGTTCACACCGCTGACCCTGATGCTGCGGGCGCCGGCGCGCCGCATCCCGTCGACCACCACGTGCGCGCCTCCGGCGACGATCGAGTTCCGGAAGCCGGCGCTGAGCAACGTCTCCCCCCGGCGACAACTGACCACGGCAGCAGCGGCGGTGAGCGGCGGCACGGGGACCGTGGCGTCGCGCTGGACGAGGGGGCGGGGGGCGGCGGGAGAGCAGTAGGACTCGACGCTCGCTCCAGCCTCTTCCTCACCAGTGTTGGTGGCGAGGACACGCCAGCCGCGCCCGCGCATCTTGAAGCCACTCACCTCGGCACCCCCCGCGGCGCCGAAGTCGGCGGAGAACCCTCCTTTGCGCGCCTCGAGGGCGGGCGGGCACTCCGAGCTTGCCTCGCCCGACTCACCGGGGGCAAGCCCGACGCCGTTGCCGACCGTCAGCCGCGCGGACGCGACTACGGTTCCACAGAGCGCAAGGCAAAGGGCCAGCCCGATCAGACGAAGGAAACAAGGTCGGCGAAGGCGTTCAGCCATGCCCCTAGATTCTCAGCTGAAGATGGCTCGGCCAGGGCCAATCTTGGCCGCTACCTCGGTAAAGGCACCGCCGGGGTTGTTCGACCAGCTATCAGCTGACCAGCGAGACGAGTGACCAGATCGCCATCTGGAGAATCATCAGGCCGGCGATTACGATCGCGGCAACCGCCATCTTGGAGCCGCCGAGGAGGCGACGGGCACGGATGCCGATCACGATCGCGACGACGCCGAGAGGCAGGCCGATCCAGAGCCCGCCGGCGGGCAGGTCCCAGGCGAGGGTCGATCCGGGAACGGCGAGCAGCGCCAGCAGGAGCGCCAGGCCCGGGCGGGCCTGGCGGGGGGCGACGTCAACGACGGGACGATCGATGGTCTTGTCCATGGCGATCGCCTCAGCCCGCGAGCGTGATCATGTCGAGCGAGCCGCCTTTGACTTCCTTCGAGAGAAGACACCGCGGGCGTTCGCGTAGGTGCCGGTGCCGCCGGTGACGGCGCCGCTGGTCGTCGACTTGCCCGGGCTGGTATTGGCCACGATGGCCAAGATCAGGTCCCCCTGCAGGTTGGATTTCCGCGAGGCCGACTCGGTGTTGCGGATGTGGGTGAAGGTCGAGCCCTTTTCAAGCTCCTTGAGGTTGAGGTTCATCGGGCACCTGCGGGACGAACACCCGGATCCGGGCAGGTGCTGCCTCCCGGTCTCCAACGCTCGTCCCTCGATGATCCGATCCGGTGCTGCGAAAGCGACCCATCGCCGACGAGCTCGTGGCGCGCCCACTCTTCAAACCCCGGCGGACAGAGCAAAGCCATCTGCGTCGCGACAGAGAAGGCGGCAGATACTTCCATGCCGCCGCTCAGGTACCGCGAGCGCCTCTTCTTCCAATGCCTCTTCCAACGCGGTCGTTTCATGACGCCGAGAGTCCTCCACGCGGCGCCCGTTCGCATCAGGGTGCGGCCCTGATCTATCAGCCACGCGCCATGAGCCCGCAGCCGTTCAGGCGCCGGGTAGTTCGGTGCGTTTGGAGATGTCGAGCTTCTGGTAAACGTGGCGGAGGTGGGTCTCGACCGTCTTCGCGGTAACGAAGAGGCCTTGGGCGATCTCGCGGTTGGTCATCCCCGCGGCGGCCATGCTGGCGACCCGATGCTCGCTCGGGGTGAGCGACTCGACCCCCGAGAGCATCGCCTTACGCGGCCGCGCCCCGGTCGCTTCGAGCTCAATTCGCGCTCTCTCCTGCAGGGGATTCGCGTCGCAGCGGTGCGCGAGATCCAGACCCTCGCGCAGCGGCTCCCGGGCCTCACGGCGCTGATTGCTGCGGCGTAGCGCGGCGCCGAAGTCCACCAGTGCAGACGCATGCTGGAAACGGGCCCTCGTACCCTTCAGCGCATCGACGGCCTCCCGCAGCCGCTCGATCGACTCCTCCCCCTGGCCGACGACGCCCTGGGTGCGCAACGCCACCCCGATCCCCCGCCGGCCGCCGGCCTCGCGCGCCAGCTCGACCGCCCGGGCCGCCTCGACCTGGGCCTCCTCGAAATTACCCAGCGCCGCTTCGGCCCGTGCCAGGCCGGTGCGCCAGCCGAGCACCTCGGGATTGGCGAGGGGAAGCCATTCGAGCCGAGCGGACGCCGCGAGAAAGTCACCCCGGGCCTCGCCGTGCCTCCCGGTTTCCTGCCGGAGCTCGCCCCTGGCGCAGAGGAACTGGGCGCTCGGAACGCCGGAGACCGCCTCTGCTTCGGTGCGGAACTCGTCGGCCAAGCGCTCGGCTACCACCAGCTCGCCGCGGATGGTCTGCGCTCTGATCGCAACCGATACACACATGACCCGGAACGGAGCGAACTCAACTTCGCCGAGGAAGGGAACCGCGATTTCCACGTCGACCTGTGCGTCGCGCAATTCCCCATCGAGATAGCGGCAGAGACCGCGGATGCCGCGGATGGCCGGGCGTCCGATTATCGCCCCGCGCTGCTTTGCAGCATCAATGCCGGCGCCGCACAGATCCTCGGTTCTCTCCCCACGGTCGGCAAGGGACAGAGCGACAGCCGCCGGCGAGGGCGGGAAGCCCGCCATCGCGTCGTCGTTCACCACGGCCATGTCGGCGGTCGCAGCGAGGGCGAGCTCCCGGCCGCGGCGCACCGGCCCCAGGCCGAGCATGATCAGCACGGCGGCCTGCTGAGCAACGAGGCGGCCCTGAACGGCGTCGGTCGGAACATCTTCCCGCAGGTCGGCAAGCGCGACGTCGGGAACCCGTTCCAGGCCAAAAACGAGCAGCTGCAGCAAGCGCCCACGCAGGTGCAGCCCGAGCGGGCTCCCGGAATCTCCGATCTCCGCCAGGGACTCTTCGAGCAGAGGCGCGGCTTCAGCGGAGTCGACCCGCAGACTGAGGGAGTCGGCGATCACCGCCGCCATCTCGGCGCGGAGAATCGGGTCCTCGCTGGTCGCTCGAACGGCCCGGAGCAAATCGATGCCCTCGGGGTTGAAGTCTCTGAGCAACGCCAGTCCCAGCTCCACCATGACCGCCGTCCGCTCACCCGGCGGCTCTCGAAGGGCTCGGCGCAGATATCGAACTGCAGCATGGGGAACGCCCCTCGCGAGCGCAACGCTCGCCGCGGTGCGAAGGCTCTCCACTGCCCACTCGTCGCCCCCGGGCTCGGCCAGCAACAGGTGAGCGGCGACGGAATCCCCCGTCGCACCTTGCTCGGCAAGTAGACGGGCGGCCTGGGAGTGGGCGAGCGCGCGGCTGGGCTCGGGCATGTCGCTGAGCACCGCCGCCCTGACCAGAGGGTGGACGAAGCCGAGCGGCCGAGCGTCGAACAGCAGGTTTGCGGAGATCAACCGCTGGCAGGCATCGGCAACGACGTCCGGCGGCAGGCCGGCGAACGCCGAGACTGCGCGAATCTCGGCGTTCGGCTCCAGCACCGCGACGGCCTGGGCTACCTCGACGGCGTTCCTCCCCAGCCGTCCGAGGCGGGCGAGTATCGAGCCGGACACTCCCGTCGCCGCCCGCTCAGCAAGACGCTCGGGGCTCTCCTCCGTCGTCTCCGACCCCTCCTCTTCGAGCCCCCGCAGCAACTCGACCAGGAGCAAGGGATTTCCGGCAGTGGCACTGCAGCAGGCCTCGGCGAAGCGTTGGGAGGACGAGCGGCGCCCGCTGGCGGCGATCAACCTCCTCGCCGCCCCCGTCGAGAGGGGCGGGGGCACGATCCGGCGCGCCGTGGGCCCCTGCCGCAGCTCGCCGAGGAAACCGGTGGGCGTGCCCGGCTCGCCGGTCCTGATCGTCAGCGCCAGCGCGATTGGCAGATCGTCGAGCCGGCGGGCGCAGTAGACCAGGGCCTGGAGGGAAGCGAGGTCCGCCCACTGCGCATCGTCGACCAGCATCGCCAGCGGCCCCGCGTCGGCCAGGTTGACCAGCAGCCAGTAGAGCCCATGTTGGGAACCGAACGGATCAGCGGCGCTCTGGGGGGACTGCGGCTCGAAGATCGCCGTCGCCATCACCGCCGTCCCCTCCAGCAGCTCGGCGCGACGACCCGGATCGTCCAGCACCGGCTCGAACAGCTGCCGCACGACCCCGTAGGGAAAGTCGCGCTCGTACTCGCCGCCGCGGGCCCGTAGGACGAGCATCTCCCTCTCCGCTCCCATCCCGGCGGCCGCGTCGAGCAGCGACGTCTTGCCGGCACCGGCCTCGCCTTCGATCGCCAGTACTCCTCCCTCGCCGGCGACGGCTGTATCCAGAGATCGCCCGATCGTCCCGAGCTCCTCGTCTCTCTCCAGTAGTTGAATCGGCGCCGCCATCGGCCCTGGCGATCCTACGCCGCCAGCGCTCAGCCGACCACGGCCTCCTCGCCGACCCCCGGCGTCATCGCCAGGGTCAGCGCGAAGACGAGCGCCCGGACCGCCTCCGGAGAAGCGGATCGGGATTCCTCGATCAGCGCGGCGAGAGGGGGCCGGCCGCCCTCGCCGGCAGTGGGATCCTCAGCGATGGCCAGCAGCGCCAGGTCGAGGGACCGCGAGGGGTCGCCGCCGCCGAGCATGCATCCTCCCGCCGCCGAGAGCAGGGAGACGAGCCTGCTCTCCGTCGGCGTCAGCGCCTGCTCGGAGGGTCCCGCCGCTGGGCCGGCATCGATCCCTGGCTCCCCGGCGAGCAGAGTCTCGAGCTGGCCGCCCATGACGAGCGAGATCGCGTCGTCGGAGAACCCGCTGAAGCGGGCGCAGCGCAGGGCGATCGCCAGCAGCAGCTCGACGTCCATATAAGGGGCGTCGCTGCCGTAGAGGATTCGCCCTGGCGGTACCAGGGCGAACAGCGCGAGCAGGTCGGCCGCCACCAGCCACGCCGTATCGAAGTAGATGTTGGGGTGCTCGGGCAACTCCCGCCACAGCCACGCGAGGTCGGAGACGCCAGCATGGGCGAGGATGATCGGGCACTCGGGGTGATCCTTCGCGAGCGTCGTCAGTGCCGTGCCGAAGCTGCCGACGCCGGTGCCGGCGTGGATCAGGACGGGCACGCGTGCCGCGGCGGCCACCCCGAACAGCTCCCCAACGCCAGGGTGATCGAGGGCGAACGCCTCCGCCCTGGGGTGCAGCTTGAACCCGCGCGCCCCCGCGGCCAACGCCGCGGCGGCGTTGCTGGCGGCGCTGATCTTCGGATCGAGGCGAGCGAAGGGAACCAGGCGGCCGGGGTGGCGCTCGCACTCCTCGACGACGCGACTGTTCTCCAGCTCATAGCCACCCGCCACGCAGAAGGGAAAGATCACCGACTTCCCGTCCAGCGCCTCGAGCTCGCGGACGTGCTCCTCGCTCGTGCGGGTGCTGCCGTCGATGTCGGCGCCCGTATGTGCATGGGCGTCGAACGGTCTGATCTGACCCGCTCCGCGAGTCTCCAGCTCGGCCTTGATTTCAGCGTTGACGCTCAACGAGCCTGCCCTGGTCGACGCCTGGCATCCGGGCTACCCGTCAATTCGCGCCGGATGAACGCATCGCTCTGCATAGGGCAGAGCATCGCCATCTGGGCGGCCACCGCGAACGCTCGCGCCACCCCCTCACCGAGGGCTCGACCGTCGCTGCTTCCTCTCAGCCTTCTCGCTTGCGCCATGCGTGGATACTCCGTCGCCGGCGTCCGTTTCGCATCAGGGTGCCACCCTGATCCTTCAGGTCAGTGCATTTCAGCCTTACTGGAGCACAAATTCGCCGAGGTCTGATTGCGGCCGGCCGCCGCCGTGGTGTCCTGGCCGTTGTTTGGACCGCAGCGCTCCTAGGCCGAGAAGGCCGCAATGACTGCCGGTAGATCCCAGAAGGCACGCAACGAGGAGATCCTGCCGGTCTCATCGAGTACGTAGTTGAAGGTGCCGTCGTAGCTGACCTCCACCCCGTTGGCGCCGACGACGGAAACGGTCGCGAGCAGCATCGTCTCGTTGCCCGCCTCCCATCGGCGGGTTACCTCGAACCCCACCGAGCCCAGGGATGCGATCGCCTGATCCCAGAACTGCGCGAGCGCAGACCTGCCGACGATCCCGGGCAGATGACCGACTGGGTCTTCGACCTGGGAGTCCTCGGCGAAGAGTCCCAACCAATCCTCACGTCGCTTCTCTTCCACCGCCGCCATCGCCTTCCGCGCAACCGCTGCCGGGTCCATTCGCTCGCCCATCTCCCTCTCGTCGGTGATTTCCGGAACTGACGTTACAGTATGTAACGTATGGGTTCCAGAGACAGCGAGAAAACCCGGGCGGCGCTGATCGAGGCGACCCGCGAGCTGCTCGAGACGGCGGGCGCGGGAAGCACTGGCCTGGCTACGATCGGGGCACGGGCGGGCTATTCGCGACAGGCCATCTACCGGCACTTCGGATCGCGGGCAGGGCTTCTGAAAGCCGTGCTGGCCAATGTCGACGAGCGCGGCGATGCCCAGGGGTCGATCGAACGCATCCTCTCCGCCGGAGACGCACGCATCGTGATCCATGACCTCGTTGCCTGGTGGGCCGGCTATGTCGCCGGCTTCGCGGGGATCGCGCGCAGTGTCATCGCAGGCCGTGGCACCGACCCGGAGCTGGCCGCGGCCTGGGAGGATCGGATGGGCGCCCTCCTGAGAGTGTGCCGTCTGGTCGTAGATCGTTGCGCGAGCGAGGGGCTGCTGCGCGAGGAGTTGGAGCCCTCCGTCGCCGCCGAAATGCTGTGGGGAATTCTCTCCATCCCCCTCTGGAACCAGCTGATCGTCGATCGTGGCTGGAGCAAGGCGGAGTATCGGGAGCGAGTCGGAGCGATCGCCCAGGCCGCACTGCTCATGACGACGAACCCGAAGGTGGACTAAACCCTACGGCCGGCCTGAGCCCTGCCGAATTGTCGGCAATCGATCGGAATCCGCGGGTATCGGCACTACTCCGGTCCGGGGGTCGTCCGCTAATCCCTGCAATCTGCCAGTTCTTGCGGGCGCGTCTCCCTATCGCACCCTGCGCTCAGACCCGATGCCGGAGATGGGCATGAACGATCCAGTGGTCTTGCGCGTGGAGTTCCACGACCACGGCGACAAGATCCGGATGACGCTTAGCGGCGGTCCCTACCCGGCCGAGGGTCGCGGCCACGCCGAGGGTGGCTGGAACACCGCCTTCGACAAGCTCGCAGCGCATGTCGACGGGTAGGAACCGCCACGGAGCTGCTGCCCTTCACGTTCGACCCGGAGGTCGGCAGTTCGAAGCCGCCTGGCTCCGGTGCTCCTGCAAAGCGGGGGCTTCGCCTTTTTAGAGCCATTCCAACCACCGCTGATTTCGCGCGCGGCGATTCGAAGGGATTGCCGCGATTGGCGGCGATTCCCGCCTCGCTTCCAAAGCCAGCTGCACCGTCTGCTCACTTGCCGTAGCGAGGCGCTGCGTATAGAGCGTCTTGACCCAAAGCTCTCGGCTGTACTCGCGATTCCGCCCGAACTCGTCTCGCCGGGAGTAGGGTGGCGCAAGCCGGTTAATAGGGAACGAAGGAGGCGCGTGTCTATGGAAAAGATCCACGGATGCACGGTTGTAGACCCGTCCGAGATCGACGGAATCCTCAACCTGACGGGAGAGGACACGGGCGGTGCGTTTTCGGCGCTGATCGGGACAATCCCTGCCGGCGCCTCGGCGCCGGCCCTCCATGAACACCCGACCACGGACGAGGCGTTCTACTGCGCGGCGGGCGAGGCGTCGTTCAAACTCGGCGACGAGGAGCTGACGGTGGCGGCGGGGGGCCTGGTCTTCGTCCCGCGCGGGACCGTCCACACCGCGTGGAACGCGGGCTCCGAGGATGTGCGGGGGATCATCTTCATCACCCCCGGCGACGTGGAGCACGAATTCGTCGAGGTCTGACTGCGGCCGCCGAAGTCCGCCCGAGAGCCGGCCACAGCGTAGCCCTCAAAATGCGCCCAGCGATTCTGCCCGCTTTCCCATGCCCACAGAGCTACGGTCGCCGCCGTAGAAACCAAGGCCAGCAACAAACGACGGCGCTGGCGCGACTCGCGAGCTGGCTTCGATCCCTATGGGACTGCCCCCAGTAGGGAAACTATTCAGCCGTTGACGGCCTTCTTCAGCTCCGCTCCGGGACTGAACTTAGCCGCCGTCTTCGCGGCGATCTGGAGCGACTCGCCGGTCTGCGGGTTACGGCCTTCCCGCGCTGGACGGTCGACGGTCGAGAACTTGCCGAAGCCGGTGAATTTCACCTCGTTGCCGGCGGCGAGCTGGGCGGTGATCTCCTCGATCGTCGCCTCGACCGCGCGCTTCGCCTGACCGGTCTCGAGACCGGTCCGCTCAGCTACCTGCTTTGCCAACTCATCCTTGGTCGTAATAGCCATCTCGTCTCCTTGGGTAGCGGGCGCAAGACCCTCGTTAAGGCCTGCTGTCTACAGGTCTTCTACAGGGCCGGGCGGGCGGAGCGAAGGGTTGGTGGCCTAGACCTCAGCTCTGCGGTGGAGTCTCTCTGCTCGCCGGCAACGCGTTCGGGCGAGTGATCGGGCTGATCGCCGCGTCTCTGGGCGCGATCGGCGCCCTTCGCGCGCGGTCGGGGGCGCCTTCCCGTTCTGGTCGCTGGGAATCTTCGCCCTCTGCGTGATCTGCATTCCACGGCCTCGTCGTCTACGGCGAGGACGAGCCCGTAAGCCAGGCCTAGAACGCCTGAGAGGGGCGGCTGAGTGCCGCCCCTCCGCAGTCCATCCGTGGTGACGCTAGCGCCGGTCTTCGCGGTCGCCGTCGTAGGGCTCGCGCGAGCCCGACTTCGCGAGACCGCGGCTGATCATGTAGCCGACGGCGACGATGGCCACGTAGAGCCAGGCCTGCCTGGCGATGAACTCGTCGGTGCCGGGGGCGGTGTCGCCGCCCTTGATCGTGGCG
>Ga0190275_10001280_pt1 | contig 18913 bp, 16 predicted proteins | sample Popmic550T_FD_133745 | JGI IMG/M metagenome (GOLD analysis project Ga0190275, IMG submission 133745) | Populus adjacent soil microbial communities from riparian zone of Yellowstone River, Montana, USA - 550 T | ecosystem: Environmental > Terrestrial > Soil > Riparian zone > Trees stand | place...
GACAGCCCTCGCGCGACCAGCAGCAGCCCACCGCCGGACAAGAGCAGGAAGGCGGCGGTGGTCACACCGAGCAGCAGGCGGTCACTGTCGATAGTTAACGCTTCGACAATTCCCAGGACAGCGAGCACGAGGCCTTCCGCAGCGACCACGGCCGCGGCTAGCTTGAGCGGGCGCGGAGCGGTGGACGGCGTCGTTTCAGTCGGCACGTCGTCAAGCGTAGTGCTCGGCTCAGGCAACACAGAGCCTGGCCGCTGCTCAGGGTCGGCGAACTTCAGCCCCACCGGGATTCGAGGTTTTGCGTAACCCCAGGGCTGTTGGATCGGTTACTTGCAGTGAACGGGTGATCGCACCAAGGTTCATCCGTCCGGTTTCCGGACGGGGTAAACCGCTGTGCACCGGTTCGTAGTGTTAAGGAAGTGTTGTGATCGGATCGACAAGTCCATAACCCTTGTTTCGGTCACCCGAGATTGGGAACATGGAGTCGTTCGTGAAAACGTTCACAACGCTTCGCACCAACCCCCGTGCGAGTACTGGCGCGCTGATTGGGCACAGACCAGCCTTCAGCGTAGACAAACTACTGAGAGAGATGGGATCCGCCATGGATTGGCGCCACCGGGCCGTTTGCCTCGATGAGGACCCGGAACTGTTCTTCCCCATCGGCAACACCGGGCCCGCGATCATGCAGATCGAGGAGGCCAAGCAGGTGTGCCGTCGTTGCGACGTGCGTGAGCAGTGCCTCGCCTGGGCACTGGAAGCCGGCCAGGACCACGGTGTCTGGGGTGGCCTGAGTGAGGACGAGCGACGCGCTCTCAAGCGCCGCAACGCCCGCGCTCGCATCCGCACCGCCTGAGACGTATTTCGACGCAGGCCCCGCGGGATCCGCGGGGCCTTTCGATTTCACAGCACCGATTCACGATTCACCACCGCCGATTTTCCTGGCAGGCAAGGGATTTCGCGGCCGTTGCATCCGAAGAACTGTGGACAAGGACCCACGGCTGTTCAGAGGTAACGACTACTCCTTGACCGGTACGTCGAGCACCACCGTCGTACCAGGGCCGTCATGGCGTGGGTGGAACTCGAGCACGCCGTCGAGTTCACCGATCACCAGCGTGCGCACGATCGACAACCCCAGGTTGCCGGACGTCTCGGAATCGAAGTTCGCCGGAAGCCCTTTGCCGTCATCGGTGACCACCACGCGCAGCCGCCCGACCGACCGGTCGGCGGCCAGTTCGATCGTGCCTGTCGCGTCCTCGACCGACCGGCTGCTGAAGGCATGCTCCACGGAGTTCTGCATCAGCTCGGTCAGCACCATCGCCAGCGGCGTCGCGATCTCGGAGTCGAGGACGCCGAAACTGCCGGTCCGGGTGATCCGGATCTCGGTCGACACCGTCGACACGTCGGCGACCATCGCGGCGACCCGGTCGGCGACGTCGTCGAAGTCCACGTGCTCGTCGAACGACTCCGACAGCGTCTCGTGCACGATCGCGATCGATCCCACTCTGCGGACGGCCTCGGCCAGCGCCGCCTGGGCTTCCGGCACCGTGATGCGCCTTCCCTGCATCCGGAGTAACGCGGCGACGGTCTGCAAGTTGTTCTTGACGCGATGATGAATCTCCCGGATGGTCGCCTCCTTGGTGACCAGCTCCCGCTCCCGGCTCCGCAGCTCCGTCACGTCGCGGAGCAGGATCAGCGCGCCCACATGCTCGCCGTCGGCGCGCAGCGGAATCGCCCGCAGGAACAGGGTCGCCTCCGGATTCTCGATCTCGATCTCCTGGGCGGCCCGGCCGGTGAGTACCGACGCGAGCACGTCGTCCACCTTCTGCCCGCTGTGAATCAGCTCACCCGTGACGTCCTTCAGGCGGCTGCCGACCAGGTCGGTGACGAGTCCCATCCGGCGGTACGCGGACAACGCGTTCGGGCTCGCGAACGTCACCATGCCGTGACGATCGACCCGGATGCACCCGTCCCCGACTCTTGGCGTCGTCGAGAGCAGCCGCTCCCCGCCGTACGGGAAGATGCCGTCGGTGATCATCCGGGCCAGGTCGGTCGCGCTCTGCAGGTAGGCGATCTCCAGCCGCGACGGGGTCCGTACGCCGAGCAGGTTGGTGTTCCGCGCGATCACGGCGATCACCCGGCTGCCCCGGCGTACCGGGATCGTCTCCACGCGGACCGGCACGTCGTCGCGCCACTCCGGGTCGCCCTCACGGCAGATCCGGCCGCCGTCGTACGCCTGGTCGAGCAACGGCCGGCGATCCCGCGGGATGAAACTCCCGACAATGTCATCCAGGTACGCCGTCGGCCCGGTCGTCGGCCGCATCTGCGCCCCAGCCCAGAAGCCGAGCCCCTCGGTGTCCGGCAGCCAGAGCACCAGGTCGGCGAAAGAAAGGTCGGCAAGCATCTGCCAGTCGGACACCAGCAGCTGCAGCCGGTCCAGGTCCGCCTGGTCCAGCGTCGTGTGGTTCCGCACCACATCGCTCAAGGACGGCACGAGGCTGAGCCTAGGCGATTGGCCTGTTCGTAGCTGGACAGGCTCGACAGATGGCGGTGGATGGGTGTTGATTGAGCAGGTCCAAATGAAAGGATGTCTTGGTGGAGTCGACGTACTGGCAGGACGTGATGGCCGCGGACTACGCGGTACCCCGCGATCGTGCGCTGCCCGACCTCACCGAGGAACTCGTCCGGGGCCTGGCCAGTACCAACCCGCAGGTGCGGGACGCACTGGCCTATCCCACTCTCGCCACCTGGCTGGAGCGCGGCGTCTACGACGACCTGCTGCCCGGTTTCGGTGACGGTCTCTGCGCCGGACTCGCCTACGGCCTCGGCGAGGACGGCACCGACACGGTCTTCCGGCGCTCCTTCACCGCGCTCACCCTCGCGGAGGTGATCCACCGCGACAACGCCGAGTTCCTCGTCCACGACGAGGTGGTGATGCGCTGGGGCGACCGCCTCGCCACCTGGCTACTCCGCGAACGCGACCTCCGCGGCTACGTCGTCGACTGCGGCTGGGCCCATGCCGTTGCCCACGGCGCCGACGCGATCGGCGCCCTGGCCCGGTCCCGGCACTGTGATCCCGGCGTACTACGAGCACTACTCGACGTACTCGCCGACCGGATCGTGAAGGAAACGCAGTACCGCTGGGTGCACGAAGAGCACGACCGCGTCGCCCACGCGGTGATGACAATCCTGCACCGCAACATGCTGACCAGCGACGAGCTGGAGCGCTGGCTAAAACCCGTCGCGGCTACGGCGGCCCAGCAGCCGCTAATGCACGAGACGCTGCCCGAGTGGCCGACACCGAATGTGTTCAACGCCCGGGGCGTGCTGCATGTGTTGCTGAGTCAGCTGGCGATCGGGGTGAAGGGCTTCCCGATTCCGGGCGACGATGAGCTGTTCGGCCGACCGATCGAGGCGCGGGCCGACATGCTGCTGATGCTGACGGAGGCGGTGCGGGGGTCGCAGCCGTATATCTACCGTCCGGCCGCCAAGTAACTGCCTCACGCCGGCTCGGTCGTCCGCTCCTGCGTCGCGTCCTCGCTCACTAGCTCCCACCCACCCGGTGCGCGGGCTCCTCCGTCGCCCGCTTGGTCAAAGACGCTGCGTGACCAGCCGCGGCCAAGTGGTGCTCTGGTTGCGTTGGCGGCCGGGCAGGCCATGGCCCGTCGGGCACGATGTGCGGGTGAATACGGCGAGATGACTCGCTGGAAAACGACGACGGGCTGCCACGCCACCGCGTTTCCAGCGGGCGACGGAGGAGGCCGCGACACCGGGGCGGGTGGGAGCCAGCGAGCGAGGACGCGACGCAGGAGCGGACGACCGAGCAAGCGTGGGGAGTCAACTCTTAGGCACAGCAACCGTAGCGATAATCGCCCGATGGTCCGTCCCATCGATCTCATAGGTGGAGAACTTGCCCGGGACAACACCTTCCGACACCACGACATGGTCGATCTGAGTCCGGAAGAAGACCGGCCGGTCCGCCGGCCAAGTCCCCTGAAGACCCGCCCCCGACGACGGCGCCACGCTCTTGCAATGCCGACCAAGCGCGTCCCGGAAGTCGGCATGATCAGTCGTGGCGTTGAAATCACCCGCGAGCACCGTCTCAGCACCGGACGAGCACCACCCCTTCACCACCTCGAGGTCCTGCTTCCAGGTCGTCACCGCCGACGGTAGCGGCGGGTAGCCGTGGTACGCGATCAGTCGCAGCTTGCCGAGGTTCCCACCCGTCACAATCACATGCCCGAACTGCGTCGTCGTCTGCTGGACCGGGCCGATCGTCTGGGCTCGCGGATCTCCGGCGCCGGGTTTCGGCGTAGTCGGTCGTTGTGAGCTGACCTTGTCAGTGTCGAGCTTCTCCGACTCGAACTGGACGCTCCCGAGCGTCGCCGAGACCAGCACGCTCGTGGCGCTCTCTACGGCCGTGTTGGCCTGCTGGGTGTAGCCGTAGTACTGCATGCCCTGCAGATGCGCCTCGATCTCCTGCCGTACGTCGCCCTGGGCCTCTGGCAACGACACGAGGTCCGGCCGGTGAGTACGGATCAGTCTGGCCACCTCCCCCGCATCAGCCCCGCCGCCGAGCACGTTGGCGACCATCACGGTCAGTACGCGGGTACCGGCCGGTGGCGGGTCCGGATTCGAGAGGTCGCGTGGGGCGATCAGCGCGCCACCCGTCAGCGACAGCAAGATCACCAGCCCGGCCGCGATCCGCCAGTTCCAGCGGAGCAGCATCACCAGGCCGAGCAGGAAGACGAGCACCAGCAGTTGCGGCCGGAAGGACACCAGCTGGGTGAACGGGGTGACCTCGTCGAGTCCGTAGAGCTCGGGATAGAGCGGCAAGGCAACGATCAGCAGGAACAGCACCGACAGCAACACCCGCCGCACGTTCCACGCCGTCTCCGTATCCATGCCCCACCCTGAAGGTCTAGTCGCTGTGCGTCGGCGAACGGTAACCTTCACCGCGCGCCCGTGTCCCGAGGAGGTTGCTGTGTCCAAGCTTGCCGCGGTCAGACCCGCGTACTGGATCGCCGGCACACTGCTGGTGCTGTCAGTGATAGTTCCGCTTTTAGTCTCCACTTATGCCAGGGACGAACCCCGATTGTGGGGTTTTCCGTTCTTCTACTGGTACCAGCTGCTCTGGGTCTTCATCTCCGCGATCACGGTGAGCATCTCGTACCAGCTGGTGATGCGCGAGGAGCGTAAGCGACGGGCCGCCGCCGGCCTGGACGCCGGGTCGAGCAAGAAGGAGGGCAACCGGTGAAGGACGTCGATTGGCTGCAGCTGACCATCGTCACCGTGATCTTCCTGGGTGTCACGGTGATGGGATTCATGGCCGCCCGCTGGCGGCGGACCGGTGAGCTCGACAGCCTGGACGAGTGGGGCCTGGGCGGTCGCGGCTTCGGCACCTTCATCACCTGGTTCCTGCTCGGCGGGGACCTGTACACGGCGTACACGTTCATCGCCGTACCAGCCGCGATGTACGCGACCGGCGCGGTCAGCGGCTTCTTCGCGGTGCCGTACACGATCGTCGTCTACCCGATCATCTTCATCTTCATGTCCCGGCTCTGGTCGGTGTCGCACCGCAACGGCTACGTGACCCCGGCGGACTTCGTCGGCGGCCGGTACGGCAGCCGTGGCCTGTCGCTGGCGGTGGCGGTCACCGGCATCCTCGCGACGATGCCGTACATCGCGCTGCAGCTGGTCGGCATGCAGGCGGTCTTCGAGACGATGGGCCTGGGCGGCGACAACCTGCTCGCCAAGGACCTGCCGCTGCTGATCGCGTTCGCCGTGCTCGCGGCCTACACCTACTCGTCGGGCCTGCGCGCACCGGCGATGATCGCCTTCGTCAAAGACGGCCTGATCTATCTCGTGATCGGCGCCGCGATCCTGTACCTGCCGGGCCAGCTCGGCGGCTGGGACTCGATCTTCGACGCCGCGAAAACGAAGATGGAAACCGAGAACGCCACCACCGGAAGGCCGACCGGCGCATTCATCCCGGGCGAATCGGGCTACTCCGCGTATTGGACCCTGGCACTCGGCTCGGCGCTCGCGCTGTTCATGTACCCGCATTCCGTCACGGCCGTACTGTCCACCAAGAACCGGAACGTCGTCCGGCGCAATGCCGCGATCCTGCCGGCCTATTCCTTGTTGCTCGGCCTGCTCGCCCTGCTCGGATTCATGGCGATCAAAGCCAATGTCAACGTGAAGGGTCTGGACGGGCTGGCGAACCCGCAGCTGGCGATTCCGCGGCTGTTCGACCAGGAATTCCCGGCCTGGTTCGCCGGAATCGCCTTCGCCGCCATCGCGGTCGGCGCCCTGGTCCCGGCCGCGATCATGTCGATCGCGGCGGCCAACCTGTTCACCCGCAACATCTACCGCGACTTCCTGAAGAAGGACGCCACCCCGGCCCAGGAGGCCAAGGTCTCCAAGCTTGCGTCGCTGCTGGTGAAGTTCGGCGCGCTGGTGTTCGTGCTCGGGATGGACAAGACGGTGTCGCTCAACCTGCAACTGCTGGGCGGCATCTGGATCCTGCAGACGTTCCCGGCGATCGTGGTCGGCCTGTTCACCCGCTGGTTCCACAAGTGGGCGCTGCTGGCCGGCTGGGCGGTGGCGATGCTCTGGGGCACGATCACGGCGTACAACGTGGTCAACCCAGCGACCAAGAAGCACTTCGGCGGCTCGCTGGCCAACATCCCGTTCACCGACACGATGGTCTACATCGGTCTCACCGCGTTCGGCATCAACCTGATCATCACCGTCGCGCTGACGGTGTTGCTGCGGGCCCTGAAGGTCGCGGACGGTACGGACAAGACCCACCCGTCGGACTACCTCGCGGATGCGGGCGACCCCGGCGTGAAGGACCTGCCCGAACTGCTGGACGAGGGCGGACCGTCGCCCGCCAAGGCGTAGTACAGGCACAGTTAGTGGCGACTCCGACACGCTAAGGAGTGGAGTAGGCCGGTTTGGCGAGCCATGGCGGGCAGAATCACCAAGATGTTGCTGGTTCTGCTCGTCATGCTGCTCGCCGCGGGGGCGGCACTGCTGACCGGCGGGCACCTGACGGCCCTGGCCGACAACACCCTCACCGGCCTGCACTGGCTCGCTGCAGCCGCCACAGGGCAAGTCCTGGGCTCGATGACGGGTGGTATCGCCTACCCCGTGGGCCTGATCGGTTCAGCCGCCTGCATCGGGGTCTTCCTCCGGCTCAACCTGCGGCGGCCGGGAGTGGCTCTACTGGCCACCGGCTTCGCCTGCAACGCCTTCGTGGTCGCCCTGAACGGCGCAATGCCTGTCTCCGTGGCAACACTCACCCAGGCCGGCATCGAGGGTTTCCCCGAGGACCCGCGCCACGAGCTCGCCGATGCCTCCACCCGGCTGCCTTGGCTCGGCGACGTAGTACCGGTCGCACTGCCTGGCTTCGGTCAGGCCGTCAGCCCTGGCGACGTCCTGATCGCCGCCGGCGCAGGGCTTCTCCTGTACGCCGGAATGGGCGGCACCGGCCGTATCCCGGTTGAGCCGGCCCCCAGCTGGCAAGACCTAGAACCGAAAGCCGCGCCCGATCACCCGGCGAAGTGACTCCACCACGACCGGGTCGTACTCCGCGCCGATCCCCAGCCCGATGCTCTCCATCGCCTTGCCCGGCGTCTGCCCGTTGCCCTCACCCACCAACTGCTCGTAGGCCAGCGCAACGTTGACGATCCCACTCTCCACCGGGATGTCGGAGTTGTTCGCCCGCCCGTGCCGGTACGGATCGTTGGAGTGCCGCACAATCTCCGCGACGTGATCCAGTACGCCCGACCGCTCGATGATCGACGCCCCGATCTCAGCCGCCTGCTGCCGCTCCTCCCGGCTCCGCAACAACGAAGCCCCACCAGGACTCGGATCCGCCAACGCCAGCTGCCCCACCCCCGACAACAGCGCCGCGTACTCCAAAGCCTCCATCCGCGCCGGCGTCAGCCCCAGATCATTCCCGATAGCCACCGCCAGACTCGCTGTCCGCGCATTCTGCCCAGGACTACTGAACCCAGCAATCTCCGTACTCCGAGCCATCGACCGAACCGTAGTCCGATACGTCCGCTGAGCCGACGCAAACCGCCTGAACGCAAACTGCGTCAACAACAACGGCACCACCACCAGCGGCGGTGCCCACAACCCGATCAACGACGTCCCCGCCGCCAGCAGCACGCCACTGATACCCATGGCCAGCCCGATCCGCGCAAGCACTACGAGCTCGTCCCGCAACGCTGCCGGGAACGGTCGGTTCAGTGCTTCGGTTGCCTGGCCCGCGCCGACCAGCGCGTCGCTCACACCAGCCGTCAGGACCGCCAGAAACATCGCCGCGGTGATCGGCACCGCGTTCGACCAGGTGCCGTCCCAATGCATGGTCTGAGGCGTGACGAGAGCGAAGACCGCTGCGGCCGCGGCCACCGAGATCATCCGGCGGGTCGAGATGACGATGTCCCACCGCAGGCCCGCCACGACGCGCGGGATCAGGCCGATCACCGTCGCGATCGTGACCACGGCGACAACCTGGGCGACATCCGGGATCGGACTGGCCTCGGGCCCTCGCAGCATGGCGTAGCCGAGAGCGGCGCTGGTCGCGATCGGCGCGCGGTTGCGGCTCCTGTCCACCTTGAACTGCACCATCTCGCCGACGACAATCAAGATGCCGAAGGTGACGGCGAACGACCAGCCGGTCAGCCCGCGCTGGACGGTCATCGCCAGGGCCGTCACGCCGAGGATGCCACCGGCCAGCACGATGGCGATGCCACTACCGGAGATACGAAACTGGTAGTCGGATTCGTGAGCATTCATCAAGCGCTCGGCCCCGCCGCCGACCCAGAGGCGCCGCCGCCGCTGCCCAGGCTGAGATCGTCATGGTCGATACTCGCCTGCACGGTGGCGTCCGGTGGGAGCTGATCCTCGGCCGCCTTCCAGCCGCGGGTCGTGATCACCTCGACGAAGGCGTCGACGAGTTCGGGATCGAAATGTGAGTGCCGGTCTTTCAGCAGGATCTCCAGGGTCTCCTCGACGCTGCGGGCCGGCCGGTAGGAGCGCGTCGAGGTGAGGCAGTCGAACGCGTCGACGATCCCGATGATGCGGGCGAAGTACGGGATGTTGCGGCCGGCCAGGCCGGCCGGATACCCACTGCCGTCGTACTTCTCGTGATGGTGCAGGACTGCCGACTTCACTTCCTCGAGGAAGGGGATGTTGCCGATCAGCTCCACACCCCGCGCCGGGTGCAACCGGATCGCGTCCATCTCGGCGTCGTCCAGCCGGCCGGGTTTCCGGATGATGCTCGTAGGCACGCCGACCTTGCCGACATCGTGCAGCAGTCCCGCGTGTTCGAGAGCGTTCTGCCGGTCCGCGCTGAGCCGCAGATGACGACCCAGCAGGCCTGCGCCCTCACTCACCCGCTCCGAATGCCCGCGGGTGTAGAGGTCCTTGGTCTCGATCACCTGGATGAAGGCCCGCATGGTGGCAGCCTGGGCCAGCCGCTCGGCCTCGTACTGCGAGAGCGCCCACCTGGCCACCAGCAGCGGACCGAGGATCAGTACCCCGGCGAAGATGTTCAGCCCGCCGAGCCAGACGACGGCCATCGACAGGCCCAGCAAGCCGTAGCCGAGGACCGGGATCGCCGTCGTGCGCACGACGTGCCGGAAGAACTCCCCGACGCCACTCAGCCCGCGCTCGAGACTCAGAACCATCGAGACCAGCAAGGCGTTGACGACCTGCAGGACCACGCTGGCCGCGGTGGTGGCGATCAGCGCATCGGGCATTCTGGAGAAGACCTCGTCACCGACCGGGCCACCCAGGGCCGCATAGGCGACCGCGGCCGCGGCGGCGGACAGCACCCGCTGGGCACTGTTGAAGATGAGCTTGATCTTCGGTGCGGGCGCTTGGACGAAGGAGCCCGCGGCGGCAACAATCACCGCCGCCGCTGGCCCAGCGATCACGTAGACCGCGACGAGTACTACTGAGACTAGTTCGATCTGACGCTGGGTATGGACCGAGCGCAGACTGCTTGCGATCAGGGCGACCAGGCAAAGACCTGCCACCACCAGAGGGTCTCGGGCCTCGACGAGAGCCACTACGAACGCGGTGAAGGCAACAACAGCCGTCAACGCGACAACAAGCCGAAGGGTCGTGACACGAGGGTCCCATGTCATTTCATGCCCCTCCATGCCAGAAGGTTCACCAGTCCCAGACGTCGCCGAACATAGTACGCCACCTCCGATCAGCGGTCGCGGTCTTGAGCTCGCCGGGGAACGAGCACAGGGGGCAGACAGCACATCGCTGACTAGACATAATTTTGCTCATCAGGACTGCGCGCGAAACACTGTAAGCCAGTAGGGCGACTCGCTGCACTGTCCGAGCGAACCGTCATGATATGAGAGACTGTGACTCTTTGCAGTTGTTACAAGGAGGCTTTCAAATGGGCAAGACCGGCCGCAAGCGTCGCGCACGTAAGAAGAAGGGCGCGAACCACGGCAAGCGCCCCAACGCCTGACTCAGGCGACTACGGACAGCGAGGACCCCGGTAAAATACCGGGGTCTTTGCAATTTGGTCACATGTCACAACAAGACCACTGACCTCACTGGAACATGTACCCAGTGTTCCGTCGCGAACACTCCCCGCTATTCGCCTGGAATGCTTTCGTCACCAAACCAGTACCGATTGTTATGAACCGCTTTTGTCGAAACGATCGAAGGCGCTGTTCGAAGGCCGCCCAACCCCTCTCCAGAGCCGTCGATCGCCCTCCCGCCGGCCTCGTTCGTCCCAACTGTGGATAACTGCGAGCACACTGTCGGCGATCTTCCCTAGAGTTAGCCAGCGGATGCACTGCGTGCGTTCGCGAATCGGTGACGGGGAGGTGGTTCGGATGGCGGTCGCGTTCGGCGAGCTGCTGCGCCGCCACCGGCTTGCCGCCGCCCTCACCCAAGCTGGTCTGGCGGAGCTCGCGGGGATCAGCGAGCAAGCGATCAGCCTGCTGGAGCGAGGCTCCCGGCGACGCCCGCGGGTCGATACCGTGCACGCGATCAGTGCGGCGCTGAAGCTCGATCCCGACGCCGAGCAGGAACTCCTGGCCGCGGTCCGGATCTCGATCACCTCGCCGCCGCACCCGCCCTCGCCCTCCACCCCCACGCCCTGGGAACTGCCTCCGACAGTTGCCGACTTCACTGCCCGCGAAGACGAACTGGACAAGGTGAACAGCGCTCTCGCGCTCGCGGCAGACACGAGTGTCCGCTTGGTCATCACCGGGATGGGCGGCGTCGGCAAGACAGCGCTGGCTGTTCACGCGGGACAGCTCAGCGCGGATCGCTTCCCGGACGGGCAGCTCTACGTCGCGCTTCGTGGCTACGACCCAGGTGCCGCCTTGACCAGCGCCGAGGCGTTGGGGCAACTGCTCCGCTCCTTGGGTGTCCGGCAAGACACCATCCCCGACGGGATCGACGAGATGGCGAGGCTGTACCGGTCCAGAATGGCCGGCCGCCGCATGCTGGTCCTGCTCGACGATGCCAGCTCGGTGGACCAGGTGGCTCCACTTCTGCCGGGAGGCAAGGGATCGGCAGCCATCATCACCAGCCGGCACTTCCTGGCGACATTGCCGGGGAGCCGGATTGTCCGGCTGTCGACATTCACCACCTCCGACTCGCTGCGACTGCTGGCGAGTGCTGCCGGCGGGCACCGCTTGGACGCCGAGGAAGCCGCCGCCCGGGAGCTTTCAGAACTGACCGGTGGTCTGCCGTTGGCGTTGCGGCTGGTCGGCGCCCGGATGACCGCGCGCCCCAACTGGTTGCTCCAGCACTTCGTCGACCAGCTCCAGGACGAGCATCGCCGGCTGGACGAGCTCGGACTCGACCACTCCGGCGTCCGGGCGACCTTTGCCTCTTCCTTGAACGAGCTGCTCTCCAGTCCCTCCCCCGCGGATCGTGACGCCGCCAGAGCCTTCGATCTGCTGAGCCTCGCGGAAGGCCCGGAGATCTCGGTGGCCCTGGTCGCACGGCTGCTGGGCAAGGACACGCAGACCACCGAGCGATTGCTTGAACGCCTCGTCGACCTGCATCTGCTGGACTCGCTGGCCCCACTGCGTTACCGCATGCACGATCTCCTGCGGGCCTTCGCCGACGAGCGCCTCTCGGTCGAGGAGCGCGGCGCCGAGCGCCTCGCCGCCATCGAGCGAGGGCTTCGGTACTACCTGGCAGCCGCGTGGCAAGCGCAGCGGATCACCCACCCGTGGAGCCACCGGCGCCCGTCGGAAGAGCTTGATCTCACCGACGTCCCGGCCTTCCCTGGTCAGGTCGACGCACTGGCCTGGCTCGACGTCGAGTACGACTCGATCCTCGGCCTCTACAAGTCGGCTTCGGCACTGCCCGGGCTTGCGCATCGGTTCGGTCCGTCGCTGGCCCTCGGGCTGTTCGGCTATCTGGAGATCCGCGCCCACTGGCTGCGGTTGCGGGCCATCTTCGATCTCGCGCTGGCCTCGCGGCCGGAAGACGATCTGGTCACCTGGGGGTGGCTGGAGCATGACCGAGCCATCCCCGACGTCGAGCAGGGCCTTCTCGAGCCGGCGCGCAGTCGGTTGCTGACTTCGATGGCCCTTTTCGAGACCGCGCGGCACGCAGCAGGCCAAGCTCGCTGCTGTTCCTCGCTGAGTCACGTCTGCGAGCGGCTCGATCACCTGGACGAAGCAATCGCGTGGGGTGAGCGCGGCCTGAGGCTCGCTCAGGAGGCAGCTGATCTGGCCGTCCTCGGGACAAACCACCTAGCGCTCGGGGTGCTGTACCACCGCGTCGGACGTGGCGCGGAAGCAGCGGCTGCGTTCAAAGCCAGCTTCGACCTGGCCGAAGTGTCCGGCAATGATCGATCCCTGGCGCGACGCCACCGGGTCGCTGCCAACAGCTACCTGGCCATCGGCTCACACGAGCAGGGCATCGAGCACTTCACTGCGGCGATCCGCCTGTATCGCGAGATCGATGATCCGATCGGCCTAGCCCTGGTTCATCAGGACCTCAGCCGAGCTGAACTCGCCCGAGGCAACTACGTCCAGGCAGAGCTGAACGTCGAGGAGGGCTTGCAGCTGACCCGACTGCACCGTGACAGTTACTGCCAGGCCCGGCTGCTCGCAAACCTGGCTGCTATCCAGGACGCCACCGACAGGCCGGGTGCTGCCCGGCAGACTCGGCTGCAAGCGATTGCGATCTTCGAGGCGGATGGCGTGACTGCCGCGGCCGATGACCTTCGCAAAGAACAGCTTGCTCGCGCGACGGGTGGGGGCGGGTGAGTGTGGAGGCCTTGGGGGAGTTGCTGCGGCGGTACAGGGTTGCGGCTGGGATGACTCAGGCTGGGCTGGCTGAGAAGGCTGGGCTGAGTGAGCAGGCCATCAGTTTGCTGGAGCGGGGTACTCGGCGGCGGCCGCGAGTGGAGACGATCGAGGCGTTGGCGGGGGCGCTTGAGTTGGGCTCCGATGCCGTCAGTCAACTGTTGCTGGCTGCGAAGGTGCCGCGGGCACCGGTTCAGAAGTCGCCAGCGGCTGCTGAGTCGGCAAAGGTCCTGCCACGGCAGCTCCCACCGACGCTTTCGGACTTCACCGGGCGCGCCAGTGAGGTGGCCGAGCTGGTCCAGGTCTTCCGGCCGACAGCCCTGGGCGCCGAAGTCACCGGCACAGCCAGTACCAGCGATCGGCCGGAGACGGTTCAGTTGGCCGCGGTCACCGGGATGGGTGGTGTCGGCAAGACCGCGCTGGCCGTGCATGTCGCCCACCTCTTGGGCGAGGACTTCCCGGACGGTCAGCTCTACCTCGACCTGCGCGGATACGGCCCCGGTACGCCGCTGAGCCCGGTCGAGGCACTCAGCCAGCTGATCCGTTCACTCGGGCTCGACGACGACCGCACGGTGCCCTCGGGGATCAGCGAGCTCGCCGGCCTGTACCGATCCCGGCTGGCCGGGCAACGAGTGCTCATCGTGCTGGACAACGCCAACAGCGCGGCGCAAGTGCTGCCCTTGTTGCCGGGGGCTCCTGGCTCGGCCGTGATCGCGACCAGCCGCCGAGCGCTGACCACGTTGCCCGGCTTCCGGCAGGTCGCTCTGACCCCGCTGTCCGAGGCTGACTCCGTCGAGTTGCTGGCCACGATCGCGGGTCGCGACCGGGTCGCCGCCGAGAGTGCCGCAGCGCGATCCATTGCCCAGCTGACCGGCCGGCTGCCGTTGGCGGTCCGCCTGATCGGTGCCCGGCTCGCCGCCCGGCCGACCTGGCCGATCCAGCACATGGTGAGTCAGCTGCGCGACGAGCACCGGCGGCTGGACGAGTTCGGCACCGGCGAATCAGGAGTCCGGGCCAACATCGCCGGTACCGCGGAATTCCTTGCCAACAGCAATCAAAAGCTCGACCGCCAGGCAGCTGATGCAGTGGCTTTGCTCGGCCTGCCGGACGGATCGGACCTGAGCACGCTCACTGCCGCGCACCTGCTCGACCTCTCCGAAGATGCTGCCGAGCAGATCCTGGAGCGCCTGGTCGACCTCAACCTGCTCTCCTCGGGGTTGCCCGGGCGGTACAGGATGCACGACCTGATCCGCACGTATGCGCGTGAGCGGGCCGGGCAGGTGCTGTCCGAAGGCACCCGCACAGACGCCCTGACCCGAGTGCTGCAGCACTACACCGCAGTGGCCTGGCTTGGTCAGCAGCTCACTCATCCCGACAGCCGCAGACTCGGGCTGGCCGGGCCACCCGCGCGCCAGCTCCCCCGGATGTCCGACGCCCCGACCGTACTGGCCTGGCTCGACCACGAGCGGGAGAACATCCTCGGACTCGTCCAGCAGGCCAGCGAATCATCGGTACTGCGTGGCTTCGTCCCCGAGCTCGCGCTGGCACTCTTCGGGTACTTCGAGGTGCGGTCCCGGTGGATCGAGATGCGGGTGATCGACCGCATCGGCCGCGAGATCGCGACCGACCTCGGCTACGACCGGCTCGCCGCCTGGCTCGAGCACGACCTCGCGATTCCCGATGCCGAGCGAGGCGATCTCGCTCTTTCGCTCGAGCACCTGCGCGAGAGTCTGACGATGTTCCAGGCGATCTCTGACCTGCCCGGCCAGGCTCGTTGCTGTACCTCGCTGAGCTATGTCATCGAGCTGATGGGGCAACTGGACGAGGCGCTCGAGTGGGCCGAGGACGCGCTGGCCATCAGCCTCCAGATCGGCGACCAGAGTGTGGTGGGCATCAGCCACCTGGCTCTGGGCAGACTGCACAGCCGACGCGGCGAGCACGACCAGGCCCGGCAGTCGTTCGACCTGAGTCTTGCGCTGGCGGAGAAGTCCGGCAACCCGCGCTCCCTGGCCAAACGCCACCAGATCTCCGGCCAGGCCTACCTGGAGGCAGGCCACCACACGGAGGCCGCCGAGATGCTGCTCAAGAGCATCTCCGGCTTCGCCCAACTCGAGGACGGCAACGCGCAGGCCGAGGGCCTGCAACACCTGGCCACCACCTACCTGGCCATCGGCAACCACTCCGCCGCCACCGAGCAGGCAGAGGCCGGCCTCCGCCTGGCCCGCGCCTACGGCAACCAGCAACGCGAAGGCCAACTCCTCATCGAACTAGGCAAAATCCAAGCGGCCACCGGCAACCTCCCAGCCGCCACCACAACCTGGCACCAGGCAGCAAAAACCCTCCACCCCCTCTTCCCCAACGACGAATCCACCGCCCGCACGTTGATCGACGAGTACAACCCGTCCTGACCTACATCAACGGGCGGAGTTCGACGGTGTCGCCGGGGGAGGTGAATTGGGTGGCGATTTCTTCGGCGCGTTGTTGGGTTGCGCAGTTGAGGAGGAAGAAGCCGGCTAGTTGTTCCTTGGCTTCGGCGTAGGGGCCGTCTGTGGTGACCGGGCCGTTGGGGCCGGAGGTGTAGAGGCGGGCTCGGGCTGGATCGCCCAGGGCTTCTCCGGAGAGGAGTTCGCCGGAGGCGGAGAGTTCGGTCATCAGGACCTCGAAGTCCTGATTCATCCGTTCTAGCTGGTCGGCAGTCAGCTGCCGGCCCTCGGCGGTGTACGCCGTTGTCGGGTGGCCCCAGGGTTCGGGGCTGGAGTGGATCAAGATCACGTACTTCACCTGAGTACCTCCGCCTGATCGGTCCGCCGGTGGCGCACCTTCTGCCCCGGACGTCGGAGTACCGGCCCTGTTCTCGACATCCGCGCCGAGGGCAAAAAAAGAGGCCCGGCCGGAGCCGGGCCTGTCGGGTCAGTCCGTGATCGTGGTGGTCGACTCGATCCGGATCTGGGTGAGGCGGAGCAGAATCTTCTGGCGCAGGGCGTCGGGGGCGTGTTCGTCGCCGCAGGAGCGGTGCACGAGTTTTTTCACGCAGCGCTCGAGGTCGTACTCGTCGAGGCAGGGGGCGCACTCTTCGAGGTGCTGGCGGATCTCGTCGGTGCTGGCACCTTCGAGCTCGTTGTCGATGAAGACGTAGACCCGTTCCAGGATCTCGCTGCAGTTCACATCGTGGTCCTCGCCGCAGCTCACGACTTCTCCTCCTCGGCCAACGCCGCGGAACCGTCCGCCGGCGCATCGTCTGACGCGGGGATCAGGCCCCGCTCCCGGGCGTAGTCGGCCAGCAGCTCGCGCAGCTGGCGCCGGCCACGGTGCAACCGCGACATCACGGTACCGACCGGCGTCCCCATGATGTCGGCGATCTCCTTGTAGGCAAACCCCTCGACATCGGCCAGGTACACGGCCAGCCGGAAGTCTTCCGGGATCGACTGCAGCGCGGACTTCACGTCGGAGTCGGGCAGGTGCTCCAGAGCCACTGCCTCGGCCGACTTCAGCCCACCGGGAGTGTGGGACTCGGCGGCGGTGAGCTGCCAGTCCTCGATCTCCTCGGTCGGCGACTGCAGGGGCTGCCGCTGCCGCTTCCGGTATCCGTTGATGAACGTGTTCGTCAGGATCCGGTACAGCCACGCCTTCAGGTTGGTACCGGGCGTGAACTGGTGGAAGGAGCTGTACGCCTTGGCGAAGGTGTCCTGGACCAGGTCTTCGGCGTCGGACGGGTTACGCGTCATCCGCATCGCCGCGGCGTACATCTGGTCGAGGAAAGGCAGCGCCTCGCGCTCGAAGCGCTCGGTCCGCTGCTCGGGTGTCTCTGTGGTCGTGGGAGTCGGCATCACTACCGAGAATACCGGGGTCTTCGCGCTCTTCCGCGCAGGAGCCAGACTCGTCACCGTCATGCTCATCACAACAAGGCTGACCGGCCGGTCATTCCCGGGCGTGGCGAGCAGTACCGGCCGAGGTCAGCCGGAGATCTCCCGGGTGACCCATTCGAACACAGCTTCGACCAGGACGTCGAAGCTCTCGTCCTGGGTGAGCTCGGCGCGCTTGGGCACCTTGAACGCGTGGTCGCCGTCCGGCACCACGGCCATCTCGGTCAGCGGCGGGAACTCCTCCGGCGTCCCGAACGGATCCCGCTCCCCCTGTACTACCAGCGTCGGCAGCCGTGCGCCCTGAAGCTCGTCGACCCGCGACTTGTCCGGCTTGCCCGGCGGATGCAGCGGGAAGGACAACGCCAGTACTCCCGACGCGCCCAGCCCGGCAGCCGTCCGGCAGGCGACGCGCGCCCCCGCACTGCGGCCGCCCAGCACCAGCGGGGTCCTGATCCGGAGCTGCCCGATGATCGCGATCCAGGCCTCGTCGAGGATCTTCGGCGCCGGCGCCAGCTTCTTGCCGGCCCGTCGCCAGGGCTGCTCGATCAAGAACACGTTCACGTCCTGCTTGGGCAGCCGCGCGGCCAGTGCCACCAGGTCGCCGGACTCGATCCCGGCCCCGGCCCCATGACCAAGGGCCAGCGTCGCCACCGGCCGCCGGGCCCGATGCGCCACGATCCGAGCGTCGCCGTGCGGCGTCCTCACAATGCGTTCATCGGTCACGGGCCCATCCTGTCATTCCCGGGCCGTCTGACACGCCGCTGCGCAGGAGTGTTCAGAACAGAGTGATCTCCTCTGGTTCTTCAGGTTTGTCGATGGGGTCGCTGCCATCGGGCGGGAGCGGGGTGACGAGCTGGGGCCCGTTGTTCTTGACCGAGCTGACGGCTTTGGAGACCGCATAGGCCTCGAGACGGCCGGGCGCGGCTGGTACCAAGAGGTCAAGAAGCTCGTCCGGGTCGGAGCTGAGGGGATCGAGCCAGGCGTTGTAGCGGTCGGGCTCGACCAGGAGTGGCATCCGGTCGTGGATGCGACCGAGCTCGTCGGTGGCCGTGGTGGTGAGGACGGTGCAGGTCCACAGCCAGGCTTCGTCCTTGTCGGCGTCGGCGACGGCCTTGTTGCGCCAGATCTCGTACAGACCCGCCATCGCGAGCACTCCGCCGTCGGCCGGACGGATGAAGTACGGCTGCTTCACGGGCTTGCCGTTGACCTTCTGCTCCGAGGTGTACCACTCGTAGTACCCGTCGGCCGGCAGGATGCAGCGGCGGACGGCGAAGGCCTTCTTGAAGGCGGGCTTCTCCGCGACGGTCTCCATCCGGGCGTTGATCAGCCGGCTGCCGATCGAGGTGTCCTTGGCCCAGGACGGAACCAGCCCCCACTTCACCGTGGTGAGCTTGCGGACCACCTCGTCCGGGTTCTCCCGGTTCTTGCGCTCGACGACGGCGACCACCTCGTCGGTGGGCGCGACGTTGTAGTTGTCCGGCAATTCCTGCACGGACTCCTTCACGTTCCCGGCCTCGATCTCGAACTCCACCACCAGATCAGCCGGATCACGGCTCGACGCGTATCTCCCGCACATACCGAACACACTAGCCATCGGCACCGACAATTTCGGGTACGCCGGCGGGCGTAGTACAGCCCAGGACAGCGACGACGGATCGCCTACCCCGTGATAGGCGATCCGCCGCCGGCTTGATGCGCCCGGTCGTCCCCCTGTAGGCGGCCGGACGCAAGTCC
>Ga0190275_10001281_pt1 | contig 18907 bp, 13 predicted proteins | sample Popmic550T_FD_133745 | JGI IMG/M metagenome (GOLD analysis project Ga0190275, IMG submission 133745) | Populus adjacent soil microbial communities from riparian zone of Yellowstone River, Montana, USA - 550 T | ecosystem: Environmental > Terrestrial > Soil > Riparian zone > Trees stand | place...
CCGGCTGCGTTGGGCACGGCGGTATCGTGCCCTACGCAGCGCGCAGCCCGGTTCGGCGCCCCAGCGCCGAACACGCCCAAACCCGCCGTTCCGTCCGTCCCCGCTCAACGAACCAACCGGAGATCAATGCTCCGGGAGATGGAGCGTGAAGACCGCGCCGCCGTCGTCGCCGTTGGCGGCGGTGAGCTCGCCGCCCATGGCCCGCGCCAGCCGCCGCGAGATCGCCAGCCCCAGCCCGCTCCCCGGCTCGCGCTTGGCCTTGCTCCCCTGCGCGATCTGCAGGAACTCCTCGAACACCGCCGCCTCGGAGCCGGGCGGGATCCCCGGGCCGGTGTCGAGCACGCGGAACCAGCGGCGCGCGCCCTCGGCGCCGGCCTGCAGCGTCACCGCGCCCGCGTCGGTGAACTTCACCGCGTTGGAGAGGAGGTTCACCAGGATCTGCCGCACCCGGCCGGTGTCCACGTCCACCACCGCGTCGCCCTGGTCGTCGATCTCCAGGCGGATCTCCAAGCTCTTGCTGTTCGCCTGCGGCTGCACCGCCACCACGGCCTCGTCCACCAGGTCGCCCAGCCGCACCGGCTCGCGGTGGAACTCCATCCGCCCCGCGTCGAGCTTGGCGATGTCGAGCACGTCGTTCACGAGCTGCGCCAGGTGGCCTGACACCGTGCAGATGCGCTCCACCATGTCCTGCTGGTGCGGCTGCAGGTCGCCCATGATCCCGTCCTGCAACAGCTCGCTGTAGCCCATGATGGCGGTGATCGGCGTGCGCAGGTCGTGGCTCATGGCGCTGAAGAAGCGCTCGCGCCGCTCGGCCGTCTGCCGCAGCGCCTGGTAGCGCGCGGCGTTGCGGAAGGCGGCGCCCGCCTGCTCGGCCACGATCTCGGCCAGGCGCACGGCCTCGGCGTCCACTTTTCGCTCGCCGTGCCACCCCACCAGCAGCGCGCCCCCGGTGGCATCGCCCGCGAGCGGCACCGCGATCGCCGTGGCCGCGCCGAAGGGCGGCGGCACGGCGCGGGCGCCGGCGAGCTCCGCGCCGTCGGCGCGGCCGGCCACGATGGTGCGCACCTCCTGCCGGGCGCGCTCCAGCAGCTCCACCAGCCGCGCCACCGCCTCGCGCGAGGGCTCCTGCGCGGCGCACCACTCGCGCGGCGCGTCGAGCTGCGGCAGCCCCACCAGCGCGAAGTCGGCCGCCATCAGCCCCGGCAGGCCGCCGCAGAGGATCTGGAAGATCTCCTCGGGCTCGCCGGTGTCGGCGGCGGCCACGGCCATGTCGCGCAGGAGCCGCAGCTCGGCCAGCCGGCGCTCCGCCTGGCCGGACGGCTGCGCCTCGGCCGGCGGGTCCGCCTCGGCGGCGGGCGGGGTGCCGGGCGGCTCGGGGGCGGCGACGGTCTCCTGCGCCATTGGGCACTGGGTACGCGTGAAGGGATTGGAAGACGGCGGGTGGGCGGCGCGGCGCCGGGGCAGTATCTTGTGCGCCCCGCGCCGGGCACCCGCCCGGCCGTGCAGAGAGCAGGATTACCGAACCGGAGCCGCAGGATGAGCCTTCCGCCGTTACGCCTCAGGAAGAACGAGGACCGCAGGCTGCGTGCCGGTCACCTGTGGGTGTTCAGCAACGAGGTCGACGTGGAGCGCACGCCGCTCACCGCCTTCGCCCCCGGCGACGCCGCGCAGGTGCAGGACGCGCGCGGCGCGCCGCTGGGCACCGGCTACGTGAACCCCCGATCGCTCATCGCGTTCCGCCTGGTGAGCCGCGACGCGCACACCCCGCTGGACGGCGCCTTCCTGAAGCGCCGCCTCACCCGCGCGCTCTCGCTGCGGGAGATGCTCTTCGACCGGCCGTTCTACCGCCTGGCCTACGGCGAGAGCGACGGGCTCCCCGGGCTGGTGGTGGACCGCTTCGGCGACGTGCTGGTGGTGCAGGTGACCACGGCCGGGATGGAGCGGATGAAGGACGAGATCGTGGACGCGCTCCGCGACACCGTCTCCCCCGCGGCCATCCTCTTCCGCAACGACTCGTCGGGCCGCGCGCTGGAGGGGTTGCCGGAGTACGTGGAGACGGCGTTCGGCACCGTGCCCGAGGTGGTGGAGCTGGAGGAGAACGGGGTGCGCTTCGGCGCGCCGATGGCGGGGCAGAAGACGGGGTGGTTCTACGACCACCGGATGAACCGCGCGCGGCTGATGGCGTACGCCCGCGGCCGGCGCGTGCTGGACGTGTTCAGCTACGTGGGTGGATGGGGCGTGCAGGCCGCCGCCGCCGGCGCCGAGCAGGTGGTGTGCGTGGACGCGTCCGCCGAAGCGCTGGAGCACGTGGGCCGCAACGCCGCGCTGAACGGCGTGGAGGGCAAGGTGGCCGTGCGCCGCGGCGACGCCTTCGACGCGTTGCGCGAGCTGGCGGCGGACGGCGAGAAGTTCGACGTGGTGGTGCTGGACCCGCCCGCGTTCATCAAGCGGAGGAAGGACCAGAAGGCGGGCGAGGAGGCGTACCGGCGCATCAACCAGCTCGCGCTGGAGGTGCTGCGGCAGGACGGGCTGCTGGTGTCGGCGAGCTGCAGCTACCACATGCCGCGCGAGGCGCTGCAGGACGCCATGCTGCGCGCCACGCGCCACCGCGGGCGGCTGCTGCAGATCCTGGAGCAGGGGCACCAGGGCCCGGACCACCCGGTGCACCCGGCGATCCCCGAGACCGCGTACCTGAAGGCGTTCTTCGGCCGCGTGGGGTGATCTCGCTCGTCGGAAGCTGAGCCCGTCGGGTCGGCGGAGTCGGCGAGGCGGCGAGATGCCGACGCCGCTAACTCCGCTGACTCCGTTGACTCCGCTGACTCCGTGTGAAACCCGTTGTTCACGGCTTCCGGATCCACGACAACGGCTCGGGATGCGGGCGTGTCCCTCCGCTGCGCTCCGGGCCGGGCTGCGCGCTGCGTAGGGCACGATACAACCGTGCCCAACGCAGCCGGGCCCACGACGGCCCGCCAGCCTCGTCTCCACTGAGATAACAGCGAGACGGGCCGCCGCGTTCCCGGCCCTCCGGGCGCGCATCCCTCACGCGTCCGTGCAATCCCTCGACCCCGGCGTCGCGTCGATCGCGCTGACGCCGGTCTCCAAACTTCCTGCTGGGCTCGGGTGTATCTCCCTGGTGCAGTGTCAGATCGCGACGCAACGCAGCCCGAGGCAGGTCCGCATGATCCGCATCCACCCGATCGTCTTTGCCGCCGTCGCCCTCACCGCGGCGGCCGCTTTCCCGGCGGACGCCGCCGCGCAGGCGCATGGCCACGCGCACACGGCCGCCGCGCACGCCGCGCATTCGGCCGCGGCAATCTCCGCGGACGACGCGGCGGTGCTGGCGCGGCAGGTCGCCGCGGTGCGCGCGGCCACCGAGCGCTACCGCGACCACGCCAACGCCGTGGCCGACGGCTACCGCCTCTTCGGCCGCGAGTCGCCGCTGATGGGCGAGCACTGGTACCGGCAGGACCTGGTCGGCCGGCCGTTGGACCTGGCGCGCCCCTCCACGCTGCAGTACGCCACCATCGGCGGGCGGAAGGTGCTGGCGGGGGTGGCCTACACCGTCTATCGCCGCCCGGGCGACCCCGTCCCCGCCGGCTTCGCGGGCGACGCGGACGCCTGGCATACGCACGACATCGCGCACCTGGCCGACGCCGCCGTGTCCGACCGGCCGCTGCTGCACCGGATCGTCCAGCGTCGCATCCGCCAAGGGAAGCTGGGGCCGGACGGGCGCACGCTGCTGACCATGGTCCACGGCTGGGTGTGGCTCGACAACCCCGATGGGATGTTCGCGCAGGAGCACCGCGCGCTCCCCTACCTGCGCGCCGGCCTCCCCGCCGCGTGGGCCGCCGGCGCCCGCGACGACGCCGCGGAGGGGATCGCGCTGCTCGCCCCCAACGCCTGCGCCCAGGAAGCCGAGCGCACCGGCCGCATCGCCCGCGCGGGCCGCGCGCAAGAGGGCCGCCTGGCCGCCGCCTGCGAGCAGCACGCCGCGCAGCTCCGCGCCGCCCTCGCCCAGCGTCGCGACGCGCGGACCGCCAACGCCGCCGCCGCGCAGGCCTGGCGCGCCTACGAGGCCGCCGCCAGCCGCATCCTCACCGCCGAGCAGCAGGCCCGCATGCAGCGCATCATGGCCGCCGCCATGCAGCACGAGATGATGGGGATGTGATCGACTCTCGATGATGACAACGGAAGCGGACCGGCGGGAATCATCTCCCCCGGTCCGCTTTTCTGTCGTCGATCGCCCTCGTCGAGAACCGCTGGATGAGATGAAGGAGCCGGCGCGAAGCGCCCCCGGTCCCTCTCCTGCAGTTCGGGAGAGGGACCGCCGCGAAGCGGCAGGGTGAGGGCCGATTTACGCCGGAAGCGGATCGATCGGCCGCGTCGCGGGGACCGGCAGCGCCCCCGCGGCGGCGAGCTTCGCCATCCGCCGGCGCTCGGGGCCGCGCTCGAAGAGAAGGTACAGCGCGGGCGTCACCGTCAGCACCAGCACGGTGGAGCTCGCCAGGCCGCCGAGCAGCGAGTAGCCCAGCGCGTTCCAGATGTTCGCGTCGGCCGCCTCGCTGAACAGCACCAGCGGGAGGAGGCCCACGATGGTGACCGCGCTGGTCATCAGGATCGGCCGCACGCGCTCCAGCGTGCCCTGCAGGATGGCGTCGTGCAGCGGCATGCCCTCGTGGCGGCGAAGCTGGTTCATCCGGTCGATCAGCAGCACCGCGTTGCTCACCACCACGCCGCCCATCATGATCACGCCGATGAACGCCTCGCGGGTGAAGCTGGCGTTGGCGAAGAAGTAGACCAGGAACACCCCGATCAGCGCCATCGGCACCGTCAGCAGCACGCACATCGGCTGGCGGAGCGACTCGAAGAGCCCCGCGCACACCATGAACACCAGCACGAGCGAGAAGGCGAGCACGCCGTAGATCTGCCCCTTCTCGTCGTCGCTCCAGCGCCACTCCTCCTTGCCGATCACCTGGTAGCCGGCGGGAAGGCTGGTGCTGCCGATCACCGTGGCCTGCACCCTGTCGCCCAGCTTGGCGGGGCCGCGGAACTCGTAGGCCACGGTGCGCTGGTACTGCTGGTCCTCGCGCAGGATGCGCGACAGCACCTCGCGCTCGCCCACGGTGGCCACGTCGCCCAGCCGCACCGGCTCGCCGCCGGGCGCGGGGATGGTCAGGTTCTCGAGCTGCTGCACGTCGAGCGTGCCGCTCCCGGCCAGCCGCACCGACAGCGACAGCTCCTCGTCGCCCACGCGCAGGTACGCGCGCCGCGAGTCGCGCCCCACCGCCGCCGCCACGCGCCGCACCACGTCGCGCGCCGAGATCGCGTGCATCGCCAGCCGCGCGCGGTCCAGCCGCACGGCCACCTCGGTGGCGCGGTCGCGCTCGAACCACTGGCCGCTGGCGTTGGTGTCCACGTCCTGGATGCGCGAGAACCCCTTCAGCCGCTCGCCCAGCCCCTCGGCGATGTTGCGCACCTGCTCGTAGTTGTAGCCCAGCACGCGGATGGTGTAGTTGGGCGGCGACGAGCCCCCGCCGTAGAACGAGGGCCCGTAGCCGTACACGCGCACCTCGCTCCCGCCGAAGAGGTGGCTGTACGCCTCCATCTGCTCCTTGATGGCGACCGGGATCGCCGTCTCCTGCAGCGAGTCGGGAAAGTCCACGCGCACGTCCGCCGCCTGCGGGTACACGCGCGTGGTGAAGCGCGACACCTCGGGCATCGCCGCCAGCTTCCCCTCGAACTGCCGCACCAGCGCGTCGGTGTTGCCCAGCTCCTCGCCGCGCGGCTGCTGGAACGAGATGCGGATGTACGAATCCTCCGCCCACCACGGCCGCCAGAGCGTCCCCCGCGTCACGTACTTCCCGAACAGGAACCCCGAGCCGCCCAGCATCAGCAGGGGGACCAGGATCGCGACCCACGGCCGGCGCAGCGTGAAGCCCAGCATCGCCGCATAGCCCCGCACGTACCACGGCGGCCCGTCCCCCGCGCGGCGGTGGATGCTGAGCGCGCGCCGCCCCAGCAGCCGCGCCGCCAGCGCGGGGGTGAAGGAGAAGGCGGCCAGCAGCGAAGCAACGTTCGTCAGCCCCACCACGATGGCCAGCGGCACGTAGAAGAGCCGCACCTCGCCCTGCAGGTAGATGAAGGGGACGAAGACGATCACGTTCGTCGCCGTGGCCGCCAGCACCGCCAGCACCATCTCCCTGGCGCCGCGCTCCGCCGCCTCGGCCGGGTCCTCCCCCGGGCGGGCGCGGCGGTAGATGTTCTCCAGCACCACCACCGCGTTGTCGATCACCACGCCGAAGCCCATCGCCAGCCCCATCAGCGTGAGCACGTTCAGCGTGAGCCCGCCGAAGTACACCAGGCTCAGCGTGATCAGCACCGAGAAGGCGATGCTGCTGAACACGATCGCCGCCGAGCGGAACGAGCGCAGGAAGGCGAAGAGGACCACGAAGACGATCAGCGCGGACGAGAGCGCCCGCCAGCGCAGGTCGGTGAGCTGGGTGGCCACCGCCTCGCTCTCGTCGTCGTCCAGGATCAGCCGCGCGCCCGAGGGGAGGGCGCCGCGCGTCTCGCGCAGCCGCGCCTTCACGCGGTCGGCCACCTGCACCACGTTGGTGCCGGCCTCCTTGAAGAGCTGGAACGACACCGCGGGCTCGCCGTCGATGCGGTAGTGGCTGTCGGGGTCGTCGTAGCTGTCGCGCACCGCCGCCACGTCCTGCAGCCGCACGATGCGCCCCCCGTCGGTGAGCAGCGGCATCCGGCGGATCTCGGCCACCGAGCGGGGGCGCTCGCGGATCGCCACGGTGTACAGCATCCCCCCCTGCCGCACCGCGCCGGCCTCGCGCACGAACTCGAGCTGGCGTACCCGCGTCTGCACCTGCTCGGGGTCCAGCCCCAGCGACAGGATGCGCGTCTCGTCGAGCTCCACCTCCAGCACGCGGTCGCGGCCGCCCCAGGCGCGCACGTCGGCCACGCCGGCGAGCTGGCGCAGGTCGGGCGCGAGCGCCTCGTCCACGTGGCGGCGCAGCGCCTCCACGGTGTAGGGCCCGGTGATGGTGTAGAGAAGGAAAGGCTTGCGCTGCTTCTCGAACTCGGCGGGAACGTAGGGCTGCACCTGCGGGCGCTGGGCGCCCTGCGGCATCTCCTCCTCCAGCACCGACAGCCGCTCCGACAGGTCGAGCCGGGCGAAGTTCATGTCGGTGCCGCGGGTGAACTGCACGTCCACCGTGCTGACGCCAGCGCCGTTCCGCTCCTCCGACACCGACTCCACCTTCTCCACCCCGCGCACCTGCTGCACCGCCGCCTCGATCGGCGAGGTGATGAACGCCTCGGTGGTCTCGGGGCTGGCGCCGCGCCAGCTCGCGGTCACGCGCAGGCGGGGGAGCTCCGTCTCGGGCAGCAGCTCCACCGGCATCTTCAGCCAGCTCGCCACGCCCAGCAGCGACAACGCCACGTAGCCCATGGTCACCGCCACGGGCCGGCGGATCGAGAAGCGGATCATCCCCCGCCTCCTCGTGGAATCCGCATGGACCGCCGCTGATCCAGGGACCGTCGGCGGTCACACGGAGGCATGGAGACACGGAGAAGCACGGGCAGTTCTCCGTGCCTCCGTGTGACCCAACGGCTGTTGCGGGATCGCGTATCGGCGGATCTCATCGCTCAGTCCGCCGCGACGGCCGCCACGCCGGCGGACTCGGCCCCGGCACGCCCACGCGCCGGCGCGGGCTCCTCCACGACCGAGTGAGGACGGGACGGGGGACGCAGGCGGCGCTTGATGCGGTCGTTCAGCTCCTCCAGCAGGTCGTAGCTCACGGGGATGACGACCAGGGTGAGCGCGGTGGCGCTCAGCAGGCCGCCGAACACCGCGATCGCCAGCGGCGCCTGCAGCTCGCCGCCGGGGCCCAGCGCCAGCGCCATCGGCAGCAGGCCCAGCATCGCCGTCACCGTGTTCATCACGATCGGGCGCAGGCGGGCGCGGCCGGCGGCGCGGATCGCCTCGTGGCGCGTCATCCCCTTGCGGCGCATCTGGTTGATGAAGTCGACCTTCACCACCGCGTCGTTGTCCACGATCCCCACCAGGATCACCATCCCGATCAGGCTCATGGTGTTGATCCCCGCCCCGGCGATCCACAGCGCCCCCGCCGCGCCCACGGCCGCGAGGGGTACGGCCAGGAGGATGATGAAGGGGTGCAGCAGGCTCTCGAACTCCGCCGCCAGCAGCATGTAGCACAGCGCGAGCGCGAGGAGGAAGGCGAGCGCCAGGTCGCGGAACCCCTGCCGCATCTCCTCGTTCTCGCCGCCGATCTCCACCCGCAGCCCGTGCGGCACGGGGAGCCCGGCCACCGCGGCGCGCACCTCGCCGACCGCGCGGTCCACGCCGCCACCGGCCACGTCGGCCATCACCGTCACCACGCGCCCCTGGTCCACGCGGCGGATCTCGGCGGGGCCGCTGGCGGTGCGCACGCGAACGAGCTCGCGCAGCGGAACGCCGTCCACGCTCAGCAGCTCCAGCGTCTCCACCGAGCGGCGCGCCTCTTCCGGCAGGCGGACGACGACGGGCACCTTGCGGTCGAACTCCACGAGCTGCGTGGCCTCGCGCCCCTTCATGTAGCCTTCCACGCTCTCGGCGATGCGCTGCGGGTCGATCCCGTACGCCGCCGCGCGCTCGCGGTCGATCTCCACGCGCACCTCGGGCTGCCCCAGCTCGCTCCCCACGCGCACGTTGGCGACCGAGCGGACGGCGGCGAGCCGCTCCTCCACGCGCGTGGCGTACGCCAGCGCCGCCTCCAGGTCCTGCCCGCGGATGCGCACCGACAGGTCGGTCTCCCCCGCGCCCAGCAGCCGCCCCAGCGCCGTGGCCTGCCCCGCCTCCAGCGTCACCGCGCCGGCGGGGAAGGCCGCGAGCTTCGGCCGCAGCCGGGCGAGCGCGTCCGCCGTGGGCTCGCCGCCCTTCAGCCGCACCTCCAGCGACGCCGTGTTCAGCCCGCTTTCGCGGTCGTCCATCCCCGCCACCGCCACCTGCCGGCCCACGCGGGTGAACACCGCCGCCACCGCCGGGTCCGCGCGCACCGCGCGCTCCAGCCGGGCGGCGACGGCCGAGGTGGTCTCCAGCGGCGTCCCCCGCGGCAGCTCGATCCGCGCGCGGAACTCGCCCTGGTCCACCTCGGGGAGCACGCCGCGCGGGAGGCGCAGGGCGATCGCGATCCCCAGCACCAGCAGCGCGAAGGCAACGGCCATCGTCCGCCCGCGGTGGCGCATCGCCGCCTCCAGCAGGCGCTCGTACCAGCGGGTGAAGCGCGTGAAGCCGCGGTCGAACGCGTCCAGCGGCCGCCGCAGCGCGCGGACCACCGCGTTCGGCCGCTCGCCCGGCGCCGCGTCGTCATCCCCCCAGCGCGCCGCAATGGCGGGGAGCAGGGTGATGGCGACGAAGATCGAGGCGAGCAGCGAGAAGGCGACCGAGAGCGCCAGCGCGCCCAGGAGCTGCCCGGCGACGCCCTCGATGTAGACGATCGGGCCGAAGACGGCGATGGTGGTGAGGGTGGAGGCGGTGATGGCGCGCTGCACCTCCTCGGCGCCGAGGGCGGCGGCTGCGCGCGCGCGCAGCCCCAGCTCGCGGTGCCGGAAGATGTTCTCCAGCACCACGATGCTGTTGTCCATCAGCATCCCCACCCCCAGCGCCAGCCCGCCCAGGCTCATGATGTTGAGCGTGACGTTGGTCGCCTCCAACAGGGCGAAGGTGGCGATCAGCGAGATCGGGATCACCACCGCCACGGCGACGGGATAGCGGAACTCGCGCAGGAACAGGAAGAGCACCAGGAAGGCGAGGATGCCGCCCAGCACCACCTCCTGCACCACGTTCGCCAGCGCGTCGGAGATGAAGCCGGCCTGGCTGGTGGCCACCTCCAGGCTCACGCCGGGGTACTCGCGGCGCAGCTGCGCCAGCACCCGGTCCACCTCCTTCGCCACGCGCACGGTGTTGGCGCCGGAGTTCTTGAACACCAGCAGCCCCACCGCCTCGCGCCCGTTGAAGCGGGCGATCGACTCGCGCTCGCGGAAGCCGTCCTCCACGCGCGCCACGTTGCCGATCAGCACCTCCCCCGGCAGCGGCTGCCGCGGGCTCGCCCCGCCCGCGCTGCCCCCGCCGCCGGCGCCCCCGCCCGTCTCCGACGCGCGGCTCAGCGGGATCCCGGCGATGTCGCCCACCGACTGCAACTCGCCCAGGGTGCGCAGCGAGTAGCGGTAGCGGCCGCGGCGCACGGTGCCGCCGGGCGCGCTGGCGTTGGCGTCCGCCAGCGCCTTGGCCACGTCGTCCAGCGTCAGGCCGTAGCTCTCCAGCAGCCGCGGGTCCACCTCCACGTGGATCTCTCGCTCCACCCCACCCGTCACCGACGCCTGCGCCACCCCGTCGATCTGCTCCAGCCGGCGCCGGAACACCGCCTCCGACAGCTCCTTGAGCTGCGGCAGGGCGTGCCGGCCGGCCACGCTCACCGCCAGGATCGGCTCGCTGCGCGGGTCGGTGCGCAGCACCACCGGGCGCGCGGCCAGCTCGGGGAGCGCGTCGCGGATGTTGTCCAGCTTCTCGCGCGTGTTCAGCGCGGCGAAGTCCATGTCGGTGCCCCACGCGAAGCGCGCGGTCACCAGCGAATACCCCTCCCGCGTGACGCTCTCCACCTTCTGCACGCCGGGCACGGTGCTCACCGCCTGCTCCACCGGCTCGGTGATGAAGCGCTCCACCTCGGCCGGGGCGGCGCTGGGGTCGGTGGTGTAGACGACCAGGCGCGGGTAGGCCACGTCCGGGAGCAGGTCGATCGGCAGGCGCACGAACGACAGCACCCCCAGGAACACGATCCCCAGGAAGAACATGGCGACCGCGACGGGCCGCTGGATGGCGATGCGGGGGAGCGACAACGTCCGGGGCCCTGGCTGCGTGGGCTGGAGGGTGGATTCAGGGCGGCGGACGGACGGGAATCACGGGACGGGAACTACGGGAACGGCGGTTGGGCGTGTCCCCGCTGCGCGGGGCCGGGCTGCGCGCGCCGTAGGGCACGATACCGCCGTGCCCAACGGCGCCGGGCCACCGGCGGCCGCATGGTCTCGCGACGGGGACGGTCCAGCGCGCCGGCCGCCGGCGTCCCGGCCCTGCGGGCGCGCATCCCTCACGCGTCGGCGCGTTTACGAGGGTCCCTGGCCGGTCGACGCGCCCTGTAGGAAAGCCCGCGTCACGCTCTACGGCCGCGCCGGCGCCCCACCCGCCTCCCCACCCGCCGCGCCGCCGGGAGCGCCACCCGCTTCCCCGCCACCCTCCGTCAGCCGCACGCGGGCGTCGTGGATCAGCGTGTAGTGGCCCTCCGTCAGCACCACCTCGCCCGCCTTCACGCTGTCGGTGTCGGGGTTGGGGACGATCTCCACCTGCGAGGCGTTCTGGCGGCCGGTGGTCACGTAGCGCCACTTGGCCAGCCCCTGGCTCCCCCGCGCCTCGTACACGAACAGCATGGTGCGCCGGTCGCGCTCCAGCACGGCGCTGCGCGGCACCAGCACGCGCTCGGCGAAACGCTGCGCCTCCAGCGACACGCGCGCGTACATCCCCGGCAGGATGCGCCCGCCCGGGTTCGGCACCACCACCGTCACCCGCGCGGTGCGCGAGCCGCTCTCCACCACCGGGTTGATGGTGGCCACGGTGCCGCTGAACGGCTCGGGGAACGCGGCGAAGGTCACCCGCGCCATGCGGCCGGGCTGCAGCAGCCCCACCTCGCTCTCCAGCACCTGCACCTCCACCCGGATCGGGTCGAGCGAGACGATGGTCATCAGCTCGTCGCCCGCGCGCACCCACTGGCCCGGCACCACCTTCAGCGACGCCACGCGCCCGCCGAACGGCGCCGTCAGCCGCGTGCGCGACAGGTCGAGCTGCGCCTTGCGCAGCCGCACCTCGGCCGCGTCCACGCCGGTCTTCGAGCGCACGAAGGCGGCGCGGTCGGCGCGCACGCGCGGATCGCGGATCTCCTCGTCCAGCAGCGTGCCCTCGCGGAAGGCGGCCTGCGCCTGGCGGAGGCTGGCCTGCGCCTCCTCCACCGCCAGGCCGTACTCCGCCGCGTCCAGCGCCACCAGCGGGCGGCCGGGCGCCACGGGGTCGTTCTCGCGCACCGGCAGGTTGGCGATGCGGCCGGCCACCTGCGCCACCACCACCGTCGTCTTCCACCCCTCCGCCTGCCCCGCCGCCGTCACCGACACCACCAGCGTGTCGCGCACCGCCGGCGCGCCGCCCACGGGAATCGCCACGTCGGTGCTGAACGACCCCGACGCCGACGTGCGCGGGCGCGGCCCGGCCGAATCCTCCGCATCCCCCGCGGTTTCCCCCACGCCGCGGATGCGGCCGTAGATCCCGGCCGATGCGGCCAGCACCAGTGCCAGGGCGGTAATGACTGCAAGGATGCGTCGATTGGACATGGTCATGCGCGGCCGGGGAGGGAAAGCGCGGCGGTCGGCATCTGTTTACGTGAGCGGAGACAACAATTTAACCGTCGTCACGAGGAGCGGACAACGGGGCGGGAAATGTACCTGCGGCGCTCGGAGAGCGTCTCCACAGCCACGTACTCGGATGCCGGGACGGTCCGGCCGGTTGCTCCGGCGCCGGTGCTCGGCAGCATCGGCCGTCGGCACGTTCGCCAGCGGGACGTCAACGCGCCTGCATCACCGAGCGCACACGCGGCGCAGTCCGTCCTTCGATGCCCGGCCGCCGCCGTTATGCAATCGAGGAATTTTCGCCGTGCGGGCGCCGTCGGGCGGATGAATCCGCGGTCCGCGGCAACAACCACACGACGTCCGCCTTCGCGGACTACAGGCGCCGGTGTGGCCGCGTCTCCGCGGCGCGGCTCGATCATCCGTGCAGCCGGCACATCATCCGACGCGCTGCCGAATCTCAGTCGCGCCAGACGGTGGAGTCCAAAAGGATGCGTGTCCGCTGACGGATAGAGGACGCGGCCGCCGCCCGATCATCCCGGCGCCGACGCGGCGGCGTGCACCTCGTCGGCGGCGCGGATGCCGGAGGCGAGCGCGCCCTGCATCCACCCCGGCCACGCCGACGTGTGGTCGCCGGCAAAGTGGATGCGGCCCTCGGGCGACGCCAGGTGCGGCAGGAACTCGCGCATCTCGCCGGGCGCGAACCAGGCGTAGTCGCCCAGCGCCCACGGGTCCGCGTCCCAGCAGACGGAGGCGCCGTGCTCGAACGCGCGCCGCGCGCCGGGGTGGATCCGTTCCGCCGCCTCCAGCGCGAAGCGGAGGCGCGCGTCCGGCTCCATCCCCGCCACCCGCCGCGCGTTGGGCCCGGTGACGAACGCCTCCAGGATCCCCCGCTCCCCGCCCTGCCCCGCGGTCGCATCCACCGCGTGCATCACGGGAAGGTCGGTGGGCACCGCCGCGCCGGCCGCGTCCCAGGGGCGGCGGCGCATCTGCAGGTACACGCGCGACACCGAGGTGGCGCGCAGCCCCCGCACCACCCGCCGCTTCCCCGGCGACAGCTCCGGCGTCACCCGCACCGCGCGCAGCGTGGCGAAGGGGATCGCGCAGACCAGGAAGTCGGCCGAGACGGATTCGCGCGCGCCGCCGCGGTCGTAGCCCACGCGCACGCCGCCGGGCCCGTGCTCCACCTCGCGCACCGCCGCGCCGTAGCGGATCCGGTCGCCGAGCCGCGCCGCCATCGCGCGCGGCAGGCGGTCGGTGCCGCCTTCGACGCGGTACACGGCGCCGCCCAAGCCGCGCAGCGCGCGGTCGCGCAGCAGGAACAGCGCGGAGCAGGCATCCACCCCGTCGCCCCACTCGTCCAGGTATCCCAGCCGCACCAGCGCCACCGCGGCGGGCGACGCGCCCTGCCGGCGCAGCAGCTCCCCCAGGCTCACGCCGTCCAGCGCCATCGCCTCGTCCCCGGGCCACGCGGGGTGCCGCGGGTCGCCCAGCCGGTCCAGCACCGGATCCAGGTAGCGCGCCAGCAGCGCGCCGGGCGACATCCCCGCCTCGTCGGGGCGCAGCGCCAGCGGCCACGCGGCAGGCGCCCCCGGCCGCAGCGTCACCGCGCGTCCGCCCACGAAGTAGCGCGCCCCGCCGCCGCGCCGCCCGCCGGCGGGCACCAGCGCCACCCCCAGCTCGCGCGCGTATCCCACCGTGTGGAAGTGGTCCTCGGGGACGAACACCGCGCCCGCCTCGACGTACAGCCCGTCGTCCCACCCGTCGCGCAGCGTGTGCACGCGGCCCCCCGGCCGGTCGCGCGCCTCCAGCACCGTCACCGCGTGCCCGCGCCGCGCCAGCTCCCACGCCGCGGCCAGCCCCGCCAGCCCGGCGCCCGCCACCACCACCCGCGCCGGCCCCGGCGCCCGCCCCGCGCGCGGCTCCGACGCGACGCAGCCGGCCCCGGCCACGGCCGCGGCGGTGGCGACTCCGCGCGCCACGAACTCGCGCCGGCTGATCGGCGATTCCATGGCCCTGTCGCGGGAGTCGTGAGGTGGGCCGGGCGCACCGCGGGGCGCGCCCGGATGATCGCTGCGGCCGACTACTGCCCCGCGCCGGCTTCGAGCACCAGCCGCTCGAGCTCGGTCTCCGTCATCCCGCCGGGGCGCAGGGTGCCGTTGATCACCAGCGTGGGCGTCACCTCCACGCGCGTCTCGCGGCCCGCGCGCGCGTCGCGCTCCACGCTAGCCAGCGCCTCCGCGCCGGTCACGCAGCGCGCGAACGCTACCGAGTCGGCCACGCCGGTCTGCGCGGCGAAGCGGGCCCAGGGCTTGGTGCCGATCGAGTCCTGCTGCGCGAAGAGCGCCGTGGTGTACTCGCCGAACCGCCCCTGCGCCGCCGCGCACTCCGAGGCCACCGCCGCCTGCCGCGCGTGCGGGTGGATCTCGTCGAGGGGAAAGTGGCGGTACAGCACGGCCACGCGGTCGGGGTAGCGGCGGCGCACGGCCTCCACCGCCGGGTGCGTCTTGGCGCAGAACGGGCACTGGAAGTCCGAGAACTCCACGATGCGCACCGGCGCGTTCCGGTTCCCCAGCCACTGCCCCGCCGAGGTCAGCGCCGCCCAGTTGTCCACCTTGCGCACGCTCATGTCGGGGCCGGGTGCGCGCGGTGGAAAGAACTCGCGCCGCACCACGGCGCCGGTCACCACCAGGGCGCACAGCACCAGCACGCCCGAGGTCAGGTTCGAAAGCAGCGTGCGGTTCATGGGCGGCGCATGGCGAGGGTCTGGGTCGGCTTCAGGTCGAACACCACCACCTGCGGAACGTCGTTCTCGTCCAGCGCGGCCGCGTAGGCGGTCGTGCCGCGCAGCAGCCGCATCCGCATGTTCGCGGGCAGGTCCACCTCGGCCACCCGCGCGCCGTCGTGGTCGAAGGCGACCCAGTGGTTCGGCCCCCCGCGGGAGCCGGTGATCCCCACCCAGATGCGATCCCGGTCGTCCACCATCATGTCCTGCACCAGCGGCCAGGTGGTGGCGCCATGGTCGTCGAGCGCACGCCTGACCGAGGCCGCCGGGATAAGACTGTTCGACAGCGACTGGACCACGCTGTCCCGCTCCTCCGGGGTGATCGGCCGGCGTACCACCGGGAACGACGGCCGGATGGTGGAGAGATGGCGCCCTTCGATCGAGTAGACGTCGAACTTCAGCGAGTCGGACCATGCGGCCACGATGCGGTCACCCGAGAACGCGATGTTGGTGGTCCGGCCGAAGGGGTTCATTCCCACCGCCTCCGGGTTGTGCAGGATCAGGCTCTCCATCTCCGGAACGGCGATCACCGAGTCACGGTGCAGCGACCCGTCCGCGTCGAGAAGCCGCACCACGACCTTGCGCCGTCCATGGCGGGCGCGGCCGTCGAAGTCGCCGTACGCCATCTGGAAGATTCCGGCGATGCGGCCCCCTCGCACGCGGCGAACCTCGTAGGGCGCGAAGTGCTGGTCGCGTCCTACCTGTACGGTGTAGGCGGCGCGCCAGGTGCCCGGCTCGAACACTGTCGCGCGGCCGTTCCCGTTGTCGTACGCGTACAGGCTGTCGCCGGCCATCACCTCCACCGAGAGCAGGTGCTGGAACTCGCCCGGCCCGCTCCCCTGTCGGCCGATGCTGCGCAACAGCTTCCCGTCGGTGCCCAGCACGCGGATGGCTTCCCGGTCGGCCACGTAGATGTAGCCGCGCCGGTCCACGTCGAATGAATACGAGGCCGTGAGTTGCGCCGCCGAGTCGCTGCGCGCGCGCTCCACGGCGGAATAGACGGTGTGGGTGCGCGAGGCCGCCGGAGCGGGACCGCCGCACGCCGCTGCCGCCGCCGCCAGGGCGGCGGAGGTCCAGGCGATCACCCATCGCGAATGTCGGGGCATGGCAGGGTAAGCAGAAGGTGGTGGGCGGCGCGCGGAAGGCGCGCCGCCTTCGTTCGTCATCCCCCGGCGGGAGCGATCCTGACGCAGTGCCCTTCCTTGGTGGCACAGCCGGCGTTGAGGTAGCAGCAGCGCGTTGGGCCGGTCACGCAGCAGTACGTGATACCCAGTTCGCCACCCTTCCACGGGTCCATGTAGGTGGCCGAGGCGGGCGCCGGCCGGCCGAGGATCGCCCCGCCGCCCAGGATCGCGGCGAGCGCGAGCGTGTCGATTCGCATGTTCATTGTTGCTCCGGGTAAGGCTTTCAGGGATGGATCCCTCACGCGAGGGGGGTGCACAGGCCCTTCGTGATGTAGCAGCCGTTGTTGGAGCAGCACTGCTGGACGGTGCGGCCCCACCCGTCGTAGGCGGTGCAGCACGACTCGATGTGCGTCCTCCACGGGTCGTAGTACGTGGCGCTTGCGGGGGCGGGGCGGGCGAGCACCGCGCCCCCCGCGGCGATCACCAGCAGAGCGAGCAGATTGATCCGTTTGGCCATGAAGTCCTCCGGGTATGAGGGGTGGAAGCCGACGCTCCCCGCGGGAGCACCCGGGGCGCGGTCGCGCGCCTCCGGCAAGCGCTGCAGCCCGTGCACACCGGGCCGGCGTACCTGTGCCATGGTCGTAAGCGATAACCACCCGGAGGGGAGGTGCCGGCGTGTGAAGGGGAACGGAGTGCCCGTTCCGACACATCGTGCGGCCCATCTTTTCCGTCTGATTATCCAACAGGCGAACAGTGCAAACATGGACACCGTCCGTCAAGCCAAACCTTTGTTCCGGCGCGTTGCTTTCGCTTCACGCGCGGGAATGGACACCACGTGAGTTGTACGGAGGTGACGACGCGGCGGGACGTTAGGCGGAAAAATCTGGAGAACTGCGTGGTGCGGATGTTTGCGGGCGCCGTCGCGGCTTCTTGAGGAGGTTCACGCCCTGCGACGCACCGGTCGCCCGAGAGCGGGACGGCTCAGCGGCCCACGCGACCACTAACGATCATTATGTGCCGCGCTGAATGCAAACGGTTGGCGCATGTCCCGGGATGAGCGTGCGGGCAGGCGTGACTGGGGCGGCGGCGCCCCGGTCCGCGCTAGCGATGCTCGAAACGGAGCGTCAGCAGCTCGATCCACGCCTGCGCGCGGGCCGGCCGGGCGACCGCCAGCGCGTCGCGGTAGTGCGACCCGGCGCGGATGGGATCCTCGCCGCTGTAGGCCACCTCGCCCAGCAGGTAGTGGCACTGCACCTGGCGCAGCGCGTCGCCGTGGCGCGCGAAGGTGCGCACGGCTTCGCCCAGGCGCGCGCGGGCCTCGTTGCGCCGCCCGCGCGCCAGGTGCGTGAGCGCCGCGCCCAGCCCCGCGAGCGCCGCCCAGTAGTCCTCCTTCGCGCGCCGCGCCATGCGCAGCCCGTCGGCGGCGGTGTCGAAGGCGGCGCGCACGTCGCCGCGCTCCAGCATCACCTGCGCGCGGTTCAGCACCAGCAGCAGGCGCCCGAACGCGTCGTCCTCGCCCATCGCCGCCTCGGCCGCGGCGAGCCCGGCGAGCGCCCCGTCCGCATCGCCGGCCAGCGCGAGCTCGATCGCCGTGTTCAGCAGCCGCCGCCCGCGCGCGGCTGAATCCACGGCGACGTCCGTATCTACCGTCGACGCAGGCTGTTGCAGGTCGGTCCCGAGAGAGGGAGGATCGTCGCCGGGTGGGGAGAGGATGCCCAGCGCGTGCGCCTCGTCCGCGAAGCGCGCCGCCCATTCACCGTCCCCCAGCTCCCTGGCCGCGGCGGCGCCGGAGGCACAGGCTTCGGCCGCCTCGGCGTACGCCATCCGGGCGCGGGCGGCGGTGGCGGCCGCCAGCAGGCGCTCCAGCTCGCTCCCCGGCTCCGCATCGGCCGCGGCGCCGGTGTCCACGTCCACCGTGCCGGCGTGGGAGGGCGGGAGGTGCAGCGGCTCGGCGGCGGGGACGTAGCCGCGCGGCGCGGGCATCTCGAGGAGCGTGTCGAGCGGGAGTGCGGGCATCGGGCCTCTCAACGGAGACGCGGCGCCCGTTGGACGCCGCGCCGGTGTGCTGTCGGACACGCGGGCGGTGCACGTCCCGCGGCGTGTCACGGATGTCACAATCCACTGTTCGGTAGAAACTTAGACAGCGTCCCGCCCAGCCGCTACATCATCGCGCAGCACGTCGATCTCGGCGTGCGCGGCCCAGGCGGCCGCTGCGCCGCGCTCACTTCGCAAGGTCTTCGAGCGTGTTGCGGTAGCGCTTCCCGAGGTGCTCGTACGCCTCCATCACGCTCTCGATCTTCGGAACGTGAGGCGTGATCAGGATCCCGTCTTCGCGCTCGATGAGGTAGAGCGTGTCGCCCTCCTCGACGTTCAGGCGATCCATGATCTCACTGGGAAACGTGCCCCCGAGAGAGCCGCCGATCCGGCGGATGGTCATGGTCTTGGTCATCCCGTGCTCCCGGAGTTTACTTTGTATCCCCTGCTTCCCGGGCCAGTATAGCAACAAGACCGCCACTTCGCCTCCACCCTCTTACACCCATGC
>Ga0190275_10001282_pt1 | contig 18898 bp, 16 predicted proteins | sample Popmic550T_FD_133745 | JGI IMG/M metagenome (GOLD analysis project Ga0190275, IMG submission 133745) | Populus adjacent soil microbial communities from riparian zone of Yellowstone River, Montana, USA - 550 T | ecosystem: Environmental > Terrestrial > Soil > Riparian zone > Trees stand | place...
CGACGCCGTTGCCGATCGCGCACAGCTTGCCGGGATAGAGGATGCCCGACGGAATGAGGTGGAACTTGTACTCCTCCCCGTTGCGCACGATCGTGTGGCCCGCGTTGTTGCCGCCCTGAAAGCGGATCACGAGGTCGGCGCCCTCTGCGGCGAGGTCGGTGACCTTTCCCTTGCCTTCGTCGCCCCACTGGGCGCCCACGATCACGATGCCTGGCATGACCGAATGAGTTTAGAGCGGCGCCGGATGCTCAGCCCGCGGCGCTGCGGGCCGGGTCCCAGGCGATGCGGCGGTCTTCGCCGTGGAGCAGCACCGGGTCCCCGCACATCTCGACGATCCGTGACGCGGAGCGCTGACCGATCTGCTCCTCGAGCTTCTCGAACGGCAGGTTGGTCGTGACAAGGACCGAGCGCTGTTGCTCATAGCGCTCGTTGATCAGCGAGTAGAGCTGCTCCAGCACCCAGTCCGTCTGCTTCTCCGCGCCGACGTCCTCGAGGTGAAGCAGGTCCACGGTGGCCAGGCGGTTGAAGAAATCCATGTAGGACCGCTCGCCCGGGTCGCGGTCGTAGGTGTCCCGGATCTCGGCGAGCAGATGCGGCACGGAATAGATCGCCACGGAATGACCCGCGTCGAGCGCGGCCTTGGAGACCAGCATCGCCAGCGTCGTCTTGCCGGTGCCCACGTCGCCGGTGAACCACAGCCCCTGCCCCCTGCCGAGGTTCTCCGGCAGGCTGTGTATGAACCGGCGGACCTGGCGCACCGCCGTGTCGTCCAGGTTCGTGACCGGCGCGCGGTCGAAGGACACGCCTCGGTACTTGCGGGGGATCACGGCGGAACCTCCGGAGGACCGTACGCGCCGCAGGCGCGCTGCGCGGCACTCGCAGGCCGCCGCGTCCCCGGTCTCGTCCAGGACGAACCCATCGCCGCCACACTTGGGACAGCGCCACTCATGCAGGTTGCGCGGCCCGGAGCTCATTCGCCGCCTTCCGGCGGTCCTTCCGGTGGGCCTTCCTGAGCGAATCCCTGCCCGACAACCTGCCCCGCCCCCTGCTCGACGCGGGCGATGTTGGCGAACTTCGGAAACCGCGACAGGAACGACAGCTCCACGTGCACGCCCGCCGGCCCGTTGCGGTGCTTGGCGATGCTGATCTCGGCCACGCCCTGCTTCTCGGTCTCCTGGTTGTAGTACTCGTCGCGGTAGATGAACATCACGAGGTCCGCGTCCTGCTCGATCTGCCCGCTCTCGCGCAGGTCGGAGAGCAGAGGCCGCTTGTCGGGGCGCTGCTCGGGCGACCGGTTGAGCTGCGACACGGCGATCACCGGCACCTCCAGCTCCCGCGCCAGGATCTTCAGCCCACGGCTCATCTGCCCGACCTGCTCCACGCGGTTGTCGGCCGAGCGGTCGGCGCGCATCAGCTGCAGGTAGTCGACGATCACCAAGCCGAGTCCGCCGCGGCCCTGCTGGATCTCCTTGGCGTGCAGGCGGCGCGCCTTCGCGCGCAACTCCAGCACATCGAGGTCGGAGGAATCGTCGATCCACAGCGGCGCGCGCTCGAGCGCCTGGCAGGCCTTGAGCACCTTCGGCCAGTCGTTGCGGGCCACCTGGCCCTTGCGCAGCTTGTCGCCCGGCATCCGCGCCTGGCTCGCGACAAAGCGCTGGGCCAGCTCCGTGACCGACATCTCGAGCGAGAACAACGCCACGGGCTTGTTCGCCTTCAGCGCCACGTTCTCCGCGATGTTGGTGACGAGGGCACTCTTCCCCATCGAGGGGCGGGCGGCGAGCACGATCAGGTTGGAGCGCTGGAAGCCTCCGGTGATGTCATCGAGGTCGCGGAAGCCCGCGGGCGTGCCGGTGACGGTCTGCCCGTCGCGGGAGAGCTGCTCGAGCTTGTCGATCTCCTCGTGGAGGATCTCGTCGATCGACCGGAAGTCGCCGGTCGTCTCGCTGTGGGCGACGTCGAACAGCTGTCGCTCGGAGTCCTCGACCAGCTGATGCGCCTCCCCGCGCCGCTCGGCGACCCGGACCTCGATCGTCTGTGCCACTCCGAGCAGCCGCCGCAGCGTGGCCTCGTCCTTGACCAGCTTTGCGTAGTGACGAGCGTGGCCGACGGCGGGCACGACCGCAGCCAGCTGGTGCACGTACGGCTTGCCGCCGGCCCCCTGCAGCTCGCCGCGCTTCTCGAGCTCGGCGCTGACGGTGAGCGGGTCGACCGCTTCGTTCTTGTCGTTGAGGGACAGGATCGCGCGGTAGATCGCGCGGTGGGAGTCACGGTAGAAGTCGTCCGGTCGCAGTCGTACCTCGACCAGCACGGAGGAGATCGCGCTGGGGGCGACGAGCATCGCGCCGAGGACGGACTCCTCGGCCTCGAGGTTCTGCGGCGCCACCACGCCGCCCCTGCGGGCCTCTTGTGGGGCTACCGCCAAAGCGCGCGGTGGAAGCAGCCCAGTTTCACTTGGCTTCCACGACCATCGTCTTGACCGCAGTCGTCACGCCCGGTGCGACCTCGATCTCGACCATGTGCGTGCCAAGTTCGCGGATCGGCTGCTCCAGCTGCACCTTGCGGTGATCGAGCTTCAGGCCCCGGGCCTGGCGCACGGCGTCCGCGATCTCCTTTGTCGTGACGGACCCGAACAGGCTGCCGTCCTCACCGGCGCGGTGCGAGATCGTGAGAACTGTCTTGCCTAGCAATGCGGCGGTTTCCTGGGCTCGCTCCTCGGTCTCGCGGGCCGCCGTCTCGGCGCGCTCCCGCTCGCGCTGGGCGGCTGCGACCGATGCGTCGGTCGCAGCCTGCGCGAGCCTGTTCGGAGCGAGGTAGTTGCGCAGGTAGCCGGGCGACACGTCCACGACCGAGCCGGCCTCGCCAAGGCCCTCCACGTCCTTCAGGAGGATCGCCTGCGGCACGAGCCCTCAGCGCTCGCTGACGTACGGCAGCAGCGCCAGCTCACGGGCGCGCTTCACGGCCTGGGCGAGCTGGGTCTGGTGCCGGCGACAGGCGCCCGTGATCCGCCGGGAGCGGATCTTGCCCTTGTCGGACAGATAGCGGCGCAGGGACTGGAACTCCTTGTAGTCCACGTGGTCCACCTTGTCACGGCAGAAGGCACAACTCTTCCGGCGACCGGGGGAGAAAGTCGGCTTCTGCGGGCGTCTGCTGTTTCGCTTGGCCAATCTGCTTCACCTATCCGGGGCCGCCGGCCCCCTAGAACGGAATGTCGTCATCTGAGCCGCCGCCGCTCTTTGCCACTCCGGCCTGCTGGAAGTCGGAGGTGTCGGCAGGCAGGTCGGACTCGACCGCGCCGTTGGTCTGGGGAGCGTCTCGCGAACCCAGGAACTGCACCGAGTCGGCAATGATATCGACGGACTGCCGCTTGGAGCCGTCCTTCGCCTCCCACTCGCGCCAGTCGAGGCGGCCGTCGACCGCCACGGGGCGGCCCTTGGCGAGGTACTGGGCGCAGTTCTCGCCCTGCGCGCCCCAGACGGTGACATCGAAGTAGTTGGGCTTGTCCACCCAATTCCCCGACTCGTCCTTGCGCCGGCTGTTGACCGCGATCCGCAGGCTGCACACGGAGGTGCCACCGGGAGTGGATCGCAGCTCGGGGTCACGCGTCAGGTTGCCGGAGACTACGACTCTGTTGATGTTGGTTGCTGCCACGGGTTCTCCCTTCGAATTATCGGGGCTTCGCCGACCTAAAGTCCTGTGCTTCGCGCCTCCGGCGCTCGCTGATTGAAGATCTCAAGAGTGTAAGGCGACGATCCCGGGACTTTCACCCCCCGCGGAGCGAAACAAGTCGCAAACTGACGGGATCGCGTGGGGCTCAGCCGGCGGCGGGTTCTCCACTTGACTCGCCCGCGCTCGCATCGGCGGCCGGCTCGGCCGGCGCGTCGGCGACCGTGGCCTCCTCGGCGACCGTGGCCTCCTCGGCGACGGCGGGCTCCTCGGCGACCGTGGCCTCCTCGGCGCGTGCCATCTCGGCGTCGGCCTCCGGAGCGGGGGCCTCCTCAGGTTGCCGGGAGGGCGGGCGGTCGCCGGAGTCACGGCCCCGGTCGTCTCGGCGGCCCCGGTCGTCTCGGCGGCCGCGAGGCTCGGGCGCCACGTGTGACGGCGCCGGCGGCGTCACCTCCGGCGCCTCGCCTGGCAGCCGGATCGTCCGGAACCGCAGCACGATGTCATCGATCGAGAGCGTGCGGCCGAGCTCGTTCAGGACCTCGGCGGAAGCCTGGAACTGGAACAGGTGGTACTGCGCCTCGCCGCGATGGTCGATCTCGTAGGCCAGCCGGCGCATGCCCCAGTCGGCGTCGCCCTTCAGCGTGGCGTCGCCGGACTCGATCTGGCTCTTGATCCGTTCGAGGACTCCCGCGCGGGCGTCCTCGGCCGCCTCGGGATCGAGCAGCACCATCAGGTCATAGCTGGCTTGGGGCGGCATTTGGAGCGTGCACGAGGGCTGGGGCCCTGAGCGGCGGTCGACTATATCAGCGCTTTGCAGGCTGTCTGGGGCGGTGGTGGCGATGCTCGAACGGCCGCCGATGGCGAATCCAGGGCGCCCGGGCCCTTTGTCAGGTGTGGGCCGGATCGGCGATGACCTGCCGCATGCCTCGGGTGGAGCGCTCGCGCGCGTCCGATGGGTCAATGTCGCGCGGCTGCTGTTCGTCGTGGCCGTCGCGGGCCTGTTGGCCGAAGGTCTACCGGGTCTCGGCAAGGGGGTGCCGGACCGGCCTGCGCTGGGGCTGCCCGAGGCGGTGCTGGACCCGCCTCGCGTTCATCGCCATCCACGGCGGGCAACACGCCCGCCGCCCCTGCGCCGGGCAATCGAGCCTGAGCGGCCTCCGCCCCGGCCGCGCCTGCACCGGCCGCGCCCACGAAGACGGCCGTCCAGCGTCGTCAGTCCACGTCCCGCGGCCCCGCCCGCACCCTCGCCCCCGTTCGCCGGTGGCCCATCGACGGCGCCTGCTGTGGGCGAGTTCGGCCCGTGACGTGGCTTACCGGCCGCGCCGAAATTCACCGCGTCCGGGTCGCCGCGCGCTTGTGCTCGATGTCTGCGAGTTGCTCGTCGATCCAGTCGGCCGGCGTCCGCGAGGTGATGATCCGCCGCAGCGCCTCCATTCGCTGCCGGCGCTCATCGGCCGACGCGGTCAGCGCATGGTGCATCGCGTCGGCCTGCTGCTGCACGTCGAACGGGTTCACCGACAGCGCGCACTCGCCGAGCTCCTCGTGGGCACCCGTGTTCTCCGACAGCACGATCATCCCGTCCCGGGTGTTGACGAGAGGGCCTTCCTTGGAGACGAGGTTCATCCCGTCCCACATCGCGTTCACGAGCAGGAGGTCGTAGTGCTTGTAGAGCGCGACCGCCTCCTCGAAGTCGTCCCGCAGGCGCAGGTCGATCGGCATCCAGTCGGTCGTCCCATGGCGATGGTTGATGACGGCCACGAGCGCCTCGATCTTCTCCAGGTACTCCACGTACTCCGGTACATCCTGGCGGGACGGCTGGAGATGGGCGATGAAGGTCACGCGCTCGCGGAACTCGGGGTGCTGCTCGAGGAAGATGTCGAATGCCGTGAACCCGCGCAGCACGTTCTTGGACAGGTCGGCGCGGTCGACCCGCAGGATCAGGTGCTCACGTCGCCGTCGCAGGATCTCCGGCTCGTAGCGGGTCACGCCCTCGCTCGCGGCGATCGCCTCGAACCCCTCGGAGTCGATCGCGAGCGGGTAGGGCCGCACCCAGGTCTCGTGGCCGTCAGGGGAGATCACGGCGGCCCGCTCGAAGTCCGTGCGCAGGCCCATCAGCTGACGGCAGCACTGCAGGAAGTTCTGGCAGTAGGAGCTGGTGTGGAACCCGACGATGTCGTTCGAGAGCAGGCCCTCGAAGATCTCGCGGCGCACGTCCTCGGGCAGCACCCGCCACGCGTCGGGATGGGTCCACGGGATGTGGACGAAGTGGTGGAGGAAGACGTCTGGGCGCTCGCGCCGGATCAAGGTCGGGCACGTGTAGAGGTGGTAGTCGTGGACCATCAGGATCGGCGAGTCCAGGTCAGCGATCTCCTCCAGGGCGGCGCGCGCGAGGTCCTCGTTCACGCGCTTGTAGCCGTCGGTCCAGGCCTGCCGTTCGATCCGGCGAAAGTCCGGGACGTTCGAGAGGTCCCACAGATAGTGCTGGATGAACCACAGGAGCGGGTTCGCGATCAGGTTGTAGAAGCGGTCGTACGCGACCGGGTCCGAGGACACGAGCCGGATCCTGTAGGTGAACCCATCCATCTCGACCTCGAAGCCGCGCTCGCTGTGCTCGTGACTTGCCTCGACCTCCTCGTCGGTCATCGCGGAGGCGATCCAGAGCGCGTCGCGGTGGCGCAGCAGACCCATCAACGCGGTGACCAGCCCGCCGCCGCCGCGACGCGGCACCAGTGCCCCCCGCTCGTCGCGATCGAACGTCGCCGGGCCCCTGTTGGACAGCAGGACGAGGGGCTGCTCCATCGAGGCGACCCGCTTCAGGCCAGGTCGGTGAAGATCCGCAGCCAGTCGCGAAGCAGGCGCGGCATCAGGAAGTGCGTGCGGACGTATTCCTTCCCCGCCCGGCCCAGCCGCTTCCCCAGCTCGGGGTCGGAGAGGGCCTCAATGCACGCCTGCGCGGCCTCGTCCGAAGAGTTCACGAGGTATCCGGTCGCGCCGTTCTGGATCTGGAGGGGGATCCCACCCACGTTGCCCGCGATCGTGGGCCGCGCCTTCCAAAGCGCCTCGGAGACAGTCAGCCCGAACCCTTCGCGGATCGACTTCTGCAACACCACGTCAGCCTGGGACTGGAAGGCGTTCACCTCGATCGCGCCGACGTTGTTGAGGTTGTTGAGGATCTTGATGTCCTGGTCGCCGGCCGCGTGCTCGTGCGTCTGCTGGAAGAAGTCCCAGCCCTCGGGGTCGTCGGTCGCCATCGACCCCACGAGCGCGAGCTGCACGTCGTCGATCTGCTTCTTCACCTGCCGGTAGGCATCGATCACGCCCAGCGGGTCCTTCCACGGGTCGAACCGCGAAACCTGGCAGAGCAGCGGGCGATCGACGTCCACGCCGAACTGGTCGCAGACGAAGGCGGCATCCTCAGGCGACAGGGCCATGTTCTTCGGTGACAGGGGGTCGATTGCGGGCGGCAGGATCTCGACCTTTCCGTCGACGCCTGCGGGCACGTAGTCCTGCAGATGGAACACCTTGCAGTCGTAGGGCTCGATCATAGGGACCATGCGCTCGATCGCCTCGGGGTTGGGAGTCGAGAGGTCGATGTGGCAGCGCCAGATCCAGCGACCCGGACGGTCGGGCAGGTAGCCGCGCATCGCCGCCGGCTGGGGATCGTGCACGATTATGTAGTCGTAGTCGCCGTCGAGCTCAGCCGCGTTCAGCTTGTTGTAGCGGTAGAAGGTCTCCCAGTCCTCGTCGGACAACCCGTGCGGGTTGCCCTGAAGCGCGTTGTGGAGCAGCTTCGTGACGTTGAAGAACTCTTCCCGCCCGAGGATGATCTGCCAGTCGCACTCGAGGCCGGCGTCTCGCATCAGCGGGACCAGAGCGTAGAGGATCTCCGACACTCCACCACCCATCGCCGTCGCGCTCAGGTGAAGCACGCGCTTGCCCCGGAGCGGCTCCGACAGCGCCTGGATCTCCTCCACGAGCGCGCGGCCGATCAGGTGCCTGTAATCACCTAGGGCCTTGTGGCCAACGCTGACCGGTTGTAGCAAGGTGAGTGGAGGGGGTCGGGGGAGGTGGAGGGGAGGAGCTCCAGCGGGATTCCGCCTGAAGCCGCCGGTTCTGCTTGCAGAACCGGCGTAATCTATCCAAGCAGTTGATCGGGCACGGTCGCCGGCGGGACAATTTCCGCAAGCTGGGGTGCGGGATGCCCGATCTGGGCGATATTCAGTCCCGATCTGCAATCCGTGCGATTCCGCGTTCCACGAAGCCCAGGATCCGCTCGTGCAGCTGCGAGTTGGCGGCTGCGACGCAGGACATCTGGAAATCGTGGCCGGAGCCGAGCAGCGGCCGGTCCCCCAGCGGGTCTCCACGGGCGTCGGTGACCACCCCCCCGGCCTCCTCCAGGCACAGGACCGGGGCTGCGAGGTCGTAGGGAGAGTTGTTCAAAATTGCCCCGCCCCCTACGTGCTCGAACCGCGAGTGCAGCGACGGCGCCTCCTCGATCATCCGGGAGCCGACGTCGAGATAGGCGTCGAGCTGGCCGGTGACGAGCCTGGTGAGGTCGAATGCCGCGGAGCCGAGGTCGAATACCGCCCCGCCGACCGAGGAGGCGTCGATCAACTCGCCCAGGACGCGAACCAGGGGCAGCGCGGGGCGCCCGCGGAAGCCGAGCGTCCAGAACATGCGGGAAACGTCTGTGTTCGAGCTCAGGTCGGCAGTCGGTCGTCGGCCGTCGGCCGTGCGGATCTGCACTCCCGACCCTCGCGCTGCGACGAAGGTCGTGCCGCTCTTGATTTCTGCCACACAGGCGACCTCCACGTCGCCCATGGTGGGGGCGCCGTTGCCGAGGGGGGCCGCGGCGACTGCCACGCAGCATGACTCCAGGCCCGCCATTGCCGGTCGCGTCCCGTCGATGGGATCGACCAGCAACACGGTTTCGGCGGAGGGTGCTCTCACGAGACCTCGGTCCTCCGAGTAATAGGCGACGTTGGGGGCTCGCTCCGCCAGGAAACGCTCGAGATATGCCTCCGCCTCCTCGTCGATCGCAAACGTCACGTCGCCGCCGGTGCCGGTCTGGAGGTGGGCTCGGCCGGCGTGCGAGCCGAGCTGTGGCAGCACGTGCTCGCGCAGGCCGAGCGCGAGCTCCGCGACCAGCTCCCGCATCCGTCTAGCTCTTGGGGACCCTGTCGGGCCGCTCGCCGAGCGTCACCGTGGTGGTGCGACGCTCGTCGCCCCGGTACAGCTCGAGGGCGATCCGGTCCCCGGGCTGGAACCGGGTGATCAGCTCGCCGAAGTCGTTGTCACGCGTGACAGCATGGCCGTTCACCTTCGTGACGACGTCGCCGCCGGTGCGCACCAGGGTTGCCTGGAAGCGGACCTCTTTCCCGCCGCCCTTGATCCCTGCCTTTGCCGCCGGGCCGTTCTTAACGACCTCGGCTACCAGAGCACCCTGGTCCACGGGCACACCCAGCTTGCGTGCGAGCTGCGGATACAGGCGCTGGGAGCTGATCCCGATGTACGCATAACTGGCCTTGCCGCTCGTGCGGATCTGCCGGATGGAGCGGCGGACGATGTCGCCGGACACCGCGAACCCGACTCCCACGCTGCCACCGCCCGAGGAGCGGATCTGGGAATTGATCCCGATCACGCGCCCGTGGGAGTCGAGCAGCGGGCCACCGGAATTCCCGCGGTTGATCGCCGCATCCGTCTGGATCGCGTCGCTGATCGAGAAGTCGGTCAGCGCCTCGATGGTGCGGTTCTTGGCCGACACGACGCCGATCGACAGGGATCCCTGCTCGCCGAACGGGCTCCCGATCGCCGCCACCGGCTCGCCGACACGGACATCCCGTGTCCGGGCGAACGACAAAGGCACCAGCTCCAGCCCCTTCGGGTCCACCTTGACGACGCCGACGTCCGCGTTCGGGTCGTAGCCGACGATCTCGCCCTTGACCTGGTTTCCGTCCTCGAACTGCACGAAGACTTCACGCGCCTCGGTGACCTTGTCGCCGGTGCCGTCCGTGACCACGTGGGCGTTCGTGGCGATGTAGCCGTCGCCGTTGAGCACGAACCCGCTCCCCTGCCCGGCACTTCCCTCGCCGCCGAGGATCTGTCGCAGTGTCTGCTTTCCGAACAACGACGTGACCGTGACGACGCCGGGCGACAGGCGGTCGTAGATAGCAGTGGGGTGGAAGCCGTTCTTGCCCCCGAGCCCCTCGACGACCTGCACTCGCGTGCGCTCGACGGTGGAGGACCCCCCACCGTCGTCCCCATCGCCACCGCAGCCGCCGAACGCCGTTGCGGCGACCAGCGCAAGAATGATGAGTGCCGTGATGCGCCTCACGCCGGCAGCGGCTCCCGGGAGCGGGGTCGCGGGCGCTGCTCGCGCTCGGGCGCCAGCGGTAGGGCAAGGGTGAAGACGGTGGTCCCCGGACGGGAGTCGACCTCGAGCGTCCCGTTCATCCGGTGCGCGAGCTCCCGTGCGATCGCAAGCCCGAGCCCCGAGCCCGGGCCCGAGTCGCTGGTGTGGAACCGCTCGAACACGTGCACCAGCTCGCGCCTGCGAATCCCGGGGCCGTCGTCGGAGATCAGAAGCTCGGCGGTGGGCGCCGACCCCGGGTCGCGACGGGCGCGCGCCAGAATCGAGACGGTGGTTCCCTCGGGCGTGTGCACGAGGGCATTGTCCACCAAAACCCGCACGATCTGAGCCACTCGCTCCGGATCGCAGATCGCTTCGACGTCGACCTCCGCCCCGCGGTCGACGACGTCGATCACGGCACCTTTGCGCGCGGCAGCAGCAGCGAACTCACCGGCCACCTGGTTCGCGAGCGTCCGCAATGGCACGGGCTCCAGCTCCAGCTCGAGCGAGCCCGCGTCGAGCCGTGAGAGGTCGAGCAGGTCGGTGGTGAGTTTCTGCAAGCGGTCCACCTGCTCGCGCATCGTGGTCAGGAACTCCTCCCGCGTCTCCTCGTCGAGCTCCTCGTCCTGAAGCAGTTCCATGAACCCGCCGAGGGAGAAGATCGGGGTGCGCAGCTCGTGCGACGCGTTCGCGATGAACTCCTTCCGCGCCGAGTCGAGGCGGGCGAGGCGCCACTGCATCTCGTTGAACTTCTGTGCCAGCTGCCCGAGCTCGTCGGCGGAGTCCACGGGAATCGGCTCGGAGAAGTTGCCGGCGGCGACCTCTCCCACGGCCCGCTCGAGACGCTTCACGCGACGCGCGAGCACGCTTGCGGCGTAGTAACCGGTCACGATCGCGAGGACCAGGGCGATCAGCCCCGCGACCAGCACCTGGCGCTGGATCACGCCGACGGTGTCGTTCACCTCGTCCAGCGGCTCCGAGAACACGACCACCCACGACGGCTGGCCGCGGTAGAAGATGGGCCGGGCGGCCTGGGCGAGCGCGGCGCCATCTTCGCCGTGCGTCGAGGTGACGACGTTCCCGGACCGGAACGCCCGCAGGACGAGGTCGGTCGACGGCTGCAGCTTGGCGTCCGCGCGGCTCGAGTCGGACACGACATAGGGCGGGGACGCTTCGAGGTTCCCGGGGTCGAGCTCGTCGACAGGGATGTCGAGCAGCGTCACCCGGGCGCCGGTCTGGTCGCTCAGCAGGCTGGTCAGCGCATCGAGCTGGTCAGCCGTGACCTCACGTCCGATGGCGTCCTCGAACGGCGCGGAGTAGGACGCCGAGTCGCGCTCGAGCGCGTCCACCCTCTGCGACGTGAGCTTCGACTCCAGCTGCGGCACGACATAGAAGTAGAGGACCATGATGGCGCCCGCGGTGATCGTGAAGAACAGGAAGGTGAGCCTGTTCTTGATCGACGTGTGCCAGATTCGCTGCCACATCGCTCGTCCGTGGGTCATTCGTCCTTGAAGCGGTACCCGACCCCGCGCACCGTCAACAGGTACTCGGGGATCCGCGGATCCCTTTCGAGCTTCTCACGCAGGTGGCGGATGTGCACGTCGATGGTGCGCTGGTCCCGATATGCGGAGTCGCCCCAGATCCGGTCGAGCAGCATGTCGCGCGTGTAGACGCGGCCGGGATGGCGCGCCAGGACCGAGAGGATCTCGAACTCGACGTACGTGAGCTGCACCGGCTCGCCGTTCAGCTCGGTGGTGCGCTTCGCCATGTCGATGTGGAGGTCGCCACGGTCAAGCGGCTCGTCGCCGCCGTCGAGCCGGCTCATCTCGGCACGGCGCAGGGCCGCCCGCACGCGGCTGCGGAACTCACGCATCGAGAAAGGCTTCGTGATGTAGTCGTCGGCCCCGATCTCGAGGCCCAGCACCTTGTCGATCTCCTCGGCCTTCGCGGTCAGCATGATGATCGGCACCGAGCTCTTGGCGCGCATCCGCCGGCACACCTCGAGACCGTCCATCTTCGGCAGCATGATGTCGAGCACGACGAGGTCGAACCGCTCGCTTTCGAAGCGCTGCAGCGCCTCCTGCCCGTCGAGCGCGGGCACGACCTCGTAGCCCTCCTTCTCGAGCGGGAAGCTGAGCAGCTTCTGGACGGGCCGCTCGTCGTCGACCAGCAATATCCGTGCGGGTCTGCCGCGTGCCCCGTCGTGATCGTTGGATCCAGCCACCGCCATTTGACTCTGAGAGCGATTGTAAGCGGCATTTAGACCTATCCCGCCGGACGGCGGGCAGGTTGCGTTGGCCTGTCGCAGTGCTATACACAGCCGCACCGGTGGTCGATCCGCGCATCTACAGGGCGTCGTTCGTGCCCGCCCTGCTGGCGCTGATCGTCGCCATGTTCTCGCTCGGCTCTCGTCCGGCTCCGCATGCTTCCGATCTGGCGCCGGACGCGTTCAGCGGCGCGGATGCCCTCTCCGACACCCGAGCGTTCACGCAGCGGTTTCCGGACCGGCAGGCCGGCAGCCCCGGAGACGCGGGACTTGCGGATGTCGTCGAGACGCGCTTCCGGACCCTCGGCCTCGAGACGTCGCGGCAGCGTTTTTTCACCGCCGTGGACGGCGAGGAGCAGGAGCTCTCGAACGTCATCGGCAGGCTGCGCGGGCGCTCCGACCGCGAGGTGGTGATCATGGCCCACCGCGACTCCGCCGGCCGGCCCGGGGCTGCCTCTGCCTCGGGGACAGCCGTGCTCCTAGAGCTGACCCGGGCGCTGGACGCACTCGATCGCACGAAGACGATCGTCTTGGTGTCCACCGATGGCGCGACGGCCGACGATGCCGGCGCGCGACGTTTTGCCGACCACTATCGCGGGTCGGCCAAGGTGGACGTCGCCCTGGTGCTCGACGACATCGGCGCATCCGTCCCACGGCGCCCGTTCGTCGTGCCGTGGTCGACGGACTCCAGTCGCGCGTCGCAGGTAGCCGCGCGTACCGTCGAAGCGGCTCTGCTTCGTGAGACCGGGTCGGCGGCCGGGTCGGAGTCCTGGCTCGGTCAGTGGATGCGCCTGGCGTGGCCGCTCACGCTCCGCGAGCAGGGACCCCTGGTGCAATCCGGCATGGACGCGGTGACGCTCACGTCGCGGGGCGAGCTGCCCCGGCCCCCTGGCACCGACCCGCCGACCGGGGTGTCGGCCGACCGCCTCACGCGCTTCGGGCGGGCCGGCTTCGCGGCTGTGCTCGCGTTCGACTCCCCTCGCTTCCGGCCTGCCGAACCGAACCGCGATCTGGTCATCGGGCGGAACGTGCTTCCGTCGTGGTCCCTTGCGCTGCTGGTCGCAGCGCTCACGCTGGCGGCGCTCGTGGCCGCGGTCGACGCGGTGGCCCGCGCGCGTCGCCGCCAGGCGCCGGTGGGGGAATGGGTCGGTTGGGCGCTCGGCGCCGCGACGGCGTTCGGGATCGTCGCGGTGGCCGCGGTCGCATTCGAGTGGGTCGACTGGCTGCCGGGATCGATCGAGGAAGCGGTGGCGCCGTCCACCGCACCGTCTTTCGGGGAAGCGGCGCCCCCGCTCGTGGCGCTCGCGCTGTTGCTGGTGCTGGCCTGGGTCACCGTGCGGCGCCTCTTCGCTGCAGAGGCGCACCTTCGCGATCCCGTCTCCGGCGCAGCTGCGATTGCCCTGATGCTGGCCGTCGAGGTGATGGTGGTGTGCGCCCTGAACCCGTACGCGGCGCTGATCCTGGTCCCCGCGGCACACCTGTCGCTGGTGGTCGCGTTGCCGGAGCGGCCACGAAGGTCCCTGCTGACGCCCGCGATCCTGGTGGCCGGGCTTGCGCTTCCCGCCCTGGCACTGCTCTATTACGGGGCGCGTCTGGACCTGGGGCTGTCGCCGGACAGCTATGCGCTGATGTTGGTGGGCGCGTTCAGCGGCTCGCTCACGAGTGCGATGCTTGGGTCATTGGTGGCCGGGACGCTCACATCCGCTGTGTTGGTGGCGCTCCGCGCAGGTCGCCCCGAGGCGCCGTCAGGCGTGACGATCCGTGGTCCGATGACCTATGCGGGCCCCGGGTCGCTGGGCGGCACGGAGTCGGCCCTGCGTCGCTAGACGCAATCGCCCCGCTGGACGGCAGTCGTATGCCGCTCACAGAGAACGGCGTCGATAGAGACCGAGAAAGTCAAGCGAGCGCCGAAGGCGCGAAGCACGAGACTTCAGGGGGCGGCGAAGCCGCCTCGAGTCCGAACGGTGGACACATGGGCGCACGGATGCGTGACACCAAAAACAGCAGGCACAACCAGAGGCAGGACAAGAGGCAGCAACGGAGGCTGAAGAGGCAAGTCGCCTGCAACTCCTACGCGGTCGATCCGCAGCGTGTCGCGACAGCGATCATCGTGAAGCTCGTCCAGGAGGGGCGACCTTCTTCTCCCGACCCCTTCGCAGGTGGTCCCAGCCGGCCAGCCGGCGGGGTCGACCCGTTTCGTCAAGCAGCGTAACCGCCGCCTCACCCTCCGCTGAGCCGGCGGATACGCGGCCGATCCAGGTCACCCGCGACCCGCTTTCGTCGCCCGCCCGCTCGACCGCCGCGCTCACGGCCGCGGGAGCGGTGAACAGCAGCTCGTAGTCCTCGCCCGCACCGGCCGCGAGCTCCAGCGGGTCGACGCCCGCCGCGACCCCCACCTCCGGGACGCCTTCGTCCATCGGCAGTGCCTCGAGCTTTGCCTCGATGCGGACCTCGCTGCACTCGCACAACCGCTCGAGGTCCGAGGCGATGCCGTCGCTGACGTCCAGCATGGAGCTCACCCCCGCCGCTGCCAGTGCGCGCCCGGCATCCAGCAGAGGAAGCGGGCGCAGGTGGCGGGCCAGCAGGCGCGCCCCCGTTTCCAGGTCGATCCCGGCCGGCTTTCGCTCCAGCAGGAGCAGGCCGGCGCCTGAGCCCCCCAGCGCTCCGGTGACGCCGACCAGATCACCCGGAGCCGCGCCGCGACGCGTGACGATCGATTCGGGATCGTCTGCGTAACCCACGACGGTCACCGCCACGAAGAGCTCGTCGGCACGGGTCAGGTCGCCACCGCAGATCGTGACGTCGTGCTCCCGCGCGAGCGCCTGCGCACCATCGGCAAGCTCGAGCATCTCACGTTCGCCCAGGTGCTCCGGCAGGCCCACCGTGATGTAGGCCTCCCCAGGCCAGGCAGCCATCGCGGCGATGTCGGACAGAGAGGCCGCCAGGCACTTGTGTCCCAGGTCGCGCATCGACGTGGTCGCGAGCCGGAAGTGGACGCCCTCCACGAATGCGTCCACGGACGTGACCGACACCGCGCCGCCGACTCGCACGACCGCAGCGTCGTCGCCGGAGCCGATGACCACTCGGTCGCCCGCCGTGCCCAGCCGGGCCCGCAGTTTCGCCAGTAGGTCGAACTCGCTCAACAAATCACTCAATAGGGCGAGAAGGGCTCGAGTGGCATGGCGATCACCATCATGTAAGCGCAGAACGCGATGCTCGCGACGAGCAGGCGCCGATCCGCGCCGAGCGCTGCGAGCGGCATCAGCCAGATTGCGTACCAGGGCACGAGCCACGCCGATGCGACAAGCAGCGCGAGGGTCGCCCACCCGGCGGGTGCCACCCATCCGCCGACGTCGGCGCGGCGCCTCCAGGCCGTTCGCAGGAGCAGCGCGAGCGTGAGGGCGAACAGCCCGGCGAATGCCACGCGGGTGTAGTCGACGACCGATCTTGCCGAGCCGTCCGTGAGGGCCGCGATGCCGTCGGCGGCACGCTGCGGGATGCTCCACCGGCTGGTGCGGTCCTGGTTGTCACTCAGGACGCCGAGCGATTCGAGCGCGCCGTCCCCGAACGCGACCACAGCCACGATCGCCACGCCGAGCGCGGCCGCGGCCGCGCCGGCGACGAGCGCCCACCGGCGGCGCGCCCCGATGAGCATGAAGGGGGCGACCAGCCCCGCGGATGCCTTCACCGCGCCCGATGCGGCCGCCGCCGCGCCCGCGAGCGTCTCGCGCGGAGGGTGGGCCGCGATCAGGGCGGCGACGCCACCCATCCAGAGGAGCACCGTGAGCGCGTCGTTGTGAGCTCCGCCGACCACGTGCACGAGCACCAGTGGATTGAGACCCACGGCCAGGGCAGGCAGGCGCGGATCGCGGCCCAGGCGACGGGCACAACGCCAAACGAGCGCGACCACGCCCAGGCTGGCCAGCGCGGCGACCGCCTTCAGGGCCCAGAACGCGAACGGCACGCTGGTCTTGGCAAGCGGGAGGGTCACCACCGTGAACAGCGGCCCATAGACGCTGGTGAAGTCCTTCGACCCCGCGTAGGGGAACACCGGGTCGCCCGGGATGTCGGACGGGCTGTGCGTGTAGGGGTTGAGCTCGTGAACCGCGTCCAGCCGCGCGTACGCGATGTAGCTGAACGCGTCCTGGGACAGCAGCGGTGGAGCGAGCGCGAACAGGATGTGCGCGCCCACGATCGCCGACACGACGGCGCCTGCGCCGAGGCGCTCCGCGCCCAGGAGCACACCGCAGTACAGGATCAGCGCGGCCCACAGCCCGGCGTAGAACATGGGACCGGACAGGCCGCCGTCAGCGAAGCCGGCGCCCAATGGCTCGAGCGGGCCGAGCAGCCATCGCGGCGACCCGCCGCTGGTGGCCAGCACCACGTCCGAGCCAGGCTCGGCCCACAGCGCCGCCAGCGCGACGTATGTGAGGAGGAGCAGCGCGAGCGCCGCCGGCGCCGCCCTACTCCTGGCCGCCTCCGCCTCCCAGGCCGGCGCCTCCGCCGTCGTTCCCGGGTGCCGCTCCGGGCTGCTGGTCATTCGAGGGGGCCTCCCCGCTCGGCTCGTCGTAGAGGCGCGGATCGTAGCCCTGATAGCCGCCGCCGGTGGTGTTCCCCGAGGAGCCGTCTCCGCCGCTGTAGCCGTATCCGGTCCCGCCCTTGGAGTACCTGCCGAAGAAGGGCGACCAGGAGATGCGTGTCTTCGGCTGGGGAAAGTCGGCGCAGTTGTCTCCCTTGGCGACGTCCATGAACTTCTTCCAGATCTCGGCCGGGAAGGTGCCTCCTGCGACGGAGATTCCGTGCACGCTGCGCATCTCCCGCAGCGCGTCGGGATATCCCACCCAGACCGCCGTTGCCAGGTGGGGCGTGTAGCCGTCGAACCAGGCGTCGTTGAAGTTGTCGGTCGTGCCGGTCTTGCCGGCGGAGGGGCAGCCGATCTGCGAGCGAGTGCCAGTTCCGGACGTCACGTTCTGCTCGAGGATCTTCGTGACCTCGTGTGCCTGGGCGTCGGAGAGCACACGCTCGCGCTTCGGCTTGCCGAGGTCCTCCTCCTCCCCGTCGGGGAACTTGACCCTCAGGATCGCGATCGGCTTGTTGCGCATCCCGCCCGACGCGAGGGTCGCGTAGGCGTTGGCCATCTCCAGCGGAGACACTCCCCGGGTCAAGCCGCCCAGTCCTTCGGCCGGGTAGCCGTCGAGCTTCGTGGTGATGCCCATCGCCTTCGCGGTTTCGGCCACGCTCTTGGGGCCAAGGTCCAGGTCGAGCTGCGCGTACACGGTGTTGTCCGACTTGAGCGTGGCCCGCACCAGGTTCATCGAGCCGCCGTAGCTCTGGTCGTAGGTCTGCACCTTCCACGGGCCGTAGTCGTCCGTCTTCAAATCCAGCGGGCGCGACACGTAACTCGTGGCGTATGGGTTCACCCCGCGCTTGACCGCGGTCGTCAGGACGAATGTCTTGAACGCCGAGCCGGGCTGGCGGTGACCCTGTGCAGCGAGGTTGTACTGCGCGTGCTTGTACTTGGAGCTGGACGCCATCGCCCGGATGTAGCCAGTGCGGGGGTCGATGGCGACAACCGCCGAGCTCGGGTCGCCCGGATACGGGAGCGTGGAGTCGATCGCCTCGCGGCCTGCCTTCTGGAGCTTCGGGTCGATCGTCGTGTAGACCTTCAGGCCGCCCTTGCGGACGGTGTTCACCCCGAAGCGGTCGATCAGCTGCTGCTTCACATAGTCGAAGAAGAACGGCTCACGGATCTTGATGTAGAGGTCTCCGCGCCGCACACCGAGTGGCGCCTGCCGGGCCTCCTGCCCGCGGGCTTCAGAGATGTAGCCGAGGTCGGCCATCTTCTTGAGCACCTTGTTCCGCCGCTCGAGCGCCTCGCGCGGATTCTGGAACGGGTTCAGCTTGCTCGGCGCTTGCGGCAGCCCCGCCAGCAGGGCGGAATCCTCCAACGTGAGATTCTTGGCCGGCTTGGCGAAGAACGTCTGCGCGGCGGCCTGGACGCCGACCGCGGTCTGGCCGTCCACCGTGCCGTAGGGGACCGAGTTCAGATAGCTCTGCAGGATCCATCGCTTGGAGTGGCGGTCCTCCAGCTCCTCGGCCAGGCGCGCTTCGCGGATCTTGCGCTCCAGCGTCCGCTCACGGCCGACGTAGAGGTTGCGCACCAGCTGCTGGGTGATGGTCGAGCCCCCTTCGACGGCCTTACCGGCCTCGAGGTTCTTGAAGGCGGCCCGTGCAATGCCCTCGTAGTCGACTCCCCCATGGCGGTAGAACCGCTCGTCCTCGATGGCGATCGTCGCGGCCTGCATCGACTCAGGAATTCGCTGGAGCGGAATCGGGGTTCTGATCTCGTCGGACTGGATGAATCCGAGGCGTGTCCCGTCGGCGGCGTAGACAGCGGAGCTCGTGCCCTGGTCGACCGGCTTGAGCGAATCGAGCGGTGGGGCGGAGGAGGCGACCGACAGCACATACCCGGCCAGCGACAGCACCGCGATCACGCTCGTCAGCAGGAGCACGAACAGCGCCAGGAACATCTTGCTCGGCTTTCGCGTGCGCCGGTGGCGCTTTCGCTCGCGGTAGGTCATTGGAGAGGTTGCTTCATGCGCACGACCCGCTTCGGATCA
>Ga0190275_10001283_pt1 | contig 18890 bp, 15 predicted proteins | sample Popmic550T_FD_133745 | JGI IMG/M metagenome (GOLD analysis project Ga0190275, IMG submission 133745) | Populus adjacent soil microbial communities from riparian zone of Yellowstone River, Montana, USA - 550 T | ecosystem: Environmental > Terrestrial > Soil > Riparian zone > Trees stand | place...
CTCCACCCAGGCGGCGGACGGCAGCGAGGCCGGTGACATCCTCGGCAATGGCCTGGCCGGCCTGGCGCGCGTGAACTACGTGCTCGAGCGTCCGCTCAGCTACTTCGAGAATGTGGAAGGCGCCGCAGAGTACTGCGAGATCGAGCTGGCGGACGGCTCCACCGCGGAGGCCTGCCCGGTGAACAACTACGGTGTCGGCGGCCCCGGCCTGCTGACGGACGGCAACCTGGATCGCTACCAGGTCAACGCCAAGGCCACCTACCTGCTCAACGCCGTGGGTACCCACGTGCTGAAGGCGGGCGTGGACGCCGAGTTCCTCTCCTACGGACAGCGCAAGTCCTACAGCGGCGGCGTGTTCTTCCAGGAGGCGAACATCACGGGCCGCATCGACCCGCGCGACAACTCGGCCATCAGCGGCTACGGCTGGAACGACTTCCGCCGCTACGGCTACCAGACGGGCCCGGACTCCGCGGTGGTGCAGGCCGTCCAGGAGTCCACCTCCAAGAGCACCACGGTGGGTGGCTTCCTGCAGGACAGCTGGTCCATCGCGAACCGCCTGACGGTGAACGCCGGTCTGCGCTACGACGTGCAGGCGATGTACGGCGGTGACGGGCAGCTGGCTCTCGTGCTCGGCAACCAGCTGTCGCCGCGCCTGGGCGCCATCGTGGACCCGCTGGCCAACGGCCGGATGAAGTTCTTCGTCAACTACGCCCGCTACTACGAGCAGGTGCCGCTCAACATGCTGGACCGCGCGTTCCCGCCGGAGCGCCGCTACTCGGCCGTTCGCATTGCGTCCGAGGATGACCCGACGGGCGCGCAGGGCTGCGACCCGTCCACGCGTGAGGGCCAGCGCACGGGCTGCACGGACAACGCCTACGTTGCCCTCCGCTCGGAGAACAGCTCCAACCCGAACCGCCTCTTCTCAGGCGGCAAGGTGGAGAACGAGCCGGTGGACCCGAGCCTCAAGCCGCAGTCCTCCGCCGAGTACGTGGTGGGCGGCGAGTACGAGGTGCTGGCCAACACCCGCTTCGGCGCCACCTACACCCATCGCAACATGGGCGCGGTCATCGAGGACATGAGCCGTGACGGCGGCAACACCTACTTCCTCGGCAACCCGAACCAGGGCTTCGCTCAGGACTTCCCGAAGCCGGTCCGCAACTACGACTCGGTGACCATGTACCTGAACCGGACGTTTGCGGACGGCTGGCTGGCCCAGGCCAGCTACACCTGGTCTCGGCTGTACGGTAACTACCCGGGTCTGTTCCGCCCGGAGACCAACCAGCTCGACCCGAACATCCTCTCGGACTTCGACCTGATCGACCTGCTGCCCAACCGCAGCGGCCTGCTGCCGTTCGACCGCACGCACGCCGTCAAGCTGTTCGGCGCCAAGGAGTTCAACATCACCAACGCGCTGTCCACCAGCGTCGGTCTGTCCTACCGCGGCAACTCCGGTACGCCGATCAACTACTACGGCGCGCACCCGGACTACGGCCAGGATGAGGCCTTCGTCCTCCAGCGTGGTACGGGCGGCCGCACCCCGTGGGTCAACATCATCGACTCCAACGTGGGTGTGAACTACCGCATCGGCAAGGATCAGGTGGTGTCGTTCACTCTGGACGTGTTCAACCTCTTCAACTTCCAGACGACGACCCGCGTGGACGAGTCCTACACGTTCGAGTCCATCTACCCGCTCGAGGGTGGCACGCCGGGCGATCTGCCGGGCAAGGTGGTCATCAACACGGGTGACCGTGAGGCGGACCGCGAGGATCCGATCTACCTGTCCGAGGACCAGATCAACCCGAACTTCAAGCAGCCGAACCAGTACCAGGCCCCGCGGCAGTTCCGCTTCGGCATCCGGTACACCTTCTAAGGCTCAGTCAGGATCGACAGGAACCTAGAGAATCATGACCAAGAACATCGTTTCTGTGACCGTGGCCGTTCTCAGCGCAGGTGCGTTGCTGACGGGCTGCAACTTCGACCAGCCGAACGCGGGCTGCATCGTTCAAGATGCCAGCTTCGCCAACTGGTACGCGAAGTACGACCTGAAGCCTGACCAGAACCTGTCCGCAGAATGCCAGGCGAAGGTCGTCAAGGGTGAGGTCTGGGGTGTCTTCAAGTTCACCGATCCGCAGAAGGCGGACTCATCGGTGCTGACGATTCGCCCCGCGGGCCTCTACACACGCGCCACCCGCGATCCGGGGGATCCGTACCTCCAGACCGCGGAGGGCAAGCTGGCGGAGGAGCCGGACGCAAGCGACTTCTGTGCGGCGAACGAGTTCTCGCTGGCGACGGTGAATGCCGGTCCGAGCTCGACGGAGCCGGCGACGTCCATCTCCTACCAGTTCTCGAACGTGAAGGTGTACGCCGCGCCGGATGCCCCGGGCACCCAGATCGGTGCTGATCTGGCCTACACCCGCGATGGCTGCACCATCCAGCTGGGCGTGCGTGCCCTCTGGCCGGCGCTGGCGTGCGACCCTGACTCCAGCAACCCGGCGGAGAACTGCGGCGCGGGCTCGGGCATGAACCCCGAGTTCGACGTCACGTGCGACCCGGACTTGAACCGCTGCGTGCCGACCAAGGCGATCCCCTCGCTCAAGTAGGCTGAACCGCAGTTGGCGAAGTTCCTGCGGCCCCGGCTGCCCTCCCCTCTGGGAGTGGCTGCTCGGGGCCGCGGTGTTTAAAGAGGATTGGATGGCCGTGGGAGGAGCATGGAGGGTCGTTTCTCACTGATGGAAGGCGTGCGAGCCAGGCTCTCGGACGAGGAGGGCACGCTCCGGAAGGAGGCGCCCTACCGAGTGGCCCTCTGCTACCCGAGCCCCTACCACGTGGGGATGAGCTCGCTCGGCTATCAGACGATCTACCGGGAGATTCACCTCCACCCAGGCGCCACCGCCGAGCGGGTCTTCCTCCCGGAGGATGTGGAGGCGTACCGACGTACGAGGACGCCGCTCTTCACCTATGAGTCCGAGACGCCCGTCTCCGGCCTGCCCATGCTGGCCTTCTCCGTGGCGTACGAGCTGGAACTGACGGGCGTCTTCTCGATGCTGGAGCTGGCCGGGCTGCCGCTGCTGAAGGAGGAGCGGGATGAGCGCCATCCCCTGATTGTGGCCGGTGGTCCGCTGACCTTCTCCAACCCGGACCCGCTGGAGCCCTTCGTGGATGTGCTCGTCCAGGGAGAGGGGGAGGAGCTCATCCACACCCTGCTGGATGCGGCAGCCTCGATGGTGCGTGAGGAGCTCCTGTCGTTCCTGGCGCGCACGCCCGGCTTCCGAGTGCCTGGGCGAGGAGGGGCTCGCTACTCGGTCGCCAAGGCCTTGGACGCGCGGCTGCCCGCCCGCTCGCAGATCATCACGCCGAACACGGAGCTGCGCTCCATGTTCCTCATTGAGCCGGAGCGCGGCTGCTCGCGCGGTTGTCACTACTGCGTCATGAGGCGAACGACCAATGGGGGGATGCGGACGGTGCCACCCGAGCGGGTGCTGTCGCTCATCCCCGAGAATGCCAGGCGGGTGGGGCTGGTGGGAGCCGCGGTGACGGACCACCCGCGCATCGTGGAGCTGCTGCGCACCCTGGTGGACGCGGGCCGAGAGGTAGGGGTGTCCTCGCTGCGCGCGGACAGGCTCACACAGGAACTGGTGGACACCCTGCGCCGCGGGGGCGCCACCAACCTCACCGTTGCCGCGGATGGGGCCTCCCAGCGCATGAGGGACCTGGTGGATCGCAAGCACTCGGAGGAGCAGATTCTCCGTGCGGCGAACTTCGCCCGGACGGCGGGGCTCCGGCAGCTCAAGGTCTACAACGTCATTGGACTGCCCTACGAAGAGGATGTGGACATCGACGAGCTCATCCGCTTCTCCACGGAGCTGTCGCGCATCATTCCGGTGGCGCTGGGAGTGGCCCCCTTCGTGGCCAAGCGCAACACGCCGCTGGATGGCGCGCCCTTTGCCGGCATTCGTGAGGTGGAGGGGAAGCTGGAGCGGCTCCGCCGGGGCCTCAAGGGGCGTGCAGAGGTGCGGCCTACCTCCGCACGCTGGGCCTGGGTGGAGTACATGCTCGCCCAGTGCGGTCCAGAGGCGGGCCTGGCCACGATGGATGCGTGGAAGGCGGGGGCTGGCTTTGCCGCCTTCAAGCGGGCTTTCGAGGCTCGAGGCTGTGTGCCGTACCAGGCGCGGCGCGTCGAGGACGGCCGGCGCAACCCCACCGTCTGGCCCTCCGTGCCTACGGTGGTTCCCTCCACGGCAGGCGCCTCTGCTCCAGGGACCGATGCCCGTCCCCCGTGAGGGGGTGCACATATGGCGCCCGAGGGCTGAACGTCTTCTGCCGCGTCCCTTGGTGCTCTGCTAGAAGGCCGCTGGCGCCACGGACGGGCGCGACGAGGAGAAGCTACCGGTGAGCACGGAGCGCGTAGACAAGGCTTGGCAGAACAAGGGTCTCCAGGGGTTTTCGACGGAGGCCATTCTTGGCACCCTGGGGCACTACGGCGTCTCGGTGGCCGAGGCCGACTTCCGGAAGCTCGCAGAGACGGGCTGGCCCCAGGACATTGCCCTGGAGTGGGGGAAGAAGTGGAAGGGCACAGGGCCTTTCAAGCCCTTCCACCACGCCGCGGCCGAGGAGCTGTGGCGCCGCTGGGTGCCCGAGCGCCTCGCGCCGCCCGAGTTCGCGCTGGCCCTGGCAGAGCTGATGGCCGCGCTGACTTCGCTCATCTCGGGGAAGAAGGATGCCCCGGTGGACGCCGCCTTCGAGCGCATGAAGGCCGTTCGCCAGCGCATGCCGCTGGACGAGAAGGGGCAGCCCCAGCTGGCGTTCGTCGAGCGTGCACTCGGTGGGTTCAACGAGAAGGTGGCAGAGATGTTCGACTCGATGGCCGAGGTGCTCGCGAAGACGGGGAACACCGCCCACGCAGACGCGTTCGCCGAGTTCGAGGAGTTCCTGCTGCCCGACCGTCGCGGCATTGCCACCTCCATTGTCCGCGCCAACAAGGGCGAGCGGGACACAGCGCTTGCGGACCTGGAGGCCGCGGCTGTCGACAGCTCACGGACGCCGATCTCCCGCCTGCTCGCCGTGGATGGGTTGATTCACCTGGGCGCATGGCCTCAGGCGGTCGCACGAGCCCGGCCCATCATGCTGCAGGCCGAGAGGGACGGGGACATCCACCTGGCGATCGATCTCTGCGCCCGGCTGGAGCACGTCTACAAGGCCACGGGAGACCGCACGGGCCTGCAGGAAGTATCCCGCGACAGGGCTCGCCTCAACGAGCTGCATGACCACATGCACCCGGGCCACGGGCACCGGCACGGCCCCTGACGAGCCTCCAGGCCTGAGAGCCCGTCCCCTCTCTTTCAAGCAGGGGAGGGGCTACTCGGTATCCGTGCCAGTGGGGGCGAGCGGCGCGGGTTCGGAGAGTCCTGCCTTGGGCTTGGTCGCTTCGGATGAGGCCGCCTGCTCGGAGGAGGCATCCTGGGCCAGGGCGCCCTTGCCAGCGCCGCGCTTGAGCGGAACCTGGAGGACACTCGGTACTGCCTCGAGCACCTCGTGGCAGGGCACCACCGCTCCCACCGTCGTGTAGCGGATGGCCCCTGTCTTCGTGGAGGTCTGCTTGAGGGCGTACGCCTTTGCCCGAGGCAGGAACCATTCCCGCACTTCCTTCAGCGGGAGCACGTGCAACTGGGCCTGGGCGAGGAACACGTACACCAGCAGGTCCGCGCTGCTGTAGAGGAAGCAGCCCGGGGTGTCCTTCTCCACGTTGGACACCAGCTCGAACCAGTAGCGCCGGCGCGGGTGCCGGTCGCCTTTGACTTCGATGCCGCGGACCTCGCCCGAGGTCAGCTCCCACAGCAGATCCACGCCCCGGTGCTGGAAGCGCGGGTCCTCCTGCACGTCATGGACGCGCGAGCCAGGAGCGGTCTCCAGCATCCACGCCCGAGCGTGCTGCACGGCTCGATCCGCCGCGCCCTGCACGCCCCTCATGCTGAAGCTGCGCATTGCCTAGCGGCGCAGCTCCACGCCACTGGCCACGAGCTGCACCTCGCGCGGCTTGCCGTCGGCGGTGCGGGGCACAATGGCGCCCTCGCTCTCGTAGTGCTTCGCGCGGTCCTCGCTTAGGTCGGCCACCTTCACCACGCCCTCCACCCGCGCCTCCGAGCCCGCCGAGTCCAGCGGGACGAAGAAGCCGTAGTCCTTGAACGTCACCCGCAGGCCCGCGCCCTTGGCATCCTTGGCGGTGGCGAGCTCCATCCAGCAGCCCTTCCGCTCACACGCCTTGCGCACATGGCCCTCGATCAGGACCGTCTTGCCGTCGTGTTCCTGCGGCTTGGCGAGCAGGTCCGCGAGCTTCACGCAAGGGACTCCCTTGATCGGCTCCCCACGCGTCAGCTTCCAGTCCGACTTCGGCGCGGCGTCCTGCGCCTGGGGGGGGTGGTGGCAGTCCGCCTCGGAGGCCTTCGCCGGCTGCTCGGAGGCCTTCGCCGGCTGCTTGTTGGCGGCAGGGGTGGGCTCACCAGCGAGCGCCACCAGGGGGACGGCGACCATCATCACCAGGGCGGAACGGAGCGTCTTCATGCCCTGGCGCATAGCCCAAAAGTCTTGGCCTGGGCAAGGTGGCGGCAACTCCTCGTCCACTCGCGCACAGGCTCGCGCTACACTGGGGGACGTGAAGCTCACTCTGCCTGCCCCCAACCGGAAGTTCGGCCTCGTGGATGGCCTCGGCCTCGCGGGGATCGTCGGGCTGCTCATTGCCCGGTTCATCCCCGTCGCGAAGATCATCCCCTTCTGGGGCTGCATGCTGCGCGAGACCACAGGCTGGCCCTGCCTCGGCTGCGGGCTCACCCGCGTCGCGGAGCGGGTGGCGCACTTCAACATCCCCGGCGCTTGGGAAGCCAACCCGCTGGGCACCGTGGCCGCGCTCCTCTTTGCCCTCATGGCCGTCGTAATGGTGCTGCACCTGGTGTTCGCGATGCCTGTCCCAGACGTCCAGCTCTCGCCGCGCGAGTGGGCTTGGGTGCGCATCGCCCTGCCCATCCTCCTCGTCGCCAACTACGCCTATGTGGTGGTGAAGACCAGGTTTCCCCACCTGTTGATGTGAGCCCTGCGTGCTCGCGGCCCTCCTCCTGCTTGGCTACCTGGCGGGCTCCATCCCCTTCGGGGTGTTGGTGACGCGTTGGGCGCGCGGGGTGGATGTGCGGGTGGAGGGCAGCGGCAACATTGGTGCGACCAATGTGGCGCGCGTGGCGGGCAAGAAGCTGGGCGTCCTGGTGCTCGCGCTGGATGCGCTCAAGGGCGCTCTGCCGGTGCTGCTCACGCTGAGGATGATGCCGGACAGCCCGCGCGCACAGGTGGCGGTGGGGCTCGCCGCGTTCCTGGGGCACTGCTATCCGGTGTGGCTGAAGTTCCGCGGGGGCAAGGGCGTGGCCACCGCGCTCGGCGTCCTCCTGGTGCTGGCGCCCTGGGCTGCACTCGCTGGGGCTGCTGCTTATGGCCTCGTGGTGGTGACGACCCGGATGAGCTCGCTCGGCTCGCTGACGGCGGGCGTGGTGTCGGTGGCCACCGCGGCCTTCACCGCCCGCGCGCCCGAGTACGCCGTGCTCTCAGGACTCCTCTTCGCCTTCATGCTCTGGACTCACCGGGCCAACATCCAGCGCCTGCTGAGCCACACCGAGCGCCGGTTCTGATCCGGACTTCTCCGTGACTGGCGTCGTCGTGAAGAGGCGGTAGCCCAGCAGGGTGCAGGCGATGGGGCCGTTCCACACCTCCCGGCGGCTCAAGGGACGCGCGTGGAAGGCACTCTCGAAGGCCGGGTTGCCGGAGAGCAGGTAGACACGCCACCCATTCAGTGCCCGGAGGTTCTCCCCGAGCTTGAAGTAGAAGGCCTTCATGCCCTTCTGGCCGCCCGAGCCGATGCGCTCGCCGTAAGGGGGATTGGTGATGAGCAGTCCGCCCCCCTTGGGGAGCGGGAGGGGCTTGGTGGCGTCGCCCTCGGCGATCTGGATCTCCTCCGAGAGCCGCGCTGCCTTCACGTTCCGCCGCGCCGCCTCTACCGCCTCGGGGTCCTTGTCGAAGCCCAGCAGCGGCACGGCCACCTTGCGCTCATTGCGGCGGGCGTCTGCGCGCAGGTCCTCCAGCAGCTCCTTGGCCCGGGCTCCCAAGTGCGGCCAGCGCTCCACTGCGAAGGAGCGGCCGATCCCCGGGGCCCGCCGGCGCGCGATGAGGCCTCCTTCAATGAGCAAGGTCCCGGAGCCGCACATCGGGTCCACCAGGGCCTCCTCGCCGGTATAGCGCGCGGCGCGCAGCAGGGCAGCGGCCAGGGTCTCCTTGAGGGGCGCGGGGGTAGGGCGCACGCGGTAGCCGCGGCGGTGCAGGGGCTCGCCGCACAGATCCAGCGAGAGCGACAGCCGCTCGCGCGCCAGGTGAGCCACCACGCTCACGTCCGGGCTGCGCGTGTCTACATCCGGCCGGGACCCCAGCGTCCCACGCATCCGGTCCACGAGGGCATCCTTCACCTTGAGGGCCACGAAGCCCGAGTGGCTGTGCTCGCTGTCTCGCAGCGTGGCCTCTACCGCGAAGGTGTGATTCGGCGTGAGGTGCTCCTCCCACGGAACGCTGGCGGCCGCCTCGTAGAGCCCCTCCGCGCCGTGGGCCTCGAACTCGCCGAGCGGATAGAGCACCCGCATGGCGATGCGCGACCAGAGGCACACCCGGAGCGCCTCATCGAGCGAGGCCATGAAGCGCACCCCGCCCCGGTCTTGGCGGATGCGGCGTGCGCCCAGCTCCAAGAGCTCCTCGGCCAGGAGGTCCTCGGTGCCGCGGGCGGTGGTGGCGAAGAGAGCAAGGCGTTCAGCCATGGAGAGGCCCTTAACGGACCCGAGGCCGCTTGGAAACGGAGAACTGGAAGCGGCCGACCAGGTGCTCGGCCGCTGAGTTTCTACATTGCCCCCGCCCCCGGCATGTCGCCCACGGCGCGGATGAGCACCTCGCGCGGCTTGGCGCCATCGGCGGCGCCGACCACGCCATCACGCTCCATCCGCTCGATCATGCGCGCGGCGCGGTTGTAGCCGATGCGCATCTTGCGCTGGAGCATGGAGATGGACACCGCACGCATCTCGCTCACCGTGGCGAGCGCCTGGTCGTACAGCTCGTCGGACAGCTCGTCCTCCTCGCCGCCGCCCTCCACGTCCTCGTCGCGCGGCTTGAGGATGGACTCGTCGAAGACGGGCTTGCCCTGGGCCTTGAGGTGGTCCACGGCGCGCTTGATCTCCGCCTCGGAGACGAAGGCGCCGTGCACGCGCTGCAGGTGGGCGCTCGTGGGCGGCATGATGAGCATGTCGCCCATGCCGAGCAGCGCCTCGGCGCCCACCGTGCCGAGGATCGTCATCGAGTCCGGCTTGGAGCGCAGCATGAAGCTGATGCGCGTGGGGAAGTTGGCCTTGATGACGCCGGTCACGACATCCGTGGACGGGCGCTGGGTGGCGACCATCAGGTGGATGCCGGCGGCTCGGGCCATCTGCGCCAGGCGCGCGACGTAGGTCTCCACCTCGCGGCTGGCGACCATCATCAGGTCCGCCAGCTCGTCGATGATGACCACGATGTAGGGCAGCTTCTTGAGCTCCTTCTTCTCCGGCTCGGCGTCCTCGGCGGCAGAGGCCTCCTCGTCCTGAGAGGACTCCTGCGCCTCGAGCGCCGCGGACTCGGACTCCGTCTCATCCCGGGCCACGGTGGGCTCGGGTTCGAAGGTGACTGCCTCGCGCAAGTCCTCCACATCGTCCTTGGGCGCGGCGACACCGAGGCCATCGCTGGCCGCGGCAGCGGCGGCGGGCGCGGCCTCTGCCTGGGCGACGTTGACGACGAGCATCTTCTTCGGCTTGGCGCGCTTCTTCTCCTCTGAGGACTGCTCGAGCGTGTCCTTCACCTCGGTGGCGGAGCTCTCCACCAGCTTGTTGTAGCCGGCGATGTTGCGCACGCCGGCCTCGGAGAGCAGGTGGTAGCGGCGCTCCATCTCCTCCACCGCCCAGCGCAGGGCGAGCGCGGCCTTCTTCGGATCGGTCACCACGGGCAGGAGCAGGTGGGGGATGCCCTCGTAGACGGACAGCTCGAGCATCTTCGGGTCCACCATGAGGAAGCGGACCTCCTCCGGCGTGGACTTCAGGAGGATGCTCATGATCATCGAGTTGACCGCGACGGACTTGCCCGAGCCGGTGGTGCCAGCGATGAGCAGGTGCGGCGCCTTGGCCAGGTCGAACACGAAGGGCATGCCCTCGATGTCCTTGCCCACGCACATGGTGAGGCGGCTCTGGCTCTTCTGGAAGGCGTCCTGCTCGGCGATCTCCCGGAGGTAGACGGTCTCGCGGTCCTTGTTGGGTACCTCGATGCCCACCACACCCTTGCCGGGGATGGGGGCGACGATGCGCACGCGCATGGCCTCCATGGCCATGGCGAGGTCATCCGCGAGCGCGGCGATCTTGCTCACCTTGATGCCGGGGCCCGGGAGGAACTCGTACATGGTGACGACGGGGCCGGGGCGGATCTCCACCACCTCGCCCACGATGCCGAAGTCGGCCAGCTTGGCGCGCAGCTTCTCGGCGGTGACGAGGAAGGCGTCCTTGTCCAGCGCCGAGCGCTCCTTCTTGTCGCACTCGAGCACGTCGAGCGGCGGCAGTGAGAAGCTCTTGCGGCCCCCCACGAACTCGAACTCTTCCTCCCTCTTCTTCGGAGCGGTGGGCTTGGGCGGCGCCTTGGGCTCCACGATGAGCGGCATGCGTGCCAGCGCGGACGGAGGCGCCGGGACGATGGCGGACGGGCCAGCGGCCGGAGCAGCGGGGGCAGCAGCGGCCGGGGCAGGGGGCAGGCTCGGAGCGGACGCAGGGGTGGGCTCCGCGGCGGCCAGGGACGCGGCCAGGGACGCGGCGGGCATGGGCGGAATGGAGCCGGGAGCGGCCGGCGCGGTGACGATGTTCGGCCCCTTGCGCTCGCGCTTTCGCGGAGGCTCGGACGGTGTCGCGCTCGTCGCGGCGGCGGCGATCGGGGCAGGTGCGAGGAAGGAAGCCCAGGCCGGATCGGCTCCGGGCGCTGGACGCTTCTCGAGCAGAGGCACCGCGGCCACGACAGCGCCCTCGGCCGGCTTCTCCTTGGCGCGAGCCTCGCGACCCGTCTCCTTGGTCTCCTTCGCAGCCCTCTTGGCGGCCTGGAACTGCTCCTTCTCCTGCTCCCGAGCCAGCCGCACGGCCTCCTCGGCCATCGCCTCCGCCTCGGCCTCCTCGGCCTCCGCGGCATCGCGCTCGGCCTCCTCCAGATCCTCCTCATCCGCCTCGAGCTGCGCGAGGAAGGCGGCCTCCTCCAGCTTCTCCTGGGCGAGCCGCTCCTGGCGCTTCTTGTACGCCTCCTTCTGTGCCTCGACGAAGGCCAAGGCGGCCTCCTGGAGCCGGCGGCCGAACACGCACAGCCCGGCCCACGCCAGCGTGCACAGCTTCAGGAAGGTGTACTGGGTGCCGACGATGAGCGCGGCCACCGACACCGCCGTCACGAGGATGACGGTGCCCACGGTGGAGAAGAGACCCTGGAGCACGCCCGCGAGCCCAGCGCCCACCGCGCCTCCAGGCGGGTGCGCCCAGCCAGGATCTCCCGCGAACATGAGCTGCGCGAGCACGGACGCGCTCAGCGCCAGCAGCCCCAGCGCGAGGATCTGCGGCAGGCGGCGGCGCTCGCGGTTGCCCACGAAGATGACCAGGGCCGCATAGAGGCCGCAGCTGGGAATGAGATAGGCGCACACGCCGAGCAGCCCGCGCAGGGACTCGGCGATGAGGTGGCCCATGGGGCCGACCATGTTCCGGAACCCTGGCCCTACCCGATCGTGCGCATCAAAGGTTGCCACCGACAGCAAGGAGATGAGGGACGCGGCGAGGATGAAGACGCCCACCAGGGCCCTCCTTCCCACTCCCCCCGTCTGCATCTTCTTGTCCGTCAGCGCCTTGCGACGCGTAGCGATATCCTGCCGAGACAGGACCGTCTTCTCCGCCCTGGACTTCCTGGCCGCCATGACCTTCCTCTTGAGACCCGTAGCAGGCTGTAGCGACTGCCCGGGCGAGTGTAGGGAGGGAGAGGAGCGGGTCAATTTTCCGGCCGCCCGGCGAAAGAGCATGGGCACACCAATTTGAGGCCCCACGGCTTCGGAGCCAGTATGGTGGGTGGACAGAAGCGGGCAGGCGGGGTGCATGGACGTTCGATGCGAGCGCTGCAAGACGCAATACGAGCTTGATGACGCTCGGATCTCCGAGACCGGCGTCACCGTCCAGTGCACGACGTGTCACCACGTCTTCGTGGTGAAGAAGAAGGCGCTGGTCGTCACGGTGCCGGTGAAGCAGGGGCAGGGAACCCAGGCAGTCCCAGGGGCGCAAGGGGACACTTCCGCTGCTCCGCCGGCCTCACCTCCACCTGGACTGCGCCCGCTGTCGCCGCCCATGGGCATGGCGCCCCCGGTGGCCACCGCCGCGAGCCCGGAACCTCCTTCGCAGCCCCTGCTACCGGCCGCAGCAGCTCCAGGCGCACGCGAGTGGCGTCTCCGGCAGCCCAGCGGCAACGCCTTTACGTTCAAGGACCTCACCACGCTCCAGAAGTGGATCGTCGAGCGCAAGGTGTCTCGCGATGACGAGATCTCCCTGACGGGCGAGACGTGGAAGCGGCTGGGGGACATTCCTGAGCTGGCGACCTTCTTCCAGGTGGTGGACGAGGCCCAGCGGGCGGCGGTGCTGCAGGCTCAGCTCGGCATGGTTCCAGGCAAGGGGACGCCCGCCGGCGGCTCTCCCGGCCCAGCGGCCCCGGCGCAGCCTCCAGAGGAGCGCAAGCGGAGCAGGGTGCCGGTCCTCCTGGCACTGCTCCTCCTCATGCTAGGGGCCGGAGCGGCGGGGTACTACTACCTGGTGGTGATGCCTCGGCCGGAGGAGGAGGCCCTGCGCGCAGCCGCAGCACAGGCCGAGGCAGAGCGTCTTGAGAAGGAGCGGCAGGAGCGACTCCTGGCTGCCCAGGCGGCGGCCGAGGCCCAGCTCCGCGCGGATGCTGGGAGCACGGCAGGCCCCACGGAGGACGGGGGAGCGCTCGCGGGAGCGCCAGGTGCCGAGGATGGTGGAGTCCAGGGGGACGCGGGGATGGCTCCAGATGCGGGAGCCGGAGCGGATGCCGGCATGGCCCTGGATGCCGGGCTTGCGGATGCAGGCCTCGCCCCGGATGCGGGTGCGCCGGGGGTGAAGCGGCCGGCGCCGGTGAGGGACTTCGACTACTGGGTGACTCAAGGGGATCGCCAGCGCGAGCGTGAGCGCCCCGAGGCGGCCCTGGATGCATATGCTGAGGCGGCGGAGCTCGAGCCGGATCGGGCGGAGCCGTACTCGGGCCGGGGAATGGCCTATCTCGATATGGGGGAGCCCCGGCAGGCCGAGACGGAGTTCAAACAGGCTCTGAAAATCAACGCAAATTACGCGGAAGCCATCATGGGGCTTGCCGAGACCTACCGCTCCCGGGGAAAGAAGGCGGAGGCAATCCGCCAGTATGAGCGGTACCTTGAGATCCTACCGAACGGCCCCGAGGCCCCGGTAGCGCGCAACGCAATCGAGCGGTTGAAGGAGTGAAGGAGACCTACATGCCTGAGTTCGACAAGCCGTCGTCCACCGAGGAGGAGTACTTCGCTCGTGAGGAGATCGAGAAGAAGCGCAAGCTCGCGCTCCAGCAGTCCGAGGAGCTGGCGGCCAAGAGTCGCGAGGAGCTGAAGCAGCTGCACTACATGAAGTGCCCCAAGTGCGGCATGGACCTGCAGACGCTGAGCAAGGGCAAGGTGGAGCTCGACACGTGCTTCAACTGCCACGGCGTGTGGCTGGATGCAGGCGAGCTGGACGACATCGTCAAGCAGGGGCCCGAGGGTGGCGGCAAGGTGATGGGCGCCGTCCTGAACCTGTTCAAGCGCAAGTAGGCGGAGCCCTTGGCATGAAGCTCACGATCGAGCAGGTCCGCCATGTGGCCAGCCTGGCGCGGCTCTCGCTGACGCCCGAGGAGGAGCAGCGGTACGCCACGCAGCTCGACGCGGTGCTCGACGCGGTGGCGCAGCTCCAGGAGCTCGACGTGAGCGGCGTGGAGCCCACCTCCCACGCCACGCTCGCGTCCTCGCTGCTGCGCGAGGACGTGACGCGGCCCTCGCTGCCGCCGGAGAAGGGGCTGGCCAACGCCCCGGCGAAGATGGGCACCAGCTTCGCGGTTCCGAAGATCATCGAGTGAGGCCATGGAGCTGACTGACCTGTCGATGCTGGAGCTGGCGGCGAAGCTGGCCGCGGGAGAGGTCTCCTCCGTGGAGGCGACGCGGGCCTGCCTGGCGCGTGTTGCCCAGGTCGACGGGAAGGTGAAGGCCTTCCTGCGCCTGGATGAGAAGGGCGCGCTGGCCGCCGCCGAGGCCAGCGATGCACGCCGCAAGGCCGGCAGTCCGGCAAGCCCGCTGGACGGCGTGCCCATTGGGCTCAAGGACATCTTCCTCACCGAGGGCCTGGAGACGACCTGCGGCTCGCGCATCCTGCAGGGCTTCATCCCACCGTATGACTCGACGGTGGTGAGCCTGCTCAAGCAGGCAGGCCTGCCCATCGTGGGCAAGCTGAACATGGACGAGTTCGCCATGGGCTCGTCCAACGAGGGCAGCGCCTACGGCCCGACGCACAACCCCTGGGCGCTGGACCGGACACCCGGGGGCTCTTCGGGAGGTTCCGCGGCGGCCGTGGCGGCGCGTGAGGTGTTCGGCGCGCTGGGCACGGACACGGGCGGCTCCATCCGTCAGCCGGCGGCGTTCACCAACCTGGTGGGGATCAAGCCCACCTACGGCCGCATCTCCCGCTACGGTGTCATCGCCTACGCCTCGTCTCTGGACCAGGTGGGGCCCATGGCGCGCACGGTGGCGGACACGGCGGCGCTGCTGCAGCTCATCGCTCGCCACGATCCGCTCGACTCGACCTCTGCGCCCGTGGAGGCGCCGGACTACCGGGAGGACCTCGAGGGCGGCGTGCGGGGCCTGAAGCTGGGCGTGCCGCGGGAGTACTTCATCGAGGGCATGGACCCGGAGGTGGAGGCCACGGTGCGCGAGGCCGTGAAGGCCTACGAGCGCCTGGGCGCGACGCTGGTGGACGTGTCCCTGCCGCACACGAAGTACGCGCTGGCCACGTACTACCTCCTGGCTCCGGCGGAGGCATCCAGCAACCTGGCTCGCTACGACGGCGTGCGCTACGGCCTGCGCGCCAAGGACGCCAAGGGGCTTCGGGAGATGTACGGCCTGTCCCGGGACCGCGGCTTCGGCTCGGAAGTAAAGCGCCGCATCATGCTGGGCACCTATGCCCTGTCGGCGGGCTACTACGACGCCTACTACGTGCGCGCCCAGAAGGTCCGCACCCTCATCCGGCAGGACTTCACGAAGGCCTTCGAGCAGGTGGACGCGATCCTCTCGCCCATCTCGCCGGTGCCCGCGTTCAAGCTGGGCGAGAAGGCGAACGATCCCCTCTCGATGTACCTCATGGACGTGTTCACGCTGCCATGCAATCTGGCCGGGCTGCCCGGACTGTCGCTGCCGTGCGGCTTCACGAAGTCGAACCTGCCCATTGGGCTGCAGATTCTCGGCAAGCCCTTCGACGAGGCGCGGCTGCTGCGCATCGCCCGGGCCTTCGAGCGCGAGAACGACTTCTCCCGCCGCCTCGCCCCGCTCTAGAGGAGCGCCCCAGGTACCGCCATGCCCCTGAGCGATTTCCAGCCCGTCATTGGCCTCGAGGTCCACTCGCAGCTGCTCACGAAGTCGAAGATCTTCTGTGGGTGTTCCACGGAGTTCGGCGCGGAGCCCAACCGGAACACCTGCCCGGTGTGCCTGGGGATGCCCGGTGTGCTGCCGGTGCTCAACCAGCGGGTGGTGGAGTTCGCTGTCCGCACGGGCCTGGCGCTGGGCTGCACCATCAAGAAGACGAGCATCTGGAGCCGGAAGAACTACTTCTATCCGGATCTGCCCAAGGGCTATCAGATCACCCAGTACGACCAGCCGATCTGCGAGTGGGGCAAGCTGACGATCGACATGCCGGAGGGCGAGAAGATCATCCGCATCCGCCGCATCCACATGGAGGAGGACGCGGGCAAGAACGTGCATGACGCCAGCGTGGGCGAGAGCCTGGTGGATCTGAACCGGGCGGGGGTGCCGCTGCTGGAGATCGTCACCGAGCCGGACCTGCGCAGCGCGGACGAGGCGGTGGAGTACCTCAAGGCGCTGCGGGACGTGCTGGTGTACCTCGGGGTGAATGACGGGAACATGGAGGAGGGCTCCTTCCGCTGCGATGCCAACGTGTCGGTGATGCGCAAGGGGGAGACGCAGTACGGCCAGCGGGTGGAGCTGAAGAACATCAACTCCTTCCGCTTCATCAAGCAGGCCATCGAGTATGAGATTGGCCGGCACGTGGAGGTCCTCGAGTCAGGCGGGAAGATCGACCAGGAGACGCGGCTGTGGGACACGCAGCGGGGCGAGTCACGCTCCATGCGCTCGAAGGAGGAGGCGCACGACTACCGCTACTTCCCGGAGCCGGATCTGCCGCCGCTGCACGTCTCGGACGCGCTGATCGAGCAGATGGCGCAGGGGTTGCCGGAGCTGCCGCGCCCGAAGTTCCAGCGCTTCCTGAGCCAGTACGGGCTGCCCGCGTATGACGCGAAGCTGCTGTGCGCCGAGCGCCCGCTGGCCGAGTTCTTCGAGGCGTGCGCGCAGCACTCCAAGGACTACAAGAAGCTCTCCAACTGGTTCCAGGGCGAGCTGGCACGCCTGCTGAACGAGAGCGGCGGGGCGGTGACGATCTCCACGCTCAAGTTCACCCCCGGCCAGCTCGCGGAGCTGCTCACGGCGGTGGAGAAGGGGACGCTGTCGAACAACGCGGCAAAGGACGTGCTGGGGGAGATGTTCCGCACGGGCAAGGCACCGGACGCCATCATCGCGGAGAAGGGGCTGGCGCAGGTCAGCGACGCGGGCGCCGTGGAGGCGGTGGTGGACGAGGTGCTCGCGAAGAACGCCGGCGAAGTGGAGAAGTACCGGGCCGGCAAGAAGCAGATCTTCGGCTTCTTCGTGGGCCAGGTGATGAAGGCGATGAAGGGCAAGGGTAACCCCACCCTCGTCAACGATCTGCTGAAGAGCAAGCTCGGAGACTGAGCTCGAGCCGCTCACCCCAAGGCGGCCAGGGGGACGGTGACATGCAGGACGTCTTCTGTCCGTGGATCCATGGACTGGGCGAGGACACGCACCTCTCCGGCTCGGACGCGCTCGAAGATGAGCGAGGGTGCCTCGAAGACGTTCTCGAAGAAGCTCCCGACCAGCTGGGGGTTCACCGCGTAGCGCACGCGGTGGAGCGCGGCGAGCTGGGAATAGAGCCCCTCGCTGAACCACTGCTCACGCCGGAGCTGGCTCTCGCCTGGCGCATTGAAGGCCCAGGGTTCGTCCCAGGGCCAGGCGTTGGCCGAGGGCTGCGCGAGGATGTCAGCGCCCAGGGCATCCAGCACCTGCGCGGCGGGGACGAAGGAAGGCTCCTGCGACGTGTGTGGCTCGCGGAAGCCGTCGTAGCAGATGACCGTGCCGAGCCGGCCGAAAGGAGTGAGCACCACCTCCAACTCCTCGGGACGACCCGGGCTGAGGCGGACGACGTCCTCCTGCGTGGGCACGAGATTGACCTTCCGGGTGACCGCCACACAGCGCCCCTGGGGCGAGAAGGTGTAGCTGGTGTTGTAGGTGCGCGCGTTCACTGGGACAAAGTCCGGCGTGTCCGCTCCGAGCCGGTTCCTCGGCAGCAGCGCGCTACCGCCCACCACCCACAGGCTGAAGTCCCGGCCGATGCCCGAGAACGTCCTCCACATGGCCCGGTGCACGCCGGCCGCTGTGGCGGCGTAGAGGCACTCCTCGAGAGAGGACGGCCGGTGGCGCACGGCCGCCCAGAGCAGCGAGAGCGCCTTGGACAGCGCCACGCGGGACATGGCGGCCTGCGTCGTCCTCGAGCGGCGCACCCGGTGGAGCAGGCCCATGATGCCCAGGGGCGCACCCACCATCTCCGGCCACACGGCCAGGGCGGGATGCAGCGGGCGTCCCGAGCCATCCCGGGCCCGGAGCTGATCGATCCGTCGGGCGAGGGCGCGATGCCGCTCGACGAAGCTCTCCTCGGAGGCATAGTCCTCCAGGGAGATGCGCGGCTGGACAGCGAAGAGCTCGACGTGCGTGGAGGTGGGGGGGGCGTCCACTGAGCGGAGGATGTCACCGGCACGTGGGCGGGTCGAGCCCTCGAGCCATACGAAACCATCCGTGCATCGGGCGCGCTCGTCCGGTACCCTGGCGTGTCAGTGGGCTTGCACTTCGAGACACCTGCCCACTCCAGGGGTAGCGCCAGGCCCCTGGGTCGCTCTAAAACCCTCTTGTCGGGAACAGGATGACGGCACCTGGCCATGCGTACGTTGGTAGAGACTGCCTGCATGCACACGCCGAGAGTGAGCTCTGCATGAGAAGGCCTGCCCTGGGCCAGCGAGGACGGCGCACCTGCCATGGAGGATGAGCGCAACTCCCCAGATCTGATCGCGGCGGAGGAAGAGGATCCGCTGCTGGGGACTCAGCTTGGCAGCTTCCGCCTGGTGCGGAGGCTCGGGCGGGGCGGGATGGGTACCGTCTACCTGGGCGAGCACGTGTCCATTGGCAGCCGCATGGCCGTGAAGGTGCTCCACGAGCACCTGGCGGCGTACCCGGAGCTCGTCCAGCGCTTTCATGCCGAGGCGCGGGCGGTGAACCTCATTGGCCACGAGAACATCGTCAGCATCTTCGATCTGAACTCCGCCCCCCCGCGCCCCTACCTCATCATGGAGTACCTGGAGGGGGTGCCCCTGTC
>Ga0190275_10001284_pt1 | contig 18880 bp, 21 predicted proteins | sample Popmic550T_FD_133745 | JGI IMG/M metagenome (GOLD analysis project Ga0190275, IMG submission 133745) | Populus adjacent soil microbial communities from riparian zone of Yellowstone River, Montana, USA - 550 T | ecosystem: Environmental > Terrestrial > Soil > Riparian zone > Trees stand | place...
GAGGGACAATACCGTCGTGATTAGAAGGCAGGTCAAGGAAACACTGCACCCGCGCAACCGTTTTCGCGACGGCTACGATTTCGAGGCTCTCGCGGAACAGACCCCGGGACTGGCCGTGTTCCTGCGGGAGAACGCCTTCGGCAACCTTTCGATCGATTTCGCGAATCCCGCAGCGGTAAGAGCCCTCAACCAGGCGCTGCTCGCGGGCGCCTACGGACTGCACACCTGGGACGTGCCCCCGGGCTATCTGTGCCCCGCCATCCCCGGCAGGAGCGACTATCTGCACCACGTGGCTGATCTGATTTCTGAAAGCGGAGAGGCCCGGTCGCGGCGCGGGTCCGTGGCGATACTCGACGTGGGCACCGGCGCGAATGTCATCTACCCATTAATCGGCGCGGCCGAGTACGGCTGGCGCTTTGTCGCGTCGGAGGTAGACCCGGTGGCGCTCCACTGGGCCAGGCGACTGGTCGCCGCGAATGCTGATGTCGCCGACCTCATCGAATGCCGGCGCCAGTTGAATCCACTCGAGTGCTTCGAGGGCGTCCTGAAGGTGGGCGAACAATTCGCCGCATCGGTCTGCAATCCGCCCTTCCATGGCTCGGCGGCGCAAGCCGCGGAGGGAAACCTCCGAAAACGGCGCACGCTCGGCAACGCTGGACGTGGATCGGCTCGCCTCAACTTCGGTGGCACCGGTGGGGAACTCTGGTGCGAAGGCGGTGAGCTGGGGTTCATCGCGCGCATGATCTCGCAGAGTGCCGAACAGCCGACATGCTGCCGGTGGTTCACGACGATGGTGTCGAAGAGCGCTCATGTGGCGCCGCTCCAGCGCGCCCTTGGCAAAGTGAACGCCCGCGAGGTTCGGACCATTGACATGGCGCATGGCCAGAAGCGGAGCCGCATCCTGGCGTGGACGTTCAGCCGCACCGGTCGCAGTCGCCACGACGGTTAGAGGATGGTCCAGCCGTGTACCTGACTGCCGCCGAAACGCGCGCGTTGACGCCCGCGATGCGTCACGAGGTGCTGGCGCTCTGCCGCGAAGCCTACGGCGAGGACCTCTCGAAGTACCTGGAAGACATCGGCCCCGGGCTGCACCTCCTCGCATCCGTCGATGGCGAACTGGTGTCGCACGCCATGATCGTGGCGAGAGAACTGCGGGCCGACAGCGCTGCGCTCTGGAGCGCTGCGTACGTCGAATTGGTGGCGACGCGGCCGCGCCATCAGGGCTGCGGATTCGGCAGTCAGGTGATGCGCGCGCTCGTGCCGCACATGGAGCGGTTCGACATTGCCGCGCTGTCACCGACACGGGAGGCATTCTATGCACGCCTTGGTTGGGAGGCATGGCGCGGGCCGTTGAGTGTCCGCACAGCCGCGGCACGGATACCCACACCCGACGATCAGGTGATGGTCCTGCGTCTGCCGCGCACGCCGCCGGCGTTGGATCTCGACGCACCACTCTCGATCGAATGGCGGCCGGGTGAAGCGTGGTGAGGTATGCGATGATGCGTTTCGCGTGACCACATTGATTCTCCCGGGCCTCGGCGACTCCGGCCCGGAGCACTGGCAAAGTTACTGGGAACGTGAGGACGCCAGATGCCGGCGGGTGGTGCAAGCGGAGTGGGATCGCCCTCGGTGCAGCGATTGGGTGTCCACGTTGTCGACGGCCCTTTCGGCGGTCCGTGGCCCGGTGGTCCTCGTCGCGCACAGTTCGTCGTGCGCGCTGGTCGCACACTGGGCCGCCCTGGTGAACGCCTCAGAGTCCGCGCGTGTGCGGGGAGCGCTGCTCGTGGCGCCCAGCGATCCGGACGGTCCGAATTTTCCGGATGGCCCCACCGGCTTTGCGCCGGTCCCACTGATCACTCTCCCTTTCCAGAGCATCGTCGTTGCGAGCACGAACGATCGCTACGTCCGTCTCGGGCGAGCCCGCGCCTACGCGGATGCTTGGGGAAGCCATTTCGTGAACGTGGGCCGGCTCGGACACATCAATTCAGCCAGCCAGCTCGGAAACTGGCCGGCTGGTTACGCCCTCTTGACCGCCCTGCGCGAAGCGTAGGGCGTCAACCGCGCAGGTGGCGGAAGGTGATGGAGTAACGGAGCGCCGCGACAGGTGGAATGCTGTGCTCCCAGACCCAGCGGGCGGCGCCGTCCAGCACATACCCGGAGCGGGGCTCGGCGACCAGCTTCAGGCGCGACCAGGTCTCTCCCGTGCGGCGGCGCAGCCGGAACACGCACGAGGCCAGGAGCGAGATGCCGACGACGGCCCCGAAGACGGCCTTATCGCGGTGCCAGCCAATCCCGGCGCCTGGACCGTACTCCGTCACGAGCACCTGATGCAGGGATTCGGGATCAAGCCCGGCGAGCGCCGCCGCTCGTGGCCGAATGGCGAGAAGAAACCCCGGAATGTCGTCGGCTTGCCGGACTTGTTCGGCCGCGAAGTCGTACTGCCAGCCGAACGACACGACGCGGCGCTTGCCGGTGTAACCATGAAACTCGAAGTCACGAAAGGGCAGCCCCCGGATGTCTTCGAGGATGGCATTCTCTTCCGCCGGACTGACCAGGGAGGGGATGTAGCGAAACCCTTCCGGCATACCCTCAATGGATTGAGGCCCAGCGTCAGCGTCGCCGTCGAAGAGGTTAATCTGCGAAGGCATGTCGCTCCCTGGATGGAAGAACCGCGCCAACACGCATCGGCCGATCATGGTGGCCGAAGTGCTGCGGGCGCTCCGGCCGGGTCCGGGCGACGTCGCGGTGGACTGCACGCTGGGCGGAGGTGGTCACGCCCTGGCCATCCTCGAACGGCTGCAGCCCGGCGGCCGCCTCATTGGGCTCGACATCGATCCGCTCGAGCTGCCCAGAGCAAAGGTCCGACTCCACGATGCGGGCTTCGGTGCGGATGTGTTCGTCGGCAGACATCGGACCTTCGCGGAACTGCCAGGCGTGCTGGCGGATGAAGGGGTGACGGCCGCGGACGTCATCCTTGCGGACCTGGGAGTGTCGTCCATGCAGCACGACACGGCGTCGCGGGGGTTCAGCTACAAGGGCGTCGGGCCACTCGATCTGCGGATGAACCCGCTGGCCGGAGAGCCCGCCTCGGCACTCCTGGCGCGTCTGTCAGAAGGCGAACTGCGCGACGTACTGAGCGCGAATGCCGACGAACCTCACGCCGCCGTCATCGCGCGGCTCTTGAAGCAGCAACCAATCGAGACGACTCACGCCTTCGAACGTCACGTGCGCGTGGGGCTGAACACCGTGATGCCGCACCTTCCAAACGCCGAGGTGAAAATGTCCGTGAGGCGTACGTTCCAGGCGCTGCGCATCGCGGTCAACGACGAGTTCACGGCGCTCGAGGCGCTTCTCGAAGCGTTGCCTGGATGTCTGGCAGCTGCCGGCCGCGCGGCGATTCTGACGTTCCACTCCGGGGAAGATCGCCGCGTGAAAAAGGCGTTTCAGTCGGGCCGGAGATCCGGCATATATTCGGCCGTGGCCGAACGCGTGGTGCGTTCGGGCATGGATGAGACGCGCTCGAACCGTCGCGCTTCGTCAGCGAAGTTGCGGTGGGCCGTGCGCGCGTGACGTCCAGGGAACCTATGCCCGCCAAGCGGCCGCCGCGCAGCATCGACGAGTATCTCGCGCGCCTCACGCCAGATAAACGTGCGGCGCTCGAGCGGCTGCGCGCCATCGTGCACGACACGGCGCCCGGCGCCGAGGAGTGCATCAGCTATCAGATGCCGTCCTTCAAGCTTCATGGCAAAGGGCTCATCTGGTTCGCAGCGGCCGCCCATCATTGCGCGATCTATGGTGTCCCGAACGACCCGGCCCTGAACGGATACGACGTCAGCGGCAAGGGCACGCTGCGGTTCAAGGTGGACCAGCCGCTGCCGGTATCGCTGGTACGGAAGCTCGTGAGGGCGCGCATGACGAAAATCGCTGGTCCACGCTAGGATCGTCCGGACGTGAGGCCTCATTGACACCCGGCTGGACCCTCAGACGCCTTCACACCGTGTATGACGAGCATGTCGAAGGCCTTGCCGACGTGCTGCTGGACTGTGTAGAAGGGGGAGCCTCGGTCTCCTTCATGCAACCGCTGACTCGCGACCGGGCCCGCCGATTCTGGCGTCGTGTCGCCCACGAGGTCAGCACGGGGGAGCGCGCACTGCTCGTGGCTGAGGATGCGCAGGGCATCGGCGGAACGGTACAGCTGTCGTTCGACCTGCCGGAGAATCAACCGCATCGCGCGGATGTGTCGAAGATGCTCGTCCATCGACGAGCCCGGCGGCAGGGGCTTGGCGCCGCGTTGATGCGCGCCGCCGAGGCGACGGCCGTCGAATGCGGCAAGACCCTGCTCGTCCTGGATGCCGTCACCGATGGTGATGCGGCGCGGCTTTACGCTCGCCTCGGCTGGCAGCGCGTCGGTGATATCCCGAATTACGCCCTGTTCCCGAACGGCGGGTTCTGCAGCACCACGGTGTTCTATCGCGATCTGCAGGCCGAGCAGAGCACCTGACAACGCGTATGACGACGGTCCAGCGAATAGCGGCGCTCTATGACATTCACGGGAACCTTCCAGCCCTGGAAGCCGTGCTGGATGTGGTGCGCCGCGAGTCCGTGGATCTGATCGTCGTGGGCGGCGACGTGTTCCCCGGACCCTTGTGCCTCGAATCGCTGCAGCGCCTCATGGCGCTGGACGTGCCCGTGCAGTTCATCAAGGGCAACGGCGACCGCGAGACGTGCTCCCTGGGCGAAGGCCTGGTCAGCAGCAGCGTGCCCGCCAGGTACGTCCCCTCGATGCAATGGGTGGCCGATCAAATGCAGGCCGACACCCGCCGCTTCGTGCAAGCATGGCCGGCGACGACCACCGTCGATCTCGACGGCGTCGGCCGTGTGCTGTTCTGCCATGCCACTCCGACCAGCGATACCGATATCTTCACCAGACTGACGCCGGAGGCGCGCTTGCGTCCCTTGTTCGAAGACACTGGCGCCGACCTTGTGATTTGCGGCCACACGCACATGGCCTTCGATCGCAGGATTGGCAAGGTCCGTGTCGTCAACGCGGGAAGTGTCGGCATGCCCTTTGGTGAGCCCGCCGCCTATTGGCTCCTCCTGACGCAGGAGGTGCAGCTCCGGCGTGAGACATTCGACCTGAGCGCGGCGGCCTCCAGGATCGCCGCCTCTGGCTACCCGATGGCTGACGAATTCGTGCGGCAAAACCTGCTGGAACCACCGAGCGAGGCGCAGATGCTGGAGGTGTTCGCGCAGGCTCAGTTCGGTGGGCCCTAGAGCCCGCATTGCAACGGCACCTGTGGCACAATCCTGGCGTTCCGTCTCGTGAGAAGCTCGCTACTTGCGTTCTTCCTGCTCACCTTCTTTTCGACCTGGCTGTTATGGCTCTCCTGCCACGTGCTGGGCGCATCACATCCAGCACTCTTCGCTTTAGGTGGTCCCGTGTTCCTGCTGGGCGTGTTCGCTCCAGCGTTCGTGTCGATCGCGATCACCTGGTCCAATGGCGGGGCACCAGGGGTGAGATATCTGGTGCAGGGGATTGCACGATGGCAGCTCGCCGGCGGCTACTATGCGTTTGCCATCTTCTTGCTCGCAGCGGTGAAGCTGACCGCGGCGCTCTTCTACTTTCTCCTCACCGGCGACTGGCCGGCCTTCGGGACGACGCCCTGGCCCTTGATGCTGGCCGGAATCCTCGTGTCCACTTGGGTGCAGGCCGGCGAGGAAATCGGCTGGCGCGCATACGCTCTGCCCCGGCTGGCCCACCGACTGGGCCTGGCGGGTGGCAGCATCGTGCTCGGCATCATCTGGGCTTTCTGGCACCTGCCGCTGTTCTTCATCCCCGGCAGCGGCAGCGACGGACAGTCGTTCCCGATTTACCTGCTCTACGTGACCGCGCTTTCTGTGGCGATGGCGTGGCTGTATTGGAGAACCGGCGGAAGTCTCCTCCTCACCATGGTGATGCACGCCTCGATGAACAACACGCGCGACATCATCCCTTCGACGATGGGCGGCGCGGCGAACCCGTGGTCCCTGAATGCGTCGACGATGTCCGTGCTCACGGTGCTGCTGCTGTGGTTGATCGCCGTACCCCTGCTGTGGAGAATGCATCGTGTCCGGCTTGCGACCGAACACCACGTTGAATGAGTATCGCTTTGTGCACCTTGTGCAGATGCTGATCCCCGCGCAGGACGAACACGGACGACCCTTCCCGCGGCAGTCCTACGACGCGCTGGTTGAAATGCTCACCGACCGGTTCGGCGGCGTCACCGCGTATACGCGAGCTCCTGCCACCGGGCTGTGGGAAGCCGAGCCTGGCCGCAAGGTGCACGACAACGTTGTCGTGTACGAGGTCATGGTCGAGGAAATCGACCGCGACTGGTGGGCGGAGACGCGAGGGCGCCTCGAGGAAACATTCGCCCAGCAGGAGATGGTCATCCGCGCCCACGTCATCGAGCGGCTCTAGGACTGGTGGGACCATGCTGAAGCTGGTCATCGCGGCGTTCATGGTGAGCGGGGCAGTGCTGCTGCTCCTGACGCTCGCGTTCGTGGTGCAGCGGTCCGTCCTGTTTCCGGCACCCTCGGTGCGGGCCGCCTATGCAGGCGACGATGCACAGCGAGTCGTGCTGGATCCCACTGCAGACGGTCACCACGGGCTCTTTCTCAGCGCGCAGGGTCGCCCGGGCCGAGCACCCTTGATCATTTTCGCCCACGGCAACGGCGAGCTCGCAGACGATTGGGTGGACGCCTTTACGCCCTTGAGGGAAGAGGGCATCGCCGTACTGTTGCTCGAGTATCCAGGCTACGGTGGCGCCCCGGGGACGCCCTCGGAACCCTCCATTCGTGAGGCTGCAACGGCGATGTTCGACTGGGCTACCGCTCACCCGGAGGTGGATCCCACGCGCATCGTGGCCTATGGACGATCCATTGGCGGCGGTGCCGCGTCGCAACTGGCCGAGGCCAGGCCCGTCGCCGCTCTCATCCTCGAATCCGCGTTCACCAGCACTCGTCCCCTGGCGGCCAGGTACTTCGTGCCAGGCTGGCTGGTGCGCGACCCCTTCGACAACCTGCGGGCACTGCGCCAATACCGCGGCCCGCTCCTCGTGGTTCATGGCCGCAACGATCAACTGATTGCCGTCAGCGAGGGCCGTGCGCTTGCCGCGGCGGTGCCCGGGGCGACCTTCCACGAGCTGCCGTGTGGCCACAACGACTGCCCACGTCCGTGGGGCATCATCACCTCGTTCCTCGCCGCCAATGGCGTGCTGTAGGATCGGGTGATGCCAGGTGCAAGATCCCGAGGGCTAGCGGGGGTGGCGTTCGCTCTCGGGCTCGCGGTCGTGACCGCGGCCCGCTCCGCTGGACAGGGTGAGCCGGCGTTCACCGGCACCATCGACGAGCATCCCGCCATCGACTATGTCGCGCGGCCCTCGACCGATCGCGTGGCGTCGCTCAACCGCGAGTTGATGGCCGGCCAGCGGGCGCTGGTGCGCGACGACCGCATGGGCTATTTGCGCTCGGTGCTGGATGCGCTGGACGTGCCGGTGGAGTCACAGATCCTCGTGTTCTCCAAGACCGGCGTGCAACGGGATCGGACCGGGCCATCCAACCCCCGCGCGCTCTACTTCAACGATCGCGTGATCGTCGGCTACATCGCCGGTGCGTCGCTGCTGGAGATTGCCGCGCAGGACGCGCAGCAAGGAATCCAGTTCTATACCGTGGACCAGTCGCAGCCCGCGAAAGCGACGTTTGCGCGCAAGACCGAGTGCCTGTCCTGCCACATCTCGGTGAGCACGCTGGAAGTGCCGGGCGTGATTGCGCGCAGCAACATGGTGGCCCGAGACGGCAGGCCGATGCCGCGCCTTGGCAGCTTCACCGTCAACCACACGACACCGCACACCCAGCGCTGGGGAGGCTGGTTCGTCACGGCCGAAGCGACCGCGCCGGCATACATTCAGCTCGGGAACCTCGGGAACACCACCGTGGAGGTCCACCCTACATCGGGCCCGGCGCTGTTCCTCAATCACGTCTTCACCGAATGGATGGCGGTGCCGCCCGAGCAGCGGAACTACCCGTCGCCGCTCAGCGATGTTGCGTCGTTGATGATGTTCGATCACCAGATGCACGCCATGAACCTGCTGACCCGTCTCCATTGGGAAGCACGCGTCATGGCGACTGGCGCCTCCCACGCTGGCGGCGGGCCGGCGCTGCAGGCGCGGGTGGACGAACTGGCCGATTACCTGCTGTTCGTCGGTGAGGCGCCACTGGCGCTCGCGGTCACGCCGCGGGAGGGTCTCGCCGAACGGATCGCGTCGGCGGTCCCTCGCGACCGACAGGGCCGTTCCTTCGCGCAGTTCGATCTCGAGACCCGGCTGATGAAATACCCCTGCAGCTACATGATCTACAGTCCCGCCTTCGAGGGGCTGCCGGCAACCATCAGGCAAGCCGTGTATCGGCGCCTGCACGCGATCCTTCGGGATCCCGGCCCCGACCCCAGGTACGGGCACTTGACGGCGCCGACTCGGGCCGCCATTCTTGCCATCCTGCGCGAGACCGTCCCGGATTTCGTGACGAGTGTCGCCGAGTGAGGTACCTGTATGCGCTGGCGTAGGCTCCCGGGGGGCGCCGCGGCAGCCGGTGCGATCGCCCTTTCAATCGCCGTTTCCGCTCAGCCGGCGAGCAAGCCGCGCGTGACCGTGCTCACCACCGGCGGCACGATTGCCAGCCGTGCCGGCGCCACCATGCAGGACGGCAACACCCTGGTGGCGGCGGTGCCGCAACTTCTCGACCACGCGGCGATCACGGTCGAAGAGGTCACCCGTGTCGGTTCCTCGCAGATTACTCCCACCCACTGGCTGACGCTGGCCAGGCGGATCAACACCCTCCTCGGCAGCGACCAGGGGCTCAGGGGCATCGTCGTCACCCATGGCACCGACACACTGGAGGACACATCCTTCTTCCTGCACCTCACGGTCAAAGACCGGCGCCCCGTCGTCGTCACTGGCTCGATGCGCTCGGCGAACGAAATCTCGGCCGACGGCCCCGCCAACCTGCTGAATGCGGTGCGCGTCGCGGTGTCTGACAGCGCTGCCGGCCACGGCGTGCTCGTTGCGCTCAACGAGCACATCGCATCGGCGCGGGACGTATGGAAGACCGACAATCGCCGCGTCGAGACCTTCCGCTCGCCGGAACTCGGCTTCTTGGGCTTCGTCGATCCCGACGGCGTGGTCTTCTACCGCAGGACTCTCCGCCCGCATACCAGTGAATCGGTCTTCGACGTGACGACCGTGTCGAGTCTCGAACACGTCGCGCTGCTCACGGATTATCCCGGGTTCGACGCCGGCCTGATGGATGGCGTGATTGCGCTGAAGCCGCCGGGTGTCGTGATTGCCGCGTTCGCCGGAGGCCGTTTGAGCGCGGGAGCCAGGCTCGCGATCAGCAAGGCCACGGACGCCGGGCTCACCGTTGTCGTCGCCTCACACGTTCCTGGAGGTCGCATCGTCGGAAATCCGGTCGAGGGACTTCCCGTTGTGGTCGCGCGCGATCTCTCGCCCAACAAGGCGCGTGTCCTCCTGATGCTGGCCTTCACCCGCACTCGCGAGCTGAAGGAAATACAGCGCTTGTTCGACATGTACTAGGCGCTGACCACGCCTCAGCATGGGGGATGCGCGGAGAGCGTGGTTCACTCGGAGCGTAATCCTTCGACGGGATTGACCCGCATGGCCCTGAGGGCCGGCGGGATACAGGCGATCATTGCGGCAAGCAGGAGCAGTCCCGCAGCCGCGGCGGTCGAGCCCGTGTCGCCCGGCGAGACACCATAGAGAACGCTCGACAGCGCTCTGTGCGCCAACTGGACGAGGGCCACGCCCACCAGCAGCCCGACGCCCACCAGCGCGGCGCTGTGCCGCAGCACCATTCCCCCGACCGCGATGGGCCGGGCTCCCAGCGTAAGACGGATCGCAAGCTCGCGCGTGCGCAGAGCCACCGCCCACGAGAAGAGACCATACACCCCAAGAGCGGCGAGGAACGCGGCCAGCGCCCCGAAGAAGAGCAACACGCTCATGAGGAGTCGTGGTTCGGCGGTGCGCGTGCTGAAACGCTCGCCCCAGGTGCGCGCGGCCGCCATCGGGACGTGCGGCGCCGCGGCTCGCAAGCCCTCGCGGACCGCCGAGAGTGCCGCCGCCGCATCGGTCGCCTTCACGGCGATGAACACCTCCGAGAACGGGAACTGTCTGCTCGATGTGTAGATCGCGGGCTCGATCAACTGGCCGAGCGGCACGTTCCGCACGTCCTTGACGATGCCGATCACCTCGAAGGGGATGCCCTCCGGATGGCGGGGAGCCGACGCTTTGAGGTTGAGGCCGAGCGGACCGATGCCGGTGGCCATCAGCCTCACCACCGTGCCGAGGCCCCGACGGTCGGCGAGGTACCGGCGCGCGAAGGTCTCGTTCACCACCACCACGCCCGTGCTCTCGGCGCCATCGAAGGCGGTGAACGTCCGGCCCTCGAAGACGTCCGCACCCATCGCTTCGAAGTAGCCGTCGCTGGCGCTCTGCAACTGCGCCTGTGGGGCGTCGTCTGGGCGGGCGGGCATGGGTTGGCCGTCGAGCACGAAGGGACCGCGCCAGCCGATCTCCAACGGCAGGAAGTTGCTGGAGCCCGCGAACTGCACGCCAGGCTGGCGGCGAATGGCGTCCAGGATGGCTTCATGGGTGGCGGCCACCGGCGTCCAGGCCTGGCGTGCCGGTGTGCCGCGTGGCAGCGATGGCGGTGTCACCTGGACGGTCGTGATGAGTACATCATCGGCCTGCACGCCGAGCGGTGTGTCCATCATGTGACGGACGGTTCGCACCAGCAGGATCGAACTAACGAGCAGTGCGCAGGCCAGCGCGACCTCGGCGCTGACCAGCACCGAGTACACCCGGCGTGCGCCTCGCGAGCTGCCGCGCTCGCCAGCTTTCAGATCCGAGGTCATCGATCGCTTCAGCAGCAGGGCCGCTGGAAGCAGGCCGAAGAAGATGGTCGTGGCGGTGACGACGACCAGGCCCAGCGCCAGCGCTCGCATGTCCACGCTCGCCTCGTTCAGGCGCGGGATCTCCACGGGCATCATGCGCATGATGAGCGGAAGCGCCGCGGACGCAGCGGTCAGCCCGAGCACCGCGCCGGCTGCTGAGAGCACCAGGCTTTCGGTCATCAGCTGCTTCAGGATCTGGCGTGGCGAGGCGCCGAGCGCCACCCTCACCGCCATCTCGCGGTCGCGCGACAAGGCGCGCGTGAGCAGCATCGACGCCACGTTCAGGATGCCGATCACGAGCAGCAGGGCGACGGCACCGAAGAGCACCATCAGCGCGGGACGGTAGTACCCCAATTGTTCATCCAGCAGCGGGATCAGCCTCGAGCCCCAGCCCGTACCGGCACTGTTACGAGTGTTCGCGAACTCCACCGACAGCCGCGTCCACAAGGCATCGACGGCGCTCTGCGCCTGCTCGATGGTGACGTCGGCCGTCAGCCGGGCAACGGCCTCCATGAAATGCGCCTGCCGGCTGTGCTGCGTCATGTCCCACTGCAGCCGCTGCCACACGTCGACATCATCCGGGTAGTGGAACCCCTGAGGCATCACGCCGGCGACGATGTAGGGCGTCTCGTTCAGCAGCAGAGGGCGGCCGATGATTGACGGATCCGCCGCATAGCGCGTTCTCCAGAGGCGATCGCTGATCACGGCGATCAGCTCGCCGCGGGCGAAGAGCGGGCCCTGATCTGGAAACCCTTCGCCGAGTTGAGGCTTGACCCCGAGCACGCTGAACAGATTGCCACTGGTTTCGATGGTGTTCACGCGGATGGGATCCTGTCCAGGATCGGTGAGGTTGATTCCCGGCCGCCACCACGCCGCGGCGTCCTCGAACACCGGGAGCGCCCGCTGGTCCATGAAGTTCACGGGCGAGATGGGGTCGTGACTGAGCGCCTGCTGGGCATTCGTGTCCCAGATGGTGACCAGCCGATCGGGCTGGCGGTAGGGAAGCGGCGTGAGCACGACCGAGTCCACGATCGTGAAGACCGTCGTGGCTGCCCCCGTACCGAGACCGAGCACCAGGACCGTGATCACCGCAAAGGCGGGGTGCTGGCGAAACTGGCGCAGTGTGGCTGTGATAGCGGACATGACATTGAGCTTGGACGGTTGAACCGGTCAGGACGTTGGCGACAGATCGGGCGGGTAGACCGGTAGAATAGCCCCGCCATGCACATGTCGCGGCGCACGCCGCTGCCCGTCAAGATCGGCATCGGCCTGCTCGTGCTCGCCGGAATAGGCGTCCTTTTCATCCGCTCGCTGGACACCTCGCGCGCGGAACCGTTCCTGATCCGTGGTGAGCACCTGGCGCCGTGGACCCTGGCGGCGGACGCGGCCGCTACAGGCGAGGCCGCCCTGGTGGCGCTCGCGCCTCCACCGGAACTGCCGATGCGCCTCTTCCGGCAGGTGTTCACGCGGGCGGGGGAGTCGCTGAGCACGCCGCTCCGCCCGGGCATCACGCTGGTCACCGCGGATGAACTGCCGGGTGTCACCGTCCAGGTTGACGAACTGGTGTCCATGGCGCGTACAGCTGGACTTGACCGCGCCCGGCTGAACCCGCGTTGCATGGGGTATCGCCGCGATTCCAAACCGGGAGCGACGCGGCAGGTCTACTTCATCGTGTTCGACATGCCGGAGTTCGCGGCCTTCCGGCAGGCAGTGGCGGCTCGCGCCGGAGCGCAGGGCGCCCCCACATTCAGCGCCGCGGGCCTGTCTCCCGTGATGCTGCTGGCCGGCCAGCCCGATGTGTCTGGCTGGATGCCGATCGTCGTGGATGCGGACACGGACTGCGTCGCACCAGTGGCGGCAGAATAGATGGGAACGGAAGTGCGGGCGATGCGGAGGGCTGGTGTTCGGATGTGGAGAGCCGGTGAGCGTATGCGAATCGCAATCGTGTTGTTGGTGATTGCCGCGTCAATGGCGGGAATGGCGGCGCAAGGGACCGCAGTTCCGCCCCCGTGGGCGTTCACGGTGAACACCCCGGCGCCTGCCGCCGGCGCGGCGGCGATGCCGCCGGCCTCTCCTGCCGCCCCGGACGCTCCGCCGAAGCGGGTCCCTGGGAGCGACGTCGCCTTCACCATCGCCGAGACCAGGGACCCGTTCAACCCGCCCGATTGGCACCCGGCCGGCCATCCGCCGATGCCCACCGCTGTGGCCAAGGGACGCAAGCCCGAGATGCGCGCGTGCGGCTTCTGTCATTTGACGAATGGGCAAGGCCGCCCCGAGAACGCGTCCCTGGCGGGCCTGCCGGCCCAGTACATCGTTCAGCAAATGGCCGACTTCAAGAGCGGGGCGCGCACGACCAGCGAGCCGAAGATGGGACCTCCCAACGCGATGATTGCGGACGCGAAGGCAGCGACCGATGAAGAGGTTCGCGCGGCCGCCGAGTACTTCGCTTCGTTCCCGTTCAAGAAGTGGATCCGGGTGGTCGAGGCCAGGGACGTGCCGAAGACTCGCATCGCCGGCTGGATGCACGTGCCGACGTCGGGCACCGAGCCTCTCGGCCGGCGCATTATCGAGACGCCGGAGGATCTGGCTCGCACGGAACTGCGTGACGGCGCTTCCGGCTTCGTCGCGTACGTGCCTGAAGGCAGCATTGCGGCGGGTGCGGCACTCGTGAAGACCGGCGGCAACGGTCGCACCGTCGCTTGCGGCACGTGCCACGGAGAGGATCTCAAGGGCCTGGGCCCCGTTCCACCCCTGGCCGGCCGCTCGCCGACCTACACGGTCCGTCAGCTGTGGGATTTGAAGCACGGCGCCCGCCGGGGCCCGTGGTCGCAGCTGATGAAAGCGGCGGTGCTGCACCTCACGGTCGACGACATGATCGACATCGCGGCCTATACCGCGTCCCTCGAGCCCTGATTCAGCGAACGACTAACGGTTTCACCGTCGTCGGAGAGCCGCACTTTTCGAACCAGTCGATGCCTTCGCTGACCAGGTCGAACTTCAGGGCATAGCGGCCGGGCCGATCCGGCGCGGTGACTTCGATTTCGATGTCGGCGGCGCCGCCGGGCGGGATATCACCGGGCAGCCACGCGCGAGCGTAATCGCGGTTCAGCATCACGCCGTCGGCGGACATCAGCTGCGCCCCGAGCCGCACCAGGCGGCGGCCGTAGCTGGCCTGCGCGCGGAACGGGCGTGCCGACAAATTTTTCACCCGCGTCTTCACCTTCACGGGGTTCGCGGCCTTTGCGCGGATCGGCAATCCCGGGATCAGCGTGCGCACGTCGATTTGCGCGCGCGGCGTGGTGCCCGGAATCGCGTTGCCGAGGCCACTCATGTCCCACACTTCGTTGACGATGCGCTGGTGATCCGGAGCGCCTGCCGCGAACCGCCGCGAGTAGGAGTCCTCGGGGTGATCGGTCAACTCCCAGCACAGGCGATCCACGCCAGCTTCTGCGGCAAGTTGCCGGGCCCGGTCCATCTCCTCGTCGGAGTCGTTCCAGTTGAACAAAATATAGCGCCAGTTCAAGTGCGGCACGTCCCGCCCGCTCTTCTGCTTCTCGTCGGCCATCGCGCGCAGGTTCGCGAGCGCCTTGTCGAAATTACCGCGCTGCCGGTACTTCACATACGTGTCTTGCGACGCGCCGTCGATGGAGAACGTCACCTCGTCGATGCCCGAGTGCACCAGGCGGCGCGCCTTTTCTTCGGTGAGCGCGAGGCCATTGGTGCTGGTGTAGAGATAGATGTGCGGGAACTTCGCCTTGATGTACTCGCACATCTCGACGGCGCGCTTGTGCAGGAACGCCTCACCGTAGTTGAAAAAGTCGACCCGCCCCAGAGTGGGGCCCGCTTCGTCGATCGCTTTGGTGAACAGATCCCAATCGAGCATGCCGGCTTGCCGCGTACGGGTGATGCCCGTCTCGGGTGCGCAGCAGGACTGGAAGCACGAGATGTTGCACGCCGCCGTGCACTCGATATACATCCGGCCGGGCAGCGGCCCCACGTTCACGTCGCGCTGGGGCACCTCATCGTCCGGTCCCAGTGGCAGCTTCAGCGGGCAGTCGCCACAAAACGACGAGCCCCCGCCGTTCAGGTCCTCGCGCAGCCGGCGCGCCGTCGGTCCCTGCCAAATCTCGGCGACCGTGGACGTGCGCACATCTCCCAGCACGCGCTTGGCGTAGGGGTCGGCGCAGCCGCAAACGATGCGGCCGTCACAGAGCATGACGGCGATGGAGTGCGGCCAGGAGCAGGTGAAGCGGGTCGCGAGGTAGTTCTCTGACATCGGGGACTTACGTCTTGGGAAGTTTCTTCATGTAGCGTTCGAGCCGGTCGTTCTCGTATTTGACCTGGTTCAGGAACAGGCTCTCGACCAGGTACGATCGCAACTCGTCGTTGGATAACTGGGAGACCAGGTGGTTGATCTCGCGGTTCATCTCCTCGTAACTGCCGCCGGCGAGCACCTTGGCGGTGACCTCGTGGAAAAGCGTTTCGAGGATCGCGAGCAAGTCGCCGTCGAGCGGGATGTCGACGCCCGTGGTGGTCTTGATGCTACGCATGATTCACGCCTCGAAGCTGTGCACCGCGGTCGCTTCGTCTGGAAACATCTTCAGGAAATTGTGGGCGCCGGTCATCGTCAGCATGGTCTCGACGCGCTTCTGCACGCCGGCCAGCCGCAGCTGCCCGCCGGCGGTGGTCGTCTGGCGGTAGAGGTCCATCAAACAGCCGATGGTGGCCGAGTCCACGTAGGTGACCTTTGACAGGTCGATGAGCACCTTGCGATCTCCCGCGGCGAGCAGCCCGGCCACCGCGCCGGAAAACTCCTGCAGCAGCGGGTACATCATGCGGGTCTCGCCGATGCGGACGATGGCCACGTCGTTCGTTCTGTCGGTCGTGAGGTTCATCCTCGTACCCCTTCGAGTTCGTCGCGCAGCCGCTGGATCTGGCGGGCCAGTTCGGTGCGTCCCCGGTTGATGCGGGATTTCACGGTGCCTTCTGGCAGGTGGAGCTTCTCGGCGATCTCCTGGTAGGTGAGCTCCTGGATATCGCGCAGCATGACGGCGTTGCGCAGCGTCGGCTGCAACTCGGCCATGGCCCGGCGCAGCAACTCGACACGGCCGCGTTGTTCGAGTTCGGCGTAGGCGCTGGGCGTGATCGCCGCTGGCATCAGTTCGCCAGCGTCTACGTCACGATCGATCGTTTCACGTTCCTTGCGGACGCTGCGGTAGTGGTCGATGCACAAGTTCCGCGACACGCTGACCAGCCACGTCTGGAAATTCGCGCGGCGGTCGAAGGTGTGCAGCGACTTGAAGATTTTCAGGAAGATGTCCTGGGTGAGGTCTTCGGCCTCGTCGTGCTTCCCCGTGAACTTGTAGGCGATGTTGAAAACCTTCCGCCGATGCTGGCGGACGATCTGATCCCAAGCCTGCTGATCGCCGGCAAGGCACTGCTGAATCAGCGTGTCGATGGCGTCGGTGGGAACCGGAGAGGAATCTGACATGAGGCGCGGATAAGGTGCCCCGGCAGGCGGGGCCAGAATACCACGAAACCCGCGGTCGCCCGGCGGTGCCTTCGCGCTATGATCGCGGCTCGATGACCGCGTTTTCTCCCGCTTCGGCCGACGCCTCCGCCTTCGGGACCACCGCCAGTCTCGAACAGATTGCCGATCGCGTCGGCACCCCGGCTTACATCTACGACGCCGGAGCGATCCGGGCGGCGTATCGCCAGTTGGACGCCGCCTTCGGGGACGCGCCGCATGCCATCCACTACGCGATGAAGGCGAACTCCTCGCTGGCGATCGTGCGGTTGATCCGGTCGCTCGGCAGCGGCGCCGACGCGAACTCGATTGGCGAGGTGGACGTGGCGCTCCGCTGCGGCTTCACCCCCGCCGACATTGTCTTCACCGGCGTGGGCAAGAGCGCCGGCGAACTCGAGCGAGCGGTGGCGCTGGGGCTGCTGGCCATCAACGTGGAATCGCCCGGAGAACTCGATCGGCTGGCGACGCTGGCGGCGGATCGCGGCCACACCGCCCGTGTGGCGCTGCGCGTGAACCCGGACATCGATGCCCAGAGCCACCCGCACATCTCCACCGGCCTGAAGTCGAACAAGTTCGGCGTGCCCATCGACCTGGCGCCAGCGCTGTTTCGCGAGATCGCTGCGCGGAAGTCGCTGAAGGCGGTGGGCATCCACGTGCACATCGGGTCGCAGATCACGACACTGGATCCACTGGAGCGGGCCGCCGAAGCGGTGGTCCGGCTGGCGCGCGAGCTTCGGGACGCGGGCATTGTCATCGAGCATCTGGACTTCGGCGGCGGCGTCGGCATCGCCTACGACGGCGGAGCGGCGCCGGACCCCGCCGACTACGTACGGCGCATCGTCCGGGCGGCGCGGGACTCGGGACTGAAGCTCGCGATCGAGCCAGGCCGCGTGCTGGTGGGATCCGCCGGCGTGTTGCTGACCCGCGTCGTGGACGTCAAGCAGTTCCCGGGCGCGCGACGCTTCGTCGTGCTGGACGCGGGGATGACCGAGTTGATGCGGCCAGCGCTGTATTCGGCCTTTCATCGCATCGAGCCCGTGCACCCGCGCGGTGGCAACCCGGTGCCGGTAGACATCGTGGGACCAATCTGCGAGAGCACCGACACCTTCGCGCGCGATCGCCACCTGCCGCCAGTGGAAGTGGGCGACCTCATGGTCATTCGCGACAGCGGCGCCTACGCCGCGACCATGGGTTCCAACTACCTGCGTCGCCCGCTCCCACCCGAAGTCGTGGTGGATGGGGATGCCTGGCGCGTGACGCGGCGCCGCCAAACGCTCGACGACATGCTGTCCCTCGAGGACTGACGAGGGCCGCTCGGCGGCGTCTGCGGGAATATTCTTGAGGAGTCATTGTCGTTGCAAGGACACGTGCTGGCCTTCGAGGGCCTCGATCAAAGCGGGAAGCAGACCCAGGCGGAGCGCCTTGCGGCGACACTGGGCGGTGAAGGCCGCCGGGTAGAGTTTCTATCGTTCCCGGAGTATTCGACGGCGATTGGCACGGAGATCGGCAGTGCCCTTCAAGGCCAACGGGAGTACGAGCCGGACACACTGCAACTGCTGTACATCGCCAATCGCTACGAGTTCCGGCCGCGGATCGTCGAATGGGTCGCTGCCGGCGCCATCGTGATCTGCGATCGCTACCTGGCGTCGAGCATCGCCTACGGCGAGGCACAGGGGTTGGATCCCGCGTGGCTGCGCGATGTGCAACGGCAGCTGCCGCCGCCCTCGCTGACCCTGGTGCTGGACATTCCGCCCGAGGTGTCGCTGCAGCGGAAGTTGGCGGCCCGCGACAAGTTCGAGCGGGATCTGCCGCTGCTCTCGCGCGTGCGCGGCAGCTATCAGCGGCAGGCGCAGGCGCGCGACTGGGTACTGATCGACGGCCAGCAGGACAAGGACGCGGTGTCCACCGCCGTCATCACGGCGGTGAGGTCGCGACTCGCGCGGCCGTAAGCGCCCGGACCTCGGCGGCGCCCGCGTCCAGCAGGACGCGCGCGCAGGCTTCCAGTGTGGCCCCGGTCGTCGCCACGTCATCCACCAGCACGAGCACCAGTCCGTCGAGCAGGGTTCCCCGGTTTCTGGATCGCGTCCGCCCGGAGACGAGTCGCTCGGCTTCGCGTGGATGCAGATCGAACGCGCCCCGAACGTTGCGATGCCGCTGGGCGGCCGGCAGGGCCACCTGCGGCGGCGTGGCCCGTACGCGGGTCAACACGTGGTGAACAGGTCGGGCCAATTGAGACGACAACAGGTCAGCCTGATTGAAGCCGCGGGTCCAGCGGCGCCGCGCATGCAGCGGCACTGGCACCACCGCGTCGACGGCGTCGAGCACGGCGCAGCCTGCCAGGGCCATCA
>Ga0190275_10001285_pt1 | contig 18873 bp, 16 predicted proteins | sample Popmic550T_FD_133745 | JGI IMG/M metagenome (GOLD analysis project Ga0190275, IMG submission 133745) | Populus adjacent soil microbial communities from riparian zone of Yellowstone River, Montana, USA - 550 T | ecosystem: Environmental > Terrestrial > Soil > Riparian zone > Trees stand | place...
AGCTCGCGGGGCTCCGCGCCGAGGTGGCAGCCCTGCGAGCCGAAATCCAGCGGTAACAACGGGGCGAGCCTGAACGCTGACCCGCTATCGTGCGGACATGCAGTCGCCGCGCCCGTTTCCGGAGGTCGTCGAGATCGTCGTCGAGATCCCGCGTGGCAGCCGCAACAAGTACGAGTTCGATGAGGACGCCGAGGTGTTCCGGCTGGACCGGGTCCTGTCGTCCGCGGTCTATTACAACTTCGACTACGGGTTCATCGAAGGGACCCGGGCCGACGACGGCGACCATACCGACGCGCTCCTGATCATCGACGAGCCGACGTTCACCGGATGCCACGTCTGGGCCCGCCCGATCGGCGGACTCGAGATGCGCGACGAGAAGGGCTTCGACTTCAAGGTCCTGTGCGTCGCGCTCGGCGATTCCCACCAGCAGCACATCGAGCGCCTGGAGCAGATGCGCCCGCACCGGCTCGTCGAGATCGAGCACTTCTTCGATACGTACAAGACGCTCGAGGACAAGACGGTCGAGGTCCTCGGCTGGCGAGATCACGCGCGGGCCCTCGAGATCCTCCGGGCGGATCGCGAGACGTGGGAGCGCGAGGTCGCGGCACGCACCCGGTGACCACGCGCCGCCTGTTCGTGGCGGTGCCCCTCGATCCCGGCTTGACGGAGGCGATTGCCGCGCTCGTGGCGCGCATCCGTGCGGACCGCGCTCGGGACGCGCCGGACGAACGCGACGTCCGCTGGGTACGCATGGACGGCCTGCATCTCACGCTGCGTTTCCTCGGTCCAACGCCCGACGCGGACGTCCCGACCGTGGCCGCGGCAGTTCGACGCGCCGCGTCAACCCAGGATCCCTTCGAGGTGCGGATCGACGGCGGCGGATCGTTCCCCAATCCGCGCCGGCCACGGACGCTGTGGCTGGCCCTGACGCACGGCACCGCGGAGCTCTCCTCGCTCGCCCGGGCGGTCGACCGGGAGCTGGTTGCGGCGGGCTGGCCGTCCGACGATCGGCCGTACCGGGCGCATCTGACCGTTGCCCGCTCCGACGGCGTCCCGGCCGGCGCGGACGTGGCACGCCGGCTCACCGCTGCGGCCGAAGGCGTCGACCTGGCGTCGGCCGCCGACCGGCTCGTCCTGTTCGAGAGCATCACCGGCGGCGGACCGGCCCGCTACGAGCCACTGGAATCGACGCCGCTGTTGCACCGGCCGTCACCCGCGCGCTAGGCTCGCGCTCCCGGTTCGCAGCCTGGCAGAGGAGGTCCCCATGGCGCCGTCCGATCCGCGGCAGACGAAGTTCGTGCTCGATGAATCGCGGATCCCGAGGTCCTGGTACAACATCGCCGCGGACCTCCCGGTGCCGCCATCTCCGTATCTGCACCCGGGCACGCTGGGGCCGATCGGCCCGGACGACCTGGCGCCGCTCTTCCCAATGGCGCTCATTGGCCAGGAGGTGAGTGCCGAGCGCGAGGTCGAGATCCCCGAGCCAGTCCGCGACGCCTACCGGCTCTACCGGCCGAGCCCGCTGTATCGCGCCCACCGCCTCGAGCAGGCCCTCGATACGCCGGCCCACATCTACTACAAGTACGAGGGCGTGAGCCCCGCCGGCAGCCACAAGCCGAACACGGCGCTCGCGCAGGCGTTCTACAACAAGGAGCAGGGCGTCCGCCGGCTGGCGACCGAGACCGGGGCGGGGCAGTGGGGCAGCGCGCTGGCGTTCGCCGGCGCGTACTTCGGGCTCGAGGTCAAGGTCTACATGGTCCGCGCCAGCTACGACCAGAAGCCGTACCGGCGGATCCTCATGGAGACGTACGGCGCGGAAGTCGTCCCGAGCCCGTCGAAGGAGACCAATTACGGACGCCAGGTCCTCGCTGCGTCACCGGACAGCCCGGGTTCCCTCGGGATCGCGATCAGCGAGGCCGTCGAGGATGCCGCGGGCCGCGACGACACGAAGTACGCGCTCGGATCGGTGCTCAACCACGTTCTCCTCCACCAGACCGTCATCGGCCAGGAGGCGCTCGAGCAAATGGGGATGGCCGGTGAGTCGCCCGATATCGTCATCGGCTGCGCCGGAGGAGGATCGAACTTCGCGGGTCTGACCTTCCCGTTCATCGGTCGCAATTTCCGCGACGGTGCGAGCCACCGGATCATCGCGGTCGAGCCGGAGGCGGCGCCGTCCATGACTCGCGGCGTGTACGCCTACGACTTCGGCGACACCGCGAAGATGGCTCCCGTTGCGAAGATGTTCACGCTCGGCCACGACTTCGTGCCCGAGCCGATCCACGCCGGCGGCCTGCGCTACCACGGCATGTCGCCGCTGGTCAGCCTGCTCAAGGAGCACGGCCACGTCGAGGCGCGCAGCGTCCACCAGCGTGCGACGTTCGAGGCCGGCGTCCAGTTCGCCCGGGCGGAGGGGATCCTGCCGGCCCCCGAACCGACGCACGCCATCCGGGTCGCGATCGACGAGGCACTCGCCGCGCGGGAGGCCGGCGAGGCGCCGGTGATCCTGTTCAACCTGTGCGGGCACGGCCACTTCGACCTGAGCGCCTACGAGCGCTACCTGACCGGTGAGCTCGAGGACTACGAGTACCCGCGCGAAAAGGTCGAAGCCGCCCTCGCCAGTCTTCCGGCCGTCTGATGCGGCGCCATCGCTGCGTTGTCGCCATCCTCACGCCGAGGGCCCGCGGGAGCTTCACCTCGGCGCTCGGAGCGTCCGCACTGCGCTCGCTGCGGTGCTCGGCTCCGCCTTGCGCTGACACCGCCTCGGCCGGCCGGGCCGGCTGACTCGGGGCGCACGTGAAATGGGGGACTCGTTCCACATGCCCGGAATCGTGAGCGGGTCGCTTCGGGGGGAGCGAAGCGACCCGCTGGCGCGACCACCTGCCCGAGTAGCCGCCCGGTCGCCTCGAGGGCGAACCCGGCGCAGATGATCGCTGGAGCCGGCCCGCTGCGCATCATCAAATGAACGTAATCACGTCCCGCTTCTAGGATTGCGACATGCCGAAACTCGCCTGCTGGTCGTGTGGCCGCCAGATCTACGCCGTCGCTCCGATCGATTCGCTGTTCGCCGAGGAACGGCGCTGCCCGCGCTGCGGTGCCTTCCTGAACGTCGACCGGCGCGACACGGAGCGGCGGGTCCACAACCGGCGTCAGAACCCGCCGGACGACCCGGGCCCCCCCGACCCGCTGAAGGAGCGACGCGTCGAGGACCGGCGCAAGGCTCGGCGGCGGGGATCCCAGAACCAGCTCGACGACGACAGCTGGATGGAGGACTAGGGCGGGCGGCGCGACTCCCGGCGATCAGTAGAGGCTGTCGTCCGGCTTCGGTGGCTCGACGAGTCGATGGCGTAACGCGAAGGCCACGGCCTCGAGCTTCGAGTGCACCCGCAGCTTGCCCATGATGTTCTGGACGTGCGTCCGCAGCGTGTTCGGGGCGATGAACAGGCGGTCGCAGATCTCGGGCGTCGAGAGGCCCTCGGTCAGCGCCTTGAGGACCTCGAGCTCGCGCGGCGTGAGTGCCTCGATCGGCTGACGTTCCGCAGATCGGTCACGGGCGGCGGCGACCCGCTGGGCGATGCCCATGATCACCGAGCGAGGCAGGAGGGTCTCCCCGGCGTTCGCCGAGCGCACGGCCGAGACGACGTCCTCGACGACGCGGTCCTTGGTCAGGTAGCCGTCGGCGCCGGCCTGGATCGATTCGAGGATCGTCTCGTCGTCGTTGAGGGCGGTCAGCATGACCACCCGCGCGGTGGGCCAGCGGGACTTGATCGCGCGGGTCGCGTCGGCCCCGGTGCCGTCAGGCAGGCGGTAGTCCATCAGGACGACATCCATCCGCTCGCGCGCCATCTCCTTGGCGTCCTCGACGGTGGCGGCAACACCGGCAACCTCGATGTCCGGCTCCCGGTCGAGGATCTGGGCCAGCGAGCCGGTCAGCAGCTGATGGTCGTCGACGAGCAATACCCGGATGGGCTTTGCGTCTGGGCTCACGCTTCGGTCGGACCTCGCTGGGCAGGGGCGCTCGACGCTGCGGGCCGTCCGGCCCCCACGACCCGGAGCCCGATACTAGCACCGGGTGGGGCACGCTTCGCGCACGGTCGTCCTGCGATACTCGGCCCATGCGCGTGGCGATCCTCGGCTTTGGACTCATCGGGGGATCGATCGCCCGCGCCCTCGCCGAGGCGCCCGACCGACCGGCATGGTCGGTCACTGCCTGGAGTCCGACGGGCGAGGGGCCGGGACGCGCCGCGGCGGACGGCGTCATCGAGACAGCCACCGAGAGTCCCGCCGGGGCGATCGACGGCGCGCAGCTCGTCGTCCTCGCGGCCCCACCGACGGCCACGATCGAGCTGGTCGGGCGGCTCGGCGCCGGGCTCAGGACCGCCCTCTCGCCCGCGTCGGTGATCACGGACGTCGCAAGCACCAAGGCCGCGGTCGTGGCCGCAGGCGCGGAGCACGGCCTGCGCTTCGTCGGTGGCCATCCGATGGCGGGTCGCGAGAAGTCGGGCTACCAGGCTGCCTCCGCGGACCTCTTCCTCGACCGGCCGTGGGTCGTCGTCCCCACCGACCCCGATGACGTCCCGGCGGTCGTGGCCGTCGAGACGCTGGCGGTGGCGTGCCGAGCGCGGCCGATCCGCATGGATGCCGCGACCCACGATCTGGCCGTCGCCGCGATCAGCCATCTGCCGCTGGTCATCGCGGCATCGCTCGTGGAGGCGGTTGCGGGCCCGGACTCGGACGGGACCACCCCGCCTGGCTGGCCGGTGGCGCGATCCCTTGCCGCGACCGGCTGGGGCGACATGACCCGGTTGGCCCGTGGCGACGTGGCGGTAGGCGCGGGCATCGCCGCGACGAACGCGCCGGCAATCGCAACGCGCCTGCGCGAGTTCAGGGACGTGCTCGACGGCTGGCTGGCCGACCTGGAACGATCTGGCGGACCGGACGAAGCGGCCCTCGCACGGCGCCTGACAGCCGCGCGAGAGCGGCTCGGAGAGGGGGCATGACCGAGGAGCGCGTCTTCGTCGTTCCACGCTCGTCGATCCAGGACGGTGTCCCGTGGTACGGCATCCGGACCGACAACCTCGACGCGTTCGTCGAAGCTCTCGAGCGGGACGGCCGCTACGAGCCGCGGCCGCAGATGGAGGCGGACCCCTCGTTCAAGCAGGTGATCCCATACCTCGTCCTGCGCGACGGCGAACGCTACTTCCTGATGCGCCGCACACGGGCGGGGGTGGACGCGCGGCTCCACGACCGCTATTCGATCGGCGTCGGCGGGCACCTCAACCCGGGTGACGGCGGCGTGGTCGGCGGGCTGCGCCGGGAGTGGCACGAGGAGCTCGTCGCCGATTTCGAGCCCGTCTTCAGGCTCGTGGGGCTGCTCAATGACGACACGACCGACGTGGGCGCCGTTCACCTCGGCGCCGTCTACGTCGCCGACGCTGCCGGTCGCCAGGTCGAGATCCGCGAGACGGACAAGCTCACGGGCTCGTTCGCGGAGCCGCACGAAGTCGCCGCGGTCGCCGACAAGCTCGAGACCTGGAGCCGGCTCTGTTTCGAGTTCCTCGATCGCGCCGCGGTACGATAGCGGTGCCGGAGGTCACGGTGTTCCGTCGCATCGATCACATCGCTCGGTCCCTCTTCCTGCTTCCGCTCGCCCTCGGGACCGTGTTCATGCTTGCCGGCTCGCCGGCCCGTGCCGCCGACGACGCGCCGCGGGTTGCGGTCTTGCCGACGACTGGCGTGGTCGACGCGATCATGGCCGGCTACCTCCAGGACGGGATCGCGAAAGCGCACCGTGACGGCGCGGATGCCGTGGTCATCACGCTGCACACCCCGGGCGGGGCGCTCGACCAGACGCGTCGCATCGTGATGTCCATCCTGGATGCTCCGTTACCGGTGATCGTGTGGGTCTCGCCGCCCGGCGCCCACGCCGCGAGCGCGGGCACGTTCATCACGCTCGCCGGCAACGTCGCGCTCATGGCGCCGGGCACGAATATCGGTGCGGCGTCGCCGGTCGCCGGTGGCGGCGAGGACATCCCGGAGACGATGGAGAAGAAGGTCATCGAGGACACGACCGCGCTCATGCGCTCGATCACCACGGCCCGCGGGCGCAATGCCGAATGGGCCGAGTCGACCGTCACCGACGCCGAGGCAGCAACGGCCGAAGAGGCCCTCGACATCGGTGCGATCGACGGGATCGCGAGCACGCTGGACCAGGCACTCGAGCTCGCCGACGGCCGCGTCGTGACCGTGGCGGGGGAGGACGTCACGATCGACACGGCTGGGGCCGAGACCTACGAGCTCGCAATGAACCCGCTCCAGTCGTTCCTCCATCTCCTGTCCGACCCGAATATCGCGTTCATCCTCATCACGATCGGCTTCTACGGCCTGCTCTACGAGGTGATCAGCCCGAACTACGTGACGGGCATCGTCGGCGCGATCGCGATCGTGCTGGCGTTCATCGGCTTCGGGAGCCTCCCGCTCAACGTGGCCGGCCTCCTGCTCATCGCGCTCGGGGTCGTGATGTTCCTGCTCGAGTTCCACGTGGTCAGCCACGGACTGCTCACGGTCGCGGGAATCGTGTGCTTCGCGCTGGGCGCCTCCGCGCTGTACACGGAGCCCGGCAGCCCGACCGCGCCCGACATCGCGGTCGACCCGCGGCTGATCTTCGTGCTGACCGGGCTGACCGCCGCGTACATGGCGTTCGTGCTGTTCATCGTCGTGCGCTGGCGACGCCGGCAGCAGCTGGCCGGCCCGGCTGCGACCGCGCTCGTCCTCGCTGACGGTGCGACCGGTTCTGTCCGCTCGATGCTTGCGCCCATGGGCGTCGTGTATGCGGCCGGCGAGGAATGGACTGCGCGCTCCAGCGACGAGCGGCCGCTCAGCCCGGGAACGCCGGTCCGCGTCGTGGGGCAGGATGGCCTCACCCTCATCGTCGAGCCCATCGAAGCGCCGGGCTGACCCGGCACAACTGGAGGCACCTCATGCCCGAACTCACCGTCCTGGCGACCGCGCTCGGGGTCGGCCTCCTGCTGATCCTGATCCTGTGGCTGTCGATCCGGATCGTGAACCGCGGTGACAAGCTCGTGGTCTACCGGCTCGGCAACACCGACGACTCGCTGGTCAAGGGGCCGGGTCTCGTGCTGCTGATCCCGTTCATCGATCGCCCGCAGCGGGTCAACCTGCGCGAACAGTACGTGGAGGTCCCGAGCCAGACGGCGATCACGAAGGACAACGTCACGATCCCGATCGACTTCCTGATCTACTGGCGGATCGTGGACCCGCTCAAAAGCGTGGTGAACGTCCAGGACTTCGTCGGCGCGCTCGCCGGCGTGGCAACGACGAACCTGCGCGCGGTCGTCGGCGACTTCCTCCTCGACGACGTGCTCTCGAAGCGCGACCAGATCAACGAGGTGTTGCGGACGAAGCTCGACGAGATCACCGAGAACTGGGGCGGCAAGATCACGCGCGTCGAGATCCGCGAGATCACGCCGCCGCGCGACATCCTCGAGTCGATGAACCGCATGCTCTCCGCCGAGCGGACGCGACGTGCGGTCATTACCGAATCCGAGGGCGCCCGGCAGTCGGCGATCAACGTCGCCGAGGGCCAGAAGCAGTCCGAGATCCTCAAGGCCGAGGGCGAGCGCCAGGCAGCGATCCTCCGTGCCGAGGGCTTCAGCGAGGCGCTGACCCGCATCTTCCACGCCGCCACGGGCGTCGACCAGAAGACGATGACCCTGCAGTACCTCGAGGCGCTGAAGCAGATCGGGGCGAGCCCATCGACGAAGTACGTGATCCCGATCGAGTTCACGCGGCTGCTCGAGCCGATCCGGGAGTACATCGCTCCGACCGACGATGACGGAGAAGGTGGAGGCGGGGTCGAACGTCCCCGGCCGGCGCCGAGCCCGGCTCCTCGGATCGAGCCGCCGTCGCCGTCTGCGGGGTGAGGCGCAGCGGGATCATCGCGGCGGGCGCGGTCGCGGCCGTCACGCTGCCTGCCGCCGGATACCGCTATCTCACCCGGCGTGGGGCACGGCGCCTGCTGGATGCGCCGCGGACGCAGGCCGGGGAGGAGGCGCTCGGACCGGCAATCGACGCGATGGGCGGCGAGGTCGTCCGCCTCCGATCGCGCGACGGCCTGCGCCTGTCCGGGCGCTGGCTGCCGTCCATCCCGCCGAAGGGTCGGCGCACGAAGGCGAAGTGGGTGCCCGACCCGTACGAGGCCGTCGTGCTGCTCCACGGCTGGTCCGGGTCGGTGGCGCCGGATGTCGTCGAGTACGCCCCGTTCCTGCGCAGGATCGCGGGCGTGCTCGCCCTCGACTTCCGCGGACACGGCGAGTCGGACGACGCACCGACGACGTTCGGCATGCGCGAGGTCGAGGACGTTGCCGGTGCGCTCGCGTGGCTCGGCGAGCGCGGGATCGAGCGGGTCGCCTTGTTCGGGACGTCGATGGGCGGGATCACCGCGATCGCCGCGGTCGGCGTGCTCGGCGACGGCTCGCTGCCGGGCGCGGACATGGACCTCGACGCGCCGGCCGGCGTCGTCCCGGCGCCGCGGCCGCGGATCGTCGGCGTCGTGGCGGACTCCGTGCCGCCAGAGCTGGCGGTCTCGATCGGCTCGCGGATCCCGGGGCCGCTCGGGCGCGCGGCCGCCGACCGCATGCTTGCCGTCGCCGCACGTGACCTCGGCGGTGACCCGCGCGACACCGAGCCGATCAGGATGGTCGGGCTCGTCGAGCCCGTGCCGCTCCTGCTCATCCATGGGGAAGCCGACCGGACGGTGCCCGTTGCGGACGGCCGGCGGCTGGCCGCGGCTGCAGGCTCATCGGCAGAACATTGGACCGTGCCTGGGGCGGACCACACCCGCTCCCATGCGACCATGCCCCAGGAGTACGAGGCGCGTGTGACGGACGGGGTACGTTCCGCCTTCCTCCGCGCACGGGACGGCAGCCTATAATCGCGGCGCCGCCGGGCAGGAGACGAATCCGGCCGCGCATATCGCCACGCTTGAACGCCGGGGAGGACTGATGGCCGCCAAGATCCTCGTGGTCGATGACGACCCCAATGTGCAGCGACTCCTGCAGTACACGCTGAAGCAGGAAGGCTACGAGGTCGTCAGCGCGGTCGATGGTGCCGAGGGTTTCCGGCTGTGGGCTTCGGAGCTGCCCGACCTGATCCTGCTCGACGTGATGCTGCCGAAGCTGGACGGGTACCAGGTCGCCCAGAAGATCCGCGCCGAGGAGGGCGAGGGCAGCCACATCCCGATCATCATGCTCACCGCCGAGCGGGAGGTGGAGCAGAAGGTCCGCGGGCTGCGCGCCGGCGCCGACGACTACCTGATCAAGCCATTCCACCCAGCGGAGCTGCTGGCGCGGATCAAGAGCCTCCTCGCGCGCTTCGCCCCGAAGGAGCTGATGCTCGCCCGGCCGCCGCTCGGGCGCGTGCTCGCGTTCTACGGAGCGAAAGGCGGCGTGGGCACCACGACGATTGCGATCAACGCGGCGATCGCCCTCCACCGCGAGCTCGGCCGCAAGGTCTGCCTCATTGACGGCAACTTGCAGTTCGGCGACCACCGGGTGTTCCTCGACCTCGGCCTGGACCGCAAGTCGATCGTGGACGTGGTGACGGCCCCGTCGATGGACCAGGACCTCATCAAGCAGGTGCTGGCGAAGCACGACTCGGGCATCGATCTGCTCCTCGCGCCGCCCACGCCGGAAACGGCCGAGCTTGTCACGACCGACCATCTCCCGGTGATCCTCGACCACCTGCGCGACCTGTACGACTACATCTTGGTCGACATCGACAAGCGGCTCGACGACATCAACCTGGGCATCCTCGAATCGGCCGAGACCATCTTCGTGGTCATGACCGCGGACTTGTCGTGCCTCAAGAACGTGCGGCTCGTGCTCGAGACGATCGGCCACCTCGGGTTCGCGGATCGGGTCCAGCTCGTGCTCAACCGCTCGAACGCGTTCACTGGCATCAGCGTCAAGAACGCCGAGGGTGCCCTGCGCAAGCCGATCGAGCACCAGATCGTGAACGAGTACCGCGGCGCGATCAGCGCGCTCAACTCCGGTGCGCCATTCATGTTCACGAAGTCGGACTCGGCCCTCGGCGGGTCCCTGTTGCAGTTCGCCCGAGCGGTCGACAAGCCGGTGGCCGCGGAGGCGGCGAAGGCCGCCCCGGCGCTGCGCGGCTAGCAGGCCACGCTGATCGGCGGGCGTGATCCGACAGAGACACAAGTGGCTCGTTCGGCGATCGACACCGCCATCGATCGATACGTCGATGCCGCCCGGCGAGCCGGCGCACCGATGTCGGACGGCCCGGCATCCCAGCGCGATCTCGATATGGTCCGCGCTGCGATTGCGCCCCTGAGGCTCGGCGACGACGTCGTCGCCATGTGGACACGCTTTCAGGCGCCTCTTGCGATGCCCTATCCCGCCTGGCTCACCGCCCGGCACGCGTTGGAAATCTGGCAGGAGGACTCGAGCGCATCCGACGTCGGGCTACCGCTGTTCCCGATCGCGTACGAGTCACACGGCTTTCTGTCCGCGGGGCTCGTCGGCGATCCCCACGAGAGCGTGATCTGGCGGTGGGCCTACGACGCGGAGCCTGCGACGCTCCGCTTTCGGACATTGGCGGTCGCCTTCGACGCGGCAGCCGACGCGCTCGGCCGGGGCGTTTTCCTGTGGCGTGACGACCATCGGTATCTCGAGGTCCTCGACGACGACGCCTGGGAAGAAGTCGTCCGGGGTCGCAACGAGGAGGCCGTCGCCGACGGGGCGTTCGATCCCGGGATCACGACCCTCGACCTCCAGACCCCGCTGACCTGGCCCGAGGCCTGGCAGCGGGCATCCGGAATCGACATCCAGGCGGCCGTGCCCACCGGCAGCACGGCGACGATCGCCGAGTTCCTGACGACGTCATCGACATCGGCGACGATCGCCGGAACGATAGTCGGCCTGATCGGCGGCGCCGAAGGTAGCCGAATCACGCTTGACGACGGGACCGGGCATCTCGTCGTGTGGCGCCCGCGAGGCGCCGACCCATTCGGTGTTGTGCGTAACGGAGAGGGAGTCGAGATCGAGCTCATTCGATCGCCCGGGAGTGCGGCTGGGAGTGAGTCCGAAATCGACCGGCTGCAGGGAATGATCCAGAGCTCGGTCGTTCGCGGCGATGTGGCCGCCGCCCAGGCTGCAGCCATCCGGCTCGCCGGATTCGCCGGAATCGAGTCGGTCGATGCAATTGCCGTGGCAATCCGACCGCGAGGAACCTCAGACGACAGGCCGGACCAAGGACGCATAAGCGGCAGATAAGCGCCGCCCGGTAGGGTCCGGGCGTGCTCGCGACCGTTCCCTCCGCAACGCTCGTCGGCCTCGCCGGCCGCGTGATCCGTGTCGAGGTCGACGTCGCTCCAGGTTTGCCCGGCTTCACGATCGTCGGTCTTGCCGACGCAGCACTCCAGGAAGCACGCGAGCGGGTCCGCGGCGCCCTGCGCAACGCCGGTTTCGAGCACCCACCGCGCCGCATCACCGTCAACCTCGCTCCGGCCGAGCTGCGGAAGGCGGGCGCCTCGCTCGATCTCGCGATCGCGCTGGGGATCCTGCTGGGCTCGGAGCAGGTCCGGCCCGACGGCGTCCGCTGGGCGATGATCGGCGAGCTCTCGCTCGGCGGCGAAGTTCGCGCGGTGCCCGGGATCCTGCCGATGGTCGACGCCCTCGCGCGGCGGGGCTACCGGCGAGTCGTGGTGCCCGCTGCCGCCGCGGCCGAGGCCCGCCTGGTCGAGCGGGTCGAGCTGGCACCGGTCGAGACGATCGGCGATGTGGTGGAACGTGTTCGCAGCCGGCGATCCCGGCGCGTGGCGGTGAGCCGGCCGCGGATCGAGCTGGGCGGCGAGCGTGCCGTCGACGGCAGCCCGCCCGAGCCGGTCCCGACGTCGTGGCCCGTCCCCGACCTGTCGGAGGTTCGCGGCCAGCTCCAGGCACGCCGCGGCCTCGAGATCGCGCTGGCCGGCGGGCACGGCATCGTGTTCGTGGGGCCGCCGGGATCGGGCAAGACGCTGCTGGCGCGGACGATCCCCGGACTGCTGCCGCCGCTTGAGGACGCGGCCGCACTCGAGGTGACGGTCGTTGCCTCGGTGGCCGGAGAGCGGACCATTGCCCGGCTCATCCGGCAGGCGCCGTTCCGCGCCCCCCACCACACGACGTCGTACGCCGCGATGGTCGGCGGCGGGCCCCGTCTGTCGCCCGGCGAGGTGACGCTCGCGGATCACGGCGTCCTGTTTCTCGACGAGCTGCCCGAGTTCGGCCGGGACGTGCTCGAGGCCCTTCGCCAACCGCTCGAGGAGGGGCGGGTCGCGATCTCCCGGGTCGGGCGCGCAACGACGTTTCCGGCGCGCTTCCAGCTCGTCGCGGCGATGAACCCCTGTCCCTGCGGGTTCGCCGGCGACGACGCCCGGCGCTGCCGCTGCCCAAGCAGTGTTGTCGAGCGCTACACGGACCGTGTCTCCGGCCCGCTCCGCGACCGGATCGACCTGTGGGTCACGATGCCACGCGTCCCCGGATCGGCCTTGGTCGGTGGACAGGAGCCTGAGGGGTCCCACGCAGTCGCCGGCCGGATCGCGGTGACCCGTGCCCGGCAGTCGGACCGCTCGGGCGGGCGGCTCAACGGCCGGCTGTCGGGGCGCGCGCTGCGCACGAGCTGCCGCCTCGACCCGGTCACAGCTCGCCGCGTCGTCCAACTGTCGGAACATGAACGCCTGTCCGGCCGCGGGACCGAGCGACTGCTCCGCGTCGCACGAACGATCGCGGACCTGGCTGGGGTGCCCGCGGTCGGCATCCCGCAGCTCGAGGAGGCGGCCCGGTTCCGCTCGCCGGCCCTGCGCCTCGCGGAAGCCCTGGCCAGCTGACGTGCTGGGCGTGAGCAGCTCCGGACCGATCGCGCTGCCGACTCCGGGATCCACGGCGTCGCCGAAGGCGAGGCCGCCGTCGCGAGAGCGCGACGCCTGGACAGTCCTCGCCGCCGTTCACGGCCTGGGACCGGTTGGCCTGGCGGCGCTGCTCATGCGGTACGGCTCGGGTGCCGCGATCCTCACGGAGGCGACCTCGCCGGGCGGGGTCACGCGCCTGGCCGCGACGCCAGGCGAGCAGCGCGTCGACGGTCTCGCCCGGCGCCATCCGATCAACCCGGCGCTCGCGGAGGCGATCGCAGAAGCGGCCGTCAGCGCCACAGCGACGCTCGCGCGGATTCGCACTGAAGGGATCGACGTGGTCACCCTCGAGGAACCGCTGTATCCCCATCGCCTCGCGGCGATCGCGCTCCCGCCACACCTTCTGTTCGTGAAGGGAGACCTGGACGCGCTCGACCCGGCGCGAGCCGTGGCCGTGGTCGGAACGCGGCACCCCACGGTCGGCGGGCGGCGGCTGGCGGCGCGGATCGCCGGCGCCCTGGCGCGGGTCGAGGCAACGGTCGTGTCGGGATTGGCGGTCGGCATCGACGGCGAGGCGCACGAGGCCGCCCTGATGGCCGGTGGCTCGACGATCGCGGTCATCGGGAGCGGGCACGCCCGGCTGTTCCCGCGCGGACATACGCGTCTTGCGGAGCGAATCGTCCGGTCCGGCGGGGCGGTTGTATCGGAGCTCGCCCCGGACGTCGAGGCCACGCCCGGGACCTTCCCGCGGCGCAACCGTGTCATCGCCGGCATGTCCGACGCCACGGTCGTCGTCGAGGCGCCGGCCCGCAGCGGTGCGTTGATCACCGCCTCGTGGGCCCTCGAGGAGGGCCGGGACGCGTTCCTCGTCCCGGGCGGGATCGGCGAGCCGACGTCCGCAGGCTGTCTGTCCTTCCTTCGCGAGAACCAGGGCGCCGCGCGCATCGTTGCCGGCGTCCCGCAGCTGCTCGACGACCTCGGCCTGATCGACCACGACGCTCCAGCGTCAGTTGCGACCACTGCTGACGCCGAAGCGACGCTCGTGGAGCTGGGTGGGACCGCCGGCCGCATCGGCCGCGAGCTGGTCGCCGGGCGGAGCACCGTCGACGAGCTCGTCGCCGTGACCGGACTGCCTGTCGCGACCGTGCTCGGCGCGCTGACGCTGCTCGAGGACCGGGCTCTCGTCCGTGACGCGTATGGCCGCTATCGGCCGATTGGCGCCCTGGCCGTCGTCGAAGCCGATCGTCGCCGGCCGGCGGCCACCCGATGACGCATGCACACGCGGGGTGTTTGCCCGGTCGTGGACGTCGGTGCTAGCCTTTCGCCAAGTCGCGTCCCCCAAACGCGCAGCCAGCCCGTGCTCTGGCCAGCCCCCAGACGACCAGGAGCAGCCCCTCTATTGCGGAAGCTTGCCGCCCAGGCGATGGCGTTGCCCACGATCGCCCGCGACCACTTCGCTGAGCTGTCTCGGCGCCCCCTCGCCGCTCGTATCGCAATCGGTATCGGCCTCGCCACCGTCGTTGGCGCCGGGGCGATCGCGGCCAGCGGCGTCGCCTCGATCACGGCCACCCCGCCGTCATCGCCGGTACCCCTCACCCGGGCTGCGTTCACCTCGGTCGTCACCACGGGCCTCTCGCTGAATGAGCCGCTGACGGTCAACTTCAGTACCCCGATGGACGAGGATTCGGTCGCCGCGTCGCTGCGCGTCCAGCCGGCTCAGGACGTCGACCTTGCGTGGGACGCAGGACATGAGACCCTGACCATCCGCCCGGCCGAGGCGTGGCGCCCCGACACCCTCCACGCGGTGACCGTGGACCCGGGCGCGCTTGCGTTGACGGGCCGGCCGCTGGTGAAGCCCGTCCGGGCCGCCTTCCTGACCCGCGCGGCAACCGATGGCAAGATCGAGGCGACGCGCCCACGCGGCGAGCGTATCGCGATCGATTCAGGCTTCACGATCACGTTCACACGCCCCGTGACGAAGGCGTCGGTCATCGCCGGCCTGCGCGCGGATCCGGTCATGGACGGCACGCTCGTCCCGACGACCTGGAACCGCGATGGCACCAGCTTCACGTTCACGCCCCGCCAGCGCCTGTCTGTGAACACGAAGTTCACCGTTTCGTTGTCCGGCGTCCGCACGATCGACGGCGAGGTCCTCGATCCGGTCGCGTTCGAGGTCCAGACCGTCTCTGCGCCGAGGGTCGTTCGCGTCCGCCCGGCCACCAAATCCACGGGCGTCGAGCGCACGGCCAAGATCTCGGTGCGGTTCAACCAGGCCATGGACAAGACCGCGACCAAGGAGGCGTTCACCGTCCGCGTGAACGGGAAGGCGATCAAGGGCAAGGTCTCCTTCAGCAAGAACGCCAAGGTGCTCACCTTCAAGCCGAAGAAGGCCCTCCCGTACCGGGCCAGGGTGACGGTGACGATTGGCGCGAGCGCGACCAGCATCATCGGCACGCCGATCAACAAGAAGACCACCACGAAGTTCCGGGTCGAACGGAAGCCGCCGCCCGCGGCACCCCGGTCGTCCGGCGGTGGCTCGATCAGCATCAGCAGCGGCGGCTCCGGCGGTGGCGGCAGCTGGGCGGCGGTCGAGCGCTACTACCTGGGGCTCATGAACTGCACGCGCACCGGCGGCTGGGTGACCTCATCCGGCTCGTGCTCGAGTCCAGGTGGCCGCAATGTCGCGCCGCTCAGGCTCGACTCCGGGATCTCGAACGGCGTGGCTCGACCGTATGCCCGGCTCCTCGCGACGACCGGGCAGTGCAGCCACTACGCGGACGGTGGCCCGGACGACCGGCTGCGGCGTGCCGGTTACACGAATTACACGTGGGGCGAGAACATCGGCTGTCGGGGCGGAGACCCGTACGCAGCCGTCCTCGGCACGCACCTCTTCTACCAGAGCGAGCGGTCGTACAACGGCGGGCACTACCGCAACCTGATGGACCCCGACTTCAGCCGGGTGGGGATCGGGGTGTGGCATTCGGGCGGCAACGGCCGCCTCGTCATCGACTTCTATCACCCCTGACCCCGGACGATCGGGGCAGGTGACGGCGGGCACCGCCGCCGTCACGATGCCGCGGTGATCCACGACGTCGTTCTCCACATCAACAACGAGCAACCGCTTCGGGCCGACCTGTTCGAGCTGCCCGAGGGCGACACCGTCCTGCTCCGCTGCACGAACGTGCGCACCCTGAACGGGTCCAAGCCGATCTTCATCGACGACCTGAACTCGATCATCTTCTTCCCGATGCTCCACTTGCGGTTTATCGAGATCCTGCCGGCGACAGAGGGCAACGGGCACCTCGCGCTTGGCCCGGGGCAGGAGCGCGTGCCCGTCGAGGTGGGGATCGCGAAGGCCGACCTCGAGGAAGACCTCCAGATCGACGAAGACTTCCTGCGCCGGGTCCGCGACGCCTGAAACGAGGCCGAACCGCGATGCGCCGGCGGATGCGCCGCCGTCGATGGGTTGACCGGGCGCAAAGCGCGCGGTGCTAGACTCCCGGCCGTGCCAAAGAACCTCGTGATCGTGGAATCGCCCGCAAAGGCGCGAACGATCGAGCGCTACCTCGGCCAGGACTACCGAGTCCTGGCCTCCTACGGCCACGTCCGCGACCTGCCGGAGAATCCCGGCAAGGGCAAGTTCGGCGTGGACGTCGACCATGACTTCGAACCCGAGTACGTCGTATCCGACGACCGGCGCAAGCAGGTCACCGAGATCGAGCGGGCGGCGAAGGGGGCCGACGCGGTCTACCTGGCCACCGACCTCGACCGCGAAGGCGAGGCCATCGCGTGGCACGTCGCCGAGGCCGCGCACGTGCCGAGCGACAAGGCGCGCCGCGTCACCTTCAGCGAGATCACCGAGCCGGCGATCCGCGAGGCGTTCGCAAACCCGCGGAGCATCGACCAGAACCTGGTCGACGCGCAGCAGACGCGGCGCATCGTCGACCGCCTGGTCGGCTACACCCTCAGCCCGCTTCTCTCGCGCAAGGTCCGAGGCGGACTGTCGGCCGGCCGCGTTCAGTCCGTTGCCGTGCGGCTCGTCGTCGAGCGGGAGCGCGAGATCAATGCGTTCGTCGCCCGCGAGTACTGGACGCTCGAAGCGATCCTGTCGACGGAGGCAGGGGAGCGCTTCGCCGCCGAGCTCGTCCGCATCGACGGGGAGCAGCTGAACGTCGGCGATGCCGAAACCGCCGAACGCCACGCGACCGCGCTGCGCGACACGCATCCTCGCGTCACGAAGACCGGGACGCGCACCCAGAAGCGCCAACCGGCCCCCCCGTTCACGACCTCCACGCTCCAGCAGGAGGCGAGCCGCAAGCTCGGCTTCAGCCCGAAGCGGACGATGTCGATCGCCCAGCGCCTGTACGAGGGCGCCGATACGCCCGACGGCCACGTCGGCCTGATCACGTACATGCGCACCGACTCGACGGCGATGGCCGGCGTTGCGATGGGCGAGGCACGCGACGTCATCGCGTCGCGCTACGGCGATCCGTACACGATGCCGAAGGGCCGCGTGTACAAGACGAAAGCCAAGGGTGCCCAGGAGGCGCACGAGTCGATCCGCCCGACGAGCTTCCAGCGCGACCCGGACTCGCTCGAGCCATCCCTCAAGCCGGAGGAGCTGCGCCTGTACCGGCTGATCTGGCAGCGAGCCATCGCGTCGCAGATGGCGGCCAAGGAGCTCGAAACGACGACGGTCGACCTGGCGGACGGGCCGTACGAGCTGCGCGCCAGCGCGACGCGCACGCTGTTCGACGGGTTCGCGCGGGTCTACTCCGAGGGTCGAGACGACGAAACCGAGGACGACGCCGAGTCGGCCCGCCTGCCGGCGCTCAACGAGGGCGACGTGACCTCGGTCGTCGATATCACGCCGACCCAGCACTTCACGGAACCACCGCCGCGCTTCACGGAAGCGACGTTGATCAAGGCGCTCGAGGAGCACGGGATCGGTCGCCCGTCCACGTACGCGGCCACGATCTCGACGATCCAGGACCGCGGCTACGTCCGCGTCGAGGAGCGCCGGCTGCGGCCGGAGCTCGTGGGCGAGATCGTGACGGACCTGCTCGTCAACCACTTCGGCGATTACGTCGACCTCGCGTTCACGGCACGAATGGAAGAGGAGCTCGACGAGATCGCGCGAGGCGAGCGGCCGTGGGTGCCGCTGCTGCGCGCCTTCTACGGCCCCTTGAAGGAACGCGTCGACGAGAAGCGTCGCGAGCTCCGGCGCAGTGACTTCACGACGGAGGAGACCGACGAGGTCTGCTCGCTCGGTCACCCGATGGTCATCCGGCTCGGGCGCAACGGCCGCTTCCTGGCCTGCTCGATGTACCCCGAGCACAAGGAGTCACGGCCGCTGCCGGGCGAGGAGCCGCCCAAGCTCGAGGGCGAAGGGGAAACCTGTCCGAAATGCGGCGAGGGCACGCTCGTCTCGAGGCGAGGCAAGTTCGGGCCCTTCGTCGGCTGCTCGCGGTACCCCGATTGCGACTACATCAAGCGTGAGGGCCCGCCACCGCCCGATCCGCTTCCGTTCGAGGTCGTCTGCCCGAAGAACGGCGACGGGACGCTCGTGGCGCGTCGCGCACGACGCACCGGGAACGTCTTCTTTGGGTGCTCGAACTACCCGAAGTGCGACTTCACGACGAACAACCAGCCCCTCGGCGGCCTGCACGACACGGACGACGGCCCGATCGCCCGCAAGGGCGATGCAGCCATCTGCCTGAAGTGCGGGTCGACGATCGACGTCGCCCCGGACGACATCGAGCCGGGCGTCCGCTACGCGGGCGGTCCGCCCGACCCGTCGGCGCTGGCACGCCCGCGCGGTGGCCGGGATGGATCCAACGGCCGGAGCGCCCGGGGATCCGGCGCGTCCCGGGGTCGGGGAGGATCGTCGCGGAACGGGGGCGCGCCCCGTACCGGTTCGCCGCGCAGCGACTCCGAACCAGCCGCCGAAG
>Ga0190275_10001286_pt1 | contig 18853 bp, 21 predicted proteins | sample Popmic550T_FD_133745 | JGI IMG/M metagenome (GOLD analysis project Ga0190275, IMG submission 133745) | Populus adjacent soil microbial communities from riparian zone of Yellowstone River, Montana, USA - 550 T | ecosystem: Environmental > Terrestrial > Soil > Riparian zone > Trees stand | place...
GCGTCCTGCGAGCCACGGTTGTAGAACGACGTGATGACGTCGCGCTCCTGCAGGTAGATCACCGACGGGGTACCCGGGCTGTTCGGATGACTAGTCGCCATACTGTCCGCTTCCGCGTTTCGCCAGGTGCAGAAGTTCCCGGGGTTGCAGTCGTACCACCCCGTCACCCGGGCCTCCGCCGGAACCGTGCCGACGGCCACGAATCCGAGCGCTACCACCACAAGCCCAACCAGTCGCTTCATCCAGCAAACCTCCACCTCAACCGACATCCGAGCCAGCAGGCTGCCACGCCCCGCCCCCAGGAAGCACCCCTTTCGACCCTGATCGATCCCAACCACGGCTAGCCTCCGGAGAACGCACAAGACACGGCGGACACCAGCCCGGCCTCCCACTGCGTCCGACCCGGCAAGGCGGGGTGCCCGAGCGTTGGGGTTATCGCCATGGCGATGGGACCGGGATGACGACCGACGCTGCGGATCCGGCCGGGGCGGAGCTTTGCGGAGCGCGACGTAGGAGCGCAGGAGGTGGGGTGGGTGGGAGCGGGCGGAGCTTGAGCGACGGAGGAGCGGTGGCGGAGGTCGCGTGGGGAAAGCGTGCACTAGGCTCGTGGCTTGTGAAGGTTTTGGTGGTTGGGTCTGGTGGTCGTGAGCATGCCCTCGTCTGGGCGTTGAGCCGGGATTCCGAGGTTGAGCAGGTGGTGGCGGCTCCGGGGAACCCGGGGATCGAGGCGCTGCAGCCGGCGTACGACGGGCAAACGATCGTTTGCCGGGCGGTTGATGTCTCGGATCACGACGCGGTGGTCGCGCTCGCCACCGAGCTCGGTATCGACCTGGCCGTCGTCGGACCCGAGGCGCCGCTGGTTGCCGGGCTGGCCGATCCGCTTCGCGCCGCCGGTATCGCCGTCTTCGGCCCGTCGAAGGATGCCGCCGAGATCGAGGGCTCAAAGGCCTTCGCCAAGGACGTCATGGCGGCAGCGAGCGTCCCGACCGGACGCGCCTACGTCTGCACGACCCCGGAACAAGCCGCCGAAGCGATCGATGCCTTCGGCCCTCCTTACGTAGTGAAGGACGATGCGCTTGCCGCCGGCAAGGGTGTGGTCGTCACCTCCGACCGAGCCGAGGCGCTCGAGCACGCGGCCGGCTGCGACCAGGTACTGATCGAGGAGTTCCTCGACGGCCCCGAGGTCTCGCTGTTCGCGATCACTGACGGCGTCACCGTGCTGCCGATGCAGCCCGCGCAGGACTTCAAACGCCTTGCGGACAACGACGAAGGCCCGAACACCGGTGGCATGGGTGCGTACACTCCGTTGCCCTGGGCACCGGAAAACCTGGTCGAGGAGATCACCGAAAAGGTGCTCCAGCCAACGATCGACGAGCTGCGCCGCCGCGGTACCCCGTTCAGCGGACTTCTGTACGCCGGCCTCGCACTCACCTCTCGCGGCACGCGCGTGATCGAGTTCAACTGCCGCTTCGGCGACCCGGAGACCCAAGCCCTGCTGCCGTTGCTGAAGACACCGCTCGGCGGACTTCTGTACGCCGCCGCGACCGGCAAGCTCGCCGACGTCCAGCCGCTCAGCTGGAAGTCCGGCGCCTCGGTGGCCGTCGTCGTCGCCGCCAAGAAGTACCCGGCCAAGCCCCGCAGCGGTGACGTGATCAGTGGCATCGAGCAGGCCGAGGCCGGCGGAGTCCACGTCTTCCACGCCGGTACCACCGTCGAGGACAACGAGGTCGTCACCGCCGGCGGCCGCGTGCTCGCCGTCAGCGCCACCGGCAAGGACCTCGACGAGGCCCGCCAGCGTGCCTACTCAGGTGTCGGCCAGATCCGCATCAAGGGTTCTCAGCACCGCACCGACATCGCCCTCAAGGCCGCCCGCGGCGAGATCGAACTGCTGCCGATCAGCTGACCGGCGGCAGTGCCCGAGCCAAACCGTCCAGGATGAGTTCCAGACCGAAGTCGAACTCGTCACCGAAGGCGTAGCCGGGCTGAAGAACGTGCTCGGTCGCCAGCTCGGTCAAGTGCGGGTACTGCGCTGAGCTGAACTGCTCCATCATCTGCTCAACCACCTCGGCGGCCCCGTCGCTGTCTTCGAACGGCAACGACGCCTCCTGTACTGCGAAGCCGTACACATAAGCGTCGAGCAACGCGTACGCATGCGCCGTCATCGCCACCGAGAACCCAGCCTTCCGCAGCGTGCCGATATTGGCATCGTGATGCCGCAGCGTGGCCGGCCCCGCCCCGGTTCGCGATTCCATCAACGCGATCGCCCACGGATGCCGCCGCAGGACGGCGCGCGCCGAGTGCGCCCGCTTGGCGATCTCCGCCCGCCACTCGCCGTCGGGTGCGGGCAGCTCGATCTCGGCGAAGACCAGGTCGACGATGCCGTCGAGGATCTCGGTCTTGTTCGCGACGTAGTGGTAGACCGACATCGGCTTGACGTCCAGCTGGGTCGCCAGCGACCGGATCGTCAGCCCGCCCAGGCCGCCGCCGTCGGCGACCGCGACGGCGGCTCGCAGGACACGCTCGCGGCTGAGCTGGGGCCGGTCCGGAAGGCTCTCTGTTCGTGGCATCGCTCGGACCATAGCAGTTTCGTACTAAGTACGATACTCTCCCGTACTAAGTACGGTGAACCACTTCCAGGGGGTAGCGATGAGGATGCAAGCGGTCGTGCGCGACAACTACGGCTCGGCCGACGGAGTGCGGGTCGCCGAGCTCGAGCGCCCGACGCCAGGCGCTGGCCAAGTACTGGTCGAGGTGCAGGCGGCAGGGCTGGATCGGGGCGTCTGGCACCTGATGACCGGCAAGCCGTACCTGATGCGCCTGGTGTTCGGCCTCCGGCGACCGAAGAATCCCGTCCTCGGCGCTGACCTGGCCGGACGCGTTGTCGGCGTTGGCGCCGGAGTGACAGCGTTCGCCGAGGGTGACGAGGTGTTCGGCGTCGGCGTCGGGAGCTTCGCGCAGTACGCCGTCGCGCGGGCAGACAAGCTAGCCCTGAAGCCGCTCGACCTCAGCTCCCCAGAGGCCGCGACGGTCGGGATCTCCGGCCTCACCGCCCTGCAAGCGCTCGACCTCGGCAAGGTCGCGGCAGGGCAAAAGGTACTGATCACTGGCGCGTCCGGCGGCGTCGGCAGCTTCGCAGTACAGCTAGCCAAAGCCCTCGGCGCCGAAGTCACCGGCACGGCCAGTACTGCGAAACTCGCGCTCGTCCAGTCGCTCGGCGCCGACCATGTCATCGACTACACGCAGCAGGACTTCGCGGACGGTATCAATCGCTACGACGTGATCATCGACCTCGCGGGCAACCCGACGCTGTCCCGCTTGCGCCGGGCGCTCACCAAGTCCGGTACTGCCGTCATCGCCGGCGGAGAGGGCGGTGGCGCCGTGGCCGGCGGGATCGATCGGCAGCTCAGGGCGAAGCTGCTGTCCCTGTTCATCGGCCAGCGGATGACCGGGCTGCTGTCGCAGGAGAAGGCCGTCGACCTCGAGCGGCTGAAGGTGTTCATCGAGGCCGGTCAGCTCAAGCCGAGCATCGACAGCGTGGTGAAACTCGCCGAGGTCCCGCAGGCTCTGCGCGACCTGGAAGCCGGCCTGATCGGCGGCAAGCTCGCGGTCGCCATCTCCTGACAGTTACCTTTTAGATCCGCGCCGAAAGTTCTTCTCGGCGGGAGGCAACGTTTTAGGGGGTCCACGGCGTGTACCTAGGTATGCCGACGCCCTGGGTCATCGAGGAAGAAGCCCTGGACGACTCGCCCACGGCCGACCCGCCACCGTCTGCCGCCGACGAGCCGTCCGACCAGTACGTCCGATGGCTCTGGCGGTGAAGATCGCAGTCGTCTCCGCTGCCGCCTGCGCGGTGCTGGTCGGCGGGGCGATCGCCACGCTGACGTTGTGGCAGCGGGAGTCCCCGGCCCCGGCCGTGACCGGGCCGACGCTGGACCCGAAGTACGCCGGAAGGATGGGCGTCACGCCGGCCACCGCGAAGCCGGGGCAGCGGATCGGCGCGACCTTCACGGACCCGGAGTTCATCCGTGGAGTCGCTTTCACGCTCGCTTCAGCGACTGACGGCAAGGTGCTCTACTACATCTTCCGCGGCCGCGGGGAGAAGCCGACCTGGTCGAGCGCGACGGATCCCAACGGGCTGCGCCCCGGGGGCGGGGCCGGAGTCAGGGGGCACGGACCCGACAACCTGGTCGTGCCGGACACGGCCGCCGACGGCACCTACCTGCTCTGTACTCACGAGACGAAGGAAGACCAGGCCTGCGCCCTGCTGACCGTGGCACGTTGACCCTGGGAGACAATGGGGTACGTGCCGACTCCCAGCAAGCCCCGGATCCCGAACGTTCTCGCCGCCCGCTACGCCAGTCTGTCGATGGCGCAGCTGTGGTCGCCGGAGTACAAGATCGTGCTGGAGCGGCAGCTGTGGCTCGCCGTGCTGGGAGCGCAGAAGGAGTTCGGCGTCGGTGTGCCGGACGGGGTGATCGAGGACTACCGCAGGGTGATCGACCAGGTCGACCTGGAGTCGATCGCGGCGCGTGAGCGGGTCACCCGGCACGACGTGAAGGCGCGGATCGAGGAGTTCAACGCGCTGGCCGGGCACGAGCACGTGCACAAGGGCATGACGAGCCGGGACCTCACCGAGAACGTCGAGCAGCTGCAGATCCGGGCCGGCCTGGAGCTCGTCCGTGACCGGGCCGTGGCGACCGCGGTCCAGCTCGGGCAGAAGGCGGCCGAGCACGCGGCGCTGGTGATGACCGGCCGCTCGCACAACGTCGCGGCGCAGGCGACCACGCTCGGCAAGCGGTTCGCCTCGGCGGCCGACGAGCTGCTGACCGCGATCGCCCGGCTGGAGGATCTGATCGAGCGGTACCCGCTGCGCGGCATCAAGGGCCCGGTCGGTACTTCGCAGGACATGCTCGACCTGTTCGGTGGTCAGGAGCGGCTGCTCGCCGGGCTGGAGTCGGAGGTCGCGCAGCACCTGGGCTTCCGCCGGGTGCTGACCAGCGTCGGGCAGGTCTACCCGCGCTCACTCGACTACGACGTCGTCTCGGCGCTCGTCCAGCTCGCAGCCGGGCCGTCCAGCTTGGCGACCACGATCCGGCTGATGGCCGGGCACGAGCTGGTCACCGAGGGCTTCAAGGACGGCCAGGTCGGTTCGTCCGCGATGCCGCACAAGATGAACACCCGCTCCTGTGAGCGGGTCAACGGGCTGGCGGTCATCCTGCGCGGGTACGCGTCGATGGCCGGCGAGCTGGCCGGCAACCAGTGGAACGAGGGCGACGTCTTCTGTTCCGTCGTACGCCGGGTCGCTCTGCCGGACGCGTTCTTCGCGCTCGACGGATTGTTCGAGACGTTCCTGACCGTGCTGGACGAGTTCGGTGTGTACCCGGCCGTGGTGGCGCGGGAGCTGGAGCGGTACCTGCCGTTCCTGACCACCACGAAGGTACTGATGGCCGCGGTCAAGAACGGCGTCGGCCGGGAGACCGCGCACGAGGTGATCAAGGAGCACGCCGTCGAGATGGCGCTCGACCTGCGCAAGGGCAGCTCGGACAACGACCTGTTCCACCGGCTCGGCGCGGACGGCCGGCTGGGCCTGACCGAGGAGCAGATCGTCGGCATCGTCGGCGAGCCGCTGTCGTTCACCGGAGCGGCTGTCGCCCAGGTCAACGCGGTGGTCACCAGGATCGACCAACTGGCCAAGCGCTACCCCGAGGCCGCGGCCTATACGCCGGGTGACATCCTCTAGCTCGTGTTCGAACCGCTCACCTGGGTCTTGGTGGCCCTGTCACTGGCCGCGACGGTCTTCGCGCTGGTACTGGCCGGGCTGGACCGCCGGATCAACTGGTGGTTGCTCGGGCTGCTCGGCGTGGTCGAGGTCGCCTTGCTGGCTCAGCTGGTGGTCGGGATCGTCGAGTTGGCCGGTACCGACCGTGAGGTCTCCGGACCGTTCTTCATCGGCTATCTGGTCGCGTCGCTGCTCATCCTGCCGATCGGCGCGCTGTGGGCGCTGGCGGAGAGCAGTCGCTGGGGAGCGGGCGCGCTGGCGATCGCGTGCATCGTGATCCCGGTGATCGAGCAGCGGCTGTACGACCTCTGGGTCGTCTGAGATGACGGACGCATCGGAGACCAGGCACGGGCCGGGCCGGATCCTGATCGCCGTCTACGGCATCTTCGCGCTCTCGGCGACGGCTCGCGCCGGCGTCCAGCTCGCGACGCAGTTCTCGGAAGCGCCGATCGCCTATCTGTTGTCGGCCGTTGCCGCGATCATCTACTGCGCCGCCACCTTCGCGTTGGCCAAGGCAACGATCTTCTCCCGCCGGGTGGCAACGGCGGCGATCATCGTGGAACTCGTCGGAGTCCTCGCCATCGGCACCTTCAGCTACGCCGTCCCCGACGACTTCCCCGACGCCACCGTCTGGTCCCACTTCGGCCAGGGCTACGGCTACGTCCCCCTTGTCCTGCCCGTCCTCGGACTGCTCTGGCTCCGCCGCACCCGCTAGGGGGACTCCCAGCGAACTGCCAGGGCGGTACAGGGACTGGCTAAGGTTCGCCGGACAGCATCGGGGGTATGCAGAATTCTGGTCGTCCTCGGGTCGAGATCGTCGTACCCGTTCGCAATGAGGAGAACGACCTCGGTCCGAACATCCGGCGGCTGCGTGCGTTCCTGGATGACGCGTTTCCGTTCGCGGCCGAGGTCTGCATCGCCGACAACGGCAGTACGGACGCCACCTGGGAGATCGGCTGCCTGCTGGCGACCGAGCTGTCCGGGGTACGGATCGTCCGGATCGAGCAACCCGGCCGTGGTCGCGCGCTGAAACAAGTCTGGTCGTCCAGTCAGGCTGAGGTGCTGGCCTACATGGACGTCGATCTGTCGACAAACCTGAATGCCCTGCTGCCGTTGGTCGCGCCGCTGCTGGCCGGTCACAGCGATGTGGCGATCGGCTCCCGGCTGGCGCGCGGTTCCCGGGTGGTCCGCCGCCCGAAACGGGAAGCGATCTCGCGCGGCTACAACTTGTTGCTGCGAGCGACTTTAAACACGCGCTTCTCCGACGCGCAGTGTGGTTTCAAGGCGATCCGGCGCGATGTCGCGGTCGAGTTGCTGCCGCTGGTCCAGGACACCAGCTGGTTCTTCGACACCGAGCTGCTGGTACTGGCCGAGCGGGCCGGGTTGCGGATCCACGAGGTACCGGTCGACTGGGTCGACGACCTCGACTCGCGGGTCGCGATCGCCAGGACCGTGGTCGAGGATCTGCGCGGAATCGTCAGGCTGGTCAGGGATCTCGGCCGTGGACGGATTCCACTCGAGCCGGTCCGGGTGGCATTCGGCCGACCCGCGATCGCCGATCCGCGGACCGCGCTGGCAGCACGCGTACTGCGCTTCGCGGCGGTCGGCGTGGTCAGCACGCTCGCGTACGTCCTGCTTTATCTGGCGCTACGGCACGCGGTGCCGGCTCAGTTCGCCAACGTGCTGGCGTTGCTGATCACCGCGATCGGGAACACCGCACTCAATCGCCGCGTCACGTTCGGCGTACGGGGTACCGAGAACCGCGGCCGGCATCAGTTGCGCGGGCTGGTCACCTTCGGCATCGGCTGGAGTCTGACCGCGTCGTAGCTGTGGCTGCTGCACGCGGCGGTCGCGGCACCGGCCCACGGCCTGGAGATCGTCGTGCTGACGGCCGCGAATCTCGCCGCGACGGTCGTCCGCTTCAGCCTTTTCCAGACCTGGGTCTTCGACGACGAGGCGCCCACTCTTCCCACCTTCGAACCCCCGGCGGTTCTCGACAGCAATCGGAGCAATTGATGAGCCGCGACAAGGCGCTGTATGGCGGCCTGCTGGTACTGACCGCGATCGCCTACGGGTGGGGATTATCGAAGAACGGCTACGCCAACGAGTACTACGCCGCCGCCGTGCAAGCCGGGTCGACGAGCTGGAAGGCCTGGTTCTTCGGGGCTTTCGACTCGTCGAGCTTCATCACCGTGGACAAGACGCCCGCCTCGTTGTGGGTGATGGGACTGTCCGGCCGGATCTTCGGGTTCGGCGTGTGGAGCATGCTGATCCCGCAGGTGCTGATGGGAGTCGCGAGTGTCGGCTTCCTCTCTGTGTCCGTTCGGCGATGGTTCTCGTCGAACGCGGCGCTGCTCGCGGGAGCGGTGCTGGCGCTCACACCGGTCGCGGTACTGATGTTCCGCTTCAACAACCCGGACGCGCTCCTGATCCTGTTGCTGGTGGCCGGTGCGTGGGCAGTCACGCGGGCGATCGACTCGGAGAAGTACGCGTGGCGGTGGATGGCGCTGGCCGGAATGCTGGTCGGGTTCGGCTTCCTCACGAAGATGTTGCAGGCATTCCTCGTACTGCCCGCGTTCGGTCTGGCCTACCTGATCGCAGGGAAACCAGCGCTGGGGAAGCGACTCGTTCACAGCCTGGTTGCCCTGGGCGCCATGATCGTCAGCGCCGGCTGGTGGATCGCGATCGTGGAGCTGGTACCGGCCTCGGCCCGGCCGTACATCGGTGGCTCGTCGACGAACAGCATCATCGAGTTGACCCTTGGCTACAACGGACTTGGCCGGTTGAACGGCAACGAAACCGGGTCCGTCGGCGGTGGTACAGGGAACCCTGGCTGGGGTGGCGCGACTGGACTACAGCGGTTGTTCGGCGGTGAGTTTGCGAGTCAGATCGCTTGGTTGCTGCCGGCGGCGTTGCTGGCGACCATCGTGCTGGTAGTTGCTGCGGGCAAGAGTGATCGGACCGACAAGACGCGGGCCTTCGCCATTCTGTGGGGTGGTTGGTTGGTGGTGTCCGGGCTGGTCTTCAGCTTCATGCAGGGGATCATTCACAGCTACTACATGATCGCGTTGGCGCCGGCAATCGGAGCGCTGATCGGTGCCGCGGCGATGGTGCTGTGGCGGCAGCGTGGCGAGTGGTTGCCAAGGGCGACACTTGCCGGTGGCACGTTGTTGACGGCTGGCTGGAGCTTCTCGTTGCTCAACGCAACACCGACGTGGATGCCGTGGCTGCGGTGGTCGGTGCTGATCGTTGGTGTACTGGCGGCTGGGCTGGTGCTGTTCCTGCCGGTGTTGAAGCTGCACCACACGGCGGTACGACGCACTGGGCTGTTTGCGGCGACGTTACTCGCCCTGACGGCGCTTGCTGGGCCGGCGGCGTATTCGCTGCAGACGGTCAGTACTGCCCACGCCGGGGCGATCCCGACCGCTGGACCGGCTACCGCTGGTGGACGGATGGGCGGCGGCGGACCTGGTGGTGCCGGACGGATCGGTGACGGTGGGCGGATGGGTGACGGTGGGCGGATGGGCAGGCCTCCTGGGCAGACCACCAACGGTGCTCCGACTGCACCGGGCGGCACGACTGGTCGGCCTCAGGGCGGCGGTGGCTTCCTTGGCGGTGGTGGGATCAGCGGGGTGTCCAGTGAGCTGGTCACGCTGCTCCAGCAGGGCGCAAAGGGTTACACCTGGGCAGCTGCTGCGGTCACCGCGAACGGCGCTGCGCCGCTGCAGATCGCGGCCGAGGTCCCGGTGATGGCGATCGGCGGCTTCAACGGCACCGATCAAGCGCCGACGCTGACCGAGTTCCAGGAACTGGTTGCGCAGGGCAAGGTCCACTATTTCGTCGGTAGCAGTGGCGGTGGTTTCGGTGGCGGACGCGGTGGAACCTCGAGCGAGATCAGCACCTGGGTGGCCGCAAACTTCCAGGCGACCACCGTCGGTACCGCCACCGTCTATGACCTAACCGCCAACTGAGACCCGCTCATACGTTCGTTTCAGCGGGTTGTGGGGTAAAGATCGGGTCGTGGAATGGTCGAACATCACCTGGTTCCTGACCGCGCTCGGGGCGGTCGTCGTGCTGCTGACGCGTGTCCGGCTGGGTGGTGACGACGGCGACGGCACCGCCCGGCCCAGCGGGGTAGCGAGTTTCTCCGCCGGCCTGGTGCGGATCCACACCACGGTCGGCGTGCTCACCCTGCTCACCTGGGTGGTTGCCCTCGCTATCGACCGGCGCGAGCTCGCATTCGGAGCGCTCGCTGGCTGGTGGCTGCTGTCGATCATCGGATTGTTGCTGCTGGCCCGCTGGCTGCCCAGCGCGAGCAAACACGCCAAAGACAAGGCAACCGACGCCTGGGGCTCAGGTGCCGGCCTCTCCGTCCTCGGCCACGTCGGCATGGTGGTCGGCGTGGCCTACTTCACCTTCGTCACCCTCACCGACCGGCTCTGAAGCGCAGTGCCCGCAGCAAGGTCCGCGGCCTGGCCAGCGAGCTCGGATGCTGGAGCATCGTCGTCACCAGGTTGAACTGCACGTTGAGCTGGGGATCCACGGCCGCGCCCTGGAAGATCAGCCCCGAGATCCACTTCAGCACCCGGTAGCCGCGCGGGAACGGCCCATTGACGTGCGGGAGTTCGAGATCGGCGAAGGTCGAGACCTGCCAGGCCGCATCGACGACCACCCGGACCTGCTCGAAGTACGCGCGAGCCGGCTCGTCGAGGGACGGTCCGGAACGCAGGTACGCCGACAGGCAGGACGCGTGCAGCGCGGCCGACGACATCCCCTGGCCGTAGATCGGGTTGAACGACGCCACGGCGTCACCCGCCACGATCAGGCCGGCCGGGAAGGACTCCAGTACGTCGTAGTCGCGCCGCCGGCTGTCCGCCTGGTGGTAGGTGAGCACGTCGCCGATGAGCTCACCCTGCTCGGCGATCTCGCCGAACACGGGTGGGAAGTCCTCTCGGCAGCGTCGGCGGAAGTCCTCGGCGTCACGGCTCGGCCGGTCGTCGCCGTACCCAGCCACCAGTACCAGCCAGCGGTCGTTCTCGACGGCCAGGACGGCGCCCATCCGCGGTGTCTGGCCGGCGCCGGGCTGGTGGTGGGCGACTGAGACCTGGACGTCGCTGATCTTCGGGTCGCGGCTGAACAAGGCGGTCGCGTAGTTGAGCTTGATCGGCATCCGCCGCAGCGGCGGCTGCGGCCAGCCGGCTGCCCCGAGCCAGTCACTGAGCCGGCTCGACCGTCCCGTGGCGTCCACCACGAGGTCGGCCGGCTCGACGATCAGCTCGGCATCAGGACTGCCCGGCTGGTACCGGACCGCGCTCACCCGCTCGCCGGTGAACTCGATCCCGTCGACTCGTCCGGGAACGAGCGTGACGTTGGGGATCTCCAGCGTCCGCCGTCGCACGTGGGACTCCAGGAAAGGCCGCGTGCACACCAGCGAGGGCCCGATCACGTCCCGCGACAACTTCGGGCGGAGGACGCCGTTCACGTAGTTGTCGATGTCCTCAGGTGGCGGATCCAGCGCGCCCGCGGCGACCGCCTCCGCCGAGAAGCCCGGGAACCACCGGTCGAGCTGCACCTGCCCGGCCGGCAGCAGCGCGTGGACCTGACTGCCCTGCGGGACGCCGGGTCGCGGCGAGGTCGACTCCGCGGAGGTGTCCCGTTCGATGACGAGCACCTCGTCGGCATGGTCGCTGAGCACCCGGGCCGCCAGGAGGCCGGCCATGCTCGCGCCCAGCACGATCGCGCGCCGCATCAGGACCCTGGTCTCCGCCGGGCGCTCCGCAGTACCGATCCGGGCGAAGCGCTGAGTTACAGACTCGGCCATGCTCAACTTTATGTGGCGGCTACGTCACTCGCCGTGCTCCGCATGTCGGAGCCCGTTCACCAGTGCCGACAAACTTGCCCGTACTGCGCTCTCCCACGCGTCGGCCGACAGCGCAGTACCGGCTCCGGCGACTCGGTCGTACAGCAGGCCGTCCATCATCGCCGCGACGGGCCAGGCGAGTGTCTCGGCATCCGCAACGCCCGCGTCGGCCAGAAGCTCGGCAAGGCCTTCGCGAAGCCGGCGGCCGCCTTGGAGGATCGCATCGCGCAGTTCGGGTTGGCGGCTTGCCTCCAGGGACAGTTCGTAGCGGGCGATCAGGTCGTCCGGGCGCTCGCGGACCAGGCTGAGGACCATGCCGGCCAGGAGATCCTCCAGGTCGAGACTGGCCGGCGGTTCCGTGGTACCGGCGCCGCGGGCGAGGTCCTGCTCGAGCATGCGGTTGACGCAAGCGGCGAGCAGAGCGCCACGGGTGCGCAGGTAGTACGACGTGGAGCCCGGCGGCAGACCTGCTTCCTCGTCGACCGCGCGATGGGTGAGTCCGCGCAGGCCGCGGGTCGCTACGAGGTGGATGGCGGCATCGGCGATGGCGGCCCGGCGGTCCTCGCCGAGCGGCACCTTTTTCGTCACAGCGCCTACTCTACTCAACCGGACTCTACAGATGTAGAGTTGAAATCATGAAGACAGCGATCGTGGTGGGAGCGGGGATCGGCGGGGTGACGGCGGCTGTCGCGCTGGAGCAGTGCGGCTGGCAGGTCACGGTGCTGGAGCGAGCGCCGGAGCTTGGTGAGGTCGGCGCAGGGATCTCGGTCTGGCCGAGTGCCGTCGCCGTGCTCGAGGAGCTCGGCGTCCAGGGGGTCACGAAGGTCGCGATGCCGGGGCAGGCCGCCGGGATGCGGAGGCCGGACGGTCGCTGGATCGTGCAGGCGACCGAGCTCGGCATCGAGCTGCCGGTGATGATCCATCGCGCGCAGCTGCACGAGCTGATCACCGACCGGTTTGGCCCGGCTGTCACCGTTCACGTCGGTACGACGGTCACGGGTCTCAGCCAGGATGCGACCGGCGTCACCGTGACGGCTGGCGGGCGGGAGTACCGGGCCGACCTGGTGATTGCTGCCGATGGGATTCGCAGTGTGGTTCGCGGGCTGCTCTACCCGGAGTACGAAGCGCCGCGGTACTCCGGCTATACGGCGTACCGGGGGATCGCCGAGGTGGACCTCGATGACGGCGGGGGTGAGACGTGGGGGCGTGGGCAGCGCTTCGGGTTCGCGAAGCTGATCGACGGGCGGATCTACTGGTTCGCCACGGCCAACCGCGAGGCAGGCTGTGCCGGCGAAGACGTTGGTGAGCTGTTCGCCGGCTGGCACGAGCCGATCCCATCGTTGCTCAGGGCAAGCAGCTCGGTGCTGCACAACGATCTGTACGACCTGAGGACGCCACTGGTCCCGTTCGTCCAGGGGCGGGTGCTGCTGCTCGGCGATGCCGCCCACGCGATGACACCGAATCTGGGCCGCGGCGCCTGCGCGGCGATCGAGGATGCCGGGGCGCTCGCCCGGGTGCTGCGCGAGTCGAGGGAACTGACGGCGTACGACGCCGAGCGCCGGCCCGTAACGACCAAGCTCATCAAGCGGTCCCGAACGGTCGGGGCGATGGGCCAGTTGGATAACCGGCTGCTCTGCACGCTGCGTGACGGCCTGCTCGGTCTGGGCGGCAAAGTGGCCGGGTTGCTCGCGAAGGGGCGCCGGGTGGAACAATCGCGGGTGTGATCACACCTCCGCAGGCTGTCGAGATCCCTGGCGCGAAGCATCTGCACTCCGGCAAGGTCCGTGACCTGTACGAGCTGGAGTCGGGTCACCTGCTGATGGTCGCCAGCGACCGGATGAGCGCCTTCGACTGGATCCTGAGCACACCGATCCCGGACAAGGGCAAGGTGCTGACCGCGATGAGCCTTTGGTGGTTCGAGCAGCTCGGTGTCCCGAACCACATCCTCTCGACCGACGTACCGGCCGAGGTCGCCGGGCGTGCGGTGGTCTGTGAGCGGCTGGAGATGTTGCCGGTCGAGTGCGTCGCGCGCGGCTACCTGAGCGGCTCCGGCCTGGTCGACTACAATGCCACCGGCGAGGTCTGCGGCATCCCCCTGCGCCCCGGGCTGGTCGAGGGCTCCCGGCTGGACGAGCCGATCTTCACGCCCGCGAGCAAGGCCGACATCGGCGAACACGACGAGAACGTCTCGTACGACGCTGTTGTGGCGACCGTCGGCGCCCAGCTGGCCGAGACGCTGCGGAAGCTCACGCTCGACATCTACTCGCAGGCGCATGTGACCGCCGAGAAGCGCGGGATCATCCTGGCCGACACCAAGTTCGAGTTCGGTACCCGCCCGGACGGCACCCTCGTGCTGGCCGACGAGGTCCTGACGCCGGACTCGAGCCGCTACTGGCCGGCCGCCGAATGGGCCCCAGGCAAGCAACAGCCGTCCTACGACAAGCAGATCGTCCGCGACTGGCTCCAATTCGAGTCCGGCTGGGACCGCCACTCCGGCGAAGCCCCGCCCCCGTTGTCGCCTGAGGTGATCGACCGCACGCGTTCGGCGTACATCGACGCCTACGAATCTCTCACCGGGGAGACCTTCAGCTAGGAGCCTCAGAACAGGCTGACGCCCAGGGCGAGGGTGATGAAGCGGGCCAGGCGGCCGGCCAGGACGGAGAGGGTGAAGGTCGTGATGCCCATCCGGCTGGCGCCTGCGATCAGGGCTACGCCGTACAGGGGTGGGATGCCGACCGTGGAGCTCAGCAGCGTGACCGGGATGCCCCAGCGGCGGTCGCTGAGGGCGTCCAGGAGTCGTTTGCTGACGTCGCGGTTCCACTGGATGAAGCGGCCGCGACGAGTGTCGAGGTCGACCGGTTTGGGTTCCTTGCCCTGCTTGGCGGCGTAACCCGGCCGGTACCGGACCGCCAGGAACATCGCCAGCTTGCCGATGGTCTGGCCGACCGAGACGCCGATCGCGGCGGCGACCGGATCGAGCGCTCCGGAGGCGCCGGCGCCGAGGACGTACACCTCTGCGTTCAGCACTGGAATGACGGCGGACCCGATCCCGAAGCCCACCGCCAGTGCCAGTTGCCAAGCCCACATGATGTCGAGGCTATGTCCCCGCCGCCGCTAGAGCACGGGACTTAGCACTACCCCGCCATGTCGTCTGCACCACTATCAGGCGGCGCGGAGGTTCTCCGGGTCCAGCGCGTCGCGCAGGTGGTTCCGCAGCAAGAACCCGGCCAGTACCGCGCCGAGCAGGCCGAGAACGGCTCCAGCGGTGGCCAGCGCCACTGCGGCCAGGACGTGGGTCCCGACGCTCATCCCGTACCCCGGCGCCTGGATCCGGGCCGTCGTGACCAGACTGCCGACGAGGAGCCCGATGGCGAGTGCGGGGCTTGCCGCAAGGACCAGTTGCCGCTGGATGACGCGGCGCAGGAAGCGGGCGTCGACCCCGAGCGCGGTCAGGCAGGCCAGCTGGCGTCGCTGGTCGACCAGTTGGTCGCTCACGCCGACGAGCAGCGCGGTAAAGGCCGTCGCCGCGATCAGCAGCAGGCCGAACACCCCGAAGCTGAACCCGGTCAGATAGAAGCTCTCATCGCTCGGGGTGCTGATGCCAGACCCGGCCACGAGCTGGTTCAACGTGCCGTTCGCGAGGACGCCGATGGCCAGTCCACAGAAGGCGAGCAGCGCGCTCGTCCGTCCCGCCGACCGGGCATCCGCGACCAGTCGCGCACCGGCGAGCATGGTGGCCGGGTCCTTGGAGCGAGTCAGCCGCCGACCGACCCTGGCCAGGGTCTGCGACGCCACCGGCAAGAAGATGATCGGCACGGCGATCAAGGCGCCCAGGTAAGTGAAGTACCTCAGGCTGAGGATCACCACGATTCCTGCCAAGGCACTCCCGGCGATGACGGCGGGCCGGACGCTGAAATCGAAAGGCGGTGTCGATTCGGCCGGCTGGCGCTCGGCCGCCAGGAGCCAGCCGATGGCCGCGCCCGCGGCCGTGGTGACCAGCGTGACGCCCAACCAGACAGGTAGATCCCACAGTTCGACTCCCGGCAGCAGTCTGGCCATTCGCGGCATAGCGCTGAGCGCCAAGCTCATCGCCAGGTAGATCGGCGCCGCCAGCAGGCCGCCGGCCAACCCAGCCAGGGCGGCGTCAATAGTCGCCAGCTGCCTGACGTGCTGAGGAGAGGCGCCGGCGAGCCGCAACATGGACAGCCGTCGCTCACGAGCGGCAACACCAATCCGCAGCGCTTGACCGCCAAGCCCAGCCGCCAGCAGCGCCAGTACTACGAACGCGACCGCGACACCCGGTCGTAGGCCCTGCTCAGCGAGGTAGTTGCTGTACTTCGCTATCGACAGGTCACCCGGCCCGAGTCGAGCGATGCGGAACGCGCCGATCAGCAACGCTCCCGCCAGCCCGACGGCGACCGTGGTCAGCCGAATCCTGCTCCGGTCGGCCGGAGTACGGGACCGGGACAGCAGGATGGCGGTGGAGAGTCTCATGACAGCGTCACCTCGTGCTGGATCACGCCGTCACGCAATCTGATCTCACGATCGGCCACGGCGGCCAACACGTTGTCGTGGGTGACCATCACCAGTGCGGCCCCGCGATCACGGGTGGCCTTGAGTAGTACGTCGAGAAGCTCCTGCCCGGCTCTGCTGTCGAGACTGCCAGTCGGCTCATCAGCCAGTACTACGGCAGGCCCGGTCACCAACGCCCTGGCCGCGGCGGCTCGCTGAGTCTGGCCAGCCGACAGCTCGGCCGGTACGGCGTCTGCCTCGTCTGCGACACCAACTTTGTCCAGCCACTCCAGAGCAGCGGCCCGGGCGGCGTTGCGCTCGTGGCCGTCGAGCAGGAGCGGCAGTGCGACGTTGTCGGCCAGCGACAGGTCCGGCACGAGCTGCCCGAACTGCAGGACGACACCGATCAGGCTGCGGCGGTACTTACTCCGGTCCTTCTCGCTGAGGAGCGACAAGTCTTGACCGCCTACCGAGACGGTGCCGCTCTGCGGCTGGAGGATGCCGGCCGCACAGTGCAGCAGTGTGGTCTTGCCGCAGCCACTCGCGCCGGTGATCGCTACCACCTCGCCTGGCTGCACAGAGAGCGAGACTCCGCCCAGGGCGAGGTTGCGGCGGTAGGCGTACTTGATCTGGCGCAGGTCCAGTGCGCTCATCGGCGGGACTCCTTCTGCTCGGTGAGACGCTCCAGGGCGTTGTCCAGCCAGCGGAGGTCGGCGTCGAGATGGGCGACCAGGTAGTCGCGCACCAGGGGTGAGGTCGGGTCGTCGTCGGCCGGATTGGCAGTGAGTTCGCGGATCCGGCGCAGGTGACTGGCCCGCTGCTTGGCCAGGAAGCCCGTCGCGTCGCTGCCGGTCCGTACTGCGGCGACCAGTTTGCGGAGCATCTCGTCAGCGCTGCCCCAGGCCGGTTGCACCGGGTCGGTCAGCCAATCGGTGAGGTGCTGGCGGCCCTTGCCGGTGATCGCGTAGACGGTCCGCTCCGGACCGCCCTCCGACCCCTTGTCGACCACCTCGGCGAGCCCGTCCCGGGCCAGCCGGGCCAGCGTCGTATAGACCTGCCCGAACGCCAGTGGCCGGCTGTCCGGGAACCAGGTGTCGTGGCCGCGTTTCACGTCGTACCCGTGGGCGGGGCCGTCGGCCAGCAGTCCCAGGACGAGCTCAGCGGTAGCCATGCCGACGACTATACACATGATGTATGTACTGAGTGAATAGTTGAGCGATGCGAGCGAACCTGGCCGGGGTCGGTAGGATTCACCGCGTCAGCCGGATCGAAACCAGGAGTTATCAGTGGCTCGCGTTGTCGTCGACGTCATGCTCAAGCCCGAGATCCTCGACCCGCAGGGCAAGGCGGTGCACGGTGCGTTCGGCCGGCTCGGCTTCGACGGCGTGGCCGACGTCCGTCAGGGCAAGCGCTTCGAGATCACCCTGGACGGGGAGGCGACCGAGGAACAGGTCGCCGAGATCCGCAAGGCCGCGGACACCCTGCTGGCCAACCCGGTGATCGAGGACTACACCTTGCACGTCGAGGCCGACCAGTGAAGATCGGGGTCGTCACCTTCCCGGGCTCGCTGGACGACGTCGACGCCCGCCGGGCCGCCGCGGTCGCGGGCGCCGAGGCGGTCGCGCTCTGGCACGGTGACGCGGATCTGCACGGCGTGGACGCGGTGGTCCTGCCGGGCGGCTTCTCGTACGGCGACTACCTGCGCGCCGGTGCCATCTCCCGGTTCGCGCCGGTGATGGAGACGATCATCAAGAAGGCCGGCGAGGGCCTGCCGGTGCTCGGCATCTGCAACGGCTTCCAGGTGCTCTGCGAGTCGCACCTGCTGCCGGGCGCGCTGATCAAGAACCACCACCGCAAGTTCATCTGCAAGGACCAGGCGCTGCGGATCGAGAACAACCGCACCGCGTGGACCAGCGACTACGACGCGAACCACGAGATCACCATCGTGCTGAAGAACCAGGACGGGTCGTTCGTCGCGGACGAGCCCACCCTGGACCGGCTCGAGGGTGAGGGCCTGGTGGTCGCCCGCTACCTGGACGACAACCCGAACGGTTCGTACCGCGACATCGCCGGGATCAGCAACGAGCGGGGCAACGTGGTCGGCCTGATGCCGCACCCGGAGCACTGCGTCGAGACCCTGACCGGCCCGAGCACGGACGGTCTGGGCTTCTTCACCTCGGTCCTGAAGGCCGTCGTCGCCTCCTGATGACGTTTCGTGGGGTGCGGCGGCTGCTGTGGTCGGCCGTTGCTCTCGTAACAGTCGGTACTGCGTGCGCCTCGCCGGCTCAGGCAGCCGACCAGGACCTGCTGGCCAAGGTCGTCGTGATCGGCGTGCCTGGCCTGAGCTGGTTCGACGTGCAGCAGTCGCCTGAGCTGACCGCGCTGGTGAACCAGGCGCACGTCGGCTCCATCACCGTGAAGACCGCCGCGCCGCACACCTGCGCGATCGACGGCTGGCTGACCATCAGCGCCGGCACCCGCGCCTGGGGCAACCACACCGACCAGCAGTGTGGCGCCCTGCCCGGTGTGGTCAACGGCAAGGTGCAGGACTGGCAGACGTATGTCGATCGCCAGGCCGAGCACCACACCGGCGCACCGCTCGGACGACTTGGGGAGAGCCGTGAGCGCGTCTGCGGCTTCGGCCCCGGCGCAGCCGTCGCCCTGGCCCGTACCGACGGCACAGTCCAGAACTGGCAGCCCGA
>Ga0190275_10001287_pt1 | contig 18846 bp, 14 predicted proteins | sample Popmic550T_FD_133745 | JGI IMG/M metagenome (GOLD analysis project Ga0190275, IMG submission 133745) | Populus adjacent soil microbial communities from riparian zone of Yellowstone River, Montana, USA - 550 T | ecosystem: Environmental > Terrestrial > Soil > Riparian zone > Trees stand | place...
AGCCATCGGCAACGAGTCCTCGGGGAAGACGACGCTCACACTGCACGCCATTGCGCAGGTGCAGGCGGCGGGGGGCGTGGCGGCCTTCATCGACGCCGAGCACGCGCTGGACGTCCACTACGCGCGCAAGCTGGGCGTGCGCGTGGAGGAGCTGCTCGTGTCCCAGCCGGACACCGGTGAGCAGGCGCTGGAGATCACCGAGCAGTTGGTGCGCTCGGGGGCGGTGGATCTGATCGTGGTGGACTCGGTGGCTGCGCTGGTGCCGCGGGCGGAGATCGAGGGCGAGATGGGCGATGCTCACATGGGCGTGCAGGCGCGGCTGATGAGCCAGGCGCTCCGCAAGCTCACGGGCGCGGTGAGCCGCTCGGGCACGTGCATCATCTTCATCAACCAGATCCGCATGAAGATCGGCGTGATGTTCGGCAACCCGGAGACGACCACGGGTGGCAACGCGCTGAAGTTCTACTCCTCGATGCGCCTGGAGATCCGCCGCACCGGCAACCTCAAGGAGGGCGACAGCGTCATCGGCACTCGCGCGCGGGTGAAGGTGGTGAAGAACAAGCTGGCCCCGCCGTTCCAGGAAGCGGAGTTCGACCTGCTGTACGGGGTGGGCATCCACCGCGCGGGCGAGGTGCTGGACCTGGGGGTGCAGGCGGGCCTCATCGAGAAGTCCGGCAGCCACTTCAGCCTGAGGGGCGAGCGGATCGGCCAGGGGCGTGAGCGGGCGTCCGAGTGGCTGCGCGAGCACCCCGAGGCCCTCGAGGGCCTGGCCACCGAGCTGATCGGGGCTACCTCGCCTGTCCCGGTGCAGACGCCGGAGCCGGTGGAGGCGCAGGCCTAGGCCGACGGCTGCTCGAGCGACACGGGCAGCGCCAGGCGGCGCTGTCCGGCGCGGAGGAAGAGGCGGCCCCCCTCCCCTTCCTCCAACAGCTCCCCCAGCTGGTACTGGGCATCCCGGGAGAAGCGGGCCTTGGCCCGGCCACGCTTCACCCGACAGGAGAAGACGCCCTCCGGCTCCAGCACGAGGGAATCCAGCTCGAGGGCTTCTGCCGTGCGATCGCTCAGGCGGACGGACACGCGCTCGTCCGGGGTGACATCCACCGTGCGGACCTCGTAGGCGGCATCCTCCACCTGGATGAAGCACCAGTCCTGGCCGATGCGGAGCTGATAGCGCCCGTCGTCGTCGAGCACTAGAGAGGTGTTGAAGAGCTCGATGATCTTCGGGTGCTCGATGGGCTCGTCGTCGTGCCACCAGCGCAGGTTCCTGTCGAGACGGATGCCGCTGTCCTCGCGCGTGTGCCAGCGCTTGCCGAAAGGCGGTTGTCCGGTGGGCGGTTGCATGACACCCCTTATGTGCGCGCCCGGCCCGGCGGAAGCAAGCCTCCCCGCCGCTGGCTACCAGTTCCGGACGTACTCGGTATAGCCGCGGAACGCCACGGCGCCCCAGAAGTTCACCAGCACTCCGAGCACCACGGCGGCCAGCACGAACCGGTTTCGCAAGGACCAGCCGCCGATGGCGAAGAGCAACAGCAGATAGGGCGTGTAGTCCAGGCTGAAGCGGAAGCCGAACTGCATGTAGCCGGTGTTCTGGTAGAAGAGCCCCGGCAGCGCGCAGATCGCGACAGTGAGCCACAGCGGCCAGTGCAGCCGGGGCCGCGCCCTCGGGTAGACGAGGAAGACGAGCAGCGGCAAGGTCAGCAGCAGGCTCAGCCCATGCGGGTCGTAGGTGAGCTGGAGCGGATTCAGGGATACCTGGGGCAGCTTGAGGAAGGCCGCCTCCAGGTTGCGTTGGAGGTAGGAGAAGTCGAACAGCCCATACCGGTCGATGTCCGCGTTGACGCGGTTGTTGTAGAGGAACGCGTGGCCGAACTCGCCCGGCTTGCCGAAGCGGTAGACGTTGTAGGCCGCGGCAAGGAAGGCGAGCGGCGCGGCGCCTAGGGCAAAGAGGCCCAGCTTGCGAGCCGCCGGCTTCCAGTTCGTCCCGAGGGCACGGAGCTGGCCCAGGCGGTCCGGCCCCGGGCACAGTGCCTCCAGCACGAAGAAGAGGCCCGCGAAGAGCAGCGGCGTGCGCGTGAGTGTGGCCATGGAGAAGAAGATCCCCGCGAGCACGGGCCGGTGGGCCTGGACGGCGTTGCGCAGGTAGAGGCAGGTGAGCGCCACTCCCATCACCTCCGCGCTGAACCACACCTCGCCACGGATGGCGCAGTAGAAGAACAGCGTGCCGAAGGCCAGGATGAGCGAGAGGCCGATGTTCTCGCTCTGGCTCCTCGCCGACTCCCCATCCCTCGCGAGGAAGCGCAGCAACGAGAAGAAGAGCGCCACCGCCAGTGCCCCGATGATCACCCCGAACGAAGTGTCATTGAACTGGTAGCCGTGCAGTGCCACGAACGGCAGCATCACGAGCGCTGGGAATGACGGGAAGCTCACGTACCAACGATCGCTCGGGAGCTGCTGCCCCTCGCAGCGGACCTTCTCTCCGCCCACCACTCTCACGCACGCCCAGTCTTCCAGGTTGGGCAACACCTCCGGATCCACATCGAGCCGCCCCTCCAGCCAGGACTGCGCCTGGTAGATGAAGTGCGGCGCAGCGCTCTGCCTCAGGAAGCGCTGAGAGCTGAAGCTCGCCAGCACCACGAAGCTGACCAGGAAGAGCACCACCTCCACCCGGTAGGCGGAGAGCCAGATGCGCACGGCCGCCCAGATCCTCTTCCCCGGTGAGGCAGGGGAGGAGGCGGGCGAGCCCTGCACGTCCGAAGGATCGCCTGAGCCCTCGGGTAGCGCTGCTGGCGCCGGCACTGGCACGGGCTCCCCCGATGCTGGCGCCGCTTCTGCCGGAGCCGTGGGCTGTGAGGCCTGCTCAGGCTGGGAGGGGATCTCGGTGGACACCTTGAGTGCCGCGGGCTCGGCGGATGGCGGGGCCGGGACAGACGCTGGAGCTCCCTTCGCGGAGGGAGAGGAGTCCTTCTTGGAACGCTGGGACTTGCGGCTCATGGAACGGAGGGCCCCGCGAGCAGGCGCTGGCGCAACATCTCGAGCGCGGAGGTAGCGGCGAAGAGGCGGACGCGGTCGCGATCGCCCATGAGCGAGAAGCGCTCGCTGCGAGTGGGGGCCCCCTCCGCGGCGAGTGCACAGTAGACGGTGCCCACCGGATCCTCGGACGTGCCCCCGGTAGGCCCCGCGTAGCCTGTGACAGAGAGGCCATAGGTCGTCCCACAGACAGCGCGCACGCCCTCGGCCATGGCCGAGGCCGTCTCACGCGACACAGCTGTGTGGCGGGCGAGCACCTCCGAAGGCACCCCTGCCCAGGCCACCTTCATCTTCTCCGCATAGGACACCGCACCGCCGATGAAGAAGGTGCTCGCGCCCGAGACGGCGGTGAGCTGCTGGGCGATGAGGCCTCCCGTACAGCTCTCCGCGGTGGCCAGCGTGGCTCCCGCCCGCGTCAGCAGCTTCGCCAGCACCGAGGCGTACTCCTCGTCATCGGCGCTGAAGACCGCCGTGCCAAGCAGTTGCCGCGAGGCGGCTTCAGCAGCGGCGAGGGCCGCGTCCGCCTCCGCCTGCGTCGGAGCGGTGGCCATCAGCTTGAGGTGGTTCTCTGGAGCGTGGGTGCGAAAGCCGAACACGACCCGGGGGTGCTGGGGAACCAGCGGGGCCACCGTCGCATCGAGCTGGGACTCGGGGATGCCCACCGTGCGCAGCAGGCGGAAGGCGCGGTAGACCCGCTCCGGATCGCTCCCCAGCAAAGCCCGGATGCGCGGGAGCACTTCGCCCTCCGCCAGCGCCCGGTACTCGCGAGGCACGCCTGGGACGAAGAAGAGCCGGGCACGCCCCAGCCGAAGGATGACCATGGGCGCGGAGCCCAGGGGGTTGCGGACCACCTCGGCGCCCTGGGGGACTCGCGCCATGCGGAAGGCCCCCGGATTCAGCGGCACGTTGCGCTGCGCGTAGCGCTCTTTCAGCCACTGCAGCACCTGGGGATCTTCCACCAACGGCACGCCCGCAGCCGCGGCGGCGCACTCCAGCGTGAAGTCATCCAGGGTGGGGCCCAGGCCCCCGGACACGAGCACCACGTCCGCGCGGGACGCCACCTCCAGGAGCGCCTGGGTGATGTCCGGCCGGACGTCCCCCACGAGCAGGGTGCGGTCCACCTTCACGCCCAGCTGGAAGAGCTGGGCCTCGAACCAGGGGCTGTTGGTGTCGGTGATGAGACCGGTGACCAGCTCGTCACCGGTACAAAGGAGCTCGACGCGCATGGGCGGAGCATCCTAGCGGCACTGCCCTGCCCCGGCACGAACTGTGGGGGCTTGTCCCTACAGCCGGTGGGATGCGGCACTGCTTGAAGCGGCTGAGCGCCGGCCAGGCCCCTCTCAGGAACCGGCGGCCTCCTCCTCGTCCTCCTCGTCCTCGTCCTCCTCGTCCTCTTCCGCCAGCACGGCCGCGGCTACCACGACCCCGGCGCCGCCCACCTTCCGAGCCACCAGCCGCTTGCGCACCAGGAATGCGGACTCGATGAGGCCCATGGCCAGGTACGCGGAGGAGTAGGCCACCAGCACATAGGCCGGCCGCATCTGGATGGCGATGGCCAGGCCGCTCACCACCACGAGCATGAAGACGACGGCGGACTTCTTCGAGAGGCGCAGGTCCTTGAAGGTGCGGTAGCGCACCGTGGACACCATCAACAGCGCCAGCAGCCCTACCACCGCCGCGATGGGCCCCTGAGCCGACTCGGCCGGCGGCGCCGCGAACACCGCGTGGTGGGTGATGATCAGCGACACCAGCACGCCCGCGGCCAGGGGGATGGGCAGGCCCACGAAGAAGTTCCCACCGCCGCCGTGGGGGTTGCGCATGGCCAGCACGTTGAAGCGCGCCAGGCGCAGCGCACCACAGGCCGCGAAGGCGAAGGAGATGAACAGGCCCAGGAAGCCCAGGGGAGCCAGCGCCCACTTGTAGACCAGCAGGGCAGGCGCCGCGCCGAAGGACACCACGTCCGCCAGGCTGTCGAGCTGCATCCCGAAGTCGCTCTGCGTCTTCGTCAGGCGAGCCACCCGGCCGTCGAACCCGTCGAAGAACATGGCGAAGAGGATGGCCAGCGCCGCCTGATAGAGATGAACAGGCGTTGCCTCACCTGTGCAGAGCGTGATGGCGTAGAAGCCGCAGAAGATGGAGGTGACAGTGAAGAGGTTGGGGAGAACGAACATCAGCTGGCGCAGCTTCATCGGATCCCTCAACTTTCTGATGCTCGTTCGCGTCTGCACGGCGGACTGAACGGACCATAGCAAGGTTTTATTGCGTCCACGGAGGGTTGGATGGATCCGCAAAAATGGCTGCTGTGGGGGCTGCTGCTCTTTCTGGCCGTCGTCCTGGGCAATGTGGTCTGGGTGCTGGGGGTTCGCCGCCTTTACCGTCCCCGTACAGCCCCACCGCAACTGCTCAAGGCCCGGTGCCAGGATGGGTGGGAGCTTGCCATTCATGCGCGGCGCGCACCTCAGCGGCGCTTCGAGGAGCCCGTCCTGCTCTGCCACGGACTGGCCGCCAACCGCTTCACCTTCGACTTCGCGCCGCCGTACTCGGTGGCCCACTACCTGGCGGAGGCCGGCTTCGACTGCTTCAGCGTGGAGTGGCGCGGCACGGGACACTCGCGCCGCCCACCGCCAAGCCGCCGGTACACGGACTTCACGGTGGATGATCACATCCTCCAAGATGGGCCTGCGCTGCTGGAGCTGGCGCTGAAGGAGACGGGCGCCAAGCGCGTCTTCTGGCTGGGCCACTCGCTGGGCGCGCTGGTGGGCTATGCCTTGGCGCAGGGTCCTCACGGACACCAGGTCGCGGGGATGCTCGCGCTGGGTGCGCCCGTCTTCCTCAAGTCCGAGCCTCTCCTGCGCTCGCTGCTGGGGCTGGGGGTCCACGCGGCCTGGCCCCAGAGCCTCCGGCAGGAGTGGATGAGCGCCACCTTCGCGCCCTTCCTCGGCTACATCACCTTGCCCATGTCGGATCTGGTGGTGAACCCCCAGCACATCCCTCCGCCCATCCAGCGGCAGGTGTTCGCCAACATGATGGCGTCGATGAGCCGCAAGGTGCTCCTGCAGTTCCGCGACTGGATCGAGAACGACGCGTTCCGCTCCTATGACGGCAAGGTGGACTGGCGCGCGGGGCTGTCCCACGTCACCCAGCCGGTGCTGGTGATGGGCGGCAGCAGCGACCGGCTCGCCACCGCGGAGAACGTCCGCAAGCAGTACGAGCTGCTCACGGCCTCCACCGATCGGACGCTCCACATCTTCGGCCGCGATCGAGGGGACAAGATGGACTATGGCCACGGGGACCTCATGTTCGGCACGGGAGCGCCGAATGAGGTCTACCCACTCATCCGCACGTGGTTGGAGGCTCGGGCCACGCCTCTGCCCGCCTTGGTGGATCAGCCCGTACCGTCGCCCACGCTGCCGGCCTGAGGTTCCGCTCCTGCGCTCACCAGCGCACGGGCAGCGAGTCGAAGCCACGGAACACCAGGCCGCGAAGCTGGTGCTCATAGAAGAGCTGGGTGCGGGCGGCGCTCAGGCGCGGATCCCTGAAGCAGGCGGCCACATCCTCGTGCCGGGTCATGGGCGCTGCCTTTCGTGTGGGGTGGAGCTGGGAACGGGAGAGGCCACCTCGATGCAGGGGGCCGAGAGTCCTCGGCGATCTTCTGTGTTGAGACGCTCCAGGTGAACCTTCGTCGCTCCCTCACATTCCGCCCAGACAAGCCCCTCGGCCATTCCGCTCGCGGTGAGCGCATCCGCCCACACCTCGCCGTCCCGAAGCACCGCCAGCGCCGTCCCCTTCGTGTCACGCACCTCGAGCCCCACCGCCTTCACCCGTGCAAGGCTCTCCACCACCAGCCCCGCCAGCTTGCACCCGGACAGCGTCACGTCGCGCAGCGTCACCTCCGCCCCCTGGGCCGCCAGCACCCCCGCGCCGAGCGCCTCGCGCACCTGGACACCCTCGAGCTCCGCCTCCACTCCGCGCAGGTGCAGGCCATCCCCCGTGTAGCCCTCCTTCGCGCGCACCCGGGTGATGGTGCCGTTGCGCGCGCGCAGCTTCCCTCGGGTGGCCAGCACGCCATAGGCGTCCACGTCGTCCACGCGGAAGTCCCTCACCTCCAGGTCCGAGTCCACGAGCTGCAGCGCCCCGAAGCTGCCGCTCCGGCTCACCTGGATGTCCACCAGCCGCCCTGTGGACCGGGTGAGCCCCAGCCCCGCGCGCTCCGCCCGCAGCGAGGTGAACCCCCGCACCTCCAGCTTCGCGGCGTAGCTGGCCAGCCCGTACTCGTGGCCGATGACCAGCCCGTCTTCGATCTCGAGCGTCCCCTCTCGCACCAGCAGTCCCGGCCCCCGCCCCTGCTCCACCGTCACCCGCCGCAGCCGGACCCGCCCACCCCCCTGCTCGAGCGCAGTCACCGCCCCCTGGAAGACAACCTCCTCCAGCACCGCCTCGGCGCCCCCGATCGCGTAGACCCCTCGGCTCCAGGGCCCCAGGAAGGTGCTCCCCTTCACCTCCGCGCTCACCGCCCCCTCCAGCGCGATGCCCACCGCCTCCGAGAGGCTCGCCTCGAGCTGGACCCGCTCCGCCACCAGTCGGCCACCCGGCGTCAGATGCACCGCCCCCTCCCGCTGCCCGCTGAATGCCACGCGATCAAGTTTCAGCGCCCCCGCCGTCTTCACCCCCCACCCCCCTCCCTGCACCGCCAGCCGCTCGAGCGTGGCACCCGCCTCCATCCGCACCACGGGCTCCCGGCCCTCCACGTAGAGCACCGTGCTCTCCCCCTCCCCCACCACCCGAGCGCCCTCCGGGAGCAGAAAGGGGCCCGCGTAGAGCCCTCGAGCGACGTGCACGGTGGGGGCGGGACGCACGGCCAGTCCCTCCGCCAAGGTCCGGAAGGGCCGCTCCCGCGTGCCTTCCCCGGAGTCCCCCCGTGCCCCATCTACCCACACCTCCGTCCCCCGAGGCGCCTGCCCCGGGGACGAGGGGGGGGGCAGAGAGGACGAGCGGCAGCCGGCGATCACCAGCAGCGCGAGGACGAGGGGGCGTGGGCTCATGAGGGCCTCGACTCTAGCCCACCCCATCCATGCCACCGGATCAGCGAACGTGCGTAAGCGATCGAAACAACACAGAAAACCCAGCTCATCCGATCACAATCCCTCTCAATGCATCACAAGCGGCGCGTGAGACGTTGCATCGAATTCGCGATCATTTCCTCTCTACGCCTCCTGTATCAGCCGTCAAAAATCCAGTGTTCAAGCCAATTTTCAGAGGCGGGGTGCAGGTCTATCATTGACAGGGAAAAGAGCGATTTGTTACCAACCGCAACCAGGTTGCGGCTCAGCGCAAGACAACCGTAGATGGAGGGGCGAATGACCAAGGCAGAGCTCGTGGAGGTGGTGGCTGCGCAGTCCCGCCTGACGAAGAAGTCGGCGGCGGAGATCATCGACATCGTCTTCAGCAACATTGGCAAGGCGGTGAAGCGGGATGCGCGCTTCAGCTACCCGGGCTTTGGAACCTGGTCGGTGCGCTCTCGCAAGGCGCGGAAGATCCGCAACCCGCAGACCAACGAGATGATGAAGCTCAAGGCCTCGAAGACCATCGGGTTCCGCCCGGCCAAGGAGCTGAAGAACTCGCTGTAGTCCGGGCTCCCATCCCGAAGCGCTCGCCAGGGCTCTGGCACGCTCCGGCGGCCCATCCTCAGGGGCGTCGTCCTGCCGGGCGGCGCCCCTGCTGCTTTGCGGGAGGCGACGTCTCCTGGAGCGACGCGGAGCTGAGCTCCACCGAGCTGTCCACCCCTCGCTCCAGATCATCGATCGGATCCCTCGGCCGGCCGTCCTTCCACAGCTCGAAGTGCAGGTGCACGCCCGTGGCCAGCCCCGTGTCCCCCGCCAGGCCCACCAGATCCCCTCGCTCGAGGATCTCGCCCGGCTCCACCATCACCCGCGCGAGGTGGCTGTAGCGGGTGGTGACCCGCGCGGCGTGCTGGACCTCCACCTGATAGCCATAGTTCCCGTTCCACCCGGCGTTGAGCACCACCCCTGGGGCCGCGGCGAACACCCCCTGGCCCCGCCTCGCGGCGAGATCGATCCCCAGGTGATCCCTCAGCTCTCCGAGGATGGGGTGCGCCCGCTCCCCGAAGTGGCTCGTCACGGACACGGGGGAGATGGGCCAGGAGAAGCGTGGCACCTCGCGGACCGTCGTCACCATCAACCGGCGCACCTCGGACATGCGCACCGAGAGCTGCGTGACGCGCTTGATCACGGAGTCAGCGAGCACCTCGGGGATGTCCCCGTAGGTCCGCGCGTCCTCCTCCAGCTCCGCCTCCAGCGTCACCCGGGCGCGGATGACGTCCAGTGAGGAGGTCTTCTCCGCGGGGCGCTCCAGGAAGGAGTCGAGGGCCCCCGTCACGGCCTCCCAGTTCTCGGCCTGCTCGGAGGGCATGGGGCTGCCTCGCTTCACCTGGCGGCGGTACTCCCGGGCCTGGTTCACGAACGAGGCGAGCGCGGCCTGCAGCTCCGGCGAGGTGCGCGCCGTGGGCAGATCCTTTCCGGGCGCCTTCAGCTTTCGCGACTTGTGGCGCAAGCGGACGGGCGCCGTGGCAGGGGCAGCGGTGGGCTCCAGAGCCTGGGGAGCCGGCCCGAAGGCCTCATCGAAGCTGAGCTTGCTCTCCGCGCGCGGAGTGGCGCACGCAGCGAGCAAGGCAATCACCGAGAGGGCAACGAGGCGTAGCACGGCCCCGGGAGCCTACCACGACCGCTCCTCCGTCAAGATTCCAGGGCCCGGCGGATCCGGGAGAGCGCCTCGTCGATATCGGCGGCCGAGACGTCCAGGTGGCAGACCAGGCGCGCGGAGTACCGGCCCGTGGCATTGAAGAGGACCCCCAGGGGAGCCAGCCGCGAGACCATTTCACTCGCTGGACGCGTGAACTCCACCAGGAGGATGTTGGTCTCCACCCGGGAGGGATCCACCACCTTCACCCCGGCCAGCTCCGCGAGCCCCGCCGCCAGCCGGCGCGTGTGGGCGTGATCCTCGGCCAGCCGCTCCACATGGTGCTCCAGCGCATGGAGCGCCGCGGCGGCCAGGATTCCCGCCTGCCGCATGCCGCCCCCGAGCCGCTTCCGGAGCCGCCGCGCCTCGCGGATCAGCGCCGCCGAGCCCGCCAGCGCCGAGCCTACCGGCGCTCCCAGCCCCTTGGAGAAGCAGACAGAGGTGGTGTCCGTCAGCTTCGCCCAGGAGGCCGCCGGGGTGCCCGTGGCCACCTGGGCATTGAAGAGGCGCGCTCCATCCAGGTGCACGGCCAGCCCCGCCTTGCGGGCCACCTCCACCACGGCCTGGAAGCGCTCCAGCGGCCACACCGTCCCGCCTCCTCGGTTGTGGGTGTTCTCCAGCGACAGCAGCCGCGAGCGCGGGGCGTGCACGTTCTCCCCGCGGGCCGCCGCCGCCACCTGCTCCGGCGTCACCAGGCCATGCTCGCCCGGCAGCGGCTGCGGCTGGATGCCCCAGAGGGCCGAGACCGCGCCGCCCTCGTATTGGAGGATGTGGCTGCCAGCCTCGGTGATGACCTCGTCCCCCTGGCGGCAGTGCAGGCCCATGGCAATCTGGTTGGCCTGCGTGCCCGAGGGGACGAACAAGGCCGCCTCCAGCCCCAGCCGCTCGGCGGTCCGCTGCTCGAGCCGGTTCACCGTGGGGTCCTCTCCATACACGTCATCCCCCACCTCGGCCTCGGCCATGGCGCGGCGCATGGCGGGCGTGGGCTTCGTCACGGTGTCGGAGCGGAAGTCGATGGGCTTCATGTTTTCCTACCTGGTGGGTGGGATCCCTCTTCTAGGACGAGGGCGGTTATGTCATACAGCCAAGGCGTGGGACGCGAGACTACCGAGGCGAAGCGGCTGCGGGCCATTGAAGTGCTGGACCGGCTGGGCACCGAGATGCCCGAGGTCCGCATCCAGCTGGATTACCACACCCCGCTGGAGTTGCTGGTGGCCGTCATCCTGTCCGCGCAGTGCACGGACAAGCGGGTGAACCTGGTGACACCCGCGCTCTTCCAGCGCTTCCCCGACGCGCGAGCCTATTCCTCGGTGAAGCCCGAGCTCGTCGAGCCCTACATCCAGACGTGCGGCCTGTACCGGAACAAGGCGAAAAACATCGTCGCGGCGGCCAAGGCGCTGGTGGCCGAGCATGGCGGCGAGGTGCCTCGCTCCCGGGCGGCGCTGGAGAAGCTGCCGGGTGTGGGGCGCAAGACGGCGGGGGTGGTGTGCATCCACCTGGGGGGGGATGCCGCCTTCCCCGTGGACACGCACGTGAAGCGGCTGGCCTACCGGCTGGGCTTCACGCGGCAGGAGGACCCGGACAAGGTGGAGGAGGATCTCCAGGCCCTGGTGCCTCCCGAGCGCTGGATGACGGGCCACCAGCTCCTCGTCTGGCACGGGCGGCGCACATGCTTCGCCCGCAGCCCCGCCTGTGAGCGCTGCGTCGTGGCAGCGCTGTGCCCTCGGCGCGGCGTGAAGCAGGCTAGGCCGACGGACGCTGATCGCGCTCGGACTTGAGGCGCTTCATCCGCTTGCGGATGATCTCGCGCTTGAGCGAGGAGACGTGGTCCACGAAGACGGTGCCGTTCAGGTGGTCCGCCTCGTGCTGCACCGCGATGGCCAGCAGCCCCTCGCACCGGAGCGTCTGCTCCTGCCCCTCCGGATCGAGGAACTTCACGGTAACGACGGCGGCGCGGTCCACATCCTCCGCCTCGCCGGGGATGGACAGGCACGCCTCGGCGAACGTCGTCTCCCCCTCCATGGCGATGATTTCCGGGTTGATCATCGCCAGGGGCTTGGACTCGGGCTGCCGGGGCGTGGTGTCCAGGACGATGACGCGCTGCAGGACGCCAATCTGCGGGGCCGCGAGGCCCACACCGTCAGCGGCGTACATCGTCTCGAACATGTCCTTCACCAACGCGCGGGTGGCGTCATTCACCTTTGCCACCGGCTTGGCCGTCTGCTTCAGGATGGGATCGGGCCAGATCAGGATCTCACGAACCATAGGCCCCCTCTTAACGCTCCTGGACCGGGCGAGCAACCCGGGTTGACGCCGGGCGTTACCTGTCCTGTGGCCCCCCGGACGGGCCGACGAGCCATCCCCGGAAGCGGGTGTCGGGTACCTGACCGCGGAGGCGGTGGAGCACCCGCTTGAACTGGGCGTAGACGCGGAAGAAGCGCTCCACCCCCACGCGCTCCCGCTCTCCGAGCGGCCTGCCACTGCAGATGACCTTGGGGTCGCCCCGGCCCGCGTCGATGAAGTCCACCACCCCCACCACAGGGACGCGGAGACGCTCGCCCCGGCGCAGCCGGGGACCGAGCACCACCACATCCAGCGGGTCCCCATCGTCCGAGACGAACCCGGGGATGCAGCCATAGTTGTAGGGGCACGGCAGCGGGGAGATGAAGTCCACGCGCCCGTCCGACCGCCACTTCACCCAGGAACCGCGGGGCGTCTCGATGAGGACCTCGGGCTCGCTCGAGAGCCCAGGGAGTGGAGAGGACTCGGGCAGAGGAGCCATGGGCCCCTCAGTCCAGCAGGTTGCGGGCGTACTCCGCCCGGAGCCTGTCGTCGGCGAGCGCGCGCGCAGCCTCGGCCAGCAGGTCGCGGACCTGCTGGGCGCGGTACTGGAGCGAGGCGTCGGGATGCCCCGCGAACCGCAGCGGGTGGAACTCCGTGGAGAGCCGCTCGAAGGCGCGCTTCACCTCCTCGCTCCCCGCCGTGCGCGCCAGCCCCAGCACCGTGAAGTAGTCCGCCTCCTGGACCTCCTCGAACTTGGCCTCGAGCCGACGGATGTCCAGCTCCGGCGGTAGCTCGCCCGTGGGCTCGGCCACGAGCCGCAGTGCCACAAGCCCCAGCACCCTCGCCACGGCGAAGGTCTTGAGCACCGTCTCCTGCGGCAACCCCGCGCCCAGCAGCAGCTCCTCGATCGTCCGCTCCCCGTCCACCTTCGCCAGCAGCTGGAGCTCGCGCGCGGAGAGCCCGAAGCCCTCGGGCGCTTGCCCCGCGTCCCCGCGCGCCACCACAGCGCGCAGCCCGCCCACCTGCGTCACGAAGGACTCCACGGAGAGGGAGTTGCGCAGCGCCTCGGCCAGCAGGTGCTGGGGTGGACGCGTGGCCGCCGCGAGCGCTACCTCGTGAGGCGGCGGCTCCTCCGCTACGCGGTAGAGAGAGGAGGGCTCAGCGAAGGCGTCGAGGAAGACCTGCTCGGTGTAGCGCTGCACGAGCGGCACGGACTCGGCCTCTCGCAGGTACCCTCGGCCTCGCAGCGCGTCCAGCAGCGCGCTCGTGGAGGCGGCGCGCACCAGCCGCAGCTCGTGCTCCTGGCGTGTGTCGATGAGCCCGTCCCGGCGCGCGCGGTCGATCAGGGTCTCTCCCGGCGCCGAGGAGAGCGCGCCCACGAGGCTCCCTCTCCGCAGCCAGAGGATGCGCAGGGCCTCGTCCGTCTTGAGCTCCAGGCGCACCTCGGCGCGCCCCTCGCAGAGCCGAAGGAGAAGGTTGGCGAGCCCCTCCTGCGTCACGCTGCCGGCCCGAGGGACGTGTACCCGGGGCTGTCCGGGTGCCTCGATCTGGAGGACCGCGGACTGCATCCGGGCCGCCAGATCCTCGGCTTCAGCACGCGCCTTCGCGACCGACTCGGCCTCGCGGCGCGCTGCGTCCTCGGCCTCGCGGAGCGTTCGCTCGGAGGTGGCAAGCCGCTCGGCGGCCTCGACCTCCACCCGGACCGTCTCCGCGGCCATGCGCCCGAGCTCCTGGGACAGCCGCTCACGCTCGCCACGCTCTCGGGCCAACGCCGCTTCCAGCCGGGCGAGCTGCTCCTGGAGCTGCCTCTCGCGCCCGGCGGCCTCGTCCTTCTCCTGGCTCGAGGTCTCCTCGGCACTTCGCGCTTGAGCCTTCCAGTGAGCCAGTTCCTCGGATGCGCGAGCGGCTTGAGCCTCCGCCTCCGCCTGGAGGCGCTCCAACTCCTCCCGCGTCTCGGCCACGGCCTGGGTACGGGTCTGGAGCTCGGCCGTGAGCCGGGCCTGCAGCTGCTCTCGCGCCTGGGCCTCCGCGCCTACCCGCTCCTCGGCACCCGCCTGGGATTGCGTCACCTCCCGGAGTCTCTCCTCGGCTTCGGCCTGGGCACGCTCCGCTTCCTCCGCACGGCCCTCCGCAGCGGCCCGGGCCTGCCGCTCCTGTTCTGCACGGGCCTCCGCCTCCGCGTGGCTCTGACGCTCCTGCTCGGCACGCACCTGGGCCTCATCCCGCGCCTGCCGCTCGGCTTCAGCGCTGGCCTCTGCCTTGGCACGCGCCTGCCGCTCGGCTTCAGCGCTCGCTTCTGCCTCGGCACGTGCCTGCCGCTCCGCTTGAGCGTTGGCCTCTGCCTCAGTACGCGCCTGCCGCTCGGCTTCAGCGCTGGACTCCGCCTCGGCCCTGCGGCGCCGCTCCGCCTCGAAACGCGCCTGCGCCTCTTCACGAGCGCGCGCCTCGGCCTCGGCTCGAGACTCCGCCTCCGCACGTGTCAGAGCAGCTACCTGGGTCCGTGCCTCCACTTCGGTCCGGGAGAGGGACTCTGCCTCGGCCTGGGCTTCCGCCTCCGCGCGCGCCAGGGCTTCCTCTTCGGCGCGGGCCTCCGCTTCGGCTCGCCCTAGGGCTTCCGCCTCCGCACGAGCCTCGGCCTCCTGACGCGCTCGCGCCTCCTCCTCCGCTCGCGCCTCTGCCGCCTGGCGCGCCGCCTCCGCCGCCTCTGCACGAGCCTCGGCGTCCTTGCGAGTCTGCGCCTCCGCCTCTGCTCGCGCCTCCGCCGCAGCTCGTGCCTCCGCCTCCGCCTCTGCTCGCGCCTGCGCCTCCGCTCGCGCCTGCGCCTCGGCCTCTGCTCGCGCCTCCGCCTCCTGGCGCGCTCGCCCCTCCGCCTCGGCCCGCGCGTCCGACTCGCTTCGCGCATGGAGCGTCGCGCTCACTCGAGCCTCGGTCGCCGCCCTTGCCTTCGCCTCCCGCTGCAGCCGGGCCTCCATCTCCGCCCGCTTCTGCTCCTCCTCGCTCGCACGCTCCTCGGCCTTGCTCCGGGCGAGCGCCTCCGCCTCCGCACGTACCTGCGCGTCGAACCGCGACAGCTCCTCCGCGCTGACCCGAGCCTCGATCTCGGCCCGAGCTGCCTTCGCGCGAGACTCCGCCTCGGTCTGCGCATGGGCCGCCACCTCGGCCCGAGCCTCTGCCTCGGCCCGGCGCTGCACCTCGGCCTCCGCACGCGCCTCCGCCTCGGTCTGCGCATGGGCAGCGATCTCCGCCTGCGCCTCCGCCTCCCTGCGCTTCCGGGACTCCTCCTGGGCACGCCCCTCCAGCTCGGCCCGGAGGCGGCTCTGCTCGCTCGTCTCCGTCTGCAGCGCCACCACCTGTGCCTGGAGGCGGGCCAGCTCCTCCTCCTGCGCCTGGAACCGCGACTCCTTCGCGCGCGCCGCCTCGGCCTCGGCCTCCATGGCCTTGCGGCGCTTCTCCTCCTCCGCACGGGCCTTGGCGATCGCGGCCTCACGCCCGCGGAACTCCATCACCCACCGCTCCGCTTCGGCGCGGAGTCGGGCCTCGTGCTCCTTCTCCTTGGTCAGCGCCGCGACCCGGGCCTTCAGCTCCTCCGCCTGCTGCTCGGCCGCCCGCCGCAGTTCCTCTTCCGCCCGCCGCAGCGCCTCCTCCCGCGCTCGCGCCGCCTCCGCCTCCCCCTGCGCCGCCTCCGCCAGGGCCCGGGCTGCCTCCGCCTCGGTCCGGAGCTCGGCCTCCCGCTCGAGCTCACCCTGGAGCGACTCCGTGCGGCTCCGCTCCACCACTGCCGCGTGCTCGGCCTGCAGACGGAGGACGGACTCCATCTCCAGCTCCGCCCGAGCCGCCCGCATCAGCTCGCGAGAAGAGTCGTCACTCGCGGGCTCCGCCGTCCCCTCCTGAGCCGACTCATCCACCTCTTCCACAGGGGGAGCCGGCAGGTCATCCGCCACGGGCGGTGGCGTGATGTCCGGCACGAACTCATCCAGCGGCTGCGACGTCAGCTCCTCCGACACCGAAGGCTCCGCCGGCGCAGCCCCTGGCTCCACCCACTGCAGGGAGTGCGTGGCCTCCTCCTCCGGCTCCTTCGGGAGAGGCGTGCCGAACTGGACCCAGCGCGCCGTCCGCTCCATCTGCTCCTGCATCGAAGCTCCTGGAGCGTCCCCGAACCGAGCCCAGCGCGCCGTCCGCTCCATCCGCTCCTGCAGCGTGGAGGGCCCCTCCCCGAACCGGGCCCAGCGCGCCGTCCGCTCCATCCGTTCCTGCACCGTCGGCTCGGGCTGTTCCGGCTCCTCGCCTCCCCCCATCACCACCGACGGGGGAGCTTCTTCCGTCACGGCCGCCAGTGCTCCACTTTCTCCACGCAGCGCACGCAGCTCGGCCTCGGCCGCCGCGAGCGCTCTCGCCCTTGCATCATCCCCTGCCGGAACATCAAAGAAGCCCTCATCCCCCAGTTGGGGCGCCACGGCCACCGGCTCCTCGGGGGCCGCTGCTTCCGCGGGCGTCTCCTCTGCCACGGGCGGCGCCGGCGATGGCACGCTCTTCGCCGCCAGCTCCTCCTGCTCGCGCGTGAGTGCCGCGTCGATCTCGAGCTGAGCCAGGCGCGCGGCTTCGGCCCGGACCTCCTCCTCCACACTCCCGCCCGCTGCGCGCGCTTCCTTGCCGAGTCCCGCCCAACCTTCCACACGAGACTTGCCCGTCTCGGACTCCTGCGCGCCGCCCTCCGAGAGAGAGAACGCATCCTCCGCGGGCACGGAGACGAACGACTCGCCCGGATCCGTCTTCGGGACAGAGGGCTCCGCGGCGAAGCTCTCCTCGGGAGCCTCGGAAGCGGCAAGCGAGGACATCGCCTCCTGCTTCCGGCGCCGCCGCTCGGCAGCCTCGCTGCGCACCTCCTCCTCCATGCGCCGCAGCTCTTCCTCATCGACATCACCGCCCGCAGCCGGCGCGGGCTCGGCCGCGATGGGCTCTGCCGTGGGCTCGGCCGCCATGGGCTCTTCCGCGGGCTCGGCCGCCATGGGCTCTTCCGCGGGCTCGGCCGCTAGAGGCTCCGGTACAGGCTCGGCCGCCACGGGCTCCAGCGCGAGCTCGGCCACGATGGGCTCCGGCGCGAGCTCGGCCGCCATGGGCTCCGGCGCGGGCTCAACGGCCACTGGCTCCGGCTCAGGCTCAGCCAGAGGCTCGGCGGCCGCCGGATCCTGGACGGTGATCTCCTCGGCCGCGGAGAAATCCACGCTCCCTGCCGAGGCCTCGACGGTGACGGACTCCTGCGCCATCGACAGGCCGGTGTCCGCCTCCAGGTCCATCGGGTCCATCAGGACCGGATCTCCCGATACGGCCCGCGCCTCCTGCTCGGTGACGGGCTCGGTGCCGACAAACGTGAACGCGGCGCCCGCCTCCTGCGCTCCAGGGGGCTCCGGCTCCGGCGCAGCAGCAGGCTGAGCAGCGAGGCTCGTCTCCAGCGAGGCCACCGCCTCGGCCTCCACCTCCTGGTGAGTCTGCTCGAAGGCCGCGTCCATTGCCTGGACCGCTTGCCGTGCCCGCTGCTGCTCATCCTGGGAAGCCCTGCTCTGCGCGCCCGCCGTCTCCGTCCCCCAGTCCACCTGCGGCGCCACCCCCATCTCCCCGAAGAGGGCATTGGCCAGCGCGGGGTTGCTCCGCTCCGAGGGAGGAGGAACCTGCCACGGATCGGTCTCGGGCAAGGCCTCGGCCTGGGGAACCGCGAGGGTGTGGGCCTCCTGGATCCGCCAGTCCTCCGCTTGCGTGGGGCCATTCACCATCACGCCCACGGTCTGGATGAAGCCAGGCGGCTCCAGCGGCACGGAGGCCACGGGCAGGCTGTAGCCTGGAATGGGCTCTCCCAGCAGCAGCACCCGCGCCTGGTGACCCTCTGGGTGCTGGGCCAGCTCCTCCAGCACCAGCTGCCCCCGGCCGCCCTCGACTCCCGACGCCAGGATGATGAGCGAGGGCTGGTAGTGCCCGAAGGCGATCAGGGCATCCGCGACGGAGGTAGCGAGGATGACCTCGTGCCCCTCCCGTGAGAGCAGCCGACGGACGGTGGCAATGGTGGCGATGTCGTCGTGGACGAGGAGGACCGGGGCGGCCATGGAAGCCGCCTGAGTCTACAGCATGGCCCCGGGATCCACGTCGATCGTGACCTTGACCCCTGACGGAATGTCCTCCAGCTTCACCTCCAGGCGGGCAAGCAACGGGGACAGCGCCGCATGGGTGGGCCCCTTCAGGAGGAGCTGCCACCGCGTCCGGCCTCGGAGGCGGGAGATGGGCGCCAGCGCCGGCCCCAGCATGCGCACCCCGGCAGAGGGGGGTGGCATCCGCCGGGAGAGGAAATCTCCAAGCATCCGAGCCACACTGGCCGTCTGCTCCGGGTGCTCGCCTTCAATCCGGACGGCCGTCATCCGGGAGAAGGGGGGGTAGGCCAGGGCATGGCGCCACTCCAGCTCCTGCTGGGCAAAGCCCTCGAAGTCATGGGCGAGCACCCGCTTCACCGGCTCGGAGTCCGGGTTGTACGTCTGCACCAGCACCCGGCCGGGATCCTTCCCCCGCCCGGCCCGGCCGGACACCTGCGTGAGCAGGTGGAAGGTGCGCTCGGCGGCGCGGAAGTCCGGGATGGCCAGGGAGGTGTCCGCCATGACCACGCACACCAGGGTGACGCCCGGGAAGTCATGGCCCTTGGCCACCATCTGCGTGCCGACGAGGATGTCGAGCTCCCGGCGGGCGAAGGCGGCCAGCAGCTCGGTGACGCGCTCGCCGCTGGTGGCCGCGTCCCGATCC
>Ga0190275_10001288_pt1 | contig 18846 bp, 18 predicted proteins | sample Popmic550T_FD_133745 | JGI IMG/M metagenome (GOLD analysis project Ga0190275, IMG submission 133745) | Populus adjacent soil microbial communities from riparian zone of Yellowstone River, Montana, USA - 550 T | ecosystem: Environmental > Terrestrial > Soil > Riparian zone > Trees stand | place...
CTCTTCAGTTACACGGGAACACCCATCCACAACTCGGTGAAGCGGCTAGGGCCCAGCCTCGATGTGCGCGGCGAGAACGGCCAGATCGTGGCGCCTCCATCGCTCCATCGGAGTGGCCGGCGTTACCGCTGGAAGGTGAGCCCTGTGGATGTGCCGCTAGCCTCGTTGCCCGAGGTCTGGGCTGCCGCCATTCTCGAACTCGCGCAGGCGGCTCCACCACCGAAGTCCCGTGAGCATGAAATCACTCCACGTCGCCGACAGGGTGCTCATCGTGCCCCGGTGTCTGTGGAGGCGGGCAAGGCGCTGCTCTGGCGGATGCTCAACCAGCCGCTCATCAAATGGATGTGCGAATACCCCAATGACGTGCCGCGGGAAGTGTGGCGGGGAGTCGCGGTGAACCTTTGCGCTGCGGCCGAGGATGACCCCGAACTTCTCGAAGTGGCGCGCCGGAGATTCCACGTCGTGTCAGAGGATTACAGGCGCTATAGCGCGCGGGAGTGCGACCACCTCTTCGACGACGCTATCAAATCCTTGCAGACGCATGGCCCCATGCGGTTCTCCACCATGGTGATCGCCGGAGCGCCGGAGGTGGTGTGTGTCGGGGGGACAGCCCTTATCGACGCCGCTCGGAATCAGAAGCTGTAGTAACAAAAAACCCCGGCGATAGGACGCCGGGGCAATTCACAACCCAAGAAGGACAACGAAATACCATGAATAAGTATAGTGAAAAAATGGAAACCCTTCAATCTATGCTGGGTCCACCGAACCCGCCTCCTCCGCTGTTGCCCATGGCACGCTTTCTCAAAGCCATGCGCGTGGTGAAGTCGGATCCCATCGTGGCGCAGCTGCGCCTTCGGCAGGACGCGTGGAAGAGCCGCAAACTCAGTCGCCTCGTCGCCGAGACCATCGCCGTGGAGACGCAGGATGCGCCGGAGCTGGGGCGCAAGCTGTGCCATTGGATCCTGCGCCCGAACATGAGCCGTCCCGGTGCTCAGCGGCCATGGCCGCACGTGGGCACTGCACATTGCGACTCGGTGTACGACGCTGCGCTGAAGGCGGTGGAGGCTGCGAAGAAGAGCGGTAGTCTGCGAGCCCTTCGGCGCTTGTCCCATCTCGATGAGGAGTTCGCAGTCCTGGGGATCTGTCTTCCCCATGCGAGAGCTCGTGGCTCTCCCGGAGAACGGATCGCCGAGGTGTTTAACACCAAGGGCAAGTCCCAGGCGGAGGAGGCTGAGGAAACCATTCTCGACTACAAGCCGCAGGACTTCCTCTTCGACGCGACGGCGAACCAGTGGTACCAGTGTGACGCTCGTGGTGAATGGCTGGGGCCCTACAACGACACGGCCTTCTCGATGCGGTTGCTCAAGTTGGGATTGCCGCGCTCCCATCAGGACAACTTCAAGTCCCAGGTGCCGCAGTACGATCGAGCCGAGCCGCTCTTCGATACCGAGGCAGAATTTGTGGTGCGACACGGGGCCGGAATTCGCAACACCTACGAGAAGACCACCCTCGTACCTGAAGCCGGTCGGTGGCCCGACATCAGCCAGGTGCTCCTTAATCTGGTGGGAGGTAACCGCGAGCACTTCGCGTTCCTGGTGGACTGGATTGCTGCTCCTCTCCAAACACTTCACCTTTACGGAAGGCCACAGAAGATGCGGACGGCCATCGTTCTCCATGGAGACGAGGGAGCGGGGAAGGGGACTCTGGAGCGCATCCTGAAACTCCTCTACGGCTCCTGGAACGTCGCGGTGTTGGGACAGAACGCCTTGGAGAGCCGCTTCCACGAGCAGCTCATCGACAAGCTCTTCGTGGTGGCTAACGAGGTGATCTCGTCGACAAATCGGTCAGCCGAGACCCAGAACCTGCTGAAGCCGTGGGTGACGGACGACGAGATTCCTCTGGAGGGGAAGCACAAAGCGGCCACGAAGGCAGCCAACCGCTTCAACATCATGTTCACCTCCAACGACGAGAAGCCCGTCATCGTGCCGAAGAAGGATCGTCGCTACACCGTCTTCAAGACGGGTCCCATCCTCCCGCAGAAACTCAGCGATGCGGTGTACGCAGACCTCGACGGGCCGCAGCTCCAGGTTGCCGGCTTCTTCGAGTACCTGCTGCGCCGCAAGGTGAAGGTGAAGGTGGGGCAGGTGCTCGATACCGAGGCCCGCCGCGAGGTGCAGGCGGCAACGGCTTCCTCTGACGAGAAGTTCGTCGCGGCCCTCAAGGAGCAGGGATGGTGGGCTCTGAGCGCGCCGTGGGCCGAGGCTCAGCGGCCGAAGCACTTGGAGGACAAGACCTTCAACCAGGTGGTGGAAAAAACAAATGAGGGGGAGGCCATCCTCGCCAGCCGCCTCAAGGAGGTGTACCAGGACTTTTGCCGCCGCAATGCCCTCAAGCCGCGCGAGCCGGCGCAGCTGGGCAAGACGCTCAAGGCGGAGGTCCCTAGCGCGCGGTCCAAGCCGAAGAAGCTTGGGCCCGTACCACACCAGATGTGGTTCGGCCTGCCAATGATGCCGCCGACGATGGATGCGGACGTCATCCCGTTGCCAATCACGTCGAGCCCCGCGGCCAACACGGGGCAGATCGAGACATCGTCGACTGAGGCCCCTGCTTCGGGAGGAGGACTGCACGCCAGACCGGCTATGGACGACGGTGACTTCGGGGCTGGCGTCGCATAGGCCCTCGAGTCGCTCGTAGTTGGGCGCCCTGGGCTGTTCTGCTGGGGCGCCCTTCTTGTTGAAGGGGAGAGTGGGGTTCCCTTGCCGTTTGGCAACGAAGACACGTGGTCCCACCTGCGCCAAGGCAGTCGTGAAGGAGCTTGGCGAGGCTCTGGGGCACATTCCGGGCCTCGATCACGGATAGAGTGCCCTATGGGACTGTGAGGGAATTCGAGTCACTCGTCAGCATCTCGACCGAACTCGAGCCCGAGCTGCTTGTCACCCCGGTTCACGCCTTGGCCTTCACCCGAGGGAACATGCATCACCGGAAAGAGGAACTCCCCATCAGGGTCATGCTGGCGGAACCTTGTGAGGGCAAGTTCCCGCGAGCGCACCGCGTAGCAGTAGACGCAGCCGTGGGGGCAGGTGTCGTAGTCGCCTATGTCCTGCGAATAATAACATCCGCATTCCTTGCGTCCACCCTTAACCTTGGCATTTACGAATCGACCAGCCACCTCGCCAAGTCGCCGTGCATCGACACAGCGTGCCTCTGGTGTACCCTCTACTAGCAAGCTAGGTTGGGAACACACGGTCAGCGTCATTCCTCGTGCAGAGGCCATCGCAGAGAGGTCCCTCAAGAGTTGTTGCTTCACTTCCTGAGGAGGGTCCTCCCAGGTGAAACCATGTTCCCGGGCTGCGGTGTTCGTGTTGTGGAGTGTCTTCTTGTAGATCTGGGCGAAAGATACGACAACCTCATCCGTCACCCCTTCAAGTTGCGCAGCCAATTCCTCGAAGTTTCGGCGATGGAAATCCAGGTCCGTCAGCGAAGTAAACAGGATGGTGTCATAGCGCCAGACTCCCACCTTCGAACCATATTCTGCTGAGATCGCCTTGAGATGCTGAACTGACTGCTTCGCATCTACGACCCGCTCTTCTAGCGCACGCGGGTAGCTGTTGATCGTGTATTGGATGACGAAAGGATAACCGCGCTTGTGGACTTCTCGCAGTTCTTCCAGGAATGGACCAACGTTCTTGGTCCAAAACACGATGCCATCGACGTCCTCGCGGCGCAAAGAGATGGTGGAGACCTGGTGCCGATTGAACGGGTTGACCATCTTGCAGTAGCCAGCCCGGATTCGATTCAAGAACCAGCGCCCGTAGAATGCTGGGATGTCGGTCTTGTAGCTGGCAGAGATGATCAAGAAAGCTCCTTAAGTCTTCTGCGCTGCCAAGTAGAATGCTGTTGGGATTCGGCCCTGGGGAGTTTGCCTCCAGAACTTGGTGCGCGGAGTTTGTCCTATTTTCTTTGGATAATCGCCCAGATGCTTGTCGACCTGATCCTCACTATCGAGAGTGCCCTTCTCAAATATAGGGGATTCCGTGAGCATGAATCCTGCACTGGGAAGCACCGTGAGTAGCCAATCGTTGATGCGATTTGAGTATTCCTTGCGGTCGACAAAAACAAGGGCTGCATCATCGTCACTCTTCTTGGCTATGAGTTTGAGGGCCGCGGCAATGTCGTCCAGGCTCTCAAGATTCTCAGATATCACATAGTTGAAAATCACGAGATCCATAGTCTTCAGAAGCCAGGCGAAGTCGCTATATGACTTCTTCTTGGTTATATCCAGTGGGTAGAAATTGTGCGCAATAAGGGGGGCGTCAAAACTGCCTGACTTTCCTTCTTCCTTTAGGATTGATTCGGCTTGATTCGCTAGTTGCCCCCACGATTCACCCCACTGAGGAACGAGATCGAAGATCGTGAATTCAATGCGCTCTGGCATGAACTTCTTGGGCTTGGCGGTTCTGACGAGGAATTTGACTAGCCCGAGGAGCTCCGAACCTGGACCACCGCCGATGGAGCATACGCGAAGCTTCTTGCCTGCGCGCGCCTTTAGCACCTTGTTGGTTGCGTCGATGTGGGTCAAGGCTCTCTCGAAGAGGGTGGCATTCGCGGCGACGTGTTTGTAGAGGTACGCGAGCCTGCATAGTGGATCGTTGTAGGCGATGACGGGATCATCCTCGTAGTGCTGCTTCGCCATCTCTTGCAGGTGCTCCCCCATTTTTGCACAGATGCTGTCAATGGACTGGCCCATGTCCTGTGAATAGGAGTCAGTGGCGTCATCCAGGATGTTCTTGATCGCTTTGAAGTACATCGAGGCCCCCCGCAGCATGCCGATGCGGTGTACACCGCGCATTTACCCCTTCGTAGTTCATGCAGAACCGTAGATCAACGCACAGACTCTCGAACACCCTGGGCTCATATCACCCACCCTAAGCTCAGTAGGATTGGGCAAGTCTGCTGCAGTGTGTCCAAAGGTAGGAACGCCACAGTCTTGAGCCGGAGCTAGATCAGGATGCGGTAAGGCGGGCGGCAGAAGCGGTAAGACGCAGACCATGGGAACATCGTCTTACCGCCTTACCTCTCGAATCTCATGAAGTTTCAAGCACTTATCGGGAGGGTTGCTGGCCGGTAAGATGGGTAAGACGCCTCGGGAAGAAGTTTGCCGCTGGCGCAAGCTCTCCTCCGCCAGGGTTCTCGATCAGAAGGCAGTAGTTCCTACCCAATCCCTGAGACAAAAGTAGAATTGACGTCTTACCCGTCTTACCTTTGGGAAAAGAGTAGTAAATACAAGGGTTTGGAAACGGTAAGAGGTAAGACGCTGCTTTGGAAGAGGTCGTCTTACCTGCATGGGTTGTCTTACCTCCCGCAGCGGAAGCAGCAGGTGTCCACAGGCGGCATGCTCCCCAGCAGCAATCACCTATGCTTAAGACATGCTCCAACGATTCCTTGCCATCTTTCGCCGCTGCCCTCCAGAAGTAGAGGTTGACCAGCACCGCGCCCGGCTTCAGCGTGTCCGTGCCGAGCTCGAGATCGTTCTTGCTGGCCTCCAGAGAGGCGATATCGGCTTGGAAGACTTGGGTGAATAGAGCTGCGGGCGGGGCGCCCGTGCCGACATGATTCGGTGGCGCTACCAGGACGATACTCGCATCTTAGTACCTGGGGTTCTTGGTACCCACCGGAATCAATCTCCGTATTTCACATGGTCCCATTTGGGTAAGGCTGACGGATGTCCTAAAATCAATAGGTGATAACACCCAAGGCAATCAATCACCTTTCCATCGCCTCCCGTGCTCCGGATGTGCCGGAAGCATCCCTCGCGCGCGAGGAACCTCGGCTGGGCCTGCCTGTGCTCGACCAGGTAGCCATCACCAGTTTCGCGAGCAGCGGTAGCTCTACGATCGTGGTGGAGCACGCTCGTGGCTTGGCCGAGGCGCTGGCAGGATCAGATGGGGATGGTTCTCGGCGGCGCACCATCGCCCGTGCCCTTGCCGTCACCCGCAGCCAGATGGACCTCGTGGATGCTGCGGTGGGCGCTGCCATGGGGCGGAGAGACTTCAAGGCAATGGAGGCCCTCTCCAAGGTGGCAGAGCGCCTCTCACGCCGCATGTGCGCTCTCCTCGACGAACACCGCCGCGAGCTGGGGCGAGATGGCCCCAAGGCTGTGATGCTCATTGGCGCCGCACAGGTGAATGTCCAAGGAGGTCGGTAACACATGGCCTTTTACGTAGATCAAGTGGAGAGGCTGACGCTGCCCCTCGTGCGCTCACTCCTTCGCCCCAAGGTGTTTCGCTCCACCACCAGCTTCCCGGTCGAGAGGTTCGGCTTCGCGGTGGAGGTGCAGCTGGTGCGCGTGCATTGCCCCACATCCTTCGGCGGCCATCGCGTCTTTCTCCGCTGCCCCCGGTGCGAAGGCTTGGTCAATGTCTTGGGCGTTGCTGCCTGGGTGGGTTGGGGCTGCTCAAAGTGTCTACGATGGCGAGGAAGGAATAAGCGACGAATCGAGGTGGCGCCGGTAATCAATGGAGGCGATGCTCATGCCTAGCAATTTCATCGAAATCGCGAGTTGGTACGGACGCTGCCGAATATGTGATTTTCATTATTCGAAGGATGAGCCAGCCGAAGCGCGCGAGCACCGTGGCTATCACCGACGCTACCTTCAAGCCTGCGATGAGGGATGGGCGCCCGTTAATCGTGCCGATCGAAAACAGATGATGGAAGAAGGAGCCGAACTCCTCAGGCACGGTGCTACGTTCTCCGAACGAATGCGAGGCGCGGAGCTCCAGCTGGAAGCACTGTTCCATGACCACCTGGCCGCAGTGCTACGGGGGACAGAGTCGCGACGTTCGTACTTCGAGCTCGTTACGGACATGGACACGAGCGGCAGGCTTGATGGAAGGTACGAGAAGGACATCGCTGACGAGCTGAGTCATCGATACTCGAATCGGCCGCGGAGGTAAGCGATACGCCACCTGGCTCATTGCTCTCCTATGTTGTGGGATTGATGCGCGTCCTATTCGAGCCACTTAAGAAGAGGAGAGGGAACGCGAAGAAGGGTCTGGGAGGAAGGGGCCCTCGTAGGCCCTTGAGGAGATTCGGCTTGACGATGCTGAAGTGCTGCTCGGTAATGGCGGCCTGTTGCTGCGCCATAGTCACTTGGTGCTCGACTCTGATCACCAAGCTGAGCTTTCCTTCAGTGAGGCCGTTGACTCCTCAGACTCCTCTGCTTATAGACGCGACAGCGCATCATGGAGGTCTTGCGGTGCACAAGGAGCGCGCTGTGTTAGACGTCATTGCCAATTCATTTGTAAAAGCAACGGAAGCGATACGCAGCAGCAACGAAAAGCATCATGCCCAAGAGCGCGACATTTGCGCCAAGGCGGCGGAGTTGCTCCAGCGCGCTCCTGAACCGCTCATCGTAGTCAATGAATATCCATACACGAATGGTGCAAGTAGGGACCGTCGCGTTGATATGCGGATCTGGTTCGGCCCGGGATGGCATCAAGTGCTGTGGCTTGAGTTCAAGCCACTGCTCGACTATTACACATACTGGACTGCAAGCAAGTTCAGCGTGACCGTGAAGCCTGATATCGAAAAGGTGCGAAGACTCGTTGAGATTCGGCGAGATCCGGGAGCGTTGTATGGTTTTGCCGTCGTCGTCGATATGAATACCGAATTGCATCGACGTGAGATCACTCCGGACGTGATGCTGAAGCGCATCAAGCAGGATTTCGAGGATGTATTCAGGCCTGCAGAGATACTCATCGGACAGTCTCCCCATGGGCCTGGCATCCGGCATGTTGGTCTTGTCCTTGCGGCAGTGCCGTCATAGTAGATGCGAGCGGCGTCACATTCTGTGTGTGGATTAACTACAAGGTAGGTCTGCGGGTGGGCCGAGGCGTCAATGCTTCAACCCTACGCAGCAATCGTGCTGATCCAAATGAGGATACTCGACTGCGCAGTCTGCTTTAGTTCTTGCGGCAGAGTGAGCAGTGCGCTAGAGGGTATTCCCGTACTTGGAGTGGGCACGGGGTGTGTCCACGGGAAGGGCGCGAGATGAAGCCGTTGAATGAGCTGTTGGCGATCCCTGCGGTTCGGGACGTGCTGCGTCGGCTGACTGAGGCAGTGGCACAGGCGTACGCGGACGCAGGCGATAACCACAAGCCTGAGGTGGGGAGCAGCGGTCGTACCTACGGGACCGAGGTGTACGAGTTCTGCTGGTTCCGAATCGATGAGTCGGGGCTCGTGAAGGTGACGCGTCGAGAGCCGTACTGGTTCGATTTGGACGATGCCATGGTGGCCTGCCACCGTGTAGGTGACTCAGCTACGGACCATATCGAGGAGTGCTTCCCGCGTGATCGCTCGGAGTGGCCCACAACTTTAAGCCGTCAGGGCAGCTTCGATTTTGCTTCCCAGCCGGGAGTGACGAACAACGTCTTGGTCCTCGCCCACATAGGCAATCCGCAGGAGGGACTCCTCCAACTCCATTTGGGTCGTCCCTTGGTGGGGGAGGACGGGTACTTGGTGCGGTGGGCTGAGCGAGCGGTCATCTGGACGCGAGATGCTGGCAGCGCCTTGGAGGCGCCTGAGGTGGTTTCCAGCACTGAGCCGCTGCCTGCTGAAGAGCACAAGCCTGCGGCGAAGGATAAGCTCAAGAAGAAGAAGGGCGAGAAGAAGGGTCAGGGTGGGGACGGAGATGGTCAGCGATAATGCACTCTTCTCCATTGCCCATGCATTCAGCCCGGCGCAGCTCACGCTGGCTCGAGAACTGCGTGGCTTGCTCAAGCACGAACTGGCCGAGCGAGTGGGAAAGTCGCCGAGTGCTATTGGTCAGTTCGAGAACGGTCGTTCGCGGCCAGAGCCTCAAACGATCTCTGCACTCGCGCTAGCACTTGGTGTCCCTCCCCGCTTCTTTGCGCGGGAGGCAAAGGCGCCGCCGGTGGTGGCTGATCGCTGTCAGTTCCGTAGCCAGCGCTCCTCCGGTGTGCGCGAACAGCGCTACGTGCTTGCCCGGGGGGAACTGCTCAAAGAGCTCGTTGCTCTGCTGGTGGAGGAGATCGACTTTCCCGAGGTTCAAGTACCGCATGCTCCCGGGCCGGTAGTGAGTAAGGAGGATGTGGAAGCGTGCGCAGATGCGGCCCGTAGTGCAATGGGGCTCAAGGATGGTCCCATCGGGAACATGGTGAACGAGTTGGAGAACATCGGGGCCATAGTCGTCCCGATGGACGCAGGCTGCCGACGTGTGGATGCATTCTCCACTTGGATCGGCACGCGGCCGTTCGTTTTCCTCAACGCGCACAAGGGCTCTACGAGCCGCGCTCGTTTCGACGCTGCTCATGAACTTGGCCACTTGGTCATGCATCCGGATGTAGTGCCTGGGAGCTGGGAACTTGAGCGGCAGGCTGACCAGTTTGCCAGCGCATTTCTGTTGCCGCGTAGCTCCTTCAGCAAGGAGTGTCCACGTCGCCTCAACTTTGAGCATCTACGAGAGCTGAAGGTACGCTGGAAGGTATCCCTCGGCGCACTTATCATGCGTGCGCGCGACCTGGAGTTCTTCTCAGAAGCTACGGTGCGCCGAGCTTACGTCCTGATGAACCGCGATGGTATCCGGTACAACGAGCCGGATGAGCCACCCGCTGAGGTGCCGCAGTTGATCCGGTCTGCATTGGATCTTGTGCGAGATGATGGGAGCACACTGGAAGACCTTGCTGAGCGGATGGGTCTGTCGGTTCAGGAGTTGACCGCGCTGGTTGAGGGGCGCGATCTTCCGAGCCTTGTTACTAGTGCCACCACGTCCCTCACCGCTCCTGGGACGCCCACGACGGGCGCAGGGGAATGGTTCGAGGGTACCGATGAGCCGCAGGCGCCTGAGGAGATTGACGCCCCACAAGCGGCTCGCCCCATGTTGAAGAGGATTTCGTAGGCGTGCTGGAGGCCTCCGCCAAGCTCCTCGTCGCACATTGAAGCCCATCAGATTGAAAAGAAAGCAGGCGCCGCCTGTAGCGACGCCCGCCTTCGGTCTTACCGTGCTTGGCGCTCACGCCTTCCCAGGGCTGTGGCCAATGCCGCGAGGAATGCGGCAATAGCTTCCTGGATGGCGCGCGAACGAAGGGTCTTCAAGAGCCAGTCCATGGTGAAGTCCCCCTACGCCGCTGCGAGCTGTACCTGGGCTTGATCCGCGATAGCGGTGAGCGCTTGGTGCTTCAGGCTGGCCGCGCTACCCATCCAGATGGACTCGAGACGGGTCGCAGCAGCATTCCTGTCCTTGCTCGTGCGGACGGTCCGATGATGGTCAGCCCACTCGGTGAACGCCTGGAGGGCTCCCCACGCAGTACCGCGAATCCCCTCGAGTCCTGTGCCTGCATGGAAGAGCTCGATGACCTTCCTGCGCCCTTTCAGCAGCCGCGAATGATCAGCCTCGTCCTGGGGGACGGGAATGACCACGTCCAGGATTTTGTGGAGTTGATGTTCAGAGACGCGGATAGTCGAGAGGCTGTTTGCGAGTTCTGCGAAGTACTCGTAGCCCTGGATAAGGCGCCGGAACGCCTTGCCCGCCTCCTCGAGTCTCGCCCTGGCGCTGGACGTATGCACGATGTGCAGCTCTGCTCCGTCTTTCTCACCGAGAGCGACTCCCAGAGTGTTCTGGCAGACCACCCGGGTGGCCACGTTCTTCAGGATGATCGGCGTCACGCCGTCATGGCCGCAGTAGCCGAGGATGTAGCGCTTGATGATGCTCTTGTCGCCGCGGACACGCATCGGCTCGGGGAGTTCACCGAGGAGCCATCCACGCACGCCATTGGGACCGAGGGTACCCGCTGTATGAAAGATGCAGCCGACGCCGCCAGCAGCTTCCACGAGGGTCCGGGCCACCTCCTCGAATTGGATTACCTGATAGCTGCGGTGGACGGTGGCCAGATACTGGCCGGTGTCGTCCCTGAACAAGGCCTTCTTGTCGGGGATGGGACCCTCCATGGGAGGCGAGGAGATCTCCTGCTCGATCGCCCGGTAGAAGCCGGCGGCTTCCACGATGGAGTCGTAGTCCGCGTTGCGCGGAAGCGGCGTTCCCAGTCCATGCCACGGGACCCTCCCCACGTACGCCATTTTTTCGATGTTATGAGCCATGTTGCTGATCCTCCTTCGAGGTTGAGACGCACCTCGGGCGTGAGGACGCATGAGTTGCTGCCCACGCACCTCCCGCTCGCGATGTGCTCATTGTTGAGGTTGGAGGAAGACACCTGGCCGGGATGACCAAGCGCCAGCGGGCCGTAAAGCGCTCGCCATGTGCTTATACCCAATTGGATCCGGGGGCTTCGCTCGACGAGGCTCGCCGCTGAGCAGCGCTGCTGAGCTAGGCCTGGAGAGAAGAAGCATACCTAGGCCTATTAGGTGCAGCCCTGCTTTGCCGCCCTGCCTTCCTGTGGTACCTGTTGCGCCCAGTCCTAGGAGCCCTCTGATGCCAGGGCTCTTTCACGCCTGGAGAGCCGATGAGCGACGCAGAGAAGCCCACTGAGAAGCGCACCGAGGATATGGACGATCTGGGAGCAGGGAGGCCTCAGCTCCTGTTCGTCCTGGACGGCACCCGCTACGAAGCGATCCGGGAACTGGAATGCCGGGGAAACGGCGAGGTGCTGGTGCTGGCCCGACGCAGTGTCCAGCAAGCACCTGCGGGCTATGTCGCCATCAGGAGCCTGCGGAGTCCGAGCCAGTTCATGAATCGCCAGCGGCTGGTGGATCAGGTGAGGCTCGCTTTCTTGCTTCACCATCCGGCAATCGCCCAGGTGCACCACCTCAAGATCCATCAGGGAGATCCGCACGTGATCATGGAGCACGTGGATGGCCCCTCCTTGGATACCGTCCTTAACCTTGTGGCAATGCTCGAGCGGCCGGTGTCACCGTCCTTCGCTCTCTACGTGGCATCCGAGATCGTTGATGCGCTTCACCATGCGCACACGCTGAGAGACGAGCAGGGGATGCCTCTGGCGATCATCCACCGCGACGTCAGTCCCCGTAACATCTACCTGGATGCGTACGGGGCAGTGAAGCTGACGCACTTCGGCGCGGCCTACTCGCTCATCGTGGGGCGAGAGGAGACTCCGCACCTGTTGCTCAAGGGGGATGTGGCCTATGCCTCGCCCGAGTACCTGCGCCGCGAGCACCTGGCCCCCTCATCGGACGTGTTCTCCCTGGGGCTCGTTCTCGTGGAGCTGCTCACAGGCCGCCACCTTTTTAACGTAGAGGATTCTGGAGAGGCGCGATCACTCTTCCTGCGTCCTGGTGAACAGGTGCCCAGGCCCGAGGAGTCACCCTCGCTCCCCTTCGCGTTGATGCGGAACTTGGTCGAGCGCTACGAGCCTCACGATGTGGAGAAGGCCGTGAAGGGCGTATCGGAATCAATCAAGACCATCATCCACAAGGCCCTCAGGCGGGATCCTGCTCAGCGGTACGTCACGGCCACCGAGATGCGTGATGCTCTGCTCGGAGCTCTCGCGCAGATGCCCCAGCCATACGGCCGGAAGGAAGTCCACGAGGAGGTATCGAAGCTGGTCGCCGATGCCAGCGCCCACCGTGATCGGCTGGAACTCCCGCAGGAGGGCATCTTCCCGGAGGCGCTGGACGCGCACGAGCTGTTCGTCCGCCCAGAAGGGCACCAGCCCTGAGGGAGCCGGTGGGTGCTTCTCTACCGGAGGAGGGCGCCCGCCATGCCGGTGAGCGCCTGGAGCTGGGTCTCATCCATCCGGAGCACCAGCGTGAGGAGGCGGCGTAGACTCGGCGCAGGTTCCTCCTGCTTTCCTCGAGAACTGCGGGTGGGCTCGTTGGCGGCTCCTGAACCTGACAGCCCCAGCAGATCATCCGAGGAGATGTGGAGCACGCTGCAGAGCCGGCGCAGCGTCGGGACGCTGGGCATCACCTTCCCTCGCTCCATGCGGCTGTAGACCATGGAGGTGATCTCCACCAGGGAGGCCACCTCTGCCTGGGTGAGCCCTGCGCGTTGCCGGGCCTCACGGGCTGCTTCGCCAATCATCTTCGCCAGCTCTTCATTCATGGGTGAGCGGCAGAGTACCTGATAGGGCTATCCCCGTCTTGCCCGATTTGGGGTCACGCCTTCACGGTGGGCAAGCCGAGGAGTGTGTCCGAGGAGACCCCGAAGAAGAGGCACAGGTCCACCAGGGTGGAAGGCGTGGGCAGGAGCTTGCCGCGCTCCATCCGGGCGTATGCGAGCAGAGGCAGCTCGATGGCCTCGGCCACCTGCTCCATGGTGAGCCCGGCATTGAGCCGGACGCTGTGGATCATCGTGCCAATGGTGGTTGCCAAGTGCTCGGACATGCGGACCTCGGGGTAGGGGAATGCACCGCTTGTACAGTGCTGCCCTGGTATACCCAATGAGGATAGTAGATGGGTAGGAGCTGCGGGTGCATGCTCCTTGCCCGTAGCAGGAGCGGGACGTGCCCAGGTCTGGTAGCGTCGCCAACTCCTGGAGGTTGAACGCATGGACGAGGGAACTGCTCCGACGCGGATGAGCCCGGACGGCCTGGCTCTCGGAGCTGGGGCATGACGGCGCTTGCGCCCCTGGAGATTCCTCCTGGAACGGACGTCCGTGGCTTCCTGATCGAGGGGAAGTTGGGAGCCGGCGGCTTCGGCACGGTGTACCGGGCCCGTCGTGGCGAGCGCCTCTACGCGCTCAAGTTCATCCGCATCAAGGACGCGGGTGGCTGGGCGAAGCGCGAGGTGGAGAGCTTGCTGCGTGTCTCTCATCGCAACGTGGTGGGCTTCGAGGGATGTGGCTTCTGGCCAGAGGAGACTCACGAGTACCTGGTGGTCATCATGGACTACGTCGAGGGGCGGCGGCTCGATGTGTGGGCAGATGAGGAAAACCCGGACGCCCGCGAAGTGACTCAGAAGGTGCTGGGCGTGGGGAGGGCCCTGGTGGCAATCCATCAGGAGAACGTGATCCACCGGGACCTGAAGGAGGCGAACATCATCGTGCGTGCCTCCAATGGGGATGTCGTGGTGGTGGACTTTGGAGTCGCGGGTGGCCCCCATACGGCGAGGGTGACGCGAGACGTTCTCCCTCCTTGCACGCTTGAGTACCGCTCCCCCGAAGCGTGGCGTTTCTTGCGTGAGAACGTCCGCCGGCTGGATGTCCACTACCAGCCAGGCCCCCGCGATGATCTGTACGCCCTGGGAGTGGTCCTCTACTGGTTGCTGACAGGCAGGTATCCGTGTGTCGGGGTGACCGAAGCGGAGCAGGCAGAGGTCACCATCCACCAGGTTCCCGAGCCGCCTCACGTCGTCAACCCTCGAGTGCCGGAGGCGATCAGTGCCATCTGCATGAGGCTGCTGGAGAAGCAGCCTGAGAACCGCTATCCGGACGCAGCGGCGCTGTGCGCAACCGTGGAAATGGCGCTGGCCATAGCGGATGCAGCCTGGAGCGTGCCCCTGTGCGACGCCCATGCCCCGGACAACGTGACCACCGTGGGCGACTTGGCGCGTGTGGACGGCGACGACGGTGTGGACCACTGGCTCCGGGAGGCAAGGCACGAGCACGAGAGGCCCAGGAGGGGCAGGTGGCCAGTGCCAGCAGCTCCAGAAGGGAAGCCGCTGCTGCCAGCAGCGGTCGAGGTCGCTCCAGCTGTACAGCTTGAGCCTCCGGCAGCAGCGCCTCCGGTAGAGCCACCGGGAAAGGTTGAGGTCAAGGGCGGCCCACCTGGCCTCGTTTCCTCAAGCAGGGTAAGGCATCCGATCCGCGCTGGTGCTCTAAGCATCCCGCTATTGGGAACTGCGGCGCTGGTCTTCGTCCTGGGGCTGACCATGGCCGTAGTCCAGCTCCATCCTCGTCCCGCGACGTCACCCCCAGCCGCGGTCATGGCAACGGAGGAACCTCGTGCCCGGATATTCGAGGTTGTCCCGGAGACTACCTGGGAGGTTGGAGAAATTGGCTGGAAAGTAGCGTCACCTATGAAGTCGCCGGAAGCTGATCGCGACAACGTTCTCTCCGTCGCAGAGGCTTCCGTGAAGAACCCGCAGCAGAAGCAGCAGAAGGTCCTCGCTCCAGTGGCCAAGGCGATCAGCACAGGTGCTGCTTGCCTCACCATGGCCTGCACTGGACCGCAGGTGCGTCCCGAGCCACCAGCCGAGCCTTGCCCTTCCGGCGCGGTCGAGGCCATGGAGAAGTTGGGCATCAAAGTAGGGGACCGCGGAGATGCGACATTTCCCGTCAATGGTGATCCTCGTCCCATCACGGTCAAGGAGGGGGGGATCAGCGTCCGCCTCTATGGACGCTGGGGGGAACTGCCTCAGAACACCCTCTTGTTCGGGAAGCTGAGCTTTGGGAGGGAACGCGTCTACGGCCGGTTTACTCAGGCGCAGCTACCCAAGGGCGGAGGCACAGTCCGGGTATGTGCCGAGTTGGTGGAGGCCATTACGGGCAAGCCTGGCGAGCCCATGTGGTCCAGGTCCACGGCTGACGATGTCAAGATCGGTTCCGTTGCGACGGTGCGGGCGGTGGACCGCTTCGAGTGAGCTTGGCCCTCCATGAGGGCGGCGTAGGGCGCACGGACACGACTCGCCTATGACGTGGTAAAGGCGACGTTCCAGGGGGCTTGCCCCGCGCCCCACCTCGGAGGTCCTGTCTCATGTCCGCGCTATCCCCCATTGCCCTCTTGGTGTTGGTCATCACGGCGGGAGCGGCCAACGCTGCTGAGGCGCTGCGGTTGCCCGACTGTGACGAAGCACAGGAGCGGATCAATCTGCCAGCTGAGCCGGATGGGAGGGTGTACGAGGTGTGTATCAGCCCTGGGCTGGGCACGATGATCGTCTTCTTCGGGACCGAGTTGCTGTCAGCGGGCGTGACGCTGGAGGGAGCCGAACGATTCACCGTGATGGAAGTAGGCAAGAGTAGCCTCTCTCTCCTGCCCTCAGACAACGTGGTGCCTGGGGAGCGGCTGAAGTTGACAGTGCGCTTCGTGGGTGAGGATGCCCCGGCGAGTGCGAGCTTTCTGCTCGTGGCGCATCCGGCTCGTGCCACACGCCAAGTGGAGGTGTTCCGCCAGAAACGCACGCTGGCGTCCTATCAGCAGTCGGAGAAGGAGAAGGAGGCCCAGGTTCAGCAATGCCGCGAGGAGAACGCGCGGCTCCGTGCGGAGTGTGGAGAGCAGTGGGGACTCACGGGGCTGATCGCCTCAGGCCTCGTGGGTGACGATGGTGTTGTCCCCCAGGACCTCACGTATCGCGTCACTCGCCATCCAACGAATCCATTCGCGGTGGCGAAGGTGTTCAGCTATCGCTCCGCGGGGCTGGTGGCTGTGGTGTTGAGCTTGGAGGTTCCCGAGGGGGCAGCGCCCTGGGAGGCGGTGGGCGCGGAACTGGTAGGCCCGGGACGCCGCATGCTACGTGTGAAGCCACCATGGCAGCGGCAGCCCATCACGTTCGACGTGAAGGACCGGCGCGTCGTGATCGAGGCGGAGGCGACAGAGGCAGAGACCCGGGGCTCCTTCACTCTGAGACTGTGGGATGCGGATGGGACCAGAAGCATCGTCCTCACGGGGGTGACGTTTCCGTAGCGCACTTTTCCCTTGTGAGGGCAGAGTGCGTTTCGTGACGAGCGGGCACCTGCTCCAAGATCGACCTGCGGACCTTCAGGGGCATGTAGTGGAGTGTGAAGGTGTCTTCAGCCACGGTGCGTCGTCACGTCAGTAGACGGGGTTCCCTCGATGTGGACAACTCTGTAAGGGCGAGGAAGCCTGCATCGCACCGGAAGAGCCGTATGACGAGGGCAAGCAGATAGGCAGCTAGGTAGGGACTAGTCGCACCAGAGGCTTGTGACGCGGTGCGCTGGGGCAATCCTACGAGAGCCCTAGACCTTCGGCTAAAGCCTCTTCCCGGGTACTAAGCGCGCTCTCTCTCGTTCATAGCGATGAAAAGAACTAATGATGTCAGAGAACTGGTTACTATCCCATCCTTCTGAGCACCACTCTTGGAGACCTAGCAGCCTTGGACTCGGATACTTCCCCCCTTTTTCAAGCCCTCCAAGTGCTAGAGCGCTCCCTAAAGCAGCCAAGCACCCAAGCCACTTGGCGGGAAGTGTTTCCCGAGTTGGCGACGTGGCTCACTCCAGAAAGACTGGATGCACTAGAACATCAGGCAGGGTGGAAGTTGCTCGGCAGTGCGCCTCGAACTTGGTCCATAAGCATCGAGAATATGATCAGGGACTTCTCCTTTCCTGATCTGGATAGCATGCCTGAAGAACAGGCAGCCAAGTGTGTGATCGACTTTTGTCGGCTGTTTGAGAACTTCGTGCAGCCCGCCACAGAAGGCTTGGTGGCTATTCACCTTGAGTCTCTCTCTCGTCCCGTCGGGAAGAACCTCTACATCTTGGCATCGCATTGCCGGCGCGAGTTCGACCCTGAAGGGACTCGGATCTGCGACGCTGTCACGCGGATCGACGGTCCCGCCTTCTTTGGTAGCGGCAATGCCTTGAAGTTGCTTCACTTGGACCGCGAGCCACTGTTTGAGGAGTGGGTCGACGCATTTGTAGGGCAGACACATCAATTCGCTGAGGTCTTTTACCGTCAGGGGCTTCATGCCGTGCTATCCCTAACCAAGTTGCTTTTGGGGCAGCCTATCGAGCAGACTCCTGCTGAACTCGGTGGCCTCATGGCGGAATGTAAAAGGGTTTTTCGGGGCGATCCTGTGTTTGATGGCCTCTTGCTTGACGAGATTCGCATTATCCGCAATGCAAGAGCCCACTCTCAGATTGAGCTTGACGTCCAGAATAAAACGGTGACGTTCATCAACCGTCGGCGTGATGGGCGTGAGGAAAGACTAGGACCATGGACCCGTGAGCAGTTTGGGGAATGTTTTTCACGCTTCGCTCAGCTTTGTAGAGACATGCTGGCTGCATTTCGTCTCTCAGGCCCTTCGTTCTTGGATGACTTCAAGAAAATGACAGAGCTGGTCACGAAATTGCGTGAGATGCGCCTTGAAATTGAAGCATCCGTTTCGGATAAGAGGATCTGAAGGTCCGACATTAGAGGCGGTGCCTCTCTGAGCCAAAAAGAAGAATCCCAGGCGGCGAGGAGGACTTCACCCCCCTCGCCACCCGAGCCAGAGTCACATGGTGCGCGACGTACTACGAGCCGAGGCCCTGCTCGAGCTGGCCTTGGGCGCAGCCGGGACCCCGTCACCCATGTTCGGCTTCATGGGCCCGGTGGCGCCGTTGCCCATCTTCCGGCGGACCTGCTGCTGCTCGCTGGATGCGGGGGCAGCGCCGCGGAGGGTCATCTCCATCTTCTCCTGGCGCTCCCGCATCTCGGCCATCTCCTTGCCGAGGCGCATCGTCTCAGCGCGCTGGGTGTCGAGCTGGCCCTGAAGCCCCTTGCGAATGTCGGCCACCTCGGTCTTCACGTCCTTGGTCAGCGTGCGCATCTCGCCCAGCGCGGCGGTGTTGGCCTGGGAGAGCTTCTCGAGCAGCTCCGAGTGCTTTCGGTCGAGCTCGGTCAGCGTCATCTGGCCCTCGAGCTGCCGGACCTCCTGGGCCTTCTCGCGCATGCAGGCCTGTGTTTCCGAAGGCTCATCTTCGCCGGCCAGCCAGCGGCCGATGGTCTTGCGGTTGGCGTAGCCGGCGGTGCCAGCTGCGAGTGTTGCAGCGATCTTGCCGAGGTTGTTGGTGATGAGGGGGAGGAAGGGCATGTGGGACTCCTCGTGGGGCACGGGAGGAATTCCCGGGCTTTAAGGCTGATACCCACAAGGGGCTCTGGATTTCGGACGCTGTATCAGAGGGCGGGCGGGTCCCTCCCGCGGGGCTTGAGGATCCGCTCGATGTGCGCGTCGAAGCAGCCCAGGATGATGTCCGTC
>Ga0190275_10001289_pt1 | contig 18838 bp, 25 predicted proteins | sample Popmic550T_FD_133745 | JGI IMG/M metagenome (GOLD analysis project Ga0190275, IMG submission 133745) | Populus adjacent soil microbial communities from riparian zone of Yellowstone River, Montana, USA - 550 T | ecosystem: Environmental > Terrestrial > Soil > Riparian zone > Trees stand | place...
CAGAGCAACTGGATCCGCGACAAGGGCTTCGGCATGGGCCGCTACGCGCCGCGGATCGTCTCGCCCATCACCGGCGAGGAGGAGGCCGCGCTGTCCGGCCAGCGCTACGAGTTCCCCCAGGACGAGGCCAACATGTCGCGCTGGCGCGAGTGGTGGAAGAAGGCCAACCTGGAGCAGTTCTTCTCGTTCGCGGTCGTCGCGTTCGTGTCCATCACCGCGTTCTCGCTGATCGCCTACTCCACCGTGTTCGGCAACCCCGACCTGCCCGAATCCAGCGACTTCTCGTTCATCTCGCTGGAGGCCGACGTGCTGGACCAGCAGGTCGGCTCCTGGTTCGGGACCCTGTTCCTGGCCATCGGCGCGGTCAGCCTGTTCGCCGCGGCGCTGGGCATCGTGGACTACGTCTCGCGGCTGGTGGCCGATGCCGTCCGCTGCGGCTACACCGAGGGCAGCAAGCGCTGGACCGAGAGCCGCCTGTACTTCGTGACCGTGTGGACCATGGTCATCGTGGGCAGCAGCATCCTGTTGGCGGGCTTCGACCAGCCGCTGGTGCTGGTCACCATCTCCACGGTCCTGGGCGGGTTCATCATGTTCGTGTACTCGAGCCTGCTGGTGGTCACCAACCGCCGCTACCTGTCGAACTCGCTTCAGCTGGGCGGCTACCGGCTGGCCATCATGGGCATCTCGATCGTGGTCCTGGGCGCGACCTCGGTCATCGTCGGGATCGACCAGTTCGGACAGCTGCTGTGAGCGCGCGGTTCGGAGCCCGGCTGCTGATCGCCCTGTTCGTGTGGGCCGCGTTCGTGGGCATCGCCTACGCGGTCGGGCTGGGTTAGCGGACGATCCGGAAGCGGCGGACGGTCAGGCGGCCCCGGTTCCCGGCGGGGTCCGACGGGCGCAGGCGCATGCGGTAGCGGCCCGGCTTCAGCGAACGGGTCCTGCCGCGTGGCCTGACCCGTCCGGAGAACCGGACCGTGTTCCACCCGGCGGGGAAGCGCTTGCCGAAGATGCGGATGGGGCGCCAGCGGCCGCGGGCCTTCTGCTGCACCACGGACACCACGGTTGCGGCCTCGGAGAGCGTGAAGTGGATCGTCGTACCGCCCTTCGCCGACGCCGACGCGCGGGAGGCCACGGCGAAGCCCGCGGGAGCGAACCCGATCTCCGAGAGGACCGGGGCGATGGTGTCGCGCGCAGGGGCGGGGGCCGGCGGCTGGGGGCGCGGCACGGCGGGCGGGTCGCCGACCGCGACGTCCGCGCTCGTCTGCTGCGCGTCCCCGGCGTAGTTGGCGGCGCTGACCCGGCAGCCGTAGCTGCCCGGCCCGGCCGGGGCGTACGAGCCGTTGGTCGCGCCGGCGAGGTCGGCACCGTCGCGTGTCCACTGGAAGGCGTAGGAGGCGGGCGCCCTGTAGAGCGAGGCCTCGAGCAGGTCGCCGGCCCACTCGCCCCGGGAGCAGGCGAGCGTGCGGGCCCCGGTGACCACCGGGGCACCGGTGCCCCGCGGCTGCTTCACCAAGATCGGGAACCTGGCGCCGTTTGTGCCCGCGCCGGACGTGTCCTGCACGCCGCCGCCGCTGCCGTCGAGGTTCACCCACGAGATGGCGTTGGCAGAGCCGCCGCCGACGTACATCCGTCCCGCCTCGGCGTCGATGCTCAGGCCGGCCGCCGCGCCGATGCTCGCGCCGGTGGTGTCCAGTGTGCCGCCCGCACCCGAGCCGTCGACGTTCGCGTAGGCGACGGTGCCGGACTGTTCGTTGACCCAGTACACCTTCGTCCCGCTGATGGCCAGGCCGACGATGGTGTCGGCGGGGGCGCCGCCGAGGTCGAGCTGCGTCACGCCGCCGGACCCGTCCAGGTTGGCGTAGGCGATTCCGGTGAAGGTGGACCACAGGATGCGCCCCCGGGCGCGGTCGATCAGCGGGGTCAGCCCCTGGGAGCCGGCGCCGCCCGTGGTGTTGAACGGGCCGCCGCCACTCCCGTCCAGGGCCGCGTAGCCGACCGGGCTGGTGGGTTCCGTGCCCCAGTAGACCCTTCCGCCAAGCGGGTCGACGGCGATTCCCTGCGGAGTGCCGGTCGGGGCGCCGGTGGTGTTCAGGGTGGCCGAGTTGCTTCCGTCGAGGTTGGCCGTGGTGATCGAGTTGGTTCCCCTGTCCGTCCAGTAGAGCTTTCCCGTCCGCACGTTCGCGGTGAGCCCGAACATGCCGACGATCGGCGTGGATATCGAGAGGGTCACGCCCCCGCCGCCGGCCAGGTCCGCTCGCGCCACCGTGTCGCTGTTCGTGTTCGCCCAGAACAGGGAGTCGGCCGCCGACGCGGGTGAGGCCGAGAGTGCGACCAGGGCGAGCCCGAGCGTGACGCCCAGCGTGGGAACGGATCGGTGAGGCATGTGGGGCTCCAGACGTCGCACTGCGATGTCGGAGGGCTGCCTCTGCGCTCCGGCCTGTCCGACTGTCATCGGCATGCCGGGGCCCGGGCTGAAGCGTCATCCCCCGGCCGCGGCCGGCCGTAGACGTGAGGTCACCCGCAACGAGAAGGAGCGCCGATGATCGGTGGAGTAGCCACAGTCTGGATTCCCGTGCAGGACGTCGACCGCGCAGTCGGCTTCTACCGCGACGCACTGGAGTTCGAGGTCAAACAGCAGGACGAGACCTGGGCCGAGGTGGACGCCAACGGCCTGATGATCGGCCTCAACGGCAGCGAGCCCGAGGGCGCCGGCGTCTCCGGCGGCCCCGTAGTGGCCTTCCAGGTCCAGGACTCGCTCGAGAACGCGGTCGAGGCCCTCCAGGGCCGCGGCGTCACCTTCGACACCGAGATCTCCGAGCACCCCTGGGGCCGGATCGCCAACTTCAACGACAGCGAGGGCAACGACCTCCAGCTGTACCAGCCGCCCGCGGACTAGCGGACCACAAGCTCGACGGTGTTCCCGTCGGGATCGTCGAGGGCATCCCCCCGGCCGGCCGGGAACGCCAGGTGCGCGTTCCCGGTCGGCTCGCCCTCGACGATCGAGAAGTCGCCGCCGCCCGGGCGCTCGCTGACGTAGGCCACGCGCCCGGGCAGCTCCTTGTTCAGCCGGTAGCCGGCCTCGCTCGCGATCGAGTCGTAGAAGGCCTTCGCGGCGGCAAGGTCGGCCACGCGCATCCACACGTGGTCCACGATGCCGCCGCGGCGCACGCCGGCGTGGTGCACGGCCTCGGCGCTGTTGCCGTCGGGGTCCAGCAGGAAGCCGCCGTAGTAGTCATCCGTGTACTGCGGCCGCGGGCCGGGTTCGCCGTCGTCGGTGTATCCGGCCTGCACGCCCGCCTCCCAGAACGCGTGCACGTGGTCGCGGCTGGCGACCGAGAAGCCGATGTGCAGGTTGTGCGTGGGGGAGTCGCCGGGCTCGATCCGGAAGTCGTCCCAGTCGTCGATGCCCGCCGCGCCCAGCGTGGTCTCGTAGAAGCGCCGTGACGCCCCCGGGTCGGCGACGCGGATGGTCACATGGTCGAACACGGGAAGTCCGGCCAGTCGTCGATCGGGTCGGTGGAGCGCACCACGTGCATGCCCGCATCGCCGAAGCGGGCGAATGCCGCGTCGGCCTCGGCCGTGTAGTCCACCACGCCGGGCACCACGATCGGCGAGGTGCAGTCCTCCAGCAGGTAGGTGCGCTCGGCCAGCCGGTCCTCCTGCACGCTGTGGTGGGCCAGCAGGTCGTCGATGGTCCACGCCAGGCAGTGGCTCTTGGCCTGGCCGGCCACGATCACGGCGTCGAAGCCCAGCAGCGTCTCCACCAGCGCGTGGTCGATCGTGGCGATCTCGTCGCCGTCCGGCCCCTCGGTGACCTCGGGGCCCAGCATCGAGTAGTGCTCGGTCAGCGCCAGCTCGCCCTTCACGCAGAACCGGGGCGCGCTGCGCCGGGCCAGCCCGTGGAAGAAGACCGCCTCCTCCACAGACGACACCAGCGCGTGCCCGATGCCGCCCAGCATGGCGTGGTAGGGCCACACGGTCAGGTCGTACTTGCCGCTGTCGGCCAGCAGGCGGGTGTAGTGCTCCAGGTGGCGCTGGGCGTAGCCCGGATCCACGCCGGCCGCCCGGGCCACGTCGGCATCCACGCGCCAGCGGCCTTCGGCGGCATCGCTCGCGGTGACCTGGGTCATCGGGCCGGGCCGGTCGCCGTTCTCGTCCACCAGCCAGGCGGCGTGGAAGATCTGCATCGCGTGGTGGGTGTCCAGGCTGGGCACGGTCCGGGTGATCGCCCCGAGGTTGCGGTAGACGAAGTCGCACAGCCGGCGGTTGTCGTCCACCGCCGCCCGGCCCGACGCGCCGGCCACGAACAGCTCGAAGCCCGGGATACAGAACGTGTTCTGCACGTCCACGAGCAGCAGGCCGACCTTCTCGTCGTCGTCCGCGGCGGCGCCCAGCCCGTGGCGGCCCGCCCACTCCTCGGCCTCGGCCGCGCGGTCCTGGTAGGGCACCCGCCACACGTCGCCCACGCGGGCGGGGTCGAAGTGGTCGGGGAGGGGCAGTTCGGCCATCGGCCTCGAAGGTATCGGCCTTGCCAAAGCTACGATCCATAGTGTATAACTATGGACAATAGTTTACGACCGGAGGAGTACCCCATGACCGCTACGACCACCGAAGGCAGCGCGGCAACGCAGGGCGCGCTCTGGGGCGCCCACCCCGCCGACTGGGCCGAGACCGAAGCGCGCCAGCTGCCCGTGTACCGCGCCGTGGCTGACCGGGTTGGCATCGCCCCGCGTGACCGCGTGCTCGATCTGGGCTGCGGGGCGGGCACCTTCCTGGGCCTCGCGGCCGGGCACGGCGCGCGGGTCGCGGGACTCGACGCGGCGGAGAGCCTGCTGGCCATCGCCGCCGAGTGTGTGCCCGGGGCCGACCTGCGCGCCGGTGATCTGGAGCGGCTTCCGTGGGATGACGACGCCTTCGACCTGGTCACGGGCTTCAACTCGTTCTTCTTCGCCGCCGACATGGGCGCGGCGCTGGCCGAGGCGGCCCGGGTGGCGCGTCCGGACGCCGACGTGGTCATCCAGGTGTGGGGCCGGCCCGAGCGATGCGACGTCGGCGCGATGATCGCCGCCATGGGGCGGCTCAAGGGAGCCGAGCCCGGCGCCCCGGCGGGCCCGCCGCTGTGGCAGCCGGGTGTGGTCGAGGAGCTGGCCCGGGCCGCCGGGCTCACGCCGCGGCTGGCCTTCGACGCCTCGTGTGTGTTCGACTACCCGGACGAGGACGCGCTCGTTCGCGGCATGGCCGCGGCCGGGGGCGTGGTGCAGGCCGCGGCCGTCGCGGGTGACGAGGCGGTGCGGCGGGCGATACTGGACTCGCTGGCCCCGTTCCGCGCGGCCGACGGCTCCTATCGCCTGAGCAACGAGTGGCACCAGGTTGTGGCCACCGCCTAGCGCTCGCGCGCGCCGCCACTCCGGGTTAGGATCGCCGCATGGGATCGAGCGGGGGCGCGAGACTCGCGGTGGCAGGACTGACGGTGCTGCTGTTCTGCGCGGTCGCCCCGGCTGCGTCGGCGCGCACCTACTACCCGGACTGCAACGACCGCTACGCGTCCAAGTACAAGCCGGCGAAGATCCAGCTCTGCGTAGGCATCCTTCGCCAGCTGCGCGGTCTGAAGTGGACCAGCTGGAGGGCCGGGACCGCGCGGGCGAAGGGCCGCTACGTCTACCAGACGTGCAAGCCGACTTGCGTCGAAGGGCCCGAGAAGCGACTGGCCGCCCGCGTGGTGCTCTACCGCAAGCGCAGATGCCCGGGCAGGAACGTGTTCACCCGGATGAAGATCATCGCCAAGGGCGAGCCGCGGACGCCGTTCAAGATCCGCTGCAAGCCGCTCTAGCTCGGCGCCGTCAGCCGCCGCCGAGCTCCGGCGGCATCGCCTGCAGGCCGTCCGGATAGCGCCGGGCGATGTCCTCCTCGGTCATCTCCAGCGTGCTGGCCATCTCCGGCGGCGCGCCCACCACCAGCCACAGCTGGTCGGCGTCGGTGTCGTTGAACAGCTGGCGCAGCGTGTCCGGGTCCACCAGCATCGCCGTGCCGGGCTCCACGGTCAGCGTCTCGTCGCCCACGCGGGCGCGGCCGGTGCCCTCGACCAGCACGTACAGCTCCTCGGTCACCTCGTGGCGGTGCCAGGTCGAGGCCTGGCCCGGCTCGAGCCGCCACAGCCTCGCGCCCAGCACGCTCGCCCCGAGCTGCTCCGTCAGGTCGGTGTTGGCCACGCCCATCACGTTCGACGGGCGCCAGTGCTGGTCGGCGGCGGGGAGGACGCGGTAGCTCATGGGGCTAGCCTGCCATGGCATGGACCCGGCGATCCTCCAGGCAGCCGAGGCCTTCTCCGGCCACGACTTCGAAGCGGCCTTTGAGCTGCTGGCCGACGATGTCCATTGGGACAACATCGGTGCCGAGCAACTCAGCGGCAAGCCGGCCGTGATCGAGGCCTGCCGCGCCTCCGCCGACTATCTGACCACCGTCACGACGACGTTCCTGCGCAGCCGCACCATCGACGGCGGCACCCACGTGGTGATCGACACTCTGGCGGAGTACTTCGAGCCCGACGGCGACTCGACCACCGTCGGCTCGTGTGACATCTACGCCGTCGGCGACGGGCGCATCTCGACCATCACCTCGTACAACGTCGAGGTGGGATGAAGCCGCTGCCGGCCGCGCTGGCCTTGGCCGTGGCCACGCTGGCGGCTCCCTCCTCGGCCCAGGCCGCTCCGCAGATCCTCACGAGCAACGCCGCCGAGGAGGCCGCGCTGATGCCTGCGCCTCCTCCAGCCGGAGCGCCGCCCGCGTGGGCCTCGCAGAGGGCGGGCGAGCTAAGCCTGGATCAGCAGGTCGGCCAGGTCCTCATCGGTGGCTTCGACGGGCAGCAGGCACCGCGGTTCATCCGGTCGGCTCTGCGGACGGATCGCCTCTCGGGGGTCATCCTGTTCGCCGCGAATGTCGGCTCGCGAAGCCGCTTGACGGCGTTGACGAGGTCCTTTCGCACTGCTTCACGTGGCGCGGCGCTGGTGTCCGTCGATCAGGAGGGCGGCCTGGTGCGACGGGTCCCCTACGCGGCGCCCCGCATCGGCCAACCGCAGCAGGGGTCGGCCGCCCGCGTGAAGCGGATCGCCCGCCAGGGCGGGGCGGACCTGCGCCGGCTGGGCTTCAACCTCAACTTCGCGCCGGTCGCCGACGTGCCCTCCAGCCCGGGCGCGGACATCTACGGGCGCGCGTTCCGGGGTTCCACCGCCGACATCGGCCGCAAGGTGGTGGCGGCCACGCAGGGCTACCGGGCTGCCCGGGTGGCCGCGTCCGTGAAGCACTTCCCCGGCCTCGGATCGGCGCCTCGAAATACGGACGATGCAGCCGTGGTCATCACCCGTAGCGCCCGCGCGCTCGCGCGCGTCGACCTGGCACCGTTTCGCGCGGCCATCGCGGCGAAGGCCCCGGTGCTGATGGTCTCGCACGCCAGGTACTCCGCGCTCGACCGGAGGCGCCTGGCCAGCCAGTCGCCGGCGATCCTCGATCGCCTCCTACGCCGGCGGTTGCGTTACAGGGGCGTCGTGGTCACCGATGCCCTGGAGGCTCGCGCCGTCCTGCGGGCCACGTCGGTCGAACGAGCGGCCGAGCGCTCGCTGCTGGCCGGCGGCGACCTGCTCCTCCTGACCCGCCCCGCCAGCTACGGGCCGGTGTTCCGCCGGATCCGGGCACGAGCCAAGGCCTCGCCCGCGGCACGGGCTCGCCTGCGGGAGAGCGCGGCGCGCGTGCTGGTGCTGAAGCGGTCGCTGGGGCTGCGGGTGCCGGCGCGCTAGCGCCGCGGCCTGTGGGGATAGGCTGGCCACCCATCGCGGCCCTGCTCGAGCACGTCCGGTCCTACTACGAGGCGCTGAACACCGGCGACGCCGACCGCGTGGCCGGGCACTTCACCGACGACGCCACGCACTACTACACGCGGCTCGGTCCCCACGAGGGGGCGCGCACGATCGGCCAGCACACCCACTGGGCGGTGGAGAACATCGACGCGCAGTGGTTCATCGAGAGCGCGATCGAGGACGGCGGACGCGTCGTGATCGAGTGGACGATGACCTGGAAGGACCCGAAGTCGGGGGACCCGCGCCTGGACCGCGGCACCGAGTGGTTCGAGTTCCGGGACGGCAGGATCGCCGAGGTGCGCGCCTACCACCACGGCGGTCCCAAGAACCCGAGCGGCGACCTGCTCGGCTTCGACCACACCGGCCGCGGGCACACCACGCTGTGACCACGGTTCCGGTGACCGGAATCATCCTGCTCGTGCTCGCGGTGATCCTGCTGCTGCGCGGAGGCCCGGGCGTGATCGCCCTGCTGGGCTCGCGCTCGTGGCAGGAGGTGCCGGGCACGATCATCGGCTCCGGCGTCCAGGGCTTCATGACGCACGCGGGCGGCGGCGAGGGCCGCGCGCCCGTGCAGCGATCCGTGGTGGGCTACACCTACGAGGTCGGCGGCCGGACCTACACCGGCTCGCGAGCTGCGTTCGGCTCGCCCCTCGCGTTCGGTATGGGCCTCGGGGCCGTGGCGCGGGCGCAGGCAGGCCGGCACGAGGCCGGGTCGCGGGTGAGTGTGTGGGTCGACCCGCGGAACCCGGCCAACAGCGTGCTGCGCCGCAGCGCGCCATCGTCGCTGACGATGGCCGCCATCGGAGCGGCGGTGCTCGTGCTCGGCCTGCTCTCGCTCTAGCGGTCCAGCTCCGCCGCCTCGGCCCGCTGCGGGGCGCCGGCGGTGCGCCACACGTCGATGGTCACGCCCGACGGCGTCTTGGTGTACGACACCGACTCCAGCCCGACGGGCTTGGAGCCGTCCTCGAACAGCCGCTTGCCGCCACCGACGATCACGGGGAACGTGAGCACGTTGTACTCGTCCACCAGCCCGTGCTCGTTCAGGGTCTGGATCAGGTTGGCGCTGCCGTGCACCTGCAGCTCCCCGCCCTCGCGCTCCTTGAGCTCGGTCACCGCCTGCACCACGTCGCCCTCGAGCAGCGACGAGTTCTCCCACTCCACGCTGGTCAGCGTGGTCGACGCCACGTGCTTGGGCAGCGTGTTCAGCCCGTTGGCGATCGGGTCGTCGGGATCCGCCGCCTCGGGCCAGTGGGCGGCGAAGATCTCGTAGGTCTTGCGGCCCAGCAGGAACGCCTCGGTGCGCTCGAACACGCTGGTCATGAAGGTGTTCACCTCCGCGTCGAAGTGCGGCGCCACCCAGCCACCCTGGTCGAAGCCGTCGCTGGTGTCCTCCTCGGCGCCGCCGGGGGCCTGCATCACGCCGTCCAGGGTCTGGAACGTGGTCACGGTGAGCTTCATCTCGGTCCTCTCGTTCGGGGGTTCTGCCGAGGCGTCGAACGGGCGGCCGCGCTTTCGACATCTCCGCGAGATACTCGGTCCATGCCCGAATGGACCATGAAGAACTTCGCCGACATCGAAGACCGCAGCCCGGACGACGTGGGGATGGAATGGCACTTCGCCCGCAAGGACCTCGGCTTCGAGCAGATCGGCGTCAGCCGGTTCACCTTCGAGCCCGACGTGCGCTTCCCGTTCGCCCACCGCCACCGCCGGCAGGAGGAGGCCTACGTGGTCGTGGCGGGCTCCGGGCGGGTCAAGCTCGGCGACGACATCGTCGAGCTGACCCAGTGGGACGTCGTCCGCGTCCCGCCGGAGCTGGGGCGCCAGTTCGAGGCCGGTCCCGACGGGCTGGAGCTCATCTGCGTCGGCGGCCCGCTGCCCGAGGGCGGTGACGGCGAGCCGGTCGAGGGCTTCTGGGACTGACGCCCGGGCCTACGCGAGCCCGCTGGGGCGGCGCCTCAGCGACGCCTCGGCCACCGCCGGCGGGGTGAAGCTGCGCTCGCCGGAGACGGTGTCCAGCCCGGGCGGCACGATCTCGTCGATCTTGTCCAGCACGTCCTTCGACAGCGTCACCTCGGCGGCGCCAAGCTGGCTCTCCAGATGCTCCATGGTCCGCGGCCCGATGATGGGCGCCGTCACCGCCGGATGGGCCAGCACGAAGCCCAGCGCCAGGTGGATCATCGTCAGGCCCGCCTCCTCGGCCACCTTCTCCAGCTGATCGACCGCCTCAGCCTTGCGCTGGTTGCCGGGCAGGGACATGTCGAAGCGGTTGGACATCATCTTCTGCCGCGGCGTCTCCTCGCCCTCGCCGCGCTTGCGTCCCGTCAGCCAGCCGCCCGCCAGCGGGCTCCAGGGGATCACGCCCATCCCGTAGCGGCCCGCGACCGGCAGGACGTCGGCCTCGGTGCCGCGCGTCAGGAGCGAGTACGGCGGCTGCTCGGTCGAGTAGTGGCCGATGCCGCGGCGCTCGCTGGTCCAGCGCGCCTCCACGATCTCGTGCGCCGGGAAGGTGGAGCAGCCGAAGGCGCGGATCTTGCCCTGCGCCTGTATGTCGGTCAGCGCCGACAGGGTCTCCTCGTGCGAGGTCCAGTGGTCCCAGCGATGCACCTGGTAGAGGTCGATCCAGTCGGTCTGCAGACGCCGGAGGCTGTCTTCGACCTCCCGGATCATCCACCGGCGGGAGTTGCCCTTGCGGTTGGGGTCGCCCTTCTCGCCGCTCATCATCGACACGTCCATGGCGCCGTGGAACTTGGTGGCCAGGATCACGTCGTCGCGCTTGCCGCCGGCCAGCGCCTCGCCCACGATCTCCTCGGACTCGCCCTGCGAGTACACGTCGGCCGTGTCGATGAAGTTCACGCCCGCGTCCAGCGCCCGGTGGATGATCGCCACGCTCTTGTCGTGGTCCGGCTCACCCCACGCGCCGAACATCATCGCCCCCAGACAGAGGTTGCTGACCTGCATTCCTGTGGTGCCGAGTCCGCGGTAGTCCATGCGGTCGACGTTAGTCCTGGGCCGTGCCTACTCCGCGTAGTCCCCGATCGGCGTCACCGAGTTGGCCACGGTCTGTGCGATCTCGGCCGCTCCGGCGCCGCCACCGGCAACCACGGCGAAGCCCGACCCGCCCGAAGCACCGTTGCCGTTGATGATGTAGTCGATGCAGGGCGAGCTCTGGCACTCGGGCAGACGGCCTCCCTGGAACTCGTACCGCGTGGCCGAGCCGAAGGCGGTCTGGCCGACCTCCGTGCGCGTCGAGTACCGGCCGCCGAACTTGGCGGTCTCGAGCGGGGTGAAGTCGATGGCCACGAACAGCCCGTTGGGGCCCCGGACGTTCGTCCGGAACAGCTGGCCGGGCGTGGGCTCGGACTGCGAGGGCGCGGCCCAGCCGGCGCCGGTGGGGACCTTGGCTTGAAACGCCGGGCCGGTGTAGTCGCGATAGGCCACGGGGCGTGACGACTGTGTGGTGGACGATCCCTGGCCGATCGGTGCGCTGACGCCGCCAGGCGTGGTCTTGGCTCGCCGCTTCTCCATGCTGGCCAGCAGCCGATCGGCGTCGATGCGGGGCAGCGCGATCGCCGAGTCGCTGACGGACTGCTCAGCCCGTTCCGCCGCGACCTCGATGTCGCTTCGCGACGGCGGGCTGGCCTGTACATCGCCGGCCAGCTCCTCGATGTCGGCCAGGGCGTCCTCCAGATCCCGTGCCTTGCGCCGGTCGCTGCCCTCGCTCTCGTCTTCGATGTCGCCGAGGTCGCTGCGCGCGTCGCGGAGGTCGTCCTCCACCCGGCCGGCACTGGCACGAAGCCTCACCAGGCTGGCCTTGTCGGACACGCGAGCGTCTCGCAGAGCGTCGGCGAACCGATCCAGGGACCGGGAAGCATCCCGCGCCACGTCCTCGATCTGGTCGGAGGGATCTGGCTCCGAGTCGCCACCGCAGCCCGTGGCCACGCCCAGTGCCAGCATCGATGCCGCGATCGCGCAGATCGCTCTCGGCGCCCCGATCATGGCGAGTACTCGCAAGTGCCTTCGTACGCGCGGACCCTGGACCGGTAGCGCTTCCAGCCCGCGCGGTAGCCGAACGGGTTGTCCGCCCGGTAGCGAACACGGACGGTGATCCGGCTGAAGAATCGTGCCCCGCCGGCCTCACCGTTGCGGCAGGAGGACGGGCGCGACATGTACAGCCGTGCCGAGGCCCGGTAGAGGCCGGCTTCGGGGCACGTGGGGTTGGTGCCGCACGGCCTGCGCAGCGCCGCTTGCCCGGTGGCCTTCGCCGTTCGGTTGCCGTAGTGGCGCCACCTGAGCTTGTTCACGTTCAGTGCTCCGCCGGTGCAGCCGCCGCTCCAGTAGGACGGCTTGAAGTCGAGGTAGTAGGTGGTCCCGCAATTGGGGACGTAGGTGCGGGCGCTTGCCGCGCTGGGCACAGCGCCCGACAGCGCGCAGGCGGCTACCAGCAAGAAGGCAGTCAATCGCGACGTGGACATGGTCATCCTCCGATCCGAAACCACAGGTAGCTGATGCGTCCGCGACACAGGAAGAGCGTCGTACCCCCGGGTTCGTCCATGCCCTCCTCGCGGCGCCGGCAGCGGAAGCCGGCCGGGCCTGATCGCGGCTTGCCGCGGCGGGCCCAGTCCAGGAGCACGCTGTACGAGCGCGCGCAGCTCATCCGGTAGGCCTGCGTCGCTCCGGTCCCCACCACCGAATAGAAGTCGCCGGACGCCTGGCATTCGCGCTGCAGCGCGCCCCGGGCGTTCACCGTGATCCGGCGCCGCCCCTTCGAGCATCCGGCCTCGAAGTGGCTCGAGCCGCACACCCAGCCGCGCGGCCGGCGGTTGGTGCGCCACAGCGCGACCCCGTAGCGGTAGGCCCGGCGGCAGCTGACACGAGTGGCGCTGACCCGGAAGCGCGTGATCTCCACGGTCAGGCCCTCCTGGCCGAAGTCCACGAACGAGCCGCACGATCGGGCGGCCTGGGGCGAGGTGGCGGCCGCCGGCCCGAGGCCGACGCACAGGACCGACGCCACCACGCAGACGATCAACCCAGCGGTTCGCAACAGCATGCGGCTCCTTGGTTCGAACTCGAGCCGCATGCGTTCACCCGACACCTGCTCGGCGGGCGGCCCCCTGTGTCGCCAAGGTAAGGGCGCCGGCCTCGTTGCGCCAGTCGGGCGAGCGCGCTTGCTCAATCCCGGGGCCCGGGTTAGCTTGGCCTCGCGGGCACCGGCTCGCGGTGTCTACCTCCAGGGGGCTCATGTCTCGGAATGCCACAGCGGTCGCCTGCGCGTCCGTGATCATCAGCGTGTTTGCCGCGGGTCCCGCCGCGGCGTCTCCTGCGTCCGCGCCGGTCGGATCGGTCAAGGACGCGAAGGAGACCCTCCAACTGACCGTGCAGGCCAAGACCGACACGCACGAGAACGGCCTGGACGTGTTCCGGGCCCGGTGCAAGCGGCTGGGTTCTCGCACCGTCTCGTGCCGGTTCCGCGCCGTCTCCTTCGACCGCCGGTGGGTCGGCAGCGCGAAGCTCCGCTATCTGGGCAAGCACTGGTGGCGCTACCGGCTGACGGGTCGCGTCGAGGATTGCGGCCCAAGCGGCTGCTCCCGAACCGGACGCTTCCGCTGGCGTGGTCGCATCGGTTCGGCACAGCTCCTGTGAGTGGTACGAGGATGAGGGTTCTCGCGGTTCGCGCCGGTGTGGTCTGCGGCCTGGCCCTGCTCGCCCTGGCGCCGGCGGCTGCGGCGCAGAGCGGCAACGGCTTCCACATCGGCGTGATCGGCGATTCGGTGGCCGCCGGGTTCGGGCTGGAGGCCAAGACCAGCAAGGCGGCCCGCTGTGCGGCGACGATCTTCGTGCTCGAGCGTCCGACCGGCGCCTGCGACAGCCCCGGGAAGGCCTGGCCCGCGCTCTTCGCGCGCGGGTTGACCCCGACGCAGACGGACGGGCAACCCGTCGTGGTCGACAATCAAGCCATCGCCGGGGCGCAGACCGGGCACCTCTCCCCGGGCAAGCGCCTCAGCCGCAGGGTCGATCGGATCGTGGCGGGCGACCCCGATGTCATCCTGATCACCCTCGGCGCCAACGACCTGCTCAGCGATCCGCGGTGTGCCTCGAAGAAACGCTGCGTCAAGGCGCGCCTGAGGGCCAAGCACACGGAACGCAATCTGCGGGCGCTGCTCAGGAGGCTCGACCGCCGGACGGGGGCGGAGATCTACATCACGGAGTACTACTTCCTCGATCAGGACCTCGGGGGCGCCGTCGATGCCGTCAACAGCGCGATCAACTCCGCGGCGGCCGCGTTCGATCGGGAGACCGTTTCCGTGGTCAGCCCTCCCTCCTTCCACGGCCACGGCTGCCTGCGCAAACGCAAGGGTACGTGGATGCTCCCGGCGAAGCGCGACTTCTGTCTGCACCCCAACGGCGCTGGTCAGCAGCAGATCGCGAACGCCGCGCTCACCACGTTCGCCATCCAGAATCCGCGCGGTCGCTGAGCTCAGGCCCCGTAGCCGACGCGGAACACGGCGCTCCGGCGGCGGCACCGGGCCGTCGCGTCCTCGTACCCCACGCGCAGAACGCGGCAACGGAACGTCCCGAGGGTGAAGCGGCCGCCCACGCGGAACGTCTCCCCCCGGGTGCTGCGCCCGTATCTCCGGACCACCCGGCGCGCCTGCAGACACGTCATGTTCCGGACGCTCGTGACCGTTGCGACCGCCGAAAGCCGCAACTCGATGAACTTGGCTTTCGAGCAACCCCTGGCCAGCAAGGCGGCGTCCGCCGACGCGGGGTAGGCGGTGCAGAGCATCAAGGCCAGTGCGAGCACAAGCCACACGCCGTTGCGGCGGGTGCTGCGCATCAGCCGGCGTCTCCGCCGAAGAAGTAGGTCAGGGAACGCTTTCCGCGCCGGCACACCGTCGGCCGCTGGCCGCGGACCCGGCACCTCCAGCCCCTGGGCAGCCGTTCGCCGACCACGTACCGGCCGGCGATCCGGGTTGCGGCGCGGCACGAGACCCGCCGGACCCTGAGCTTCTCGATGATCAGGGCATGGCCGCCATTGGCCGGCGGATACAAGAGGGTTGACCGGCAGGCACGGGCCGAAGCCGGCGGGGAGGCGATCGCCAGGATCAGCAGGACCGCGCACAGCGCTGCGATCACCACGCCGAGTCTCTTGTGGGCCCCCTGCACCGGGGTGATCCTACTGCCAGGTTTGCGCCGTCGGCGCAGTGCACGTAGCGTGGCCCCGGGTCGGTCGGGACGAGTCCATACGACAGGGGGATCAGCGCGGTGAACATGCGGCTACTCGGGGTCATCGCAGCGACGGCAGCCTGTGCCCTCGTCGGCGCCGTCCAGGCCCAGGCTTCGCCCGTGCGGTCCTCGGCTGCCCCGGTCGCCGGGGCGGCTCACGGTTGCCCCGCCTTCACGGTGCGCGCCAACGGATTGAGGTATCGCTTCTACGCCGTTCGTGCCAAGCGCTCGAGCTGCCGAGGTGTCCGGCGGCTCGTCCACGCCTACTTCCACGGACCCGCGCGCAGCACAGGGCCCAGTGCCAACGATCCGACACGGGTCTACGGCTGGAACCTGTGGATCATCGATCGAGTCGCCAACGGTCGCCGGGGCAAGCGGACCTTTCACGCGCGCTTCAGCGCGACGGAGGCCCGGGGCGCCGTGTTCGCACGGGCCTGTCGAACCAACAACATTCCGGTGAGGGGTCTGCGGGCTTCTGGTATCAGCTGCGCCCGCGCACGCACGGTGGCCGCGGCCTGGCTCGAGCGCACCATCGGACCCGCCAACTGCTCGTACCGCCGGTGCCGAGTGCTGCGCTATCTCTGTGTCGCGCCCCCGTTCAGCGTCGGCGCTCCCGACGCGACCCGCGTCCACTGCCGTCTTGGCAACGCGCGGCTTTCGTTCACCGCTTTCATCGACTAGGCAGCGCCACGATCATCCGGCAGCCGCGCTCGCCGCCGTTGCGGGCCTCGATGCTGCCGCCGTGCAGGTCCACGATCGACTTGGCGATGGCCAGGCCCAGGCCGGTGCCGCCGTCTTGCGGCGCGGTGCCGTTGCCGCGGTAGAAGCGGTCGAACACCCGGTCGGCCTCCTCGGGCGGGATGCCCGGGCCCTCGTCGCTGACCTCGAGCTCTACTGAGGCATCTCCGTTGCGGCGGGCGCCCACGGCCACCCGCCCGCCGTCGGGCGAGTGCGAGATGGCGTTGTCCAGCAGGTTGGCCACCACCTGGTGGATGCGCTCGGGATCGCCGGTCGCCTCCAGGGCTGGAGGCTCGATGCTGAGCTCGAGGCGCACACTCGGGACGTCCGGCCGTCGCGTGCCGATCTGCGCCTCCTTCACCGCCGCCTCCAGCAACGGCGCGACGGCGAACGGCTTCGTCTCCAGGTCGGTGTCCCTCGCGTCCAGGCGACTCAGATCCAGCAGCTGGGTCACCAGCCGCCCGAGCCGCTCGACCTGGGCCAGCATCGTCCGCATCGTGGCCGGGTCGGCCGGCTCCACGCCGTCGACGATGTTCTCCATCACCGCCTGCATGGCGCTGATGGGGGTGCGCAGCTCGTGGGACACGTTGGCGATCAACTCGCGGCGTTCGGTGTCCACCGCCGCCAGGTCCGCCGCCATGCGGTTGAACGCCTCGGCCAGCTCGCCCACCTCGTCCATCGAGGCGGTGTACACGCGGCGGTCGTAGCGGCCGGCCGACATGTCGTGGGTCGCGTCGGCCAGCTCGCGCAGCGGGCCCGTCAGGCCGCGGGCCAGGAACTGCACCATCCCCAGCGCGATGGCGACGGCCCCGATCCCCGCCGCCCACAGCGGCAGTTCGGCCTTGGCCGCCACCACGACCACGCCGGCCGACACCAGCACGGCGGCCACGATGACCGCGCCGATCTTCAGCTTGATCGAGTGCAGGTGGTCCAGCGGGCGGATCATGGGCTCGGCCTCCGCATGCCCTGGACCATACGGCCGCACTGTCACGGTCAGGCGATGGGCCCGTGCAGGCTCCGTGCAGACGGCTACCGCGCGTCCAGCGCCTCCTCGTACACGGCCGCGGTGCGCTGGGCCAGGCTCGCCCATGAGTACTTCTCGCGCGCCAGCTCCAGACCGCTGGTGCCCCGCGCCACCCGTTCGTCCGGATGGTTGACGGCCTCGACCATCGCGTCCTCCAGGCTCGCCTGGTCGTCGGGTGGGATCAGCCAGCCGTTCGGGCGCCGCGGGTCGATGTTCACGAAGGCGGGTGTGCCGCCGGCGTCCGCGGCGATCACGGGCACCCGGCAGCCCATGGCCTCGATGAACACCTGGGCGAACGACTCGTCTGCCGAGGGCATGACCATCACGTCCGCGCAGGCCAGGCCCTGCGGTAACTCGTCGTGTCCGCGCCAGCCGATGAAGAACACGTCCTCGGCCCCTTCGTCCAGGGCCACGGTGTGGGGGTGCTCGCCGCCCCACTCGCCGGGGAAGCCGCCCCAGATCACCAGCGGGGCCTTGCGATCGAAGTGCTCGCGCGCCCGCGCGTAGGCCCGGATCAGCATGGGGATCCGCTTGACCTCGGTGAACCGCCCCACGAAGAGGAGCACCGGCGCCGCCTCGCCGGTCGCCGGGTCGGTGAACACCGCGAGGTCCTCGTCCGAGTAGGCGATGCTGCCCGCACCGCCTCCCTCCGCCCAGCCCAGCGGCTCCTCGACCAGCCATCGCCGCCAGCTGGCGAGCTTCTCGTCACGGGACAACTCGCGAGGGACGAACCGCTCCAGGTCCACGCCGTTGGGGATCCAGGTGGCGTGATCGACGCCCAGCAGGCGCCGCGACTCCTCCTGGTCGTGCGGCGCGACCACAACCAGGCGGTCGCTGGCCTGGGCCCAGCGGCGCATCGACTCGACCCAATGGTCCGCATGACGCCAGTGGTCCCAGTCGGTGGCCAGGGCCAGCGAGCGGTCAGCTTCCTCGAGCCCTGCGGTGTCGAGGCGCGTCCCGGCAGCGCTGCGATCGGCCATCTCCACGAAGGTCATGCCCAGCCGGCCCGCGATGCCCGAGAGGCGCTCGGCCACCGCGAGCATGTTCAGCTCGGTTCCGTGCAGGTGGGTGACCACCGGGACGTCGGGGGCCGCGGCCGCCATCGCGTCATGGATCGGCGTCAGGTGATGCAGGTGCGCCATCTCGAAGGGCGGCACGTCGCGCCGGATGAGCTCTGCCCAGGCCTCGGCGCTGTGGCCGGCCAGCGCCGGCGACACCGCGGCGAAGACCCGGTCGGGCACCCCCGAGCGGTCCTCGTAGGAGGGGTGCATGGGCATCGGCGCCTCCATCGGGTCGCGGCCCTCCTCGAACGCCGCGACCGCAGGGCCGTAGTTGGCGGGGTGCACGTCCAAACCCGCGAAGAACGTGGGGGCATGCGAGCGCTCGCCGGCCGCGCCGAGCGACCCGGCCATGAGGTCGACGGTCCAACCCACGTCGCGCAGCGCAAGCGCCATGTACAGGGTCACCTGGGCCGACCCGCCGCGGGGATAGAACAGCAACCCCATGGCGACCCGCCGATTCACACGACGACCCTACTGTCCGGACTGGCGCCTCTCCGGGAGCGCTACCGCTCGGGGCGCCGGACGGCGTAGCCCGCGCCGCGGGCGGTGCGGATCACGTCGGGACCGAGCTTGCGCCGGAGGCCGCGGATGTGGGAGTCCACGGTGCGCTCGCCCGTCCCGTCCTCGTAGCCCCAGACCTCCCGCAGCAGCTGCTCGCGGTTGTGCACCACGCCGGGCCGGCGGGCCAGGTGGTGCAGGAGGTCGAACTCGCGCGGGGTGAGGTCGACGGCCGTGCCGTTGAGGCGCGTCTCGCGCGTGGCCGCGTCGACGGTGAGGTCGCCGACGTTGACCGGGCTCTCGTCCTGCTGCTCGGCCGCCCCGCCGGCCCGGCGGAGCAGCGCCCGCAGCCGGGCGACCAGCTCCTGCATGCTGAACGGCTTGGTCATGTAGTCATCGGCGCCCACGCCGAGGCCGACGAGCAGGTCGGCCTCCGAGTCCCG
>Ga0190275_10001290_pt1 | contig 18831 bp, 19 predicted proteins | sample Popmic550T_FD_133745 | JGI IMG/M metagenome (GOLD analysis project Ga0190275, IMG submission 133745) | Populus adjacent soil microbial communities from riparian zone of Yellowstone River, Montana, USA - 550 T | ecosystem: Environmental > Terrestrial > Soil > Riparian zone > Trees stand | place...
ATGACAATCACCACGTTCGATTATTATCCCACATCCTGGCCGCTCCAGATCGGCCACAACCTCGCCGGCGGCGCGGCCAACGATCTGGTCCTCAGGTTCAGCTACAACCCCGCGGGCCAGATCCGCGAGGCCCTGCGCGACAATGACGGCTATTCCTGGACCGGCCATTACGCGGTCAGCCGCAATTACACGACCAACGGGCTCAACCAGTATAGCGCCGCCGGCTTGGCGAGCTTCCTTTATGACGCCAACGGGAACCTGACCTCGGACGGCAGCCGCACCTTCCTCTACGACGTCGAGAACCGGCTGGTCTCCAGCTCGAACGGCGCGGCACTCGTCTACGATCCGCTCGGGCGGCTGTTCGAGGTGAGCCTCGGCAGCGCTGCCACAAGGTTCCTCTATGACGGCGATGCGCTGGTCGCAGAATATGATGCGGGCGGCGCGCTGCAGCGCCGCTACGTCCACGGCGTCGGCGCCGACGTTCCTTTGGTCTGGTACCAGGGCGCGACGCTCACCGACCGCCGCTACCTCCACGCCGACCATCAGGGCTCGATCGTCGCCGTCGCCGACGCGGGCGGCAACGCCCTCACGATCAACCGCTACGACGAGTACGGCATCCCCGGCGCCGGCAATAGCGGCCGGTTCCAGTACACGGGCCAAATCTGGCTCGCCGAGCTGGGCATGTATTATTACAAAGCGAGGATCTACTCGCCGACGCTTGGGCGGTTCCTGCAGACCGATCCGATCGGGTATGACGACCAGTTCAATCTCTACGCCTATGTGGGGAATGATCCTATGAATGGAACGGACCCGACGGGCCTCGAGTGCGCGCCGATCGCGGAGGGATTAAAGTGTGATCCACCAGGCCCAGAAATCGGTGCATATACGATTCCTTTGCCACCGAACCATGGTGTCTCCGGCATTTCTGAATCGAGTCCAACCTACAGCTCCTATACCGTTAGTGCTTCAACTCCTCAGACAGGATCGGAAGTCCTCCGGAGCGTCACCGAAGAAGTTGTTTCTGATCCTACCCCGGGCTTTGATAGCCGGGCAACTCCTCAGGGAACGCTGAATGATGCCGGAATCAATCCGGTTGCTACGATTGGTCCCACTGGTGACCTAGTTGCGTCCTTTGTAACGCAAGATTCCAATGGGAATACAGTAATATCTAACGTGGCTGTACCTGGAAATCATTTATTTGCTACAGGGGGAGCGGCATCGGTAGTATCACAAGTCATTAGCCAGAATAGCCAAGGAACACAAATTACACTTGTTGGTGAGAGTTCCTCCCGTCTTCACCAAAGTAGAGCTGTTAATGCGGGTGCACGCTTTGTGTTTCAACGGAAAATCAACGGCGACATAAGAGACGGCGTGAGAAATGCACGAGGCCGGAGATGAATAGTAATATCGGTTGGTCCATATTATATTTGGTTATAGCTGCTGTCCAGCTCCTGATGTCGTTCGTTGCTATACTCCATAGGAGCCCATTCTTAGCTATCGCGGTGTTTATTGGAATAGCCATTTTCCATATGACGCTATTTGCATATAAGAGCAATAGGATTGCTATGTTTATTATTTTAATCACAGTTTCCTCAGTACTAGCTAGCGATTTCATCATAGCGGGTGTAGAATTCTATAGCACCCCTGGACATCCGGTGATACTATATTTCTCCCTGGCTCTGATATACTTCACCGGCTCCTTGGTATCATTTAAGATTTTGCTGGCAATTGCAGAAAGGCTCCATAAGCCGCATAGTGATTCCAATAGGAATAGTTGACAGAATTGGATTATGAATTACGGTGACACCGCACTGATTAGAAGGAGCAGCCGCCTTCCTCGCACCGCACACGCCTGAGCAGCCGATCACCACGTTCGATTACTACCCGACCGGCTGGCCGCTCCAGATCGGCCACAACCTCGCCGGCGGGGCGGCCAACGACCTGGTCCTCAGGTTCAGCTACAACCCCGCCGGCCAGATCGGCGAGGCGCTACGCGACAATGACGGCTATTCCTGGACCGGCCATTATGCGGTCCAGCGCGCCTACACGACCAACGGGCTCAACCAATATACAGGAGCCGGCTCGGCGAGCTTCCTTTACGACGCCAACGGCAATCTGACCTCGGAGCCTGCCCCGGCGCAGGCCGGGGGCACCCGCACCTTCCTCTACGACCTCGAGAACCGGCTGGTCTCCAGCTCGAACGGGGCGGCGCTCGTCTACGATCCGCTCGGACGGCTGTTCCAGGTGTCGAGCCCCACGACCGGCACCACAAGGTTCCTCTACGACGGCGACGCGCTGGTCGCCGAATATGATCCCGGATCGGAGTCCGGGACAGGCGGCGCGGTGCTGCGGCGCTATGTCCACGGCGTCGGGGCCGACGTGCCCCTGGTCTGGTACCAGGGCGCCGACCTCGCCCTGCGCCGCTACCTCCACGCCGACCATCAGGGCTCGATCATCGCCGTCGCCGACGCGGGCGGCAACGCCCTCACGATCAACCGCTACGACGAATACGGCATACCCGGCGCCGGCAATAGCGGCCGGTTCCAATATACCGGACAGGCGTGGCTCCCTGAACTCGGCATGTATCACTACAAAGCGAGAATCTACTCGCCGACGCTCGGGAGGTTCATGCAGACCGATCCGATCGGATATGACGATCAGTTCAATCTTTATGCCTATGTGGGGAATGATCCGGTCAATCTCGTTGATCCGAGTGGGGCCTGGCGGGAGCCGATCTCGGGCCGAATTATACCCGTTATCCGGGGAACAGGTACGGTTCAGGCCAATTCAGGCTTCAGATCGTGGTTGGGTCGTATAGTGGGCCCAGTCGCTGTCGCCTTGGGCATTCGACAAGCTATGGACGCCGCTCTTCCGGAGGCCCAACGAACCCTTTTTGTCTATAGACTCTATGGTGGAGAGTCGCGTCAGCGTGGCCCTTTTTGGACACCGTATGATCCTAACCAATATTCCAGCAAATCGGAGGCGCGCGAGCGGATGGATATCTTGCCTGAATGGGGCGGCACGCTGGATCGCGTGGTTTTTGGTGCAGTTGATGGCACGAACATCGCTGAAGAGGGCATCGCCGCTCCACAGACTGCCCACGACGGAACAGTCTATCCCGGCGGCGCTCCGGAGGTTAGGGTTCGCGACCCCAACGCCGTTCGGATACTAAACGATCAACCCTATGATAAGCCGGAGCGAGATCCCACTCCAGGCTGCCGAAGAGGAAGCTCACTGAGGCAATGCTGATGAGAACGAATTCGAAAGTTTGTCTGTGAACATTGCAACAATAGATGTCGGAAGGGTAAGCTCTCGGATTGCCCATGATCCTCCCGGACGAATTCTAGCCCGACTTAGACGCCATTCTCTAACATTGTCGACTGGTGGTACTATAACTGTATTTGCACTTGACCCTTCAGAGTACCATTCTGAAGGAGAGCGAGCTCACATTCTGGAGAATTTTCCGTTCTTCCATCGAAAAATACTGTCGGAGAATGATGATAGCCCGGCTCCGATGAGTGGCTACCTCTTGAGTCCGATTGACGGTGAACGCGAAAAGAGTCGCTTCGATTCATATTATTCATCAGCCCAGGCGTTACTGACTCCGTAGTGCAATTCTGGAGGTTGTACTAAGTGCGGGGAGTTAGGGGCCGGATTACGGTGGGCCGGATTACGGTGACAGTTTACTTAACCCCTAATTATACGATGCGGCGGGCCAGCGGCTTCAGTTGCGCGAGGGCGTGGGCAGCGCAGACGAAGGGACCGAGGCGACATGGGCCTATAACGACGACGGCCAGGTGACGACGATCATCGACGGCAACGGCAATAGGGCCGAGCTTCGCTATGACGGCCACGGCCGCCAGGACCGCTGGATATTCCCCTCGGCGACACGCGCCGCGTTCGACGACAGCACGCCGGCCACCGCGCTCGCCACCGCCGGCGCCGTCAACGCCGCTTTGTTCGAAGCCTATGAATATGATCCCAACGGCAACCGCCGGTTTTTGACCAAGCGCGACGGCGCGCGGATCGAATATCAATATGACGCGCTCAATCGGGTGACGCTCAAGATCGTCCCCGAGCGCACGACCGGCGCTCAGGCGCTGACCGCCGCCCAGACCCGCGACGTCTATTACAGCTACGACCTCAGGAATCTCCAGCTCTCGGCCCGGTTCGACAGCCAGTCGGGCGAGGGGATCACCAACACATATGACGGGTTCGGGCGGCTGAGCAGGAGCATCTTCGACATGGGCGGCATCCCGCGTCAGCTCGATTACCGCTACGACCGCAACGGCAACCGCACCCGGATCACCCACGCGGACGGCAATGTCTTTTTCGGCACCGCTCATGACGGCGCGAACCGCCCGGTCCAGCTGGGCGCCAACGACGCCGTCAGCCTCGCTTATACCTATTACACCCCCTACGGCGCTCCGGCGCTGACCTTGCGCATCGGCAATGCGGTTGCCACCGCTTTGGGCTATGACGGCGTGCTGCGGCCGACCGTCCGGGTCCACTATTTCACGCCCGGCACGACCAACGTGTTCTGGAACTACGCCTTCAACGCCGCGAGCCAGCTGAGCTCGGTCGCCCGCGACAACGACGCTTACGCCTGGACCAACCACTATGCCGTCCAGCGCCCCTACACGACCAACGGGCTCAACCAATATACGGGGGCCGGAGGCGCCACGTTCGGCTACGACGACAACGGCAATCTGACCTCGGACGGCAGCCGAACCTATCTCTACGACATCGAGAACCGGCTGGTCTCCAGCTCGAACGGCGCGGCGCTCGTCTACGACCCGCTCGGACGGCTGTTCCAGGTATCGAGCCCCACGACAACCACCAGGGTCCTCTACGATGGCGACGCGCTGGTCGCCGAATATGACGGCGCGGGCACGCTGCAGCGCCGGTATGTCCACGGCGTGGGAGCCGACGTTCCTTTGGTCTGGTACCAGGGCGCTGACCTCGCCCTGCGCCGCTACCTCCACGCCGACGAGCGCGGCTCGATCATCGCGGTCGCCGACGCGGGCGGCAACGCGATCACGATCAACCGCTACGACGAATATGGCATACCCGGCGCCACTAACAGCGGACGGTTCCAATATACCGGGCAGATATGGCTGAGCGAGCTCGGCATGTATTATTACAAGGCCCGCATCTACTCGCCGACCCTAGGGCGGTTCATGCAGACCGATCCGATTGGGTATGACGACCAGTTCAATCTTTATGCCTATGTCGGGAATGATCCGGTCAATCATACGGATCCGAGCGGAATGCGTGTTGGAGATACTCCGGAATCTTGCAACGCCGCTGGGGGGAGAATCCGATGCCGAGACTCCAGTTTGCCATCCCGAGAGATAAGGAATGAGACGGCACGTCGAGTCCCCCGGCCGAGAGGAGGCAATGAAACGGGAGGGCAAGCTCATAAAGATCGCACAACAGGAGAAGTATCCTATCGTACCGGCGCCGCGGCCGGGCACGGCACGCCGGACTCCTTCGCTCACAATCCCGCTCCAGAGGGTAAAAACACGATTTTGCGTTCTCACGCCCATCTTCCTAACGCACCGCCTCAGCGATCAGCCGCCTATGCTTCGGGGCGCTATGGTAACAACGCCCCCGGGGCGCGACGACCTGAGGGTCATGCGGACCACAGGTGTGCCGGTCCAAACCATAGGCCCCGACGTGACGACGACGGCTTTTAGACGGGATGGACAAGATTATATGGTGTTAGAATCGGGAGAGCGTCGTAAGCTTCCAAATGTTCCGGGAGTAATAGTTGTGGAAGAGGATCCATGATGACCAAGATAGTAATTTTGGCTCTTGGACTGTTGGGTGCCGCCGGTTGCCTATCCGCGACATCAGGCGCACCTCGACATGCGAAAATAGACGCGTCGGGATGTGATATAAGCTCACTTTCTCCTATAATCGAAAATGCACTGCATTTCAACGGCAAGATCTTCTGCGGAGAGGTGTTCGTGCGTAACTATAACGACACCGTGCGAGTAATACAGAGGTCCGATGAAGAGCCGTCTTACGATGTTTCCTTCCTGGTTCCAGCCGACGGTCGCCGGTGGCTGGGTCTTGTGGATGAGAGTTCGACATTGTTTTTCATCCGAGCCCGGGTAGAACCGCAGGTCGAGTGTTTCAGGACGCGAACAGACCCGCTCGACGAGGAGGGATGCGTGCCCTTTCGAAGGCCGGTTTATCTTCATATAAGTTATGCGCGAAGACGTACCGCATCGAATAGGTGACCTGGCCGGGGACCGACCTGACAATCGGCTATGCCTGGCGCGAGACCGGCGAGCTGCGCCAGATCCGCGAGAATCCCGCCACGACCAACGCCCTGCTCGCGACCCTCGATCACGACCCGATCGGCCGGCCTCGATCCTCACCCGCGGGGCCGGAATGACAATCACCACGTTCGATTATTATCCCACATCCTGGCCGCTCCAGATCGGCCACAACCTCGCCGGCGGCGCGGCCAACGACCTGGTGCTCAGGTTCAGCTACAATCGGGCCCCGGGCGCGACCGAAAGGAGTGTGTGGTGCCCAGGAGAGGACTCGAACCTCCACGCCCTTGCGAGCGCCAGCACCTGAAGCTGGTGCGTCTACCAATTCCGCCACCTGGGCACGGGGTAGGCGGGCGGGTTAGGGGGCGGCCTCCCCCCTGTCAACAAAGGGACCCTGGGGCCCGCCGCGCCCGCTTGCCAATTCCAGGGCGCGGAGGCAAGGAGGCCGCGCACTGGCAAAAGGCGGGACTGGATGACGGTAAAGACCGAGCGGCTGGTGACCTTGTTCGGCGGCGGCGGGTTCGTCGCCCGCTATTGCGCCCAGGCTTTGTTCAGGGCCGGCGCCCGGGTCCGGATCGCCGAGCGCGAGCCCCGGCGCGCCTTCTTTCTGAAACCGCTGTGCGGGCTCGGCCAGATCCAGTTCCTGCGCGCCGACATCGCCGATCCCGGCGCGGTCGCCGCCGCGGTCCGCGGCGCCGACGCGGTCGTGAACCTGGTCGGAATCCTCAAGGGCAATTTCCACAAGATCCATGTCGAGGGCGCGCGCAATGTCGCCGAGGCCGCCGCGGCGGCGGGCGTGCCCGCTCTGGTCCATGTCTCCGCGATCGGCGCCGATCCGGAAAGCCCGAGCGCCTACGGGCGCTCCAAGGGCGAAGGCGAAACCGCCGTCCGCGACGCTTTCCCCGCCGCGACCCTGATCCGCCCGTCGATCGCGTTCGGGCCCGAGGACGATTTCGTCAACCGCTTCGCCCGCATAATGCGGCTCCTGCCCGTATTGCCCGTCATCCGGCCGTCCTGGAGGCTCCAGCCTGTGTACGTCGCCGATCTCGGCAGGGCCGCGGCCATCGCCGCGCTGGACCCCGCGCCTTATGCCGGCGGGACCTACGAGCTCGGCGGCCCGCAAGTGATGGATATGGCCGAACTGAACCGATGGATCTGCCAGGCGACCGGCCGCGAAAGGGCGCTCGTCCCGATCCCCGATCCCGTCGGCAGGCTGATCGCGCGCCTCACCGGCTGGCTCCCCGGCGCTCCGATCACCTGGGACCAATGGCTGATGATGGAGACCGACAATGTCGCAACCGGCCCGGGCTTCGAGGCGTTCGATATCCGCCCCTCCCCGCTCGCCGCGGTCGCCGAAACCTGGCTCACCCAATATCGCCGCCACGGCCGGTTCGCGAAGCCGACGGCCTCCTGAGGCCGCATTAATACCAAGGACTATCCCCGGATAGGAAAGCGCAAGGAGGCGGCCTAAGCCGGAGCCGTCGCCGAGGATTAGGTTCCTTCGGAGGCCGGGTCGGGCGGGGCCCCGCCCGGCACGTACTTCGAGCCTGACCTCGGCGACAAATTGCTTCGACTGCGGGGCGCCCTCAGTCGGGCACGAACCGCCGCACCACGTCGCGCGCCAGCCTTGCCGGCCGCAGGGTCGCTGCGTCGAGGCAGCACCAGGAGGATTTCACCTCGGCCACCACTTCCTCGCCCCGCGTGATCATCGTGCTGAAGAAGGCGCGCGCGCCCTGTACGCTCTCGGCGACCACCAAGGCGACGATCATGTCGTCGAGGAAGGCGGGCCGCCGGTAGGTGATCTCGTGCTTGAGCGCGACCCACAAATGCCGCGCGACCGCCTCGGCCGGCGCCACCCGCTCCCAATAAGCGACCACCGCCTCCTGGACCCATGTCAGATAGACGCTGTTGTTGACGTGGCCCATGAAATCGATGTCGCCCGCATGGATCGCGAGCGTGTGGACGTGGGTCGGGGCGGTGGGGGCTGTCATGGCCGTGCGCCTACACCAACAATCGTGTCAGCAATAGGATGCGGGGACGATTGCTTTCACCCCAGGGACAGGCACTTTCACGCGCTTCGTCACTTACCCTCGCACCGCGGCGGGAAAAGTCACTGTCCCCCTTCCCGCGGCGCGGAAAGTGACTGTCCCCATTCCGCAGCCCCCGCTACAGGCCCGGCCCATGGACCTCGCGACCCTCCTCACCATCATCCTGCTCGGCATCGTCGAAGGGGTGACCGAGTTCATTCCGGTCTCCTCGACCGGCCACCTCATCCTCGCCGGCGAGCTGCTCGGCTACGATGCCGCGCAATGGGCGGTGTTCAACGTCGTCATTCAGCTGGGCGCGATCCTCGCCGTGATCGTGCTCTACTGGCGCACCTTCTGGGCGGTCTTCGTCGGCCTGATCGCCCGCCAGCCCGAATCCTGGCGCTTCCTCAGGAACATCGCCGTCGGCTTCCTGCCCTCGGCGGTGGTCGGCCTGATCTTCCTCGACCAGGTCGAGGCGATGCTGGGCAGCCCGACGATCGTCGCCTGGGCGCTTCTGCTCGGCGGAATCGCGATCCTGCTGATCGAACGCAAGGCGCCGCACGGCTCCGAGCGGGGCGTCGCCGACATCTCGCTCGGCAAGGCGGTGGGCATCGGCTTCATCCAGTGCCTGTCGATGATTCCGGGCGTCAGCCGCTCGGGCGCGACCATATTGGGCGGCCTCTCGCTCGGCGTCGAGCGGCGCACCGCGGCCGAGTTCAGCTTCTTCCTCGCCATCCCGACCATGCTCGGCGCCTCGACGCTCGAGCTCGCCCGCAACCACGACAATCTCGGCGCGGCGAGCCTCTCCGGCATCGCGATCGGCTTCGTCGTCTCGTTCGTCGTCGCCCTGGTCGTGATCCGCTGGTTCATCGGCATCGTCTCGCGCCGCGGCTTCGCGCCGTTCGGCTGGTACCGGATCGTCGTCGGCGCCGCGGCACTAATCTGGCTGGCAATGCGTTAGTTATTCAGGCAAATTTCATCTTGGCCGGGCAATACCGGCGCCGAGTCGCTTAAAGGAGAAGGTCGCCGATGCGCAAATTGCTGATCGCCGCCGCAGCAACGCTGATTGCCGCCCCCGCCTCCGCTCAGCCGCCGCGCCCGAGCGAGCAGATCGAGGCCTATGCGCCGGCGATCGACCGGATGGCCGATGCCTTCCTCAACCTCGATCTTGGCCCGATGCTCGACGCCGCCGATCCCTACCGGCCGCATCGCGACCGGACGCTGCGCGACATGGCCAGCCGCGGCGATCCGCGCTTCCAGCGCCGGCTGCGCGCCTCGATCTATGGCAACACGGCCCGGATCGGCCGGATGGCGGACGCGATCGCCGCGGCAGCGCCGGCGATGCGCAATGCGATCGCGCAGATGGAGATGAGCATGGCGGGCGTCTACGACGCGCTCCCGCCGCCGCCGCGGGGCGATGTCGACGACGATTGGGACCCGGATTTCGACGACGATAGGGACGAGCCCTACCGAGACTGACGGCCCGCCCGAAATCGGCGTTGGACTGCGGCGGCGCGGCCGTTAAGGAACGCTGCCATGTGGCAGCTCTACCAATTTCCGCTTTGCCCGTTCTCGCGCAAGGTCCGGCTTGCCTTGACCGAGAAAGCGATCCCGCACGAACTCGTCCGCGTCTCCCCCTGGCTGCAGGAGGACGAGTTCATGGATCTGAACCCGGCCGGGCAGACGCCGGTGCTGGTCGAATCGGACAAGGGCACGGTGCTGATCGATTCGGGCGCGATCTGCGAATATTTCGAAGAGACGATCGACCGCACGCCCTTGATCCCCGGCACCGCGGTCAACCGCGCCGAGATCCGCCGCCTCGTCACCTGGTTCGACGAGAAGCTCTATCGCGACGCGGTCGGGCCGCTGATGGAGGAGCGGATGACCAAGCGCCTGGTCGCCCGCGACCCGCCCGACACGGGGGTGCTGCGCCGCGCGATGACCTCGGCCAACGCCCATCTCGACTATATCGATTATCTGCTCGATCATCGCCGCTGGCTGGCCGGGCCGGTGCTGACCATGGCCGACCTCGCGGCGGCCGCGCATCTGTCGGTCGCCGACTATCTGGGCGGCATCGACTGGCGCGGCCACAAGCAGACGGTCGACTGGTATGCGGTGATGAAGTCCCGCCCGAGCTTCCGCCCCCTGCTCACCGAGCGGATGGAAGTGATCATGCCCCCGGCCCATTACGACAAGCCCGATTTCTGACGGCCCAACAGGCCGTCACTTCGACGAAGATGGACTTGATCCGCGGCCTCCCTCGGCCCACATCTCATCCATGCTGATCCAGACCGAGACCACGCCCAATCCGGCGACATTGAAGTTCATGCCCGGCCGCAAGGTGATGGACGCGGGCACGCGCGATTTCGCCAGCCCCGAGGCGGCCGAGGCCTCGCCGCTCGCCGAGGCCATCTTTTCGACCGGCGAGGTCGAGGGCGTGTTCTTCGGCCGCGATTTCGTCTCGGTCACCGCCGCGCCGGGGGTCGAGTGGCGCCAACTCAAGCCGCAGGTGCTCGAGGTGTTGCTCGATCATTTCGCGAGCGACGCGCCCTTGTTCCGCGCGGGCAGCGCCGGGGCCATCGACGTCGCGCCCGATGCCGGGATCGAAGACGATCCGGCCGACGCCGAAGTGGTTGCCCAGATCCGCGAGCTGATCGAGACCCGCGTCCGCCCCGCGGTGGCGCAGGACGGCGGCGACATCGTCTATCGCGGCTTCAGGGGCGGCATAGTTTTCCTCGCCCTCCAGGGCGCCTGCTCGGGCTGCCCCTCCTCGACGATGACCTTGAAGAACGGCATCGAGAGCCTGCTCAAACATTATGTCCCCGAGGTTGAAGCCGTCGAGGCGATCTGACCTTGCTGCTCGTCATCGACAGCGCGACCGCGGCCTGTTCGGCGGCGCTGATCGGCCCGGAGGGCGATGTCATCGACGAGCGCCACGAGATCGTCGGCCGCGGCCATGCCGAGCGGCTGCTTCCGATGATCGCCGAGTTGCTTGGAGGCTGCGTCCCCGCTTCGATCCTGGTCGATTGCGGGCCGGGCAGCTTCACCGGGGTGCGCGTCGGTCTCGCCGCCGCCCACGGCCTCGCCATCGGCTGGAAGGTCCCCCTCGCCGGCTATTCGTCGCTGGCTTTGGTGGCGGCCGCTTCCGGCGAAACCGAGGTCGCGGTCGCCTTGCTGGGGGGACATGGCGAGATTTTCGTGCAAAGCTATGGCGGTGACCCGATCGCCGCTCTCGACGAACTTCGCTCGCTCTCCCCCGAGCAGGCGGCCGCGTCGGTGAGCGCAGGCCTGGTCCTGGGCTCGGGCGCCGAGGCGCTGGTCGCGGCGCGCGGATCGGGCCGAGCGGTCGATGCGCTCCCCCGCGCCGCCGATGCGCGTCTGCTTCCGCCGGCGCTGCGCGCCCTACCGCTCCGCCCGATCTACGGCCGCGCCCCCGACGCCAGGCCGATGGCGTGAACGCGCTTGCGCTTACGTTGTGCGAAGGAGGCATCGCCGATCTCGACGCGGTGATGAACGTGATGGACGACAGCTTCGATCGGCGTTTCGGCGAGGCCTGGACCGCGTCGCAATGCGCCGGCTTGCTGCCGATGCCGGGCGTCTGGCTGACCCTGGCGCGCGACGCGCAGGCGGTGATCGGTTTCGCTTTGGCACGGTCGGTCGCCGGCGAGGCCGAGTTGCTGCTCCTTGCCGTCCGGCGCGCGGCGCAGGGACGCGGAGTCGGCAAGTCGCTGCTCGACCGCTTTGCGGAACAGGCGCAGGACCGCGGAGCAACGCGCCTGCACCTCGAAGTCCGCGAAGGAAATCATGCGCTTAGCCTGTACAAGCGGGCGAACTTCGCGTTAGTCGGCCGGCGCCGCAATTACTATAGCGGCCATGGCGGCCAAACTTATGACGCGCTGACCTTGGCGAAGAACGCCCTCGGCTAATACCGTATTAACGTTTCGGGCTTGTCAGGACCGTCAAAACGGACCTATCCCCGCTAATGACCATCAGGCCAATGGTGGTCGCTCCTCTGAACGAAGGTTACAACCACACATGGATACGCAGGACAATTTCGGTGAGACGCTGATCACCCTCACCGCCGACATTGTGTCGGCGCATGTCAGCAACAACAGCGTGGCGGTTTCCGACCTCCCGTTGCTGATCTCCAACGTTCACACCGCGCTGCAGGGTCTCGGCGACCAGCCGGAAGCTCCGGCCCCCAGGCCGGAGCCCGCGGTTTCGATCCGCTCGTCGATCAAGCCGGACTATGTGGTCTGTCTCGAGGATGGCAAGAAGCTGAAGATGCTCAAGCGCCATCTGATGACTCACTATAATCTGACGCCGGATCAATATCGTCAGAAGTGGGGTCTCAACGCCGACTATCCGATGGTCGCGCCGAATTACGCCGAGCAGCGGCGGGCACTGGCCAAGAAGATCGGTCTGGGCACGAAGCGCAAGCGCGCGCCGAAATAATAAGGGCGCAAGCTCCGGACGAAGGGCGACATCCCGGCCGCGCGGGGGTGGCGCCCTTCGCGTCCGGACCTTTGATCCCGCAATGATCTTGCTCTAAGAAGCGTGGGCATGACCCGCAGCATCGACATCGAGGCGCTCTGCGCCGAGAAGGGCCTCCGCATCACCGAGCAGCGCAAGGTCATCGCGCGGGTGCTCGGGGAATCCGAGGATCATCCCGACGTCGAGGCGCTCCACCAGCGCGCCGCGGCCGTCGATCCCGGCATCTCGATCGCCACCGTCTACCGCACCGTTCGGCTGTTCGAGGAAGCGGGCATTTTGGAGCGGCACGATTTCGGCGACGGCCGCGCCCGCTACGAAGCGGCCGCCGAGACCCATCACGACCATCTCATCGACGTCGAGACCGGCAACGTCATCGAGTTCGTCGATGAGGAACTGGAGGAGCTCCAGCGCCGAATCGCCGCCAAGCTCGGCTTCCGTCTGGTCGATCACCGCATGGAGCTCTACGGCGTCACCCTCTCCCGCGATAATTAGGGCAAATCCCCGGTGCGATTAGCCTGGCGTGCCGGGGGGATCCTCGCCGGCCTCTTCGTCTGCGTGCCGCTCCACTATCTGTGGAGGGCTTTGGGCACGCCCTCGCCCTGGCCTCGGCGCTTCCTCGCCTGGACCAGCCGGCGCTGCGGCCTCGTCGTGACGATCGAGGGCATTCCGCGCACGGCCGACACGCTCTACGCCGCCAATCATGTCAGCTGGCTCGACATCCTCGCGCTGGGCGGCGCCACCCCCACCATCTTCGTTGCCCGCGACGATGTCGAGCAATGGCCGGTGATCGGCTGGGCGGCGGCCCTCAACGACACGATCCACGTCGCGAGGGACGTGCGCAGCTCGGTTCGTGGCCAGGCCGACATGCTGCGCCGCGCGCTCGAAGCGGACCGCGCCGTCGCGCTCTTTCCCGAAGGCACGACCGAAGCCGGCCGCTTCCTGCTGCCATTCCGCCCCAGCCTGTTCGCCTCGCTGTTCCCGCCGCTGCCGCGCGTGATGGTCCAGCCCGTGGCGATCGATTACGGCGCGGCGTCCGACGACGCTTCGTGGATCGGCGACGAACCCTATGGCCTCAACGCCAGGCGGATACTCTCGCGCCCGGGCCGGCTGCCGGTGACCTTGCGCTTCCTCGAGCCGATCGACCCGCGCGACGCCGGCGACCGCAAGACCCTCGCCCGCCGCGCCCAGGCCGCGGTTGCCGAGGCGCTGGACGCTTCCGCCCGCGCCCCCGTTCCCCTATAGGCGCCGGGATGAAGACCCGCGATCCCAGGACCTTCCACGTCAAGTCGTTCGGCTGCCAGATGAACGTCTATGACGGCGAGCGCATGGCCGAATTGCTCGAGGACGAGGGCATGAAGGCGGCGGCCGAGGGCGCGCAGGCCGATCTCGTCGTCCTCAACACCTGCCACATACGCGAGAAAGCGGCCGAAAAGGTCTATTCGGACATCGGCCGGCTGATGAAGCCCAAGAATGGACCCGCACCGATGATCGCCGTCGCGGGCTGCGTCGCCCAGGCGGAGGGCTCCGAGATCGCGCGCCGCGCGCCCGGGGTCGACATCGTGGTCGGCCCGCAGGCCTATCACAATCTGCCGGATCTCGTCCGCAAGGCGGCGCGCGGCGAGCCCGCGCTCGACACCGGCATGCCTATCCTCTCGAAATTCGGCGCTCTTCCGGCCCGCCGCCGCCAGGCCCCGAGCGCCTTCCTCACCGTCCAGGAAGGCTGCGACAAATTCTGCACCTATTGCGTCGTCCCTTACACCCGCGGCGCCGAGGTCTCCCGCCCGTTCATGGCGATCCTCGAAGAGGCGAAGGCGCTGGTCGATGCCGGCGCGAAGGAAATCACTCTGCTCGGCCAGAACGTGAATGCCTGGCGCGACGAGGACGCAAGGGGCCTCGAGGATTTGATCCGCGCGCTCGACGCGCTGCCCGGCCTCGCCCGCATCCGCTACACGACCAGCCATCCGGGCGACATGAAAGAGGGCCTGATCCGCGCCCATGCCGAAGTCGAAAAGCTGATGCCCTACCTCCATCTGCCCGTTCAATCGGGCAGCGATCGCGTGCTCAAGGCGATGAACCGCAGCCACGGCGCAAGCGCCTATCTTGGCATCCTCGAGCGCGTCCGCGCGGCGCGCCCGGACATCGCCATCTCGGGCGATTTCATCGTCGGCTTCCCCGGCGAAACCGAAGCGGAGTTCGCCGAGACGCTGAAAATCGTCGAGCGAGTGAACTATGCCCAGGCTTTCTCGTTCAAATATTCGCCGCGGCCGGGAACGCCCGCGGCGGCCATGGAGGATCAAATTCCGGCCGATGTGATGGACGAGAGGCTGCAGCGTCTCCAGGCGCTGCTCAACGCCCAGCAGCTCGCCTTCAACCGGGCCAGCGTCGGCCGCCGGACGCAGGTGCTTCTCGAGCGCCCCGGTCGGAAGCCGGGCCAGCTGGTCGGCAAGACGCCTTGGCTCCAGTCGGTCCATCTCGAGACCGAGGCGCGGATCGGCGACATCGTCGAGGTCGACCTGATCGCCGCCGGCCCCAACAGCCTGGCGGGCGCCGAGCGCGTGAAAGAAGCCGCCTGATGCCGCAGAAAAAAGCCGCCGAGGCCGCGGGGCCCCGCGCCCGGGTCGAGATCGAGTTCGAGCAGCCGCATCTGCTCGGGCCATTATTCGGCGAGTTCGACCGCAATCTGATCGCGATCGAGGACCGGCTCGGCGTCTACATCGCCGCGCGCGGCGCCAAGGTGCAAATCGAGGGGGAGCCCGAAGCCGCGACCCGTGCCCGCGAGGTGCTGCTCGGCCTCTACAACCGGCTCGACGAGGGCCACGACATCGACGCCGAGCTGGTCAACGCGATCATCGCCATGTCGGGCCAGCCGACGCTCGACGGGATCATCTCGCCCGAAGTGATCGAGCCGCCCAAGGTGATGATCCGCACCCGAAAGAAGACGATAGTGCCGCGCTCCAAGGCGCAGGCACTCTATATGGAGGCGCTCGCGCGCGACGACATGATTTTCGCGCTCGGGCCGGCAGGCACCGGCAAGACCTATCTCGCCGTCGCGCAGGCCGTGCAGCAATTGATCGGCGGCAGCGTCGATCGCCTCATCCTGTCGCGCCCGGCGGTCGAGGCGGGCGAGCGCCTGGGCTTCCTTCCCGGCGACATGAAGGAGAAGGTCGACCCCTATTTGCGCCCGCTCTACGACGCGCTCTACGACATGCTGCCGACCGAGCAGGTCGAGCGCCGCATCGCCTCGGGCGAGATCGAGATCGCGCCGATCGCCTTCATGCGCGGCCGCACGCTCGCCGACGCCTTCGTCATTCTCGACGAGGCGCAAAACACCACGCCCATGCAGATGAAGATGTTTCTGACCCGGTTCGGCATGCGCTCGCGCATGGTGATCTGCGGCGATCCCAAGCAGGTCGATCTCCCCGATCCCGGCAAGTCCGGCCTCGCCGACGCGGTCGCCAAGCTCGAGGGCATCCCCAAAATCGCCACGATCCGCTTCGGACCCGGCGACGTCGTGCGCCATCCGCTCGTCGGCCGGATCGTCGAGGCCTATGAAGGGCCGGGCGCATGAATGGGGACAGTTTAAGGGCCTCAGCATGATCGGGGTCGAAACCGATGTCTCCGCGGAGTGGGACGCGCGCATCGACTGGCCCGCTTTGGCCCGCAGCGCGGTCCACGCAGCCGTCGCCAACAGCCGCCATGCCGGCCTGTGCGACAGCGAAGTCTCGGTCAAGTTCACGTCGGACGACGAGGTCCGCTCGCTCAACGCCGCCTGGCGCGGCAAGGACGGACCGACCAACGTCCTGTCCTTCCCGATGGCGGACGAGGGCGGGCTCGCCAGCGCCCAGCTCCTCGGCGACGTCGTCCTCGCCCACGGCGTCTGCGCGCGCGAGGCGGCCGACCGGAACGTGCCCATCGAAACCCATGCCGCGCATCTCTTGGTGCACGGCACGCTTCATCTGCTAGGTTACGTCCACGAAACAAGCGACGCGGATGCGGAGGTGATGGAGCGGACGGAAGGCATGGCGCTCGCATCGATCGGCATTGCCGACCCCTATCATGTGACGGAAGTTGAGCCCTGACATCATGGAAGACGATAGTAGCAGCGGCCGGGACGAGGGACGCACGGTCTGGGGCGGGCTTCGCGCCCTGATCTTCGGCAACGGCGACGAATCGACGCTGCGCGACGAGATCGAGGAAGCGATCGAGAATCGCGAGGGCGAGGACCCGCGGGTCGGCGATCTCTCCCACGTCGAGCGGCAGATGCTGGTCAACATTCTCCACTTCGGGGAGAAGAATGCCGGCGACGTCGCGGTGCCGCGCGGCGACATATTCGCCGTCCCCGCGACGACCTCGTTCGACGCTTTGGTCGCGGCTTTCGTCGAGGCAGGGCACAGCCGCATGCCGGTCTATGAAGACAGCCTCGACACCGTCATCGGCATGATCCACGTCAAGGATCTTTTCGCGGTCCAGACCGGCGCGGCGCCGCCCCCGGACGACATCCGCACCCTGATGCGCACGCCGCTCTATGTGCCAGAATCGATGGGCGTGCTCGATCTGCTCGCGCGGATGCGGGCCGAGCGCGTCCACCTCGCCATCGTCGTCGACGAGTTCGGCGGCACCGAGGGCCTTTTGACGATCGAGGACGTGGTCGAGGAGATCGTCGGCGAGATCGAGGACGAGCATGACGAAGAGGTCTCCGCCATGCTGACCGCGGTCGGCGAGGGCCTGTGGGAAGCCGACGCCCGCGCCGAGCTGGAAGACGTGGCCGAGGCGATCGATGCCCGCCTGGGCACGGTCGAGGAGGATGTCGACACATTGGGCGGCCTCGCCTTCGTGCTCGCCGGGCGAGTGCCCAAAATCGGGGCGATGCTCGAACATCCGAGCGGCTGGCGGCTCGAGGTGCTCGAGGGCGATTCACGCCGCGTTCGCCGGCTCCGCCTTCACCCGCCGACGGAAGACCGGATCGCGGACGACTGAAGAGGTCCGCAGCGCTAGGCATGAGCGGCCGGGGGCGTTACGACCCCCCATGGACTTCGCCCACATCCGGCTCGAACAGAGCCCGTCCGCGGTCGCGACGATCACGCTCGCCCGCCCGGACTCGCTCAACGCGCTCAACGCGGCCCTTATCGAGGAGCTGAAGGCGGCGCTGGAGACTCTGCCCGGCTCCGGCGCGCGCTGCCTGCTCCTCACCGGCGAAGGCCGCGCTTTCTCGAGCGGGGCGGATCTGGTCGCCGGCGGCGGCCTGCCCGACGATGTCGGGGCCGCGCTCGAATCGCATTTGAATCCGCTGATCGAGGCGATCTTCGCCTTGCCGATGCCGGTCGTCGCCGCGGTCCGCGGGCCCTGCGCCGGGGCCGGCTGCTCGCTCGCTCTGAGCGCCGACTTCGTGATCGCGGGCGCATCCGCCTATTTCCTCCAGGCGTTCATCAATCTCGGACTGGTCCCCGACGCCGGCGCGACCTGGCTGCTGCCGCGCCTCGCCGGGCGGGCGCGGGCGATGGAGATGATGATGCTCGGCGAGCGCATCCCGGCGGAACGGGCGGCGGATTGGGGCATGATCGCGCGCGTCGTCGACGACGATGATCTGGAGAGCGAGTCCATCGCGCTCGCCACCCGTCTCGCCATGGGGCCGACGATCGCCTACGGCCTCATCCGCCGCCTCGCCCGCGACGCCGGGCACTCGTCGCTGAGCGATGCTCTGGCCGCGGAGCGGATCGCCCAGCGCGACGCCGGCCGAACCGAGGATTTCAAGCAGGCCGTGTTCGCCTTCCTGCAGAAACGTCCGCCAAGCTTTGACGGGCGCTGACCGCGCATTCTCCCGGAGCAACGCCATGGACCTGAAGTTCAAGATCACCGGCTACATCGCCCGCCCCGTCCACGACGTGTTCGAGGCGGTGGCGGATCCGGACATCTTGTCCCGCTACTTCACCACCGGCGGCGCGAAGGGGCGCCTCGAAACGGGCGCGACCGTCACCTGGGACTTTCACGACTTTCCGGGCGCCTTTCCGGTTGAGGTGGCCGAG
>Ga0190275_10001291_pt1 | contig 18824 bp, 23 predicted proteins | sample Popmic550T_FD_133745 | JGI IMG/M metagenome (GOLD analysis project Ga0190275, IMG submission 133745) | Populus adjacent soil microbial communities from riparian zone of Yellowstone River, Montana, USA - 550 T | ecosystem: Environmental > Terrestrial > Soil > Riparian zone > Trees stand | place...
CGATCGGCCAGCGCCTCGGCCTCGGCCAGGATGTGCGAGCTGAGGAGCACCGTGGCGCCCTCGGACTTCAGCTCGAGCACGGCCCTCTGGAACTCCGCCTCCATGAGCGGGTCGAGCCCCGATGTCGGCTCGTCCAGCAGGTAGAGATCGGCACGCGCCGCCAGGGCGGCGACCAGGGCCACCTTCTGCCGGTTGCCCTTCGAGTAGGTGCGTGCCTTCTTGCGGGGGTCGAGCTCGAAACGGTCGAGCATGTCGGCGCGGCGTCGGTCGTCCAGGCCGCCGCGCATCCTGCCGAGCACGTCGATGACCTCCCCGCCGGTCAGGTTCGGCCACAGGGCGACGTCACCCGGGACGTAGGCGATGCGGCGGTGCAGCTCGGCCGCCTGCCGCCACGGGTCGCCCCCCAGCATGGTGGCGTGCCCGGAATCGCGTTTGAGCAGGCCGAGCAGCACCCGGATCGTGGTGGACTTGCCCGCGCCGTTGGGGCCGAGGAAGCCGTGCACCTCACCCGGCTCGACCGTGAGGTGCAGCCCGTCGAGGGCCCGCACCGAGCCAAAGGTCTTGATCACGTCACGGAGCTCGATGGTGCTCATCTGGCGATCATTGCAGTCGAACCGGCCCCAACCGCGAGGATGGTCCTGTGAGCCCACACGACGTCTACGGACGGATGCCGGACGGACGCGACGTGCACGTGCTGACTCTGGGCTCGGCGCCCGGTCCGGTCGTCGAGGTGCTGACCCTCGGAGCCGCCGTCCACCGGCTCGCGGTGACCGGCGGGGACGGCGAGCGCCGCAACGTGGTCCTGGGTCATCCGGACGTCGCCGAGCGGCTGGCCGGCGGCGACTACGTCGGCGGCACGATCGGTCGCTACGCGAACCGCATCGCGGCGGGCCGGTTCGTCCTCGACGGTCGTGAGGTACGGGTCGGGACCCACGACAGAGGCAACAGCCTGCACGGCGGTCCGCGCGGCTTCGACGTACGCCTCTGGGACGTCGTCGAGCACACCCGGGACGACGTGGTGCTGACCATGACCAGCGCGGACGGGGACCAGGGCTTCCCGGGGGCGGTCACGGCGCGCGTCCGCTACCGCGTGGAAGGACACACCGTGTCCGTCGTGATGGAGGCGACGACGGACGCGACGACGGTCGTCAACCTGACCAACCACGCCTACTTCAACCTCTCCGGGGAGGGCGCCGGGACGGTCGACGACCACGTGCTCGTGGTGGCGGCCGACGAGTTCACGCCGGTCGACGACACCGGCATCCCGCTGGGTGGCCACGCGGCAGTGGCGGGTACGCCGTTCGACTTCCGTCGGCCGGGCGCCATCGGGCCGGCGCTCCGGACCGAGCACCCGCAGGTCGTGGTCGCCCGAGGAATCGACCACAACTTCGTGGTGCGGGGAACCGGCCTCCGGCATGCCGCGACCCTGGCCTCGCCGGGGACCGCCACGAGGCTCGAGCTGTGGAGCGACCAGCCCGGCCTGCAGGTCTACACGGGCAACTTCCTCAACGGCACGAGCCGGTCCACGGGCGGCGGGCGATACCGCCAGGGCGACGGGATCGCGCTGGAGCCACAGCTCTTCCCCGACTCGCCGAACCGCCCCGAGTGGCCGTCCTCCGTCCTGCAGCCGGGCCAGACCTACCGATCGGAGCTGGAGTGGCGCTTCAGCGGCTCGGACATCACGGCAGGCCGCCGACCCGGAGCGTCTCTCCGCTCCTGACCAGATCCTCGTCGCCGCGCCTGGGTGTCACGCAGGCGACGGCTGGCTGGCGGACGGTGCGTCATCGGCGTCCGACGCCCCGGTCCCCTCACGTGCCTCCGCCAGGTCGGCGAGGAGGGAGTCGATCACCACGACGGCTCCTCCGAGCGTGACCGCGGCGATCGGGGTCGGAATGCTGGTGCGGCGCAGGGCTGCCATGGCAGCCAGCATGACTGCCGACCACGACCCCACCGACGTCGCGAAGGGAACCGTCGCCCGCTTCCATGGCTCTTCCGTGTCTGGGACGACGACGAAGACCTGCAGTCCGGGCTTGTCCAGCAGCCAGCCGACGGCATACGCCACGAACAGGATGGGTGACCGCGCCGAGCTGCGCGGGGCGAGGCAGCCGAGAGTCACTCCGGCACCTCGGCTCACTGCACCAAGCCGCACCTTCATCGCAGTACCTCCGATCACGGTCATCTCGCGGCGGACGGCGCCGTCGCTGGCGATCACGAGGCGAGTCGGCCGAGAGCCACCCCCACAGTGGCAGGTCCGGAGGCGGATTGCAGCCCCCTGAATGTGTTGCCCCTGCGGCTCACCCCCCTGGAGTGAGGTCGTGCGACGAGACACGTGCGAAGGTCGGCGTCGCAGTCGGTCTCCCCGACAAGGAGGTGGGCCATGCGCCCGACGCGGGTGAAAGGTGCCGCCAGCGGCGTCTCAGGCGTGCTCCTGGTGCTGGTCCTGAGCTCCTGTGGCGGTGCTGATGGCGGCGACGGTGACGGACCGTCGGTCTCGCCGACCCGGACTCCGACGGCCACACCGTCCAGGACGGACCTGCCGACCCCGACGCTCTCCCCGAGCGCGACCGAGAGTCCGGTCGAGCCGAGCCCCACGCCCTCGCCCAGCGAGACCGAGAGCCCGGTCGAGCCGAGCCCCACGCCCTCGGAGTCCCCGGACCAGGAGCCCACCTCCGAGACACCGACACCCACCGCGACGCCGACGGACACCGAGACGCCTGCTGACACCTCTGCCGCCGACGAGCCCGCGGCCGACGACGAGGAGGCTCCGGCATGGATCTGGTGGCTGGTGGGGCTCGTGGTCCTCGGGTCCCTGGTGGCCCTCCCGCTCGTGCTGAGGTCGCGGCGCCGGAACGCCTGGCGGCAGGACGTGGCCGATGCGCGGTCCGAGCTGGAGTGGGCAGCGCGGGAGCTGTTGCCGGGGTTGCGGCAGGCCGGTTCGCGGGAGCAGGTGGCCGGCGGGTGGGCGGTCGGCCAGTCGCGCGTGGCCGCGGCGGAGGACCGGCTGACGGTCCTGGAGTCGAGCGCACCCGATGAGGCCGGCCGGCAGGAGGCACGATCGCTGCGTGACGCCGCTCGTCGGGCACGCGCAGAGATGGATCGGCTCACGGGACCGGAGCCGCACGAGGAGTGGCGAGCCGACCTGGACGCGGTCGTCGCCGGGCTCGAGGCCGCGCTGCGCCCACCGCCGCCGCCCTAGCCCGCCCGCCCGGGAGACGCTCACCCTGCGTGGTGGGGCCCGGCTTTCACCCCGGCTGTCACCATGAACGACATGCAGACCACGGAGCGCCGACCCGCCTGGCAGCAGGCCGCGGCGCTCACCGGCGGGTTCGTGGTGCTGCTGTGGGCGCTCGAGATCGTCGACGCCGCGTCCGGTCACGCACTGGACGCGTACGGCGTGCAGCCCCGCACCGATGACGGACTGGTCGGCGTGGCCGTGGCTCCGATGCTGCACTTCGGGTTCGACCACCTGATCAGCAACACCGTGCCCATCCTGGTCCTCGGCTTCCTCACCCTCGCCACCGGCATCGCACGCGGCCTCCTGGCGACGGCGATCATCTGGGTCGTCGGCGGCCTGGGCGTCTGGGTGCTCGCGCAGCCGGGCAGCAACCACGCCGGCGCCTCGGTGCTGATCTTCGGCTGGATCGTCTTCCTGGTCGTGCGCGGCTTCCTCAACCGACGGCCCACGGAGATCCTCATCGGTGTCGCGGTCTTCCTGCTCTACAGCGGCGCGCTGCTCGGCGTCCTGCCCGGCCAGCCGGGGGTCTCGTGGCAGGGGCACCTGTTCGGCGCCGTCGGCGGGTTCGTCGCGGCGCGGGTGCTGACGACCCGGGAGCGCCGCAGGTCGGTCGTCACCTACTGATCGGTGCGGCCGCCCTACTGGTCGTTGGCCCGCGGGTCGGGGATGGTGTCGGGCAGGTCGCGCACCGGCATCAGCACCACGTCGTGCATCTTCCAGTCGAGGGAGCGCACCGCGTCGACGGCCTCCTCGAGCTGGTCGATCGTCGGGGCGTCGCCGATCGGCCGGACGAACGCCTCGACGTGGAACACGTGCCCCTGGTCGCGTACGCGACTGCGGCTGTCGCTGATCCACGCCAACCCCTGCAGCACCTCGTCGACCTCGCGGGTCAGCGGATGCGGGTGCTTGTCGTCGAAGGTGCGCGCGCGCTCGTCCATCAGGGCACTGGAGGCGTGGCGCAGGTTGCGCCACCCGTCGTGCACGATGGACATCGAGATGAGCAGGGCCGCGGCGGCGTCCGCCCACCACAGGCCGATCCCGATGCCGAGGACCCCGACGATGGTGCCCGCGGCCGTCATCCAGTCGGCCTTCTGCATGTCGGCGTCGGCGAAGAGCACCTTGTCGTGCAGCTCCTCCGACAGCGGGAGCTTCATCCTGCCCAGGATGAACGGCCCGACGCCGGTGTAGACCATCGCCGCGATCATGAGCCAGCCGGACCAGAAGGTGACGCCGAGCAGGTGCGTCGTGCCGATGGGCGGGTGCTCGGCCCGGACCAGCCCCGTCCCGGCGTCGTAGACCAACGACAGGCCGACGGTCAGCAGGGCGACGGCGGCGGTCAGGTGCCCGATCGCGGTCGACCGGTGGAAGCCGTAGGGATGGTCCGCGCTGGGGCGACGCCTGGCCCGGTGCACGGCGACGAGGAACGCGAGGGGCGGGACCAGCGCGAGCATGTCCTCGATCCAGGCGGTCTTCATGGCCTGCGAGCTGCCCATCGTGGCGTAGACCAGCGCGATGGCGGTGACCATGAAGACGAGGGTGACGACCTCCAGCCGCTTTGCCTTCCTCAGCGCCGCTGACTGGCGCGGCGGGAGCTCGGTGTGGCCGAAACGTCCGGTGCCGTGACCGGCCTCCGCCGGGTCGGCGCCGCGGCTCACGACGCACCACCGTGGTCGTCGAGCCACCGCTCCAGCTCCGACTGGAGCGCGTTCTCGCCCATCGGCACCATCATCACGTGGGCCTCGGTCGTGCCGTCGACGTCGACCTCGGCGTAGGAACGGGTGAGCCCGACCTTGTCCATCCACGCATTGGCGTCGGTGAAGCCGCCGACGGCGAGGTCCAGCTCCCCGTCCTCCAGCATCGTCACCAGGTGCTCCTCGCCGGCGACGGTCCACTCGACCTCGGCGTCGAGGTGCTCGGCGAAGCCCTCGACGAGCTGCGGCTCCCGACCGCTGGGCGCGTGCACGCCCTGCATCTCCACCCAGCCGGGACGGGGTGAGGCGCCCACGCGCAACGTGCCACCCGACCGCACCCGGTCGAGGGTCCCGTCGGGGTCGGTCGGGATGGTGAGGCCGCACCCCGACAGCAGGAGCGCCACGCCCGCCGCGAGCACGGTCCGGCGCCTCGGCGCCGGCCCGGGCTCGGGCAGGTCAGGGCTGGTCATCCCTGGGCGGAGGGTCCGTGTCGCCGGAGCTCCGCCGCAGCGGCCGGGTCGCCGGACCTTCCAGCACCTCGCCGTCGGGTGTGAACCGGGAGCCGTGCAACGGGCAGTCCCACGTCTCCTCGGCGTCGTTCCACTTCAGGAGTCCGCCGAGGTGGGTGCACACTCCCACCACGCCGCACGCGCGCGCCTGGGCCGGGCCGGACGCTCCGGGGAGCCGCTCGCGCGCGGTGCGGGCCACCCCCGTCAGGACGGCGGCGCCGACACCGAGGTTGATCCGGGCCACCTCTGCGGCGCCCGCCGGCCCGGTGCTGCGCCGGTCGAGCACCTTGGCCCAGGGCGGGATCTCGCCGAGGATGTCGGAGGAGATGGTCCGTGCCGCGACCACCGAGTTGGTCATGCCCCACTTCTCGTAGCCGGTGGCCACGTGGATGTGGCGTCCACCGCGGGCCATCCGCCCCACGAACGGCACGCCGTCGGGCGAGCCGTAGTCCTGGGCCGACCAGTGGTGTGTCTCGACGGTGCCGGGGTAGTGGTGGGCGGTCCAGGCGCGCAGCCTCTCCAGGTGCGAGAGGTGGGAGTCCGTACGCCCGACGACGTGGCCGGCACCGCCCACGACGAGCCTGCCGCCGGGCGCGTCCCGCACCGAGCGCGTGTCCGAGCCGGCCGAGAGGTACATGCCGTCCATCGGCTCGGCCCCGTCGAGGGCCAGCACGTAGGAACGCTGCGGCTCGAGCGCGGCGAAGTAGAGCCCGCGGTCGAGGATCGGCGTGCCGGTCGCGAGCACGAGGTCGCTGGCGGTCAGGGTCTGCCCACCGTCGAGACGGACGGTGGGCGCGCCACGCTTCGACACCGATCGCACGCGATGCCCCTGGTGGACGGTGCCACCGTGCCGTCGGAGCTGGTCGACGAGGGCGGCCAGGACGTCCATCGAGTCGAGCTGGGCCTGCTCGGCCAGGACCGTGGCGCCCACGTGCGGGAACGGCACGTCGAGCCGGTCCCGCCACTCGACCGGGAGGCCGAGGGAGGACGCGACGCGGTGCTCGCCCTCCACCGACCCCAGCTCGTCGTCGGAGGCGGCGTACGTCACCGCTGACCGGCGCTGCACGTCGACACCGTGGTCGTCGCAGAAGCGCAGCAGCCACTCCATCCCCTCACGGTTGGCGTCGACGTAGGCCGCGGCCACCGACTCCGACTGGTGGCGGCGGATGCGGGAGAGGTGGGTCCCCTGCAGCAGGGAGACCTTGCCGGTGGTCCGGCCGGTGGTGACCGCTCCGACCTGCCGCGCCTCGACGCACGCGACCCGGAGGCCGGCGCGCGCCAGCAGCAGGGCGGAGGTGAGGCCCGTCAGCCCGGCGCCGACGACGAGGGCGTCCAGGGCGTCGTCCGGACCCGGAAGGGGGTCGTCCGCGACCGGGACTGCGCGGTCGAGCCACAGAGAGGTCACGAGTCGCCCACGGTCGGGGACGCCTCGTCCTCGGCCTCGCCCTCTGCGGCCTCGGCATCAGCTCCAGCCTGGGCATCGGCGTCGGGACGGTTCACCGGATCGGTGTCCAGGTGCGTCTGCGGATCGGTCCATGGGCCGGAGTCGGTGCCGTCGAACATGATCAAGTCGTCTCCCTGTCGGCGTCACGGGATCGTGCTGACGCCGTGCCGTACCCCGAAGCGTGTGCGTTCAGTCGCCGCGCATGGGCCGGGGGCGAGCGGGGTACAGGTGGTCCGTCGGGGTGCCCCGACGTGCTCCGACGCGGTGGTGACGAGGCCCGCCGGGGACCACCTCCCGTACGCCGTGCGAGGGGTCCCCGACGGGTCTTGTGCATGCCGACCCCCCGGACGGGTACGGGCCCCGCCATGACCGACCTCTCCTGCCTCGTCCTCAACTGCACCCTCAAGCCGACCCCCGAGGAGTCGAGCTCGCAGCTGTTGGGATCGCAGGTGCTCCAGGCGTTCCGGGACCACGGCGTGATCGGGACGATGGAGCGCGTGGTCGACCACGGCGTGAGGTTCGGCGTGACCACGGACGAGGGCGGCGGGGACGGCTGGCCGGCGCTGCGCCAGAGGATGCTCGACGCCGACGTGCTGGTGCTGGTGACCCCGATCTGGCTCGGCCAGCCCTCCTCGGTCTGCAAGATGGTGCTCGAGCGCCTGGACGCCGAGCTCTCGGAGACCGACGACGACGGTCGGCTGCTCACCTACGGCAAGGTCGCCGGCATCGGGGTCGTGGGCAACGAGGACGGTGCGCACCACGTGACCGCCGAGCTGCTCCAGGCGCTGAACGACGTGGGCTTCACCATCCCGGCCTCCGCGGCGACCTACTGGGTGGGCGAGGCGATGCAGGCGGTCGACTACAAGGACGTCTCGCCGACCCCGGAGAAGACCGAGGGCACGACTCGTACGCTCGCACGCCACGCGGCCCACCTGGCGCGGCTGCTCGCGGGCTCGTCCTACCCGGCGGCGGAGTGACGGGCCGGCGCCTGCCTCACTGCGAGCGGAGCGGACCCTGGTCCAGCTGCTCCAGCAGGTCGCGCGGGCCGTCGTGCACCCACGACGCTCCCGCCGAGAGCAGCCGCTCGGTGCCGACGCCACCGCTGCGCAGGCCGATGCAGGGCGCCCCCGCGGCCTCGGCCGAGAGCGCGTCCCACACGGCGTCGCCGATCACGATGGCACTGCCGCCTCCCGCACGGGCGACGGCGACGGCGACCAGGTCGGGCGCCGGCTTGCTGGGCACGTCGTCGGAGCCGGTGACGATGGCGGTGAGGTGACGGCGCACGTCCACGAGGTCGAGGAGCTCGTCGACGAGCTGCGCCTCCGACGAGCTCGCGAGGACGAGGCGGTGCCCACGACCGGCCAGGACCTCGACGAGCTCCGACGCGCCGTCGAGCGGGGTGATCGTCCGCAGCCCGGCGCGGAAGTACTTGTCGTGGAGCGTCCTGACGTCGTCCCCGACCGCGGACTCGGCGGCATCGCCGGCCACGTGGGCCACCAGCCGGTCACCACCCATGCCGATGGCCTCGTGGATCCGTACAGAGCTCACGTGGAGCCCCACGTCGTGCAACGCGGCCTGCCACGCGACGACGTGCTGGTAGACCGAGTCGACGAGCGTCCCGTCCAGGTCGAGGACGACGACGGGGTGGTGGAGCCGGCCGCTGGTCACCCTCGGCGGGTACCCCCATGGACGTGTGACATGCGTCCGCGCACCCCCGGGCGGGTGTGGTGCCTCCCGTGCCCGGGGGAGCACGATCGAAGTCACACCCGCCGACGTGGAGGGGGACCACCGTGGAGCTGCTGCCCCAGAGCAGAGAAGCGCTGGATGAGTACGTCGCGCCGTCGATCGACGACGTGGAAGGCCTGCTGAGGGTGATCGAGGGCTGGGCGGTCCGCGCCGTGCCGGAGTGCGTCGCGCTCAGCGTCACCCTCCTCGACGAGGACCTCACCTTCACGCTCGTCGACACCGCTGCCGGCGTCGACGGCTCCCGTCCGCCCGCGAGGCAGGCGGGGGAGCAGCACCACGCCGACCCCGAGCCGGACTACGCCCTCGACGAGGGCGAGTGGGCCGACATGGCCCGCGAGCGAGCCTTCGAAGGGATCGCCAGCACGGTCTGTCTGCCGGTGGTCGAGGAGGGACGCGCCGTCCTCAACATCGACCTCTACGCCTCGACGGCCCACGCGTTCCACGACCGGATCGAGGAGCTGGTGGCTGCGCTGGGCGCGTGGCAGGCCGGGGCGGTGACCAACGCCGACCTGGGCTTCGACACCCTCCGCCGAGCCGAGGCGGCGCCCGAACGGCTCCGTGAGCAGCGCCTCGTGGACGTCGCGGTGGGCCTGATCGCCGCCAGCGTCGGGGTGACCACCGACGACGCGGAAGTGCTGCTGCGCCAGGCCGCCGAGCAGGCGGGGATCCTGGAGAGGCAGGCGGCATCGGTCGCCCGGTGGTTGCTCGCCTAGCACGAACCCCGGCGCATGCTCCTCGCCCAAGGGGGTACCACTGGCCATGGATCGAACACATGCCCCCGGTGCCCGCCACGTCAAGGTGGCGATCATGGACGAGAGCGAGCTCGTCATGCACGGCCTCCGCGCCATGCTCGAGCCGCACTCCGCCGTCATCACGGTCGTACCGCACCGGCCCGACGGTCCCGCGCCGTTGAGCGACCTCACGCTCTACGAGCCCTCCGCCCACCGTCGTGCCACCGGCGCGCGGGCTGTCCCCCAGCGCTTCCCGACCCGCATGGTCGCGTTCGGGTGGGACTGCAGCCCCGAGGCGGTGTCGACCGAGATGTCGCGCGGCGCCGCGGGGTTCGTGAGCAAGTGGCTGCCCGCACGCCGCCTCATCTGGAACCTCCTGCAGATCGCCGAGGGCCGCGTGGTGGTGGACGCCTGGAACGGGCAGCCGGAGGACGCCGGCCGCCCCAAGGCGGACAAGTGGCCGCTGACGCACCGTGAGACCGAGGTCCTGTCGATGATCGCGTCCGGGCTGGCCAACCGCGAGATCGCCGAGCGGACCAACCTGAGCATCAACTCCGTCAAGTCCTACATCCGTGGCGCCTACGCCAAGATCGAGGTGACGTCACGGTCGCAGGCCGTCCTCTGGGCGATCCAGCACGGGCTCCTGGTGTCCGGCGAGTCCGACGTCGAGGGGCCGCGCACGGTGAAGCAGGCAGTTCGCGCGTGACCCGGTTCGGCTACTTCCTCTCCTGCGAGGAGTACGCCCCGGACCAGCTGCTCGAGCAGGCGAGGATGGCCGAGCAGGCGGGCTTCGAAGCCCTCTGGATCAGCGACCACTTCCACCCGTGGACCGACGCGCAGGGTGAGTCACCCTTCGTCTGGTCGATGATCGGCGCGATCGCACAGGTGTGCGACCTCCCCGTCACGACGGCCGTGACCTGTCCGACGGTGCGCACCCATCCGGCGATCGTCGCCCAGGCCGCGGCCACCTGTGCCGTGCTCTTGGGCGAGGGCAGGTTCACCCTGGGCGTGGGCACCGGCGAGGCGCTCAACGAGCACGTGCTCGGCGACGCGTGGCCGCACACCGAGCTGCGGCTGGAGATGCTGGAGGAGGCGGTGGAGGTCATCCGCCGGCTCTGGACCGGCGAGGTCGTCTCCCACGAGGGGCGGCACTACCGCGTCGACACCGCGCGGATCTACACCCTGCCCGAGCGCCCGCCCGACATCTTCATGAGTGCCTTCGGCCCCAAGGCGCTCGACGTGGCGTGCCGGATCGCCGACGGCTTCATCACGACCAAGCCCGACGCCGACTCGGTGAGCCGGTTCCGCGACGCCAAGGGCGCCCGCGCCCCGACGCAGGCGGGCTTCAAGGTCGCGTGGGGACCCACCCGCGACGAGGCGATCGACGCCGCCTACGAGCTCTGGCCCAACTCCGGCGTGCCCGGGGAGCTCAGCCAGGTGCTGCCGAGCCCCCAGCACTTCGAGCAGGCCAGCGAGCTGGTGACCCGGGAGAAGTTCGCGGAGAACGGCGCCTTCGGCCCGGACGTCGCGGAACACGTCGAGGCGTTCACGCCCTTCGTCGATGCCGGTTTCGACGACGTCTACGTCGCCAACATGGGCCCGCACTACGCCGACATGCTCGCGGTCTACGGGTCCGACGTGCTCCCCGAGCTCCGGCGCGGCAGCCGGTCCTAGTCGTCGTACTCGGGGTCGCCCTCGACGTCCGCCGGCCTCGCCTCGTGCCCCGTACGACCCCGGGTGCGGCGCAGCTCCTTCATCTCCGCCTCGAAGACGTGGCGCTGGCCCTCGACCAGGTCGTCGAGCGCCTGCTGGTGCAGGCCCTTCGCGCGGGCGTAGAAGCCGTCGTCGAAGGCCTCGACCATCTGGAAGGACCACATCCCCGGCAGGGGGTTGCCGCCGAGCACCTGCTCGTCGAGCGCGTCCGCGAGGTCGTCGTGCCCGGCCTCACGCACCAGGTCGGTCGCCTCCTCCATCGTGCTCTCGGCGCTGCCCATCAGCCGGTGGAAGGCGTAGAGGTGGCCGCGGGCGTCCTCGACGTGGTCCATGGCCGCGGAGAGCTTGCCGAGGGCCTCGATCGTCGCGTCGCTGACGCCGTCGGGACGGCGGTGCTCCGGGGCGGGCTGGTCGGGTGCGGTCTGCGCGGTCACGGGGACGAGCCTCACAGGACCCCGGTGCCTCCACCACCCCACAACGGGCGGGATCCGGATGACTGTGCGCGCGCAGCGCCGACGGGCGTCAGCCCTCGACGCCCGTGGAGCCGTGGGGCTCTCCCACCGGCTTGCTCTGGGACGACCCCCGCTGTCGCAGGTAGATCGCCAGCACGGCCAGGGTGCCGACCGCCAGGAACTCGCTCTGCCAGTTCTGCAGGGTGCGCGCCCAGAAGTCGGCGTTGCGCAGGTAGCCGCCCCACGACAGGGGGTCCTGCAGCTGCTCGAGCCGTTGCTCGTTGAAGGTCGCCCACCCGGCCACCGACTGCACCAGCCACGAGGCGAGGAAGATCGAGCCCATCACGGCCGCCAGGGAGGTGGAGTAGACCCGGGTGCGCCAGCCACCGGCCTTCGCCCAGGCCGGGGAGTCGGCCACGGCGTGGCGGCCGATCTTCTGCTCCTTCTCGGACTCCCGTCCGGCCTTGTCCAGCTCCTTCGACTCCGGGGAGCCCTTCTGCAGCAACCAGATGGTGGCCATGAGGTAGACCCAGAACTGGAGGAACTCGCTCTGCCAGTTCTCGGCGACGTCGACGGCGAAGTCCGAGGAGGCGACGTAGGCGGTCCACGACACGGTGTCGAGGTGCTCGGCGGACTGGAGCGCGTTGAACTGCAGCCAGCCGGCGACCGACTGTCCGGCCAGGGCCAGCACGAAGAGCAGGCCGAAGAACAGGCTCAGCGAGTTGTGCCGCACGAAGGTGCGCATCACACGTGCCTCAGGGCGAGCACGAGCATGAGCAGCAGGCCGACCACGATGACGGCCAGGTAGCCGGCGAACACCGCGCGCATCAGGGCAGCCCGACGCCGCAGTCGTAGGGCGCGTCCGGCACGGGGCGGCACGCCGCGGCGATGACCAGCCACCGCCCGTCGAAGCGGGACAGGAAGAGCGTCTCGGAGCCGACCACGGCTTGGGCAGCCGTGTCGAAGACCTCCACCGCGACCGGCCCCGACCCGTCGCCCATCGGCTCGTCGAGGACGGCGCGGTCGCAGGGCTTGCCGCTGGTGTCCTCCAGCTCGGTGCGCACGGCCGGGGCGAGGAGCGCGCACGCGGCCGCACCGTCGCCGTCGCCGACGGCCGACAGGAGCCCGGTCGCCGTGCGGGACACCTCGGTGTCCTGGGTGCCCCCGCACGCCGCGGTCAGCAGCGCACACGTGACGACGACGAGACTGCGGGCGGCAGCGCGTCGACGGCTCACTCGTCAGGAGTACCACAACGCGGGCCCGCGATGCGCGAACGACATGGCGTCTCGGGAGCGTGCGCACGGGGCGAATCGACCCCGTCTCGTGGGGTACGGAACCAGTCACATCCAGCAGAACGAGCGGAAGGGAGAACCGCATGACCACCGCACGAGAAGTGATGACAGGCGGCGCCGAGTGCGCCTCGGTGAACGAGACCGTCAGCGACGCGGCGCGCAAGATGAAGGACCTGGGAGTGGGTGCCTTGCCCATCTGCGGGGACGACAACAAGCTGGCGGGCATGATCACCGACCGCGACATCGTGCTCAAGTGCGTCGCCGAGGGGATGGACACCAGCCAGGTGCGCGTCCAGGACTACGCCGGCGACGAGGTCGTCACGATCGGGGCGGACGACGACATCGAGGAGGCCCTGTCCACGATGGCGCGCCACGGCGTCCGCCGGCTGCCCGTCATCGACGGGCACGACCTGGTCGGCATGATCAGCCAGGCCGACATCGCGAAGAACCTCCCCGAGGAGAAGGCCGGCAAGCTGGTCGAGGCCATCTCGGCGGCACCGTCCACCGACTGACCGCACGCCGCGACCCCGGCTCCCGGGTCACTCGGGAGCCGGGGTCCGGAGTGACCCGGCGAGCTCGTCCAGCGCGAGGCTCGCCGCCTCCGCCACGACGGCCGGGGGGTCCCCGGGAAGCAGGGCGTGGAGCGAGACGGTGCCGGTGGCATCGGCCACGGCGACGTGGACCGTGCCGGCCGGGCAGCCCTCCTCCGGACCGGGGCCACCCACACCGGTGATGCCCACGGCGACGTCGGCGCGCATCAGCCGTCGTACGCCCTCGGCCATCTGGCGTGCGCACGCGTCGGTCACCACCGGGCCGGGCGTCACCCCCAGCACGCGGAACTTCACGTCCTCGCTGTAGGCCACGACGGTGCCGGCGTACCAGTCCGCGGCCCCCTCGCCGGCGCCGAGCAGGTCCGAGACACGGCCGGCCGTCAGCGACTCCGCCGCGGCGATGCGCAGCTCCCGCTCGCGGGCCACCTTGGAGATGAAGCGGACCCGCTCCTCGTCCGTGCGCTGCTGGGACTCTCCGTCCTCCTGCAGATCGGGCTGGACATCGGCCTGGACGTCGGGCATCCGGTACCTCCTCGTCGTGTGGGCTCAGGTGCCCACGGGGCGGGCGGAGCATGCGAGGCACCGGGGTCGTCCGGTGCATGGTCCGCGCTCGCCGGGGCACTGGCATGGCATGGACACACCTACGACACGCGGTCGGCTGGCGGTGGTCACCGGAGCCTCGACCGGCATCGGGCGCGCCTTCGCCCACCTGCTGTCCGAGGAGGGCTACGACCTGGTGCTCGCCGCCGACGAGCCGGAGGTCCACCAGGTGGGCGCCGACCTCGAGGCCGCCGGCCGCTCCGTCACGGCCGTCCAGGTCGACCTCGCCGAGCGGACGGGGGTGGAGCGACTCCATGAAGCGGTGATCGACCACCCGAGCCCAGTGGCGGTCGGCATCCTCAACGCCGGCATCGGTGTGCACGGCCGGTTCGACCAGGCCTCGCTCGACGAGCAGCTGCGCCTCGTGGACCTCAACGTCCGCTCGACCCTCCACCTCGCCGTCCTGCTCGCCCGCGACATGGTCGCGCGCCAGGAGGGTCGACTGCTGCTGGTGTCGTCGATCGCCGGCAAGGGACCGGGCCCCGGCCACGCGGCGTACGCCGCCTCCAAGGCCTTCGTGCACTCCTTCGCCGAGGCGGCGCGCCACGAGCTGTCCGACACGGGCGTCAGCGTGACGTCGCTGCTGCCCGGTCCCACCGACACGGAGTTCTTCCGCCGCGCAGGCATGGAGCACACCCGGGTCGCCCAGGGACCCATGGACTCGGCGGAGGTCGTCGCGCGCGACGGCTACGAGGCGATGCTCGCCGGTCGGGACCACGTGGTGGCCGGGTCCCGGCGCAATGCGATCCAGTCCGCGGGCAGCAGCGTGGTGCCCGACCCGATCGCCGCCCGGGTGGCGGCACGACAGACCCAGGAGGTCTCAGACGCATGAAGGCAGTGACGTGGCAGGGCAAGCAGGACATGCAGGTCATCGACGTGCCCGACCCGGTCATCGAGGAGCCGACGGACGTCGTCGTGGAGATCACCTCGACGGGTCTCTGCGGGTCCGACCTGCACCTCTACGACCCGCTGGCGCCGTTCATGACGGCGGGCGACGTGGTCGGCCACGAGCCGATGGGCATCGTGCGCGAGGTGGGCCCCGCGGTCGCCAACCTGCAGGTGGGTGATCGCGTGGTCGTGCCCTTCAACATCAGCTGCGGCGCCTGCTGGATGTGCGAGCGCGGGCTGTTCAGCCAGTGCGAGACGACACAGAACCGCGACACCGGCACCGGCGCCAGCCTCTTCGGATACAGCAAGCTCTACGGCCAGGTGCCCGGCGGCCAGGCGGAGATGCTCCGCGTCCCGTTCGGCGACACGCTGCCGATCAAGGTGCCGCACGGCCCGCCGGACGACCGCTTCCTGTTCCTCTCCGACGTGCTGCCGACGTCGTGGCAGGCCGTCGAGTACGCCGACGTGGAGGAGGGCGGCACGCTGCTCGTGATCGGCGCCGGGCCCATCGGCGACATGTGCACCCGCATCGGCCTGCACCGCGGGCTGCGCGTCATCACCGTCGACTCCGTGCGCGAGCGGCTGGCGAGGGTCCACGGCCGCGGCGCCGAGACGATCGACCACACCGAGGTCGACGGGGTGGGCGACCGGGTCCGCGAGCTCACCGACGGCCGCGGCGCCGACGCGGTCATCGACGCGGTCGGCATGGAGGCGCACGGCTCACCGATCGCCGAGACGGCGCAGAAGGCGCTCGGCCTGCTGCCCAGGAAGGTGCAGGAGAAGGTGATGCTCAACTTCGGCTCCGACCGGCTGGCCGCGCTGATGAGCGCGATCGACGCGGTGCGCCGGGGCGGCACCATCAGCATCTCCGGCGTCTACGGCGCCCCCACCGACCCCCTGCCGATGTTCCAGCTGTTCGACAAGCAGGTGCAGGTCCGCATGGGTCAGGCCAACGTGCACCGGTGGAGCGACGACATCCTGGGCCTGCTGCAGGACGACGAGGACGTGCTCGGCGTGGAGTCGTTCGCGACCCACCACCTGCCGCTCGAGGACGCCCCTGAGGCCTACCGGAAGTTCCGCGACAAGGAGGACGGCATGGTCAAGGTGGTGTTCACCCCGTGAGGATGCCGAAGCCGCGGGGCGTCCTGAGCGAGTGGGTCGTCGGACACCTCGCGGACGCGCCCGCCGGTGCCGCCGCGGGCGTCGCGCCGGCCTCCGACTCGTGGGACGACGAGGCGATCTCCTTGTGGACGCTCCACGAGCTGTCCTACCGGGGATTCGAGGACGCCTCGCACGACGCGGAGTGGGACCCCACTGTGCTCGTCGTGCGCCACGACCTCGAGTCCGCGCTGGAGGACAGGCTGCGGTCCCGCTGGGACGGCGCCGCCCCCGCAGCGGCCGAGGTCCCGGCGGCGCTGGAGGCGCTCGTCGCCGACGACGACGGACCGTCGCTCGCCGACCGCGTACGCCGTCACGCAGACGCCGACCAGGTCCTGGAGCTGCTGCGCCAGCGCTCGATCTACCACCTCAAGGAGTCGGACCCGTCGGCCTGGGTCGTCCCTCGTCTCCCGGTGCGCGCCAAGGCGGCACTCGTGGAGCTGCAGTACGACGAGTACGGCGACGGCAACCCCAACCGGCTGCACGCCCATCTCTTCGCGCGTGGCCTGGAGGCCGTAGGACTGCGTTCCGAGTACGGCGCCTACGTCGACGACGCCCTGCCCGAGACGCTCGAGATGAACAACGCCGCCTCGATGTTCGGGCTCCAGCGCCGCCTGCGGGGCGCGGCCATGGGCCATCTGGCGGCGTTCGAGATGACCAGCTCGCTGCCCTCGCGCAAGATGGTGCAGGGGCTGCAGCGGCTGGGGCTGGACGGCCCGATGGCGGCCTACTACGACGAGCACGTGGAGGCCGACGCCATCCACGAGCACCTGGCTGCTCACGACATCTGCGGCACCCTCGCCGAGGACGAGCCGGACCAGGCGGCGCAGATCCTGTTCGGTGCCTTCACGTGCCTGGACACGGAGGCCCGGTTCGCGAGGGCGATGCTCGCCGCGTGGGGCGTGGACCCATGAGCGACGACTTCGACCACCCCGACGTCGTGCTTCAGCCCCACGGGCCGATGCTGGTGCGTGGCGTCACCTCCGTCCGGGACGCGGACGGGACGGTGCATGCCGTCGAGCGCCCGGTCGTGGCCCTGTGCCGGTGCGACAAGTCGAGCCGGCTGCCGTGGTGCGACGGCACCCACAAGGTCATCCCGCGCCAGTAGGCAGTCGGCGGCAGTCGGGAGGCGGTCAGCGTGCCGTCAGCCGGTGCGGTCGATGCGCACCAGCACGCCGCGCACGTGCTGCCTCACCTCGACCATCACGAGGCCGCCCTCGGTGAGGGCCGGATCGTCACGGAGCCTGTCGGCCTGCGCCACCGTCCCGAGCTGGAGGATCGCTGAGCCGCCGTCGGCGAGGTGCGCGGCGACGACCTCCAGGCATGCGCGTGCGACGTCGAGACCGTCGCGTCCTCCGTCGATGGCCGACCGAGGGTCCTCGGGAAAGCTCCCGGTCTGGTCGCGCGGCACCCACGGCGGGTCGGCGATGACGACCGGGAACCGCTCGTCCGGAGCGAGCGCCTCCTCGAGGCGCGCCTCGCGCACCTCGACACGGTCAGCCATGCCGCCAGCCAGCGCGTTGGCGCGGGCGAAGTCGCAGGCGACGGGGTTGGAGTCGACGCACACCAGGCGGCGGCCCGTGGTCGCCACGGCCGCCAGGCCGATGTGGCCGGCGCCCGCGCAGAGCTCGAGGACCGGTCCACCGGGGGCGGTCGCCATCAGGTCCGCCGCCCACTCCGACTGAGCCAGTGTCCACGGGCGTGGTCGCAGCACCCGGTCGTCGAAGGCGATGGGCAGCGCGCCGAAGGCGATCTGGTCGGTCATGCGCGCGTCCGCGCCCGGGGCGTACGCAGTCGCGGCAGGCTCCGCGAGCGGTGGTGCCACAGGGCCGCCCGGGCCGCGTTGGCGCCGGCAGCACCGTGGACGCCGCCGCCGGGGTGCGCGGACGCCGAGCCGAGGAAGAGTCCGCCCACACCGGTCGAGGCACGGCCCCGCATCGCCGGGACCGGACGGAACACCAGCTCCTGGTGCAGCTGCGAGGTGCCACCGTTGACGGCGCCCCCGATGAGGTTGGCGTTGCGGGCCTCCATCTCGTGGGGCCCGAGGACACGTCGCGCGGCGACGAGCTCGCCGAAGCCCGGGGCCCGCGCCTCGATCCGTGCCTGCATCCGGTCCGCGAAGCGCTCGCAGTCGTCGTGGTCCCAGCGGCCGCTGACCTCGTCACCGGCGTCGCGGCGCATGGCGGCCGGTTGCGGGACGTGCGTGTAGGCCCAGAACGACTCGGTGCCGGCGGGGGAGCGCGAGGGGTCGCTCGTGGTCATCTGCCCGGTGAGCAGGAAGGGCCGGTCCGGCACCACACCGGACGACACCTGCGCCAGGGTCTGGGTCATCTCCTCGACCGAGTCGGCGATGTGCACCGTGCCAGGAGCCGCCGCGGGACTCCCGGCCCAAGGGATCGGTCCGGTCAGTGCCCAGTCGACCTTGACCGTCCCGGGGTCGAGCTCGAAGTCGCGCATCCCGCGCACGAGCCGCGGCGGGAGGTCCTCGGTGCGGACCAGGCCGCCGAACAGGCGCGGGGCGACGACGTCGGCGACGACGGTGCTGGTGCCGTGCCACCCGCCGTCGCGGGTGACCACGCCCACGACCCGGCCGCCGCGCACGACGATCCGCTCGACCTCGGCGCCCGTCTCGAGGCGGCCACCGCGGTCGGTGAACCGGGAGACGAGGGCGTCGGTGAGCGCCTGGGCCCCGCCGCGGGGGACGGGAAAGCCGACGGTCTGGCCGAGCATCGTCATCAGGACGCCGAAGACCCCGGACCCGGGCGATGCGAGGGGGAAGTCGGCGTGGCCGGCGTTGCCGGCGAGCAGCAGGGC